>Ga0163146_10006652_pt1 | contig 12999 bp, 8 predicted proteins | sample OliLakLV19MP7G1_FD_148648 | JGI IMG/M metagenome (GOLD analysis project Ga0163146, IMG submission 148648) | Freshwater microbial mat bacterial communities from Lake Vanda, McMurdo Dry Valleys, Antarctica - Oligotrophic Lake LV.19.MP7.G1 | ecosystem: Environmental > Aquatic > Freshwater > Lake >... | reverse complement strand
AAGCGAGTGTCGGCCCGGAGGGCCGAACGGAGCGCTCTGAATACTGAGCGAGTGTCGGCCCGGAGGGCCGAACGGAGCGCTCTGAATACTGAGCGAGTGTCGGCCCGGAGGGCCGAACGGAGCGCTCTGAATACTCCGGCCCGGAGGGCCGAACGGAGCGCTCTCACAGCTCCGACCGGATGGCCCAGAGATCCGGAAACAGCGGCGTGAACAGCGTCTTGATCAGGTACTCGACGCCCGGGCTGCCGCCGGTGCCCATCTTTCGGCCGATGGTTCGCTCGACCATCTTGACGTGCCGGTAGCGCCACTCCTGGATCCCCTCGTCGAGGTCGACGAGCAGCTCGAGGATCTGCCGCACGCCGGGATGGTGGTGATAGATGTCGATGAGCGTCGGGTGCAGTTCGGGGCACTCCCGGGTCGGGTCGGTCGGCCCGCGCTGCGTCGCTTCCGGTGGCACGGCGAAACCGGAAGCCCGGAGGTACGCGAGGAACCCGTCCCACACCGTCGGTTCGGCAAGCCGGCGCTCCAGCGTCACTCGTTCGGGGCTGCCCACCGGATAGTTGTTGAGGGGCCCGGGCCGCTTGGCGCCGAGCAGGAACTCGAACTCGCGGAACTGCGAGGACTGAAAGCCGCTCGAGGATTCGAGTCGCGTGCGGAAGGAGTTGAAGGAGATCGGCGTCATCGTCTCGAGGACGTCGATCTGGGCCACCATCGTCTTCAGGATGGTGAGCATCCGCCGCAGCGTGGCCCCGGCCGAGTGGGGGTCGTTGGCCTCGAGCCGATTGCGCAGGCGACCGCCCTCGTGGAGCATCTGCTTGAACCAGAGCTCGTAGACCTGGTGGATGATGATGAAGAGCGTCTCGTCATGCTCCGGCCCGTCTGAAACGGGCTGCTGGAGCGAGAGAAGTTCGGAAACCTTGAGATACGAGCCGTAGGTGAGCGCCACGTCGCAGGGTATGGCCGACGACTCAGCCGATGGCCATCGCCGCCGCCGGCATTTCCGCCGCCGGTGGGACCGACCGCGCCCCGGCGTAAGGCACGCCCATCTCGCGACAGACCAGTTCGGCGGTGATCTGCGACGACAGGAAGATCACCGGCAGTCCCGAGCCGGGATGGGTGCCGCCTCCGACGAGCCACAGTCCGTCGAAGCCGGGAAGGCGGTGCTGCGGACGCCAGTGGAGCATCTGGGTGATGTTGTGGGCCAGATTGAAGGTGGCCCCGTGATTGATGTTCATCGCCCGCCAGTCATCCGGCGTGAAGAGCGTCTCGGAGACGACCCGACCCTCCAGTCCCTCGACCCCGAGGGCCCGTTCGATCTGGTCGTATGCGGCCCGGCGCATCCGCGGCGTCTCCGCCGGCCAGTCGATCGGTGCCTTGGTGTTGGGTGTCGGCACGAGGACGTAGACGCTGCTCATTCCCGCGGGGGCCATCGTCGGATCGATCCGCGAGGGGTTGCAGAGGTACATCGAGGGATCGTCGCTGAGCCGTCCGCGACTGCTGATGTCGGCCAGGTTCTCGCGGTACGAGGCCGAGGTGTAGATGGTGTGATGGGGGAGGTCCACCTCGCCGCGCACGCCGAGATACATCATGAAGGTGCTGCAGGAATAGCGGCGGGCGTCGATGGCCTTGTCGGTGTCGCGCCCGCGGAGCGATTCGGGCACCAGGTTCTTGAGGGCCCAGGCGGCGTCGGCGTTGACGATCACGTGGGCATGTTCGTGCCAGGTGTTGTCGACGCAGAGACCGCGGATCCGCCGACCGTCGAACTTGAGGGCCGTGACCGGCGCATCGAGGCGGATCTCGACGCCGAGCGAGAGCGCGGTCTCCGCCAGCGCCTGCATGAGCGCATGGCAGCCGCCGATTGGATGCCAGATGCCGTACTCGTACTCGATGAACGGCAGGATCGAGAAGAGGCTCGGGCACTCGAAGGGACTCATGCCCAGGTACTTGCTCTGGAAGCTCATGGCCAGACGCACCGACTCGTTGGAGAAGTACCCGCGGAGATGGTCGTAGAGCGAACTCCAGGGCTTGAGCTTCGGAGCCACCTTCAGTCCGTCGAGGGTCATCAGGTCGAGCAGGCTGGTGATCGGCTTCCGCAGGATCGGGGTCATCAGCCGCAGCTTGGTGCGGTTGTCGGCCATGAAGCGCAGGAATCCAGCGCCATCACCGGGCGAGATCGCCTCGAACTGCCGAGCCATCCGGGAGAGATCCTGGGTGGCGTCGATCCGCAGCGGATCGCGATCCGGCTGGCCGATGACCAGGCGGTACATGGGATCGAGCCGCCGCAGGTCCACGAGGTCGCCGAGCCGGGTGCGTCGCGGCGAGGGGCCATGCACAGCATGATCAGCATGATCAGCATGATCAGCATGATCAGATCGGCCAGATCGGGTCGCCGAGGAGATGATCTCCTCGAGCACATAAGGCATCATGAAGAAGGTCGGGCCGCGGTCGAAGCTGAAGCCGTCGACCTCCAGTCGTCCCGAACGACCTCCGATTGCCGAGCGCGATTCGTAGATCGTCACCCGAAGCCCGCTCGCGGCAAGCAGCACCGCGGCGGCGAGCCCGCCCGGGCCTGCGCCGACGATTGCGACGGACTCACGATGTGGGCTTGTTCCGGAACGCATCGATGAAAAGGTCTCCCGTGAAATCGGCCTCGACACTGCTCTTCCGCGGAGGGCGGCATCGATCCAGTTGTACCTTCGATTGGTCCCTTGAACGACCTACGCCGTGGGCGAGTTCGAAGACCGCCCGCGGCGGATTCACGCCGCCTGGGCCCGCATCCGATCCCGTTGACGGGGCGAAGCAGGCCGGTTATTCAATGCTGTCTGGACTCCTCTCATGACGGACGGCCTTTCCGGTGCCCACTCGCCACCATCGCTTGCCCATCGACGACGCTGGATCGAGCGCTTTCGACTGAGCGTGCTCGACCGCCTCGAGCCTCTGGTCGACCTCGTCGAGGACGAAGTCGGCAAGCCGCGGCACGAGATCGTGACCACCGAGATCCTCCCGCTGGTCGCCTCCTGCCGCTGGCACGAACGCAACCTGGATCGTCTGCTGCGCCCTCGAGGTCTTGGCCTCGGCGCCTGGTGGCTCACCGGTCAGCGTCATCGTGAACACCGCGAGCCGCTCGGACGAGTCGCCATCATCGCCACCTGGAACTACCCGGTGCAACTCCTCGGGATCCAATTGCTCCAGGCCATCGCTGCGGGCAACGAGGTGGTGGTGAAACCTTCGGAGCGGGCCCCGCGGACCCAGGAGTATCTCCTTTGGCTGGCCCGAGACGCGGGTCTCAGCGAGCGTCAGCTCACCTGGATCGATGCCACCCGTGCGGCCGGCGAAGCGCTCCTGATGACCGAGCGGTTCGACCACATTCTCTTCACCGGTTCGACCGAAGTGGGTCGGGACATCGCCCGACTCGGGGCCACGACACTCACCCCGACGACTCTCGAACTCTCCGGTCAGGACAGCGCCTTCGTGCTCGAGGACTGCGATGCCGCGCTCGCGGCGAAGGCGATCTGGAACGCGGTCACCATGAATGCCGGGCAGACCTGCATGGCGCCGCGACGGGCCTTGGTCGAGGTCGGGGCGTACGGCGCCTTCCTCGCCGCCCTGGCGCCGCTCGCGGCGGCCGCTCGAGGGGTGAATCTGATCGACGAGGGCGCGGCGACGCGCTGCCACGAGCTGTCCCGCAGTGCCCACGATGCAGGCGCACGCAGTCTCAGTGGCGTGCTCGAAGCGCCCGAAGGAAGACGTTTCCGACCGCTGGCCATGGTCGACTGTCCAGAGTCGGCGGCGCTGGTCGACGGCGACCACTTCGGTCCGGTCCTCGCGGTCGTGCCGATCGCGTCGGTGAAGGCGGGCCTGACCATCCATCACCGCGTCGGCAAGCACCTGGCGACCTCGATCTTCACTCGCTCGAGACATCGGGTCGAGGAGTTGCGCCGACTGCTCGGCTCATCGCTCATCACGGTGAACGACGCGGTGGTTCCCTCGGCCCACCCCGGCGCTTCAATCGGTGGACGCGGCGAGAGTGGTTGGGGCGTCTCCCGCGGGCGTGAAGGACTGCTGGCGCTCACACGTGCGGTGGTGGTCTCACGAACGCCGAGCCTGCTGCGATTGCCGACCGATCCGCCCACCTCCGCGGCCCTGTCGACTCTCATTCGAGTCGCGAGGTTCCTTGATGGAGGAGGGGATGGAGGAGGGGATGGAGGAGGGGATGGAGGAGGGGATGGAAGACGGAATGGAAGACGGGATCAAGGCTTGGACGTCCGCGGGAAATCGACGCCGGCAATGAGCGAAGCCCCCGCATCGAGTGCGACCGCTGCGCAATCGACCTCCGAACAGCCGGCGGGCGCGGCCCGACCGGGCGCGACGGAATCGCGCAATCGACAGCCGCAGGACAACTCCACACGAGGCGGCGCGTGACCAGCGATCTCCGCGTCGTCGTGGTCGGTGGAGGACTCGCGGGTCTGGCCAGCGCGGTCGAGCTGGCTCGACGCGGCGCCAAGGTGACCATCGTCGAGCGCAACACCCATCTGGGCGGCAAGATGAACGTGCTTGAGGAGCAGGGGTTCCGCTTCGACATGGGGCCCACGATCATCACCATGCCCAATGTGCTCCGAGGGATCATCGAGCGCTGCGGGCGCTCGGTGCACGAGTACATCGACCTCGTCCGCCTCGATCCGCAGTGGCGCTGCTTCTATGAAGATGGCACGGTCCTCGATCTGCGCGAGGACGTCGCCACCATGTCCGCCGCCCTCGATCGACAGTTCCCCGGCACTCATGCCGGCGAGGGCTGGGCGAGCTTCATCGCCTGGAGCAGGCGAATGCTCCGCCTCAGCAACAAGGTCTTCTTCTACAAGGATCTCGGCGGGATCGGCGACCTGATGCGCAAGCCGCCCATGAAGGAGCCCGGACTTCTCGGCGATGTGCTGGCCATGCGGCTGCACAGCACCGTCGCCGCGACCGCCCACGGCCACATCCACGAACCGCATCTGCGGCAGTTGAGCGAGCACTTCCTCCAGTACGTCGGCTCCAGTCCATTTCTCGCCCCGGCGATTCTCGGGCTGATCGCCGCGGCTCAGGTCGACCAGGGGTGCTGGTATGCGATGGGCGGCACGCGGATGGTGGCCGGTTCGCTGGTGCGCCTCGCGAACGAGCTCGGCGTCGAGACGATCACCGGCGTCGGCGTGCGGCGGATCACAACCGGCAACGGCGCGGGACGCCCTCGCTCGAAGAAGGGCGTCCGGGTGAAGGGCGTCTGGGTGAAGGGCGTCCAAGTGAAGGGCGTCCGGGTGGAGGGCGTCGAACTCGAGGATGGTCGTCTTCTCGAGGCCGAGGTCGTCATCAGCAACTGCGACGTGCAGCGCACCTATCGCGATCTGCTCGACACTCCGGCAGCTCGACGCCAGGCCGGGTCGATTGCCCGCGACTACACCCCGGCGTGCAGCGGGGTGGTGCTCTATCTCGGGCTCGATTGTCAGTACGACCATCTCGCCCATCACTGCTTCCTCTTCAGCCGGGATTCGGCGCAGGAGTTCGAGGACATCTACGCCAGGGGCATCCCCGCCGACGATCCCACGATCTATCTCGCGGTTCCGTCGCGAAGCGACCCGACCCAGGCGCCGCCCGGCGGCGAGGCCCTCTACGCCCTGATTCACACGCCATATCTGCGCCCCGGACAGCGCTGGGAGGGACCGGGCGGGATGCTCGAGGCCTATCGCCCGCGGATCATCGAGAAGCTCCGCCGCTTCGGCATGGAGGATCTCGAGCGGCACATCGTCGTCGAACGCTCGCTCACGCCCGCGAGCATCGAGCGTCTCTACAACGCAGAGGGTGGGGCCATCTACGGACTGGCGTCACATGGTCGACTCAAGGGCGGCTTCAAGCCCCGCAATCGCAGCCGGTCGGTGAAGGGCCTCTATCTCTGCGGCGGCAGCGCCAATCCGGGACCGGGCGTTCCCATGGTGCTGATGAGCGGCGTCACCGCGGCCATGGCGGTCGCGGAGGACGTGCTGGGCGAGTCATGACCCACATGACCCACATGACCCACATGACTCACATGACTCACATGACTCACATGGCCCACCGCGACGACCGCGCGGAACAGCCGGCGGGTGTGCTCCCGGCGCGATACTCGCCGAGGATCCACGCGGCCTTCGGGTGGTACGTGGCCCGACTCCTCAGACGCAAGTTCTACGCCCTCCGCATCCGGCGAGGCGACGAAGCCCTCCTTGCGTCGCTCGATGGGCACGCGGCCCCGGTCGTCGTGGCGATGAATCACCCCTCCTGGTGGGATCCGATCACGGCCCTGGCGCTGGCGCGATCCTTCATGCCCTCGCGCCGTGGTGCGGGGCCGATGGAACGAGAACAGCTTCTTCGCTTCTCGATCTTCCGCCGACTGGGACTTTTCGGAATCGATCCCCACGATCCGCAGGCCTTGACGACGATGCTCGCGCACATGCGAGTGCGCTTCGCTGAAGACCACCGGCCGCTCTTCTGGATCACCGCCCAAGGGGCCTTCACCGACATCCGTGAGCCCTTCCGACCACACCCCGGCGCCGCGGCGGTTGCGGCCCTCGACGATGGGGCGCGGATGATCGCGTTGATGGTCGAGTACAGCTTCTGGCAGGATCAACGGCCCGAGATCTTCGTGGCGGCCGAGGAGGTCCGGCCCGAGGCCCGCACCCGCTCCGGCTGGCAACGGGCCCTGCTGACCGCAGCCCACCGAACGGCCGCGGATCTGGCAACGCGAGTCGAGAGTCGCGATCCCGCGGCGTTCGTGGCCCTCTTCGGTGGCGAAGGCGCTGCGATCCACCCGGTCTATGACTGGTGGTTGCGACTTCGCGGCCGAGGTGGGGCAATCGACTCGACCAAGAGTCGAGCCCGGGCCGAGAAGGCCTCCGCGCCTCGCAGTGGCGATGCGGTTCGGTGATCATCTGACCGGCGAATCCCACCCATGTGGCTCACGATCATCCTTCTGATTGCCGTCGTGATTTCGGCCCTTGCCCTGGCGATGACAATCGCGAATCTCGGGCGATATCGGTCGCCGCCGGAGGCCGGGCCGCAGGTGCACGCCGAGCAGGCGGTGCTGCTCTCGATCTGCATTCCTGCTCGCAACGAAGCGGCGAACCTGGAACCGTGCGTGCGCTCGCTCCTCGGCCAGAGCCACCGCGCCCTCGAAGTTGTGGTCTACGACGATCAGAGCACCGACGAGACGCCCGAGATCCTCGCCCGCTTGATCGCCGGCGACAGTCGAGTGCGGGCCGTGCCGACGGTGCCGCTGCCGCCGGGCTGGGTGGGCAAGCAGTGGGGCTGCGATCAGATGGGCCGCGCCGCCACGGGAGAGTGGCTCCTCTTCACCGATGCCGACGTGCGCTTCGCCCCGACCTGCCTCGAGCGCACGCTCGCAGAGTCCAGCCGCTCTGGGGCCGATCTGCTCTCGACCTTTCCGCAGGAGATCACCGGGTCGCTGGGCGAGGCGCTCCTGATCCCGCTCATTCACTTCATCCTGTTCAGCTATCTGCCCATGGGGCGGATGCGGGCCACGAGCGATCCCTCGGCCTCCGCCGGGTGCGGGCAGTTTCTCTTCGCCCGGCGAAGCGCCTGGCTCGAGGTCGGGGGCCATTCTGCCTGGCGCACCTCGATGCATGATGGGATCCGCATGCCCCGGGCATTCCGCGCCGCCGGGCGGCGCACCGATCTCTTCGACGGCACCACGCTGGTCTCGTGCCGGATGTACCGCGGGTTCCTGGCCACATGGCGCGGGTTCGCCAAGAACGCCTACGAAGGCCTCGGCTCGGTGTGGCTCCTGATCCTGCTGACCGTCCTGCATCTGACCGGTCACGTCCTGCCCTGGGTGGTGTTGGCGATTGCCCCCTGGAGCGGCATCAGCATCGCCGAGACGGCTCTGATTGCGATTGCAATCGTGCTTCAGCTCAGCCAGCGAGTCCTGCTGGCGTCGCGCTTCCGCCAGTCGTTCACTTCCGCACTGCTGCATCCAATTGGTGTTCTGCTGATGACTGCGGTGCAGTGGTACAGCCTTGGACTCCAAGTGACGGGCCGACGCGGATGGAAGGGGCGTGGGGGAGCGCCCGCGTAGGCTTGCCGCGGCATCGCATTGTGAAGAAGACGGCGAAGACGGCCGGCGATGGCGGAGACAGAGAGACCAGAGCGAAGAGAGAGCGGAAGGCTCGTTTCCTCCGCCGCGCCAGCTCGCAAGGAAGCCCGCATGGCGAACTCGGATCAATCACGCGGTTCGGACGCCGCGTTCCTGCGCGAGTCGATGCACCGGCTCGAGGAGCGCGTGGCCCGGCTCGAACTGGGGCTTGCTCAGGTCGCCCGGCAATCACCGCCGACATCCGGGGCCATCGAGTCGCACTCGGCAGTGCATGAACCGTCGCCAGCGTCGCCAGCGTCGCCAGCGTCGCCACTGTCGCCACCGCCGCCTCCACCGCCCCCATTCGTGAGTGCGTCATTGCCGCTGCGTGGGCGCGGTGACGCCGCAGCGGTCGAATCCCTCGCCGAGACAGCCTCAAACCTCCGGGGATCTTCGGAGCGAACCTCCCTCGAGTTCACCGTCGGCGGTCGTGTCGCGGCGTGGGTCGGCTCGCTGGTCGTGGTCGTGGCGATGGCCTTCTTCATCAAGTACGCCTACGACCGGAACTGGCTCGGGAATCTCGCCCCGGGGGTGCGCTGTGCAATTGCCGCGGTGGTCGGGCTGGCGCTGATTGCCACCGGCGAGTTCGTGCGTCGCCGCATCGGGCGCGGCGCGAGCGTGGGAATCTCGGCGGCGGGCCTCGGCGTGGTTTATCTCGCCGCGTGGGCGACTCACGGCTACTTCCACCTGCTTTCTCCCGATGTTGCTTTCCTTCTTCTGATCGCAGTGGTGCTAATCGGCGTGGCCGTCTCCTGGCGGGCGCAGTCCGCGGTGATTGGGAGTCTCACCCTCATTGCGGGATACGCGGCCCCACTGATTGCCCAGCGATCGATCCCGATTCTCACCGTCGTCGAAGGACATCTGCTGGCGATCCTGCTGGTTGCGGTCGTGCTCTCGGCACTGGCGCGGCGGCCCTTCCGCATTCTCAGGGTCGTCGGCATGGCCCTTCACGGGGCCATCGGCGCGGGGCTCGTCTTCATTGTGCTCGCCGATTGGATGTCGCAGTCGACCCAGGACTGGCTGGCGCTGCTGACCTTCCTCACGCTCTCGTGGGCCCTGGTCTGGGGCGAGTCCTTCCTCGCCTCGCTGCGAGGAGAGACCGGCACGCTCAACGCCATCACCGCCTTCCTCGCATCGATCTGGCTGGCCCTGCTCTCGACCGTGGTCCTCCACCGGCTTCAGGGCGACGACCTCACGCTGGCGGCGGGCCTGCTCCTCGTACTCGCGGCGACGATCGTGGCTCTGGTCGAGACCCTGGGCGACGGGGTCGACGCCCTGCGGCGCCGGCCGACCACGCCCGAGGCCGAGTTTGCGACCGCGGCGTGGCTCTCCGCCGGCGTTCTCCTCCTGGCCTGTTCGGCGATGTTCTTCGACCGCGGCGGCTGGACCATCGCGTGGCTTGGAATCGCCGTCGCCGCAGTCGAGCTGGGGCGCCGAACCACTCTGACAGCGCTCAGCCGCTACGGCCTGGCCACCTGCGCCCTGGCCCTCGTCAAGCTCTTCACGCTCGATGCACTCGACTCGGGACTGCGCCCGACGGTACTGGTCTGGGAGTCGGGACCGCTCGTCGGCCTCAAGGTGTCGTTCACGCTCTGGAGCGTGATGGCCATCGTCGCCGCAGTTGCGGTTGCGCTGGTGGGGATGCGCCGCCACGTCGAACCGGGGCGGCAGCGCAGTGTCACCCGACTGGCCTCGTTTCTCCTCGCCTGCGCAATTCTCATCGTCGTCGGCATGGTGGTTGCGCCCGACGATCAGCCCATCGTGAGTCTCTTCTGGGCAGTCGTCGGCGGAGGACTGATCGCCGCCGGCTTCATTCGACATCGCAAGGCTCTGCGGGTCGCCGGTCTGGCCATGCTCGGCGTGGTCGTCCTCAAGTTCCTGCTGGTCGACCTCCACGAAAGCGAGACGATTGCGAGAGTCGTCGCCTTCGGAGTCGTGGGACTGCTGCTGGTCGCCACCAGCGTGGTCTATCAGCGCCTCGGCAGCGCTCTCTTCCGACGCAGCGAAGGCACGACGTGACCCGGCACCCAGACGAGAGTCCGCTGCCGCGCGAGCTGGCGAGCTGGTTCGCAGGCGAAGGGTGGCAGCCTTATTCGTTCCAGACCGAGGCATGGCGGCGCTGGAACGAAGGTCGCAGCGGCCTCATCCACGTGCCCACGGGAGCGGGCAAGACCTACGCCGCGTATCTCGGACCGCTGGGGGACTGCGTCCGGAGCATTGCGGAGGGAGGTTCGGATACATCTCCGCCCGACGGCCTCGCCATCCTCTACATCACGCCGCTTCGGGCGGTGTCGCGGGACATCGAGAAGGCCCTCCGTCGACCAGTCGAAGCGCTCGGACTCCCGCTTCGAGTCGAGAGCCGCACCGGCGACACCTCAACCAGCGTCCGGGCTCGACAGCGCAAGCGCCCGCCACACGTCCTCATCACCACCCCCGAGTCCCTGACGTTGATGCTCACCCAGGATGACGCCCCGGAGCTCTTCAAGGGAGTGCGGGGGGTGATCATCGACGAATGGCACGAGCTCCTCTCGAGCAAGCGCGGCGTGCAGGTCGAACTGGCCCTGGCCCGGCTGCGGCAATTCACTCCGACGCTGCGGACGTGGGCCCTCTCGGCCACGCTGCGCGATGTGCATGCCGCGGCCCGCGCTGCGGTGGGAGTTGACTCTCCCGAGCCGGCGATCGTGACCGCGTCGATCAATCGGCCGATCGTGGTCTCCTCGCTTCTTCCCACCTCGGTCGATCGCTTCCCCTGGGCGGGCCATCTGGGCATGTCGATGCTCGAGCCGCTTCTTGCCTTTCTCGATCCCGCCCGCTCCACACTCATCTTCACCAACACCCGCTCGCAGGCCGAGCGCTGGTTCCAGGCGATCCTGAACGCCCGCCCGGAGTGGGCCGAGCGGCTCGCGCTCCACCACGGCTCGATCGACCGCGACGTGCGCGAACGGGTGGAGGCCCAGCTCAAGTCGGGTGCAACCACGCTGGCGGTCTGCACCTCGTCGCTCGATCTGGGCGTGGACTTCGCGCCGGTTGCGCGAGTGGTGCAGATCGGTTCTCCCAAGGGCATCGCCCGGCTCATTCAGCGGGCGGGACGCTCGGGACATCGACCCGGCGCCACCTGCGAAGTCGTCTGCGTGCCGACCCATGCTCTCGAGCTGATCGAGATCGCGGCGGCGCGGGAGGCCATTGCCGCAGGCCGCATCGAAGAGCGCCCCAGTCTCCAGCGGCCGCTCGATGCCCTCGTGCAGCATCTGGTCACCTGTGGATTCGGCGAGGGCTACGACCCCGAGCGTCTCTTCGACGAGGTGCGGTCGACGATTGCGTATCGATCCCTGACCCGCGAGGAGTTCGGCTGGTGCCTTGAACTGGTCGAGCACGGAGGCGCCACTCTCAAGGCCTACCCCGAGCATCATCGGATCATGCGCCGGGAGGGGCGATGCGTGGTCAGCTCGCGGCGACTGGCGGCGATCCACCGACTCAATATCGGCACCATCACCAGCGACGCGACGATTGCCATCCGTCTGGTGCGCGGCGGCGTGCTCGGCTCGATCGAGGAGTCGTTCATCGGCAAGCTGCATGCCGGCGACACCTTCGTCTTCGCCGGACGACTGCTGGAGTTCGTTCGGCTTCGCGATGCCACCGCCTTCGTGAAGCCGGCCACGAAGCGGACGACCTTCACCCCGCACTGGGCGGGGGCGCGGTTTCCACTTTCGACGGCCCTCTCGGCGGCGATGCGGGAGGTGTTGGACCGGGTCGCTCGGAACACGCCAGAGGGTGAGGGGCCCGATGCTGCGGAAGCCGAGGTTGCCCCTGAGTTGATTGCGGCGCGGCCGGTGATCGAGACCCAGCGGGCCCTCTCGGCCCTGCCGACGCGGGACGAGACACTCGTCGAGTTCCTCACCAGCGAAGACGGAAGCCACTGCTTCATCTACCCCTTCGATGGTCGCCTGGTCCACGAGGGGCTCGCGGCCCTTCTGGCCCGTCGGCTCGGTCGCATTCATCCCGCGTCCTTCGCCCTCTCGATCAACGACTACGGGATCGAACTCCTCTCCGCCGAGCCCTTTCCATTCGAGGAACTGCTCACGGTCGAACTCTTCTCGAGCGAGCGACTCCTCGAGGATCTTCTCGAGGCGATCAATCTCGGCGAGCTCGCTCGGCGGCAGTTCCGCGAGGTCGCCCGGGTGGCCGGACTGGTCCCGCAGAAGTATCCAGGCGGCGAGCGCTCCACGCGGCAGCTCCAGGCCGGAGCGTCGCTCCTCTACGAGGTCTTCAACGAGTTCGACCCGGACAATCTCCTCCTGGTGCAGGCGCGGCGTGAAGTCCTCGAAAGGCAGTGCGAAGACAGTCGGCTGGCGAGAACCCTCGAGCGCCTGCGAACCAGCACGCTGCGGATGGTTCGCCCGAGCCGGGCGACGCCGCTGGCGTTCCCGCTGGTGGTCGATCGACTGGGGACGACTCTGTCGACCGAGTCGCTCCGCACGCGAATAGCCCGGATGGTGGGGGAGTCGGTGGTGCCGAGGTCGGATTCCGCGCCCGCTGCGAGATCGCGAATACGCTCGCACGCATGAACCCGCCGATCCGGGCCCTTCGCGGCATTCACATCGAACTCCAGGGCGAGCGAGTGGCGCTGTTGCCGCAGCGGGCGATCTGGTGGCCGCGCATGAAGTGGCTGATCGTGGCCGACCTTCATGCGGGGAAGAGCGAGGTGTATCGACAGCACGGAGTCGCCGTGCCCGACGGCGTGCTTCAGGAGATGCTCCGCCGGCTCTCGCAGATGTGCGAAGCCCTCGCTCCCGAACGACTGGTGATCCTCGGCGACCTCGTGCATCACGCCGACGGCATCGACG
>Ga0163146_10006651_pt1 | contig 13001 bp, 9 predicted proteins | sample OliLakLV19MP7G1_FD_148648 | JGI IMG/M metagenome (GOLD analysis project Ga0163146, IMG submission 148648) | Freshwater microbial mat bacterial communities from Lake Vanda, McMurdo Dry Valleys, Antarctica - Oligotrophic Lake LV.19.MP7.G1 | ecosystem: Environmental > Aquatic > Freshwater > Lake >... | reverse complement strand
GCGCGAAGACGGGGAGCAGGGAACAGAGCATGGGCATCTCGCGGACGGGGTCGTTGGGAGGCCGCCGAACGCGACCTCGATGGGGCGCGGGGTGCGCCTCCAGGGGAAAAACGCGAACGGCGAACAAGTCCCGCAAGGAAATGGGGAAAACTATGCGGACTTGGGCCTAACTCCCTTGAACCCCTCGGGTTACGGCGCCACTACCGCGTTTGGTCGCAGCACGGGGGGACCACCGGAATGGGCTGGGCTTCCGTACTGGGCAGGTGGGGTATATGCTCCCGGCGCTTCCAGCCCCAGGTGCCTGCCCCACCGATCCGTGTCCCCGTTGCCCGACGATCCATTGCCCACGGAGCCCTCGGCGAACGAGGCCACGTCGATCCTGGTGGCCCGAGCCAAGGAGGGGGATCGGGCGGCGCTGGAGGCGCTGTTTGTGCGCTCCTACGATCGGTTGGAGCGGGTGGTGCGCATCCGGTTTGGCGAGCCGCGCGGTCGGAGGTTCGAGCTGAAGGACGTGATCCAGGAGGCCTTTGGCGAGGCCTTCCGGCGCTTGCACCAGTTCGAGCCGCGGGCGGGCGCGCGGTTTTTGGATTGGGTGGCGCGCATCGCGGAGAACAAACTGCGCTCCGGTTGGCGGCGCGAGACCGCGAAAAAACGCGACGAGCGCCGAGAGCTTCGGCTGGCACCACCGGACGAATCTTCGCCCTTGACCCTCGACCGGGCCCTGGCGGATCCGGGCCCGACACCGTCCCAGGTTGCACACGCAGCCGATCTGTCGCAACGCATCGACGCCTGCTTGGCACAGCTCGACGTGGAAGAACGCGAGGTTCTGATTTTGCGCTACTACCTGGACGCGTCGTGGCCAGAGATCGGCGAGTCCATGGAACGCACCGCCGCGGCGGCCGAGCAGTTGGGCCGCCGCGCGAAGCTGCGCTTGGCGCGGCTGCTTTCTAAAGACGGCATCACACCCGAAGACCATGCCTGAGCAACACGGCGCAGAGTCACCGTCGGAGCTGTTCCTCAACTGGCGGGAACAAAGCGATGGGGACACAGCGTCCGTGCTCGACGCTCTTCGGCTTCGTTACCCCGAGCACGCCGGAGCCTTCGACGAACTGCAGCGCACCCTGGCGCGCGTCGAAGCGCTGATGGACGGCAGCGCACAGGCGGAACCACCGGCCGCAACCGCCGACCTGCGCGGACGGCTCGCGGCCCACCGGCGCGCAGCTCAGCCCCTGGAGGAGAAGGGACTGCTGGGTGAAGGGGGCATGGGGCGTGTGCTCGAGGTCTTTGACGGGGACCTGCGGCGCGGGCTGGCGATGAAGGTCTTGCGCACGGACCGGGAACAGGATCCCGCGCTGCGCAGGGAACTCGAGAACCGCTTCTTCCAGGAAGCCCAAGTCACCGCGCAACTCGACCACCCGGGCATTCCGCCGATCCACGAACTCGGCCTCCTGCCCGACGGCCGCGCGTTCTACACGATGCCCAAGCTGCCCAAGCGCACGCTTGAGGACGTGTTCCAGTTGGGCCGCACACAGGATCCGGCGTGGACGCGGGAACGCTGTCTTGAGTTGCTCGTACGTGTGCTCGAGACCCTGGCGTTTGCGCACAGCCGCGGCGTGGTGCATCGGGACGTCAAGCCGGCCAACGTCATCGTGGGCGACTTCGGCGCGGTGCTGGTCATCGACTGGGGGCTGGCGCGGGTCGTCGGCACACTCCCGACGACGGACGCGGTCTGGAGCGATCGCCTGGACGAACTGCGCCGCAACTTCGGGGAGGGTTTTGTCTTCACCTCGCCGCAGGGCACACCGGGGTACATGGCGCCCGAGCAGACCGGATTCGATTCTTCACTCCAGGACGCCCGCACGGACGTGTACGCCGTCGGCGCCATGGTGTACCGCCTCCTATCCGGGGTGACACCCCATGCCGATTCCCTGCAAGCGCTGCGCCAACGGGGAGGTGGAATCGAGGAACTGGCGGAGGTCCTTGAGCAGCGCCCCAGGGGGTTGACCGAACTCGCTCCCGACGCACCGCCGGAGTTGATCGCGATCGCTGAGCGGGCCATGGAGCCCAAGCGCGAGGGACGTTACCCAAACGCCGAGTCCATGGCCGAGGACCTGCGGCGGTACTTGGAGCTACGGCCCGTGCTTGCCTACCGCACGGGACCGTGGGTCGAGTTTTCCAAGTGGGTGCGGCGCAACCGCGCGGTGGCTGCCCTGCTTGGGGCGTTGTTCCTCGGCGCACTGATCGCGAGTTCGGGCGGTTTCTATCTGGAACGCGGTCGGGCTCAGGCCCTGGCGACGAGACAGGATCGCGAGCGCAACCTCACAGGTGCCGTGCTGCTCGACTCGGTGCTGGAACGCAGTGCTCGCGTGTGGACAGCGCCGATGCAGTTGCCGCTTCTGGGCGCGATCGAGCGCGACGCGGAGTTCCTGCTCGCGCGTGCGGTAGACTTGCCCCGGCGCATTGCGGCGCTGGAAGTCGAGCGCGCACGCCGCAGTGCGGGAGCTGAGGCGGAAGACCTCGACGTGCAAATCGCGCAACTTCGACTGCAGAGCGAACGATTGCCCGATCTGGAGGTGGCGCGAACCGCCGCGGGCGACCTCCGCGCCACCATCGAACAGCGCCTGCGCCACCGCCCGACTGCCGCCGACTGGGAGGCTGCGTGGGAAAGGGCCCACGCGGCCCTTCACGAGGACACGCGCTTTGCCGGCGCAGAACTGCCGCGCCAGGTGGATCTGCTGCCACTGGGGCCGGCCGAGCCCGCCGGACTGTGGGCTTTTTTGCACCTGGAGACGGCGGATTTTTCGACACCGCTTATTTTCCAGAACGCGGACGAGGTGGGCCCCGAACGCGGGTTGGTGCTCTTGCTGTTGCCGGGTGGCGAGGTTTCGCTCGGCGCGGTGCCGCCCACGTCCGCCGAGGAGATCGAACTGCCCCACCGCGACCTCTACGCCTACGACAGGGACAGCGAGCGGGCCCTGGCGGGGCACGACCCGATTCCGAGGACGGTCGAACTGGCGCCCTACTATCTGGGCCGCTACGAGGTCACGCGGGGCGAATGGCAGCGGTTGATGAACGAGACGCGGTTCAGTTCGCCAGCGGCGGAGGGCAGTCACCCCATGATGCAACCCGCGGTCATGCTCGACCGCGCGGACGCCTCGGCCTTCGCCGCGCGGCTCGGTTGTAACTTGCCAACTGAGGCCCAGTGGGAAGCGGCCTACCGCTCGGGGACCACATCACCCTGCTTCGTACCCCTGGAGTTCGTGCAAACCGAAGTCGGCCACGACTACGACTGGCAGCCGCTCGCCGACTACGCCAACGTGCTCGACCGCGCTGGCTTGGCCGCCGAACTGCAGGGTGCGTCGCGCCTCGATTACCCGACCGTTTACGCGGCGGGTGAGCCCGACGACGGCTTTGTACACGCTGCGCCCGTGGGCTCCTTCCTGCCCAACCCCTATGGCCTCTTTGACATGGCCGGCAACGTGTGGGAGTGGTGCACGGAAGACTACGTGCGCGGCTGGGGGCCTCTGCGCGCCGGCGATGGTCTACAACTGCAACCCGGCGACCCCAACGGCGGCGTCCTACGCGGCGGCAGTTGGTACGCCCCCGCCCCCCAAGCCCGAGCCGCCATACGCATCGACGGCCAACCCGGCACGCCGCACTGGGATGTCGGCCTGCGCGTGTGCAGGGTCGGCGTCCCCAGTAAACCGTGAGTGCGGGTTAGCCGCTCGGGCGGTCGATATGCCGCGGTCAGACGCCTGCGCCGAAGCCCTGGCTTGATTCCCGCGAGCGCTGCGGTGCGGCGGAGGCGGAGCGGCCCGCCGAGCGGGTGGCGCGTGTCGATGCGGTCGCGGCTTTTGCCGCGGGCGCGGCGCGGTTCGCGCTGGCCGCGGCGCGGCCCGAACCCGTTGCACCACCCGAGCTCGCCACGGAGCGGGTCTGCGCGCCAGAAGCGCTCTTGGCGGCGCCGCGGCCGGCATCCCGGCCTCCGTCGCGGCTGCGTCCCTGTGTACGGGAACGCGATTGACCGCGGCGACCGCCGTCGCGGCCATCGCTGCGGCCGTCCGTTTCGAGGACGGCGCGCTCGAGTTTGCCCTCCACTGCGCCGGGCGGCAGGGCCGCGCGGGGCAGCGGTGCGCCGAGCAATTTTTCGATCGCGCGGATCATCTCGCGGTCCTGGGGTGTCGCGAAGCTGTAGGCGCGGCCCGTCAGTTCGCTGCGGCCCGTGCGGCCGATGCGGTGGGTGTAGGCCTCCGCGGTCATCGGCAAGTCGAAGTTGACGACGTGGCTGACCGCCGCGACGTCGATGCCGCGGGCGGCGATGTCCGTCGCAACGAGGACGTCGTACGTCCCCGCGCGGAAACCGCCCATGGCCTTCTCGCGCTGGCTTTGGCTGAGGTTGCCCTGCAGCGCAACCGCGCGGTGGCCGAGGCGCTCGAGCTGCTGCGCGAGTTTCTTCGCGCGGTGTTTTGTGCGCAGGAAAACGATCGCGGAGCGGAAACCGTCCTCGGCGAAGAGACGCTGCAAGAGCGGCAGTTTTTCGGCTTCCTGGACGGCGTACACACCGTGCTCGATGGTCTCGGGCGGACGGGAATGCGCGAGCTCCACAACCGCCGGGTTGTTCAAGAGATCGTCGGCGAGCTTGCGCAGCTCGCGCGGCATGGTCGCCGAGAAAAACAGGTTCTGGCGGCGTTTGGGCAACTTGGCAACGATGCGGCGGATGCTCGGCAGGAACCCCATGTCGAACATGTGGTCCGCTTCGTCGAGCACGAGCGTCTCAACCGACGACAGCGTCAAACACCCCTGCTCGATCAGGTCGAGCAGGCGGCCCGGGCACGCCACGACGACGTCGGGGTGCTGGCTGAGCGCGCGCACCTGGGGCGCCTGGCCCACCCCGCCGAAGATGACCGTGGAAACGAGCGGGGTGTACTTGCCGAGGCGCTGCAACTCGGCGTGGATCTGCGACGCGAGTTCGCGGGTCGGCGCCACGATGAGCGACGTCGGCGCGGGTGCGGCGCGGGGGGCGTACTTGGGGCGCGGGCCGCGGGCGATGATGCGCTCCAGGATCGGAAGCGCGAACGCAGCGGTTTTGCCGGTGCCGGTTTGGGCGAGGCCCAACACGTCCCGGCCCGCGAGAGCGTGGGGCAGTGCGGCGGCTTGGATCGGGCGGGGCTCGGTGAAGCCGGCCGCCTCCAGGGCGCGCAGGATGGGAGCAGAGAGGGAAAGGGAGCGGAAGCCGGCGATGGCCGGCGGAGTGGACGGAGAAATGGGAAACCTGCCTGTTGAGCGTTGCCTGTTAGAAGGCCGTGTGGGAGTTCGAGATCGAACTCGCCGCGATCCCCTCTGCCATTCGCCCGAGGGCGAAGCCCCGGTGGGGCGGCGCCGCAATCGCCGAGCTCCCCGGGGGGGGCGCGTGCTGCGGGAACCGCCCGCGGGGAGCACTGGCTCCCTGGGGCGCGGCCCACGATGGGCCCGGCAGGCGGAGGATCGCCGTGAAGCGCGGCCTCGCAAAACCCCGGGGCAGGGCGCTGGCCCCTGAACCGCGGCGTGGCCGCGGGGGGGGCGAGCGAGCGAGGTTTCGCTGTCGCGTTCGGCCGATCGCGCATTTCGCGCGGCACCCCTGCCCGGGTGCTCCGGTCCCGCTCGAGGCGGGTCGCCGTTCGGCCATGTGGTCGAAGAATCTAACCGATCATCGACCGTTAGCCGTCACCGCTCGCGCAAATTCCCCCGCAATCGGGGCGGGAGACCGTTCGCCAACGGGCTAAAACGCCTCGAGCGAGGCCTTTAGAGCGTGCGCACCACCAGCTCAAACCCGTTGACCGTGGTGTTTTGGCCGAAAAACACGTCGGCAACGTTCAAGATCCAGGTCCCGTTCGCGCTCTCGCCCTGGAACGCCGCCATGCTCTGCGTGGTCGCGAAGTACCCGCCAAACACCGCCTTCATGTTGACGGAGGCTTCGGACAGGTTCGGCCCGTGAACGAGCACCACCGTGCCCGCGGGACTCGTGAGGCGCAAACGCACGTGGCCGTAAAACCCGGCGTCGATGTTGGTGATGAGGCTGACCTCGGCGATCGGACCCCCCACGCCGGTCAAGGAGATCGGAAAGTCGATTCCGGCCGAGCTTGCGTCGGGGATTGCAACCGCGGGACCGTTGAAGGCGGCGCGCGCGCGGCGGTCGAACCGCAGCCCCTGCGCGATCGTCGAGGGCGCGCCGAACAGGGGAATCGGAAAGGGGTCGATCACCACCGCCGCGTGGTGGAGTTCGAGGCCGGCGAAGTTGGGCGGGAGCGCGCCGGTGAACGCCGCTGCGGTGGCACGGCCATTCGCGTCGAGGAATCCCAGGGCGCCGGTGAGCGGCGGCAATCCAGGGCTCGCGAGGCGCAGCTCGAAGTAGGGGTCGAAGTTGAGCGGCACAAACGGGAACCCCGGCAGGTTGAGGCCCGGCGCGGTCCCGCTGAGCGAGCCGAGCATCATGTACAGCGACCCCGCCGACTGCACACCCGCGTCGAGGATCAAGTTTTGGACACCGCCTTGCCACACGGAGATCGGGCCGCCATCGGCGCTCAGGCGGCTTGCAAGCCCCGCGGCGATTGCCGCCGCGATCCCCGCGTCGGGCTGTCCGTAACCTGACACAACGTCCTTGCCCACGAACGCCGCGATGCCGCCGCTGACCACGTCGGTGCAACTCGCGCGCAGGATTTCGCCCACGTCATCCGCGTCGAGTGTTGGGTCGAGCGCGACACACAGGGCCGCCGCTCCCGCGACGAAGGGCCCCGCAAAGGACGTCCCTTGCACGAGGACTTCGTTCCCCGAGCCATACCCTGCCGCGCCGCTGCGATCGAGGGTCCAAACTTCGAATCCGGGCCCCGCAAAATCCACTTCCGGCCCGATCGACGTCAAGTTGTAGGTCGCACCTGACGGCGCCGTTCCGCCGATGGCGAAGGTCGTGGGCAGCGTCGCGGGGTACGTCACTCCGAAGCTCGTGAAGTTGCCCGCCGACACGAAGTGCACCATGCCGCCCGCGCGTGTCTGTGCGTACTTGGCCTCCAAAACCGCCTCAGTGAAACCGTACGCGTTGGAGTTGACCGTGACGCGCGCTCCCACGGACACACCCCAATCCAGCGCGAGGGCGGTATTGCCCGTCAGCGTGGTCCAACTGCCGTTGGCCGACACCGATTCAAAAATGCGCGCGGAAAACAAAGCGGCCGACGGAGCCACTCCCGCGATCCCGATGCCGTTGTTGCGGCGCGCCGCGATGACTCCCGCCACCGCCGTGCCGTGGTTGTCGAACGCGTTTTGCGGACTGCCGGGCACCCCGATCGGCAGCGGCGACATGAAGTCGGTGCCCGACGTGAACACGAGGTCGGGGTGGTTCGCTTGCACACCCGTGTCGAGAATCAAAACCCCCGCCGCCGCGCTGCCCGTCGTCAACGCATGGGCTTGCGCAAGGCCCATGTCGAATCCGACTTGGCCCGGCCCGCTCAAAAAGTTCTGCCCCGTGTTCACGTGGCCCCACTGCACCGGATACAGGGGGTCGTTTGGCGGCGCCTGGCTGCCCTGGCCGCCCGCAAGGACCACGGGCTCCACCCACTCGACCTCCTCGCGCGCGCGAAGGCTCCGCGCAATGTCGAGCACTTGGAAGCCGTCACCGGTTGACAGTTCGAGTTCGTACACACCCTCGAGCCCGGCGAAGTCCGTGCGCAGCACGCGCGCGCCCGGCAGCAGCTCGGCGTTTAAGCGCGTCGCCTGCGCGCGCTTCGAAGCCACCCAACGCACAAGGATCCGATCCGTCGGAACCGCGCGTGTTCCGTGCGCGCCGCGCAGAACGGGTGCAACAAATCCGGAGTCCAAAAGTCCTGCGAGGTGATCGCCCGCCAAACGCAGCGCGTCCGCATTGCCGAGCGGAGATTCGAACTCTAGCTCCATCCAACCCGCCCCGGCGCCATGCAGGGCCGGGCGCACCACAAAGTCCGCCCGCCCGAGCGTGTTGGCGATGGCGGCAGCGCTTGGCATGCTCGCGGCGTTTGCGCGGCAGAGGAACGCAACACGCTGGAAGTCGAACGTTGCGTCGAGCGCGGCCACTGCGCGCAGGGGTTCAACCTCCGCGGGCACCACCGGCGAAACTTGAGCCGCGTGTGACGACGTGAACGCGAGAGCGACCAGGGCAACTGCGAGCATGGCGATCCGGGGAACGGGGAACCGGGACACGCGGGAGCGAACGCGGCGCGACGCCGCGGCTGCCCCGCTGAAAGTCTGGACGGGAACGGCGCGGACGTCGAGGGGGGCTCCCCGAAGTTCCGCGCGGCCCTTCAGCTCAAGAGCGGCAGAACAACCAGCGCCCGGGCCACCGCGGTTTTAGTGCCGGTCAGGCTTTGTTCGGAGCCGTCGCGGCCAAACAATGTGACCCGGGTCGTATCCGCGCCCAGGGCGCTCGGGTCGTTGAGGACGACGTAGTCGGCGCCCTTGCGGTTCAGTTTCGCGCGCGCGCGGCGCGGTCCGCCGGCGGTTTCCAGCGCGAACCCAACGACGAGTCGGCTGCCCTTCTTCAAGGGGCGTTGGCGCGGGTCGGCCGCGGCACCCGTCACCGTCGCCAGGATGTCTGGGTTTTTCACGAGCTCGATCACGGCCGTTTCCTCGCCGCGATCTTTCGCCCGCCATTTGCCCGACAGGCGGCGTTTCGGGCGCCAGTCGGCGACGGCCGCGGCCATGAAGAGCGAATCGCACGCTTCGAACTCGACTTCGAGCGCCTGCAGCATGTCGAGCGCCGAGATGACGTCGATGCGCCGCACACCCTTCGGAGTTTCGAGCGCCACCGGGCCCGCGATCAGCACCACGTCGAATCCGCGCGCGGCCGCGGCACGGGCGATTTCAAAGCCCATCTTCCCGGTGGACTCGTTAGTCAAATAACGTACGGGATCGACGTGTTCACGCGTCGGGCCCGCCGTCACGACAACGCGGCGACGGGGGCGCTCGCGGCGCGCGGCGGCTTCAGCATCAACTTCGGCGGCGATCGCCAGCGCGGCGAGCTTGCCAGCCCTCTTTTCGTCGTTGTCCTTCGCGCGCTCCGCGCCCGGTTTCGCGGCCTCGCCCGATGTCCCCTTGGTCCGCTTTTTCGTTGCGCGCTTTTTCGCGGTCGCTTTCGACTTCGTCGCTCCGCTGGTGCTGGCCTTCTTCGTCGACTTCTTCGCACTCATGATTCCAGCACCTCCTTCACCCGCGCGACGATCTCCGCGGGCTCGAGCAGCCGCCCTTGGCCATGCACCCCGCACGCCATGTGGCCCGCGCCGCTCCCAAGGATACGCCATCCATCGCTGGCGAGGCGGTCGAGGTTCCGGGCAACGGCGGGATGCGCCAGCATGTGCGGATTCATCGCTGGCGCAAGGAGTCGCGGGACCCCGAGCGGAGTTGCCAGCACCACTGTTGTCAGCAGATCGTCCGCGATCCCGTGGCTGAGCTTCGCCACGAGGTCGGCGCCGCCGGGGGCCACGAGAATCAGCTCCGCCCACTGGGATAGGTGGATGTGGTCCATGGCGGACTTGCGCACATCTCCAAACTCGGCGACGTACGCGTCGTTCGACGTCAGCGCTTCGAACAACTGCGGCGCAATGAGCTGCGCGGCGCGTTCGGTCAACACTGCGCGCACCTCGTGGCCCGCTTGGGAAAGTTTGCTGGCGAGGTCTGCGCCCTTGTGGAGCGCGGCCGAGGCCGAACAGCCGAGGATGATGCGCGCCATCAGTGGATTCCTTGTTCGGACGTTTTCGGCTCGGACGTTTCTTGCTCGGACAGCCCCGCGATGCGGCACACTTCACGCAGCGCCGCGGCGAAGTCACGGTTGATCACGACGTGATCGTACTTGTCGCGCTCCGCCCGCTCGACCTGCGCTTTTTGGAGCCGGCGATCGACGACATCGTGCGAATCCGTTCCCCGCACTTCGAGGCGCCGACGGAGTTCGTCCAAATCCGGCACGTCGACAAAGACATAGAGCCCGGGCACGTCCAGTCCCTTGAGCTGCAGTGCCCCTTGGACGTCAATCTCGACGAGGTAGACCTGGCCATCCTCAAGGGCCTTCTCCATGGGCTCGCGGAGCGTCCCGTAGAGGTTGCCGTGGACCTCGGCGGACTCGATGAACGCACCCTGGCGCTGGAGCTCGCGGAAACGCTCGGGCGTGATGAAGTGGTAGTGCACTCCGTCGATTTCGCCGGCGCGTGGCGCGCGTGTGGTGGCGGACACGGAAAACACGACCGCGGGATCACGCTGAAGCTCGCGGCAGATCGAACTCTTCCCGCTGCCCGACGGCCCCGAGATCAACAGCATCCTGCCCTTTTGAGTGCGCATGGTCACCGCCCCATCACTCCACGTTCTGGACCTGCTCGCGCAGGCGCTCGACGGTCGCCTTGGCGTCGACCACCCACAGGGCGACGTCGGCGTCGTTGCATTTGGAGCCGATCGTGTTGACCTCGCGCAGCAGTTCCTGCACGAGGAAGTCTAGGCGTCGCCCCACACCTTCCGCGCCACCCGCCAAAAGGAGCCGCACCTGCGCCATGTGGCTACCAAGGCGCGCGAGTTCTTCGGACACGTCCGCGCGGTCGGCGAGCAGTGCGAGCTCGCGCGCGAGGTCCGGCTCGGCGACCGGTTTGGATCCCGAGCCCGTCAGAAGTAGAGCCACGCGCTTTTTGAGCGCTTCGTGCAAGCGCTGCACCACGAGTGGCATGCGCCCTTCGATCGCCGCGGCGCGTTCGGCAAGGACATCGACGTGGCGACCGAGTTCCACCGCCAACGCGGTGCCTTCGCGCGCGCGCATCTCGAGCAAGCTGTCAATCGCGCGACCAAGCGCGGCGAACGCGATCGGCAGCACGTTTTCCGCACCCAAGTGCGCGGCCTGCGGGCCCAGCACACCCGGCAGTGCGGCGTAACGCTCGAGGGACAGGTCGCCTTTCAGGCCGAGGGCCGCGCCAAGCTCGACCACCAAACTTTGGTACTGCCGCGCGAGCACAAGGTCGACACCGACCGATCCGGCGCCTGCACCCGATTCGATCGACACACTCGCGGTCAGGGCACCGCGCTCGAGGCGCCGTCGCAACTCCTGCTCGAACAGCGCTTCGTGCTCGATCAGCTCAGGCGGCAGCTTGATCTTGACTTGCAGGAAGCGGTGGTTGACCGAGCGCACCTCCGCGCGCACGGCGAGGCCGTCCCGCTCGAGGACGCCCGCGCCGAACCCAGTCATCGAGCGCAACATGCGCAGTGTTACCTAACCGCGGCGCCGGGACGGCTGCCGGGCTTGATCGGGGTCGAATCCTTGAACTCTACGGGCGCCTCTTCGGCTTTCCACGTCCGCACGGTGGCTTTGACCAAACTCGTCAATTCAAGACCGAGGTCCGCAAACGGATTGGCCCCGCCGGTGCGGTCGACGATGCATCCCACGTGGGTGGGCTTGGCGCCAAGTTCGCACAGCAACGTCACGACCTCCCGCGCCGAACCGCCGGTGGTCACCACGTCCTCGACGACGAGCACACGCTGACCGGGGTTGACCTTGAACCCACGGCGCAGCGCCATCTTGCCGCCGTCGCGTTCGGTAAAAATGCTTCCCAGGCCAAGCGCGCGCGCCATCTCATGCGCCCAGATCACGGCGCCGAGCGCGGGTCCCGCCACCAAGTCGAAGGACTGCGTGAACTTCGCTGCGAGGGCTTGGCCGAGCTTCTCGGCGTTCTTGGGATCGCGCAGCGCAAGCGCACACTGGAAATAGCTATCGGAGCGCAGGCCCGACGACAGCAGGAAATGCCCCTCGAGCAGCGCTTCTTCACGGCGCAAAAGGTCGAGCACCTGGTCGGGAGTCACGTCACTGGCCTCCGGCGGGCGGAACGCCGATCGGAGCACCCGCGCCCGCACCACCCGCGCCCACTTCCGCGGGCAAACCGGCGTCGTCGCCGAGCAGCGAACCGGACGCCTGCTTGTTGACGAGGTGAATGGCAACCGCGCTGACGAGGAACACCACGGCAACGGCCGCGGTGAACTTCGTGATGCCTTTCGCACCCACGCCGAAAGTTTGCTGGCCGGCGCCGCCAAACGCGTCGCCAAGGCCACCGCCCTTGCCCTCCTGAATCAGGATGATCACGACGAGGAGAATCGCCGACAGCACGAACACGAGGTACAGGAGGATCGAAAGCATGGTCGTAGGAGGAAGACGGACGTTGGGAAGCGGGCGCGCGAAGGTCAGCGCGGCGCTGCGGCCGCGATCTTGAGGAACGAGTCGTGTTTGAGGGCGGCTCCACCGACGAGCGCGCCGTCGATACCGGGTGCGGCCAAGAGCTCCGCCGCATTGTCTGGTTTCACGCTGCCGCCGTACTGGATGCACACCGCGCGCGCGATCTTGTCGTCGTAGAGCCCGGTGATGAGGCCGCGCAGGTACAGGTGGACTTCACTTGCCTGAGCGGCGCTGGCGGTGCGGCCCGTGCCGATCGCCCACACCGGTTCGTAGGCGATCGTGACACGTGCCATTTCGTCGGCGGAGACACCCGCGAGCGCGCGCGTGGTTTGTTCGCGCACGACGTATTCCGACTTGCCCGCGTCCCGCTCGGCAAGCTGTTCGCCGACGCAGAGCACCCCTTCGAGACCGCCGTCGAGCACGGCCCGAAGCTTCGCCGCCACCGCGTCGTCGTCGTCGCCGAACACGTGGCGGCGCTCCGAATGCCCCACCAGCGCAAACGTGCAGCCGACATCGGCGAGCATCGACACGCTGATCGCGCCCGTGTACGCGCCCTCCTTGTGGGCACACACATCCTGTGCGCCCAGGGTCACCTTCGAACCTTCGAGTTCGCGCGCAACCGATTCGAGGTAGACAAACGGCGGGATCAGCGCGACCCGCGCCCCGTCCGTCCACGCTTCGACGCCCCGGCGCACGTGGCTGGCGAGCTCCACCGCGCTGTCGCGATGAAGGTGCATCTTCCAGTTGCCAGCGATGTAGGGCTTGCGGGGGGCCATGGGGTAACGGGCGAGGAGGCGGCGCG
>Ga0163146_10006638_pt1 | contig 13014 bp, 20 predicted proteins | sample OliLakLV19MP7G1_FD_148648 | JGI IMG/M metagenome (GOLD analysis project Ga0163146, IMG submission 148648) | Freshwater microbial mat bacterial communities from Lake Vanda, McMurdo Dry Valleys, Antarctica - Oligotrophic Lake LV.19.MP7.G1 | ecosystem: Environmental > Aquatic > Freshwater > Lake >... | reverse complement strand
AACACACGCTTACCACGCTGAGGGAGCAATAAAGGCCGCAGTCAAAACGCAATGGGCCGTGGTAATGGAGCGGCTTGTCAAAGAGGCGCTGAACAACACCCCTGCCTTGCGGGACAGGATTGAGGCCGCTATTGCCGCCAAGTTGAAGGGCCAGATCGCGGCCCGGATCGCGGCACTAACGAAGGAAGTAGACAAATGAGTGATGACAAAGACCGCGTGGCAGCCGTAACGGCAACATGGGTTGTTGAACTGAACTGCACTTGCCCGACGTGTGGGGAAGATGTCGATTTGCTCGACTACGCGGATTTTTGGGACGGGCGGAAACTCGATGTCCCGGAACACGGAACTGATCGCAGCAAGGGTGTCGAAGTTATGTGCCCCGACTGCTGGCACGAATTCGCAGTGGATTGCGAATACTAAAAGAGCCGCTGAACGACACGCCTGCCTTGCTGCAGGTCATCGATGCCGCTATTGCCGCCAAGTTGAAGAGCCAGATCGCGGCCCGGATCGCGGCCCGGATCGCGGCTCTTGCGCGACGGTAAAACGAGGACAGAAGAACGTGGATTACGAAACATTCATTGAAACGAAAGCGCAGCTAGGCGGCGATCACGGGTTCGATCCCGTTGATATGCCCGGCTGGCTGTTTGACTTCCAGGCCGATCTAGTAGCCTGGTCGCTTCGCAAGGGCCGCGCTGCCATCTTTGCCGACTGTGGCCTTGGCAAGACGGCGATGGAACTGGTATGGGCCGACAACATCGTGAAGCGCACAGGCGGCCGGGTGCTGCTGCTTACGCCGCTGGCGGTGACACATCAGATTGCCGCCGATGCCGTGAAGTTTGGCATTGAAGCGAAGGTCTCGCGCAACGGTGTCCCGCACGCAGGCATCACGATCACGAACTACGAGAAGCTGCACCTGTTTGAAGCGACGCAGTTTGTCGGCGTGGCCTGCGACGAGAGCAGCATTCTAAAGAGCTACAGCGGGGCCACGCGCGGCGCGATTACCACCTTTGCGCGCAAGCTGCCGTATCGATTGCTGGCCACGGCGACAGCAGCACCGAACGACTTCACCGAACTAGGCACGTCATCCGAGGCCCTGGGTTATCTCGGTCACATGGACATGCTGAATCGGTTTTTCAAAAACAACTTGAACAACAGCGCGGCGGGCCGATCCCGTGCCGAGGTCATCCAGTGGCGGTTGAAGGGCCACGCCGAACTTCCGTTCTGGCGCTGGGTGTGCTCTTGGGCGCGGGCAGTGCGCCGGCCATCAGACATCGGGTTTGACGATACGCGGTTCGTGCTTCCGGCGCTGCGCGAGGTTGAGCATGTGGTCGAGACGGACACATGCGCGCCGGGAATGCTCTTCGCCCTGCCTGCGGTCGGCCTCGATGAGCAACGCGAAGAACGGCGCCGCACGATGGGCGAACGCTGCGAGCGCGTTGCGGCGCTGGTAAACGGAACCGGACAGCCCGCGCTGGTGTGGTGCCACCTGAACGATGAAAGCGACCGCCTGGCCGACTTGATACCGGATGCCGTAGAGGTCAGCGGAGCCGACTCTGACGACAAGAAGGAAGGCAAGTTGTTGGACTTCGCGGAAGGCCGCGCCCGCGTGCTTATCACGAAGCCGAAGATCGGCGCGTGGGGCTTGAACTACCAGCACTGCAACCACATCACGTTTTTCCCGTCGCACTCGTTCGAGCAGTATTACCAAGGGGTGCGGCGCTGCTGGCGGTTTGGGCAGACGCGGCCAGTCACGGTGGACATCATCACCACGGAAGGCGATCGCGGGGTTCTTCGGAACCTGCAACGCAAGGCCGGCCAGGCCGACAAGATGTTTTCAAACCTCGTCGCGCAGATGAACGCCGCCCAGGCTATCGACCGCGCATCGCAATTCACCAAGACTCAGGAGCTACCGCAATGGCTGTGCACGACCAACTGATTACCGACAAGTTCGCTCTTTATCACGGCGACTGCGTGGAGGTCATGCAGGGCATGCCTGCCGCCTGCGTTCACCTGTCGATCTACTCGCCGCCGTTCGGCGGTCTGTATCACTACAGCAGCAATGACCGCGACCTGTCGAACTGCGACGACTACGGCATTTTCTTCGAGCAGTACGCATTCGTGGTGCGGGAGCTTGCCCGCGTGACGATGCCGGGCCGCGTGACAGCCGTTCACAGCATGGACGTGCCGCGTAGCAACAGCGGCACCGACAGCTACATCGACTTTCCCGGAGACATCATCCGACTGCACGAGCGCGAAGGGTGGAATTTTACCGGGCGCCGCATGATCTGGAAGGAACCGCTGGCCGTGCGCTTGCGCACGATGCAGAAGAACCTGGCTCATCAGTCGCTGGTTAATGACTCGATTGATTGTGGCGTCGCTGCTGGCGACCAGTTGCTGACGTTCCGGCGCAAGGGAACAAACCCGGTTCCGGTTCAGCACCCGGTAGGAATGCTTGAGTACGCAGGCGACCGCGTGCCACCCGGCGAAGTCATGTCCTATCGCGGGTGGAAAGGCAAGCAGACCGAGAACCGTTTTTCGCATTGGATCTGGCGCCAATACGCCGATTGCATGTGGGACGACATCCGCGTCGGCCACGTTCTGCCCTTCCGTGAGGCACGCGATGGCGAGGACGAGAAGCACGTCCACCCGCTGCAGCTTGACGTGATCGACCGTTGCGTGCAGCTTTTCAGCAACCCCGGCGAGACGGTATTCACGCCCTTCATGGGCGTCGGAAGCGAGGTCTACAGCCCGGTCATGCTTGGGCGCCGCGGGGTCGGCGCGGAACTTAAGGCCAGCTACTACCGCCAAGCGTGCAAGAACGTGGGTGCAGCAGCCGCTGGCGTGAAGATCGGCTCCGAGACTGATGAACTCGCGTTCGACGATGCTGTGTCCTACGCGGTAGACGGCCCAACGTAGAGTTAAGGGATGCCGCGCTTTTGCGGCATCCCGCTTGAAGGAGCAGCCAAATGATCGTAAAGAAAAAATATCAGTGCGCGAGCTGCGAGACCGTGCACGAAAATACATGGGACGCTGAGGAATGCTGTCTCCCGGACGTGTGGGAAATCTGGGAATGCCAGGGTTGCGACAAAACCTACGAAACTAATGCGGAGGCCGTCATCTGCTGCCCGCCCTCACCCGACTCGCCGGAAGCATGGCAGGCGAAAATTGATGAGCTGGAACACCTCGGCCAGTTGAGGTTGCAGCTCCTGCCGTGACTCCCGCCCTCACCCTAATCGCCACCGCGCCGCGCGGTGAACGGCAGACGCTCGATCCCTGCGACGTGCAGGAAATACCGCCAGCGCCACCCATCCATGCGGTGCTTGCCGGCCTCGTACTCGGCCCAGCGGGGCTGCGTTTTCATCCCTGCCAGGCGGGCGCATTCTGCCTGCGTCAGGCCGACACGGGTGCGCACGGCGGCGATCTCCGCCGGAGTGGGCGTGTCCGCCGCCGCCTTACGCTTCATCGCGCGGCGCGCCGAGCGGCCTAGGCGGCATCCTGAGCGTGCCATCCGCCGTCGCCTGGTGTCGCTCCCACCAGTCTCGCGCCTGGTGGCGCAGGCCCTGCAGGGCGGTCGTGAGGCTCTGTTTCTGGTGCCGGTCCGCGCCCGGTGCCGATCGCTCGATCCGGTCGGCGGCGTCACGGAGCAGCCGGGCGATGCGCAGGTAGCTGTCTGGCCGCATCGGTTGCGTGCGGCGGCGCGGGAATTGCGGGCGCGGCATCAGGTCTCGCCGTCCCGCAAGTCCTGCAGGTACGTTTCGGCGTCCTCGCGCCGCGTGAAGACGACGGGGTAGAAGCGGCCGCCATGCCAAAAATCCCAGGCGAAAGTTTCTTCGAGCGCCTCCAGCGCCTCGGCCTCGCTGTCGTAAGCCGCGACCAGGTGCGGATTGCTGCCCTGATGCCCCCAGCTCCAGAGTTCAGCGCCTCGCAGATGCATGATCGGGCCTACGCCCCGCGGCGTAGTGGTCTCTTCGATGTACCCATCCAGATCGCGGATGGATGATGCCACTACCTGACCGAGTAGTACGATGTGCACGATCTGATCGAGTCTATTCATTTCGGCGCTCCTGATCTGTGGCCGGCAACTCACCGCCGGCCTAGTGTTGAGGACTGGTCCTCCCGCTGCCCCCGCGTGAGCAGGGGCGCTGGCCAATTACCCTTCGAGGACCGCGTATTCGCGACTCAGGTTTAGCTCTCCGACCTGCACCGCAACGTGAACGCTGTACCGCTCGATCTCCCATTCGTCGACGGATTCTAGGCCGCCTTTATGCAGTCTCAGTGTGGCTTTTGCGCCAGGGATTGCCGTCTCCGCGCGCTCCATCAGTTCAATGGCGCCATCTGAGGGGGCCCACGGCGCGTCGAGTACGGTGAACTCAACGTTATAATCATCATCGTCATCAGCATCAATGTCCCTGAGGACCTCGATCCTTGTGATTTTTTCAAATTTTGGCGCGTTCTCCATTGGCGAAAACGTCTGTTCGCGGATTCCGTCCACGATCTCCGATTCGGCCAGCAAGTCCCGCGCGCGGCGCTTTTTTTGCCCAGCGGTCCCGTTCGCCGACACCCAGGCATCAAGCTGCTGTTTCCGCCGGGATGCTGCCGCCTCTTTCGCGACCGCGATTGCGGCGCGCGCGACCTCATCCCGAGCCGCTTTTTCCGCATCCTCGCGATCCAATACAGCATTTTGCGCCGCGATTGAGGCCATGACCTCCGCGTACTTGCTCACTACGCCCGTGTCCGCTTCGACCCTTGCGCGATCGTTGTCATAGGCTCCCGTAGCATGGGCCGCGTGGCGATCGATGGCGCTCCACTTCCCCCGACCGTCCGCGTAGCTGGGGGCCCATACCAGTTTTGTTAGTTGATCCAGCGGCGCGGCCACGTACCAGGCGATCTGTTGCGCAGTGTGCGCATCACGGTGCGTTGCGCGGTCACGCTTTTCCACACTCTCTCGCTCAAGGATCTGCATTACCGCCTCGGTGCTGTGGGATTCAGCCCCATGTATAACGGGCATCTTGTCCCGCTCTGAGTATTTTTGCGCGAGCACGGAACGCTGTTCTGTACTCAGCAGCGTGACATCGACCTCTATATCTCGGGCGCCCTGATCGTTGATGCCGGCATTAATGGCCAACGGGGTGGATACATACACTCGTACTGTAGTCATTTTAAATCTCCTAGAGATTTGCCATCGGTCCAAGACCTCAGGCGGTGCCGACATCCGGTCGGCGCGGGTTCACGGTTCTCCCGCGCCCCCGCGTGAGCAGGGGCGCTGGGGTGAAAGTGGTTACGCCACTTACTCTGCGGCGCAGCCGCAGGAGATGCCAAGGCCACGCCCATCAACGTGTCCTGGGGCGCCGCATTCACGGCAGGATTCACGGCAGGCCCGCCTACCTGGTTGGGCGACCGCGACCGCGACCGGCGCCGACTCCAAGAATTCGCCTGTCTCTCCTTCGGCGAGTGCCAAAGCCTGAGCATCGGCGATGCTCTCGAAGGCTATTTTGTGCCCGTCGTACCCATCAGCGTGCATCCAGTACGCGCCTCTATTCCAGGTTATGGTTCTCATTTTGATTCTCCTTTTCCCCCTATTCACCGGGGCCTGGTGTCATGGCCACTGCGACCATGTAGTGACTATATACGGTATCCGTATGCGCTATCAAGGGGTTCGAATAACTATTTTTCCCGGATAGTGAAATGCGGTTTGGCGGCCAGGCCCCGCACCCACGCCTGCAGCGCTGCGAGTTGCCTTATTTTTCCGGCACAGCCCTCAATCTCTGCAGCGACTCCACGAGCGGCATCAATGAGGTCGCCGGGTCGATCGGTGCAGGCGACTGCATGAGGTCGGCGGGCGGGGTCGGTGGGGCTGGGCATGGCGCCGGCACCATCGTCGGCAGGCTGCTGCATCCCGCCAGCAGCACCACCAGAAGAACGGGCGCGCAGCAGTCGTAGCTCGGCGCGCGCCGGCTGGAAAGCTTTGGCGACATCTATTTTTCCTTTTTGGTAGGCCTCTGAAATTTCGGCGCCGCGGCGGGATTGCGCGTCAGATAAACGCTGGTTTTCGGCGAGCTGGTCGGCCACGACCCTGGCTTGCGCGAGTTTGTAGCCGGCGAATTCGAGTTGCGCCGCGCGTTTGCCGGACCAGCCAACTCCACCCCACGCGATGATGGCCAGCATGGCCAGGGCGATGGCGATCCATTTGTAGGCCCAAAGCGGGTTAGGTATCACAACATCCCCGCCTGCACAGGCTGGGGCGCTTCCTCGGGCGGCAGTAGCGTGCCCTGAGCCTGGGCGCGGCTGATGCGCTCGCATGCGATGTCGAAATACTTAGGCTCAATCTCAATTCCGATGAACTTGCGCCCGAGGTTCATGCAGGCGACTCCGGTGGTGCCGCTGCCCATGAAGGGGTCGAGGATCGTTTCATTTTGCAAGCTGCCCTTGTTGACCATCCAGACCATTGCACCAAGCGGCTTTGAGCATGGATGCCGGTCGTCGCTCGGGCGTTCTGTTAGCGTTGTCATTACCGATGATTGCCCCTTGCCAGCTCGCGGGTCTTTGCCGTAAAACAACACCGGATTGAACCCGGCGAATCCCCACGGCGACATTCCAACGCCTGCTGGCTGATAGAAGCCACCAATCGTACGCGGGCGCGGATAATCGAACATACAGCGCACCCCGCAGGTTATCAGTGCGCGCCCGTTCGCAAGCGCGAGAGATTCAATTATTGCTGGAATCACTATGGCACGGACGTAATCCTCCGAATCAGTGAAATGCTCGGTATCGTAAACTGACTTGCTGCGCTTCAGTGACGTAGTGCCGGAACCGGCGCCTATCCCATACGGCGGATCAGTAATCACCGCGTCCACCTTCTCCAGCGTCGGCAGGATTTCGAGGCAATCGCCAAGGCACAGCGTGGCGTTGCCGATCACCTCTTTTCGCTTGTATGGGATCATGCAGGCCCTCAACCTACTCCCGCATCTCATGCCTGCCACTGCGGCGGCCAGTCGGCCAGTGCGGGCGTGGCGGCCGGGATGTAGCAGAGCTTGCCGCTTCGAGGCGGCACGTCCTGGAGGTGCACCCAGCCGGGGGTCCAGCGCGGATCCTCGATGTACAGGCCGTGCTCGCGCAGGCGATCGAGGTGGGCCATGCACCAGGCGGCGAAGTTGCGGGTGACGTCGAACACGTCGACGGCGTGCGCGGTCTTGTGCGCGGAGAGGGCCGCACCGGTGGTGGAGTTCTGCGGCCGGAATCCGCCGGCGCCGCTGCCGCCCTTCGCGCCGGAGATCTCTGTGCCGGTGTCCGGGTCGCTGTAGAAATAAATGCCGTCGGCCTCGGCTTCTTCGCGCAGGCCCTCGACCTTTTCCAGCATGGCCTCGGCGACGGCATCGAGTTCGAGCGTGCGGTGTTTCTCGGAGCTTTTGAAGTAATCGTCAACGCTGATCATCGCGTCTTTCTCTCGGTGAAATGCTTTTTTTATCGGCACGTGCCGATGAAAATCACCCGCTGGCCGCTGCCGTGATCCATGAGCCAGGCGTTCTGCGTGGCATGGGCGAGCACTTCGCGGCGGTGCCATTCGTGGCAGTCGGCCGCCGGGCCGCTGGCGATCCACTGGATGTGGTGCACCAGCTCGTGCAGGAGCACGGAGCGGTCGAACGGGTCGGCGAGGTTGAGCGCGCGGGACAGGTAGGCGGTATTTTTGCGATAGATCGCCCAGCGGCGGTCGGCGCCGACGGTGCAACCGCAAACTTCGACGACCTCATGGGCGCTGACCCAGGTGATCGCCGGCGGCGGGCCGTCGTAGTGCAGTTCTCTGAGCAGCTCGGCGACGGCGTCGCGCGCCGCCTGGTCATGATCGCGGCCCGGATCGCGGGCATGGCTCTCCACCGCCACGACGAATATCGCAACGGCGAGCACCCAGCGTAGGGCGCAACTGGTCACGGCTTGGGGACATCCTGCCGTGATCGCAAACTTGCGTTAAAGGCCGGGACGCCGGTGGCGAATCCAACGTAGGCGGTGATCAGCAGCAGCACGTCGCCGCCGAGCGGGCTGGAGTAAACGTAGTAGATCGTGACGCCGGTGAATACCACCATGGCGATGAGTTTCATTATTTTGTCCGGATCCGCGCGTTCCTCGCCCATGCGACTGCGGGTGGAGATCAGTTGCCAACATTCCACGTTGTTCTGAGCCGCACGAAACACCGTTATGATCATCCCAATAATAACAATGATCGCGAACATCACGATGAGCAAGAAAATACGTCGGTCGTCCATTTGCGCTTCTCCGTCCGGTTGATGTTTCGCGCGGTCTCTGCCGAGAGCTTACCGGTAGAGTCCGTGGGTTGTGCTCATTCAGATTGTCACTTCTCCGGCCCGCTTCGGCGGGAACCACTCGGCCAGCTTCGCCGGTGCCCAGTCCGGCGCCGGCGCATCGATCTCCAGCAAATCGTATTCCACGACTGCATTGGCAGGAAACTCGTTGCCCTCTGCATCCACCACCCTAATGACCTCCGATCCGTCCGCGCTGATCACCTGATAGCCGAAACTGCCGACCATCGGATGCAGGCCAGCCGCTGCGAGCAGCACGCCGGCGAGCGTCTCCTCCGGCCCGACGATGGCCTGACGCTGCTCGATGAGGTCGTCGCGGCGGCGCTGCAGTGCCTGGACCTGGTCGGCCGAGCCCGCCAGTCTGTGCACGCGCTCCCGTTCGTCGGCCGCCAACTTTTCCACCACGCCAACTTTCGCATCGATCTCCGCTAACTCGGTTGCGATACGCGCCGAGCGCCGGGCCGCTGCGCGATCGCGCCACAGGGTAATCACGAATTTGTAGAATTTCATTCTTTGATCCTTTCTAGAAAACTACCACCAGATAACCAGCAAGCCGGCCGCGCCAGAACCGCCAGTCAGTGGGCCAGATGCACCGCCGGAAAAACCGCCCGACCCGCTGCCGCCACCGCCAGCGTACTGGCCAGGGTTTCCGTTCGAGGCGCCGGCGGCGGGGTTTCCACCTCTTGAAAAAGTCGGACCACGGCCACCGTAAGCACCATTACTGCCTGCCGTGGCAGTGGCTGTTGCCCCCGGGCCCGACCCTCCGCCAGCAGGACTTCCGCCGATGCCGCCCACGGCGCCAATACCCGCTTGTCCACCCGGCCCGCCGGGCACCGATGCCAGGGTGACGCCGTTCCTCACCAGCGTCGAGGTTCCGCCGGTGTTGCCGTTTCCGGCGCTGTTGCCCACCCCGCCGCCGCCGATGGTCGCAACCAGGACCACACCGGTGTTTTCCAGCCTGCCCGAAATTTGATCCCCAGTGGCACCGCCACCGCCACCGGCGGTGCCACTGGCGTTCGCCGTTCCGCCGCCGCCGCCGCCGCCGCCGACCAGTTGATACTGCGCGAACGCGACGGCGTGCGGAAGTTGCACCGGAAATTCCCCAGCCACGTCCAGCAGAATGAATCCGCTGATCGGATTCACGACCTGCAGCATGCCGGGGCGCGGCACCATCTGCGCGCTGAACGGTGCAGGCAACATTCCTGGATAAATCACGATCAGAGATCTCCGCCGTAAGGAGTGAATTGCAGGCCGGTTGCGACCGCTGTGCCGATCGAGATGTAGATGCGTTCGGTCGATTTGAGCGATGCGTTCACGACGATGTCATAGCCGATCGCCTCGGCGACCTGCGATAAAGTATTCGCGGAAACGGTCTTGCTCGCGATCAGCGAATTGTTTCCTGCGACGGTCGGGGTAGAGCCGTTATTGCGGAACACACGCACGGCCGTGGCCACGTTGGTTCCCAGGTGCTCAACGTGCACCCGCTCGCAGAACGATCCGCCGGCGGGCGAGGTAAGCAGCAGAAGTGTCGTGCCGGTGCCGTCGGTCGCTGTGTTCGCGGCCGTGAGCGAGCCCGGTGTCGCGGTGGCGTACGGCACGCTTGCCCACGCCGGCGAACTGGCCGCCCAAAGCAGACCCAGCCCGCTCCAGAGGCGATCAAAAAAACCACTGACCGAGGCTAGCGCCAGAATTGCAAAAAAACTCACAGCGAAACATTGCTGCCGTACGCGGCGGGAAATTTTTTTCATCGGGGCGCTCCTTAAATTATGGATAGAGGTGGTACATATACAGATTGCCCGCGACGTTGCCGGGCAAGAGTTTCGAGTTCACTCCGTCGTGATCGTGATCGACCGCTGCCACGTAGGACCCGCCCAGCCATTCCGCGAGGTGCTGGTCGCGGTCTCGGTAGGCGGTCATCAGCGTGTCCGTCAACGGCGAATCGACATCGATCTGCGCATCGACGATGGCGGTAAAGGGTTTCGAAGGGGTTGCCATTTTTTCCTCAGACCGTTTTTAGATGATCAACGAGCCGGGCGTGCCGTCGCTCTGCAGCCCTGCGGACGTGGTGACAACGGCATAGCCGGCATTGCCCGGGTAAGCCAGTGCGCCGGCCGGGGCGATGAAACCGTAGTTTTTATCGAACGACGTGACGCGGGCGCGGAATTTGATGTGCGTGCCGAGGTGTTCCTTGCGCGTGATCAGCAGCCGCGCGGTGCGGATCTGGCCGTCCTCGTCCACCAGCGTCTGCGACTGGATGTCGACCACGTCGCCGACCTCGAGGTCACCGTCTTTCGGCGCCAGATCGAACAGTACGTTCTCCGGCGTGTCGCGGTGACGCGCCACATAGCGGCGCGAGTGACTCCGCATAGCCAAAATATTGGCGACGCCGAACCACGGCACGTAGAACGTTTTTACGCGCCGCTCGTTGTATTCGTCCGCCGACTCGGCGTCGGCATCGACGGTCAACTCGCCGAAGTTATAGCTTTTCGATTCCTCGACATTAACCACCGCCGTGGTCAGGCCGAAATACACGGCGGCCAGGGTGATGCGCAGGTCCTCCAGGCGCTCAACCTCGACGCTGCCGCGCATCAGGTATCCGCTCTGGTCGAGCGTGCGCGCCACAACGAAAGACGGCGCTTGCGGGGCAAAAACGCGTACTCGGACCTTGGCCGCCTCGGGATCCCACCACAGCATGGCCTGCGCCGGCTTGAGCAAGTCCATCAGCAGCTCGTCGTTCGCGATCGGCTCGATCAGGCAGCGCGTCACTCGGTAGGACGGTCCCAGCCATGTGGCGTCCTCGTTGGCCAGGCCGGTCAGGTCGATGGACGCATCGACGATGCCGGCGTTGTTGAGGATATCCTTAATGACGGTGTACCAGGCCGCATCGTCCCACACCGTGCATAGCTGCACGCCGTCGCTGATCGCGCCTTCGGCCGCGGCGGTGCTGAACTGCGCGCGATAGCTGGACACCGGGATCGACAGCACGTCGGCGGTATTGCTGCCGTAACGGATGACCTCGTCGCCGATGCGCACATAGCCGGAGGCCGGGTACTGCGCACCGTCGCCGCTGCCGAGGGTGATCTGCAGGTCATTGATGCCGAGCACCGCCGAGAGCTTGCCGCTGGTCGGCGTGGGCGTCGTCGAGCGGTCGGCCAGCTTGGTCGGGTCCTTCAGCGTGATCGTCAGTTCGCCGGAGCCGCTGGGACCGGTGATTTTTTCCACGATGTACTGCTCGGTGATGTAGGTGCCGAACACTCCGCGATCGACGTACCCGTGCTTGATGCGCGCGGTGCGCCCGGCATAGTTGTTCACGCGGGCCAGCAGCCGCGTCCAGAACGTGCCGCCGGCGCGTGCTGCGCGAGTGGCGATGTACGGGTCGAACTCCGTGTCCGCGCACGCCTCGTCGATCATGGTGACGCTGGATGAGGCACGGCGGCCCATCCCCTCCTCCGGGTCCAGCTCCGTCGGCGCGCGTTGCAGCCGCGTGATGTAGGGCCGCGCCGCGGCTGTCTTGTCGATTGGCCCGCCGATGCCGGTGAAACGCACCGTCTGCGTGCCTTGCAGGTAGTTGGGCTTGTCCTGGCAGGTCTTGAATGTGTTGTAGCACTCCGTTCCGGCCGCGCCGGCCGCCGTGCACGGCGCGATGCCGTAGGTATGCTGGCAGCGCGGCAGATCTAGTTCGAGCACCTGCGAAAGGACTTGCTCGGTCACGGCATCACCCCGGTCACCGGAACCTCGAGGTCGCAATAACTGCCGCTCTTGTGCGGCGTGTTGAAATGCCCGTCAGCACTCACCTGAAAGGTTTCCTTCGGGTAGGTGTCCGGGTTCCAGGCGAACAACCACGGCTCGGACTGCAGCCACGCGTCCCAGGCCACCGCCCAGGTGGTGCGCACCCAGGTCCAGGTCACCAACTCGAAGCGCAGGCTTTCTTTCCATTCCTGGTAATTGATGACCTTGCCGAGCGGGTAGCCCCTGACGGACTGGTTATACTGCGCCACCGACTTGCGGCCAACCGGATCGAAGCCCTCGCGCACGCCGGCCGGGATCTCCAGCCGGATGCCGAGCATGGCGATCGCAATCGTCGGCGCCGTGCCGGTGAGCACGCGGATGCGCCAGTAGCGCGACGTGGTCGAGGTGAACATCACCAGGATCGGCTTGTCGTCGCTCGGCGTATGAGTGGCAACCAGCACGTCATTGGAGCCGAAGTTGTCGGTGCTTTTGCGAACCTCGATCGTGGCGCTGCGGGTGAATAGGTCATGCGCGTAGACCGCCAAATAATCGGCGGCCTTGGCGCTGGCGCAGTCCACCGTCACGGTGGCCGGCATGGCGGACGGTTTCCAAAACGAATACTGGCGGCCGTCGCGCAGGTTGAGCACATTGAAGCCGGTGGCGGTGGTGCTCGCCGCCGGGACAGCGTCGTTCAGGCGACTTTCATAGAGGATCAGCGGGCCGGTGGGCATTAAACCAGTACTCCATCGTCGATGGCTTCTCGCAGCGCCGGGATCAGCGAGTCGCGAATTTCTTCCTGCGTATAACGGCCGGAGCCGACGAACTGGATGTTCAGATTCAACGCGCGGCGGGTCACGGTTGACGTGCCCAGCGGGCTGACCGGCGCATCAAACCCGGAGCCTGTCGTGCTTTCTGGAAGGCCGGTGCTCGGGTTCGCGGCAAAGGTGCCGACCGAGCCGCCGCGCGTTGAATC
>Ga0163146_10006637_pt1 | contig 13014 bp, 9 predicted proteins | sample OliLakLV19MP7G1_FD_148648 | JGI IMG/M metagenome (GOLD analysis project Ga0163146, IMG submission 148648) | Freshwater microbial mat bacterial communities from Lake Vanda, McMurdo Dry Valleys, Antarctica - Oligotrophic Lake LV.19.MP7.G1 | ecosystem: Environmental > Aquatic > Freshwater > Lake >... | reverse complement strand
CCCCCTGCCCCCTCACTCCGCCCAACACACCGTCTTCATCTCGGTGAAGAAGCGCAGCGCCTCGTCGCCGCCTTCGCGGCCGATGCCGCTTTGTTTGGTGCCGCCGAAGGGGACGCGGAGGTCGCGGAGGAGCCAGCAGTTCACCCAGACCGTGCCGACGTCGAGGCCGCGGGCGATGCGCTGGGCGCGGTGGATGTTGCGGGTCCAGACCGAGGCGGAGAGGCCGTATGGAGTGCCGTTGGCGATTGCGAGAGCCTCCTCCTCGCTGTCGAAGGGAATGAGAGTCGCCACCGGACCGAAGATCTCCTCGCGGTTCACGCGACAGCTTCCGTCGAGTCCGGTGATGACAGTGGGAGAGAGGAAGAAGCCGTTGCGACAGCGGGCGGGAAGATCGCGCGGGGCGTCTCCGCCACAGAGCACCGTGCCGCCTTCGGCGCGGGCCAGCTCCACAGAGGACCGCACCTTGTCGAGGTGGGCCTTGGAGACGAGGGCGCCCTGCTCCGTCGCCGCCTCGAGCGGGTCGCCGACGCGAAGCGATGCGCTGCGTTCGACGAACTCGGCGCTGAATCGTTCGAAGATCGGGCGAGCGACGAGAACCCGCGAGCCGCAGAGGCAGATCTCGCCCTGATTGGCGAAGGCTGCACGCACCGCGGCAGGTACCGCGGTTGCGAGATCGGCGTCGTCGAAGACGATCGTCGCGTTCTTGCCGCCCAGTTCGAGAGAGAGCTTCTTGAAGAGCGGACCGGCGCTCTGGGCAATGGCCGCGCCGGTTGCGGTGCCGCCGGTGAAGGTGATGGTCGGAACCTCAGGATGGGCAACCAGCGGTGCCCCGACCTTGGGGCCGAGCCCATGCACGATGTTGAGGACGCCGCGCGGCAGCCCGGCCTCGACGGCGAGTTCACCGAGCATGAAGGCAGTCATCGGTGTGACCTCGCTCGGTTTGGCCACGACCGTGCTGCCGACGGCGAGCGCCGGAGCGATCTTCCAGGTGAAGAGATAGAGCGGCAGGTTCCACGGCGAGATTGCCCCGACCACCCCGCGCGGCGTGCGCAGCACGGTGTTGAGGGCGGCGCCGCCGCCGGTCACGCCCTGATCGGTTGCGTAGGACTCCGAGCGGGTGTGCAGGATCGCGGTGGCGAAGAAACGCAGGTTCGACGCGGCCCGCGGGATGTCAAGAGACCGAGCCAGCGCGAGCGGCTTGCCGTTGTCGATCGACTCGGCGCGGGCCAGGCGCTCGAGATTGGACTCCACCAGATCCGCGAGCCGAAGCAGCACGCGTGAGCGCTCCTCGGCCGGCGTCCGACTCCACTGCGGGAAGGCCCGAGTCGCGGCGGCAACGGCGCGGGTGACGTCGGCTTCATCGCCATCAGGCAGGTGCGAATAGACCGCGCCAGTGGCCGGATCGACATTGTCAAGCCAGCGACCCGAGGTCGGCTCGACCTGTTCGCCGTCGATGAGATGGAGGATGGTCTGCATGGAAGTGGCGGCCATGATCGTCGGGCGGCGCCTCTCGCGAGGCCAGGAACTCGGGCGCGATGCGCACCTCGCGTCGCTACTGCCCCGCGAGTCGCCCGCCGTCGACGGGCATGTTCACACCATTCACGTATGCCGCAGCAGGCGAGGCGAGAAAGCCGACGACTGCGGCGATCTCTTCGGGACCGGCGAGTCGCCGCGCGGGAATGGATCGAAGCACGCCTTCCTCGACCTCGTCGACGCTGGTCCCGGCGCGGCTGGCGCGACCCTTGAAGATCGACTCGAGCCGCGCGGTGCGGGTGTAGCCGGGCAGGACGTTGTTGACGGTGATGCCGAATGGGCCGAGTTCCCACGCCAGGGTTCGCATCCAGTTGCCCATCGCGGCCCGGATCACGTTGCTGATCCCGAGCCCGGGAATCGGCGTGACCACCGAGGTCGAGACGATTGCGATGATTCGACCGAACCCGTTCGCGCGCATGCCCGGCGCCACCAGTTGGGCAAGCGTCTGAGCGGTGAGGACGTGCAGCGAGAAGGCGTTGGCCAGATCGGTGGTCGCCGCGTCAAAGAGCGGCCCCGCCGCAGGACCGCCGGTGTTGTGGATCAGGATGTGGGCCGGCCCGACGCGTCGCAGATGGGCTTCGGTCGCCGATCGCACTGCCGCGAGATTGACGAAGTCGACCTCGACGGTCGCATGCGACTGCTCGCCGGGCCGGGGAAGTTCGCCAAGGACCTTGGCGAGGCCTTGATCGTTGCGACCGACGAGGGTCACGTTCGCGCCAAGCCGCGCCAACTCGATTGCGCACGATCGTCCGATCCCCTGTGTCGCTCCGCAGACGATGGCGCGACGGTCTCGAAGGGCAAGCGAGTGCGATGGGTCGGACATGGAGCGAAGCTTAACGTCGGCTTCGCCGACTGGGGGCTTCGGCTGCGCCGACGGGGTTCGTTGGCTGGCGCCAACGAAAGGAGGTGTGCCGCGTGCGCGGGATGGCTGCGCGAACTCGTCGCAGCCTCAGACCAGGTCGGGCCATCCCTGGATGCCAGCCGTGCGTTCGTCCACGAGCCTCACATCGCCCCCTTGGACCGCCGAGCACCAGCTCGGCCAATTGTCCGATGGCGTGAGTGCGGCGCAGCAGCGACGCCGGTGAATGAAGACACGGCATCCAGGCCCGGGCCTCGAACACTGCATCTGCGCCCCAATCTGTCCGCTCGACTCAATCGGCGGCGCAGGCGAAGCCGGAGCCGTCGATTGTGCCGAGCGATACGAGGTGCCGCGCACGCGGCACACCTCCTGCGCGGAGCCGCAGCCGAAGCGCCCCAGTCGGCAAAGCCGACCAACTCTTCGGCGAAGCCGACGCCCACTACCCTCCCCCCGATGCCTGTGCACGCCATCAACATCTCGGCTGGCGGCATTCCCAAACGCGGACTGCCGTCGTGCGCCGTCGAGCTTCGCGGCCTCCGCGGCGACGCCCACAATCACGAGAAGCACAACCGACCCGAGCAGGCCGTGTGTCTGCTCGATCTCGAGCAGATCGAGGAGTTGCGGGGCGAGGGATTCGAGGTGGGGCCGGGCGCAACTGGCGAGAATCTGACCCTTGTCGGAGCCCACGTGCGGCACTGCACCATCGGCGATCAACTGCTCTTTCCCAGCGGAATGCGGCTTGAGATCACCAGGCGCCGCGAGCCGTGCTACGTGCTCGATGCCATCGATCCGAAGCTGAAGGTCGCCGCCGCGGGCAGGCTTGGCATGTACGCCCGCGTGATCGTTGCGGGCGAGGTGGTTGCCGGTGATTGCGTCACTATCCTGCGCCGCGTGCTGCTTCCGCCGCGCGAGGTGGTGCGGGCGGTCGGCGTGGTCCTCGCAGGCGGCGCGAGCCGCCGCATGGGCCGTCCCAAGCACGCGATCCGGATTGAGTCGCGGGCCACTGCTCCATTCGCGGGTCGAACCTTCGCCGAGGCAGTCGCAGCCTCGCTGGAACCGATCTGCACCCGCGTCATCGTCGCCGGTCCGTCCGACGTGCTGCCGGAACTCATGCATGTCAGCGACCGCGTTCCCGCTCGAGGTCCGCTCGCGGGAATCGACGCGGCGCTCTCGGCCATCGAGCACGCCCCCGAGCTGTTCGCCGGCGCTGAGCACGCCCTGGTGGTCCCGTGTGACACGCCGCTGGTCACTCCGGCCCTTCTCGCCCGATTGCTCGAGCCCTCGGCGGCGGCGCTCGTTGGGTTCGGTGCATCACCCCAGGGGGATGCGCTCGGCGATGCCGTGGGCGATGCGGTCGGAAACGCACTCGGCGATTCCGCAGGCGCCGCCCGTCCACGCGGGAGTGCCTCGCGCCAGCCGGAGCCGCTGCCGGGACGATTCTCGCTCGCGGCGCTCCCCGCGGTGCGCCGCGCCCTCGAGTCCGGTCGCTACGCGGTGCGTGGCCTCTTCGATCAACTCACCCACGAGACGATCGAGACCCGTGCCGCCGAGCGAGCACTCCTGCTGAACGTCAACACGCCGGATGAACTGACGCGACTCGACTCGGCATGAGCGGGTGGAGGAACAGCGCCGCGTCAGCACCCATCAGCACGGGTCAGGTCGGCGCCCCGCCGCGCCAGTCGTCGCCCCGGTTGAACACACGAAGGCAATCGCCTGAGGCTCGCCACCTGCCGCCGCACTCGAAGCGCGTGCCGCCGCACCCGCTGCACCGTCCGGCGTCACCGTCACCACCACGCTCTTGAACGCGGGCGTCTTCGAGCGCGGATCGGTGGTGCGCGGCACGATCACATTCGCCTCCGGGCAGTACATGGCGCAGTTGCCGGCGCGGATGTCGAACTCCCTGACCAGCACGTTCGAAAGGGCCCCGACGGTGCTGCGCACGGTGACTCGCTGATTCACCCGCAGGCCCAGGCGGGCGATGTCGCTGGCGTGCATCAGGATCACGTCACGCCGCTCCTGCCCGCGATAGAAGTCCTCGTCCTCGTAGACGACGGTGTTGAACTGCCCTTCGCTGCGGATGGTCATGAGAGCCAGCTCGCCGCGGGCCGCAGGCGGGTCGGGCCGCAGCGCGCAGGTGGCGAAGCGGGCCCGACCGCTGGGCGTGGCGAAGCGCGGCTCATGCAAGGTGCGGCCCGGGATCTGAAACTCCTGTCGGGTCGTTCCGATGTCGCGCACCGGCTCGTAGCCGGGGATCACATCGGCGATTGCGGCGCGGATGGCGTTGTGATTGCGCAGTCGCGACCACTCGAGCGCTGCTGGTGGCGACTCCACGCTGGGCGAGGGATGCCGCGGCGCACAGGCCCCTTCGGCAATCGAGACGATGATGTCGGTCTCGGAGCGCGGACCGGCGAAGCGCTGCGGGCCGCCGTCGCTGAGCCTGACGTAGTTGAACATCGACTCCTGCGTCGTCGACTGCGGCTCCTCGTCGCGGGCCAAGACCGGCAGCACGATCGTCTCGCGACCGCGGCCCCAGACGTGGCCGGTGTTGAGCGTGGTGTTGAGCTGGACCACCAGATCGACCTTGCCGAGGGCCCGCGTGGCAAAGGCGGCGTCGGGGGTGGCGCCGAAGAGGTTGCCGCCGAGACAGATGGCCACCTTGAACTTCCCGGCCGCAGCCCGCTCGAGACAGGCAATCGTGTCGAGCCCGACATGCTGCGGCGCGGTCACGCCGAGGCGTTCGCTCAACCGCGAAAGCACGGTGTCGCGCAGTTTCGGGGCGACGCCCATCGAGCCCACACCCTGCACGTTGGAGTGGCCGCGCAGCGGAAGGAGCCCGGCGCGCGGACGACCGACCATGCCCCGCAGCAGGGCCAGAGTGGTGATCGCTTCGACGTTCTCGACCCCGTGCAGATGATGCGTGATCCCCATGGTCCACGCGAAGACGGCGCTGGATGCGCCGGCGTAGAGATCGGCCACTCGGGCAATCACCGACCGTTCGACGCCGCAGGCCCGCGTCAGGTCGTCCCACTGGGCGGCGCGGAGGGCGCTCTCCACCTCGGCGAAGCCTTCGGTGTGCGTGGCGATGAACGATCGATCCTCGGCCTCACGCTCGAGAATCGCCTTGCTCAGGGCCGTCAGCAAGGCGAGATCGCCGCCGATGTGGGGCTGGAGGTATTCGTCGGCGATGGTCGAACCGAAGAGCAGGCTGCGTGCATCGCTGGGCACGCGAAAGTTGACGAGGCCGACTTCGCGAATCGGATTGATCACGATCACCCGGCCGCCACGACGCTTGAGGTTGACCAGCGTGCGCATGAACCGCGGATGGTTCGACGCAGGGTTTCCGCCGATCAGAAAGAGCAGGTCGGTGTGTTCGACGTCTTCCAGCGCCACCGTCGCCGTGCCCGAGCCGGTGGCGTGCGACAGGGCCACGCCCGAGGCCTGGTGGCAGTAGTAGGAGCAGTTGCTGACGTGATTGGTCCCGTAGACCCGGGCGAAGAGCTGGGCGAGAAAGGCCGCCTCGTTGGAGCTGCGACCGCTCAGATAGACGAAGCACTCCTCGGGAGTGATCGAGCGCAGCGTCGAGATGATCCGAGTCAGGGCGTCGTCCCATTCGATGGGCCGGTAGTTCTGGTCGAGCGGACCCGCTGCGAGCGGCTGACTGATGCGTCCCGCATGCTCGAGATCGCGCGGTGAGAAGCCTCGCAGCTTCTCCAGCGAGAAGTCGCTGAAGAAATGGGGCGAGATACGGCCCTGAAGGTCGGAGGCCATCGCCTGAATCGACTTCTTGCATACCTCGGGGAAGTGACCGGCTTCGTTCACCATGCCGCCGAGCTGGCCGCCCATGCCGAGCGCGCAGGTCTTGCAGGCGTTCTTCGAGCGCAGCGATTTCCAGAGGCGCCACAGTCCGCGGGGGCCATGGCCGCTTCGAAGGGTGTAGAGGATTGCGGGCCAGCCACCCGCCGAAGCAGGGAGGCGCCGCGGGTGCGAGTCGCTCATGGTCGTGTGCGGATGATGTGTGGCACGAGAGTGTGCGTGGTTGTGGTGCTCACTCCAACACCCTCACTCCCAGACGCTCAGCAGAATGCCGAGATCGTCGCCGTCGACCACGCCGTCCTCGTTGAGATCGGCAATCGACGGACCGGGACCCCACGCCGAGAGCAGGACTCCGAGATCGGCGCCGTCGATTGCGCCGTCACCGTTGAAGTCGGGCGTCGGCGGAAGGGCGACGAGTGTCGCCGTCGCATACCCGCGGGTGGCGCCGTCGGCCTCGCGCCGGGCGCTGATGAGGAGATCGATGTCGATGGGATGGAACGAGGCGTGTGCGGTCAGCGTCACCACTGCTGTTGCGCCCGGTGGCAGGAGCGGAGAGGTCGCCATCGACCAGCTCGTGCTCCACCCTTCGACCGGCTCGGTGAAGAAGGAGAAGGTCGAGGCGATCGGACCGGTGTTGGTGATGGTGAGTTGGGCGCCCGCCGCGAACCCCGGGGCGGCGGACAAGGTTGCCTTGGAGAGCGCGATGGCGATGCCCGCATCCCGCAGCATCGAAGTCTCCGAGGGATCGGGGAGTTCCGGACCCCACACGGCCGGCCAGAGCGACTGATCTCTCCGCAGGTGGGCGAGGAAGAACTCCGTCAGCAGGCGCCGGGTGATGGCCAGTTGCGCCGGTCGCGTGATGGCCCCGCTGTCGCAGAAGAGAAACGAGCCATCGGTGAAGCCGCAGTGAAAGCCTCCGTCGATCAGAAGCGCCTGCTTGGGCGCGGAGGCTCCCGCGTACATCGGATCGAGACTGCTCTCGGGCGGCACGATGCTGTCGTCGCTGCCGGCGATCAAGCGGATCGGGACATCGATCAAGGCCAGCGCGGCTATTGCAGAGGGCGAGGTCTCCGCGGCGGCGGTGGTGGCCACCGCGACGATCCGCTGATCCGCAGCGGTGGCCAGAAGGGCCGCGCCGCCGCCCATGCTGTGGCCGCTGGCGCCGAATCGATCCACCTGCACGGCGGCGAAGAAGGGTGAGTTGGCGAGGGCGTGCTGCTGCTCGAGCCAGGAGAGCGAGTGTCGGAGGTCCGAGGCGAAGTTGCCGTGGCTTGGGAAGAGCCCACCCTCGCTCTGGCTGGCGATCACGAAGAAGCCGTGCGTGGCCAGGTGCTTGATCGTCGAGGTGTACTGGGTGACGGCCTGCAGGAACCCGTGACCGAAGGTGATCGCCGGGTAGGGTGCGCCGCTGTTGTCAAAGGGCGCGCCGGCTCCGTCGGACAAGGCTGGGTAGTGGAGGGTCGCGGCAAAGGTCGATCCGTTGGGCCGCGAGACCGTCACCGCCATGGTCCCGGCGAAGTAGGGCCCGGGGGCAGCGAGATCCTGGGCAAGCGTCGGGCCCGTCAGAAGCCCAATTGCGGTGAAGGCGAGCAGAAGGGCTCGGCGCGGAGTCATGGAGCGAAGCGTAGAGCACCCCGGTGGATGTCGGTCGATCTGCGGGAGCCGGACGGGTCGCCGCACGCCGGTACGATCCGCCCATGTCCACCGCCGTCGAACTCGTCCACCGCATGCACGAGCACCGTCTCTGGGTTCGCATTCGCCTGATCGAGGCACTCGGCCCGCTCACCGAAGCGCAGCGCACCAAGGTGTTCCCGATGGGGCCCGGCAGCCTGCATCGGATCCTCATTCATATGTATGGCGCCGAACTGGTCTGGCTCGAGGCGCTCCTGGGGACCCCCTCGCCGCGGTTTCCCAACGACGACGAGTTCACGGACTTCGCCAAGCTGCTGCACGCATGGGCGGCGCTTGATCTGCGGTGGTCCGAATATCTCGAATCCCTGACCCCGGCGGAGCTCGACCGGCTCGTGGTCCGCTCCAATCGGGCCGGCGTGCCGCACACGACCAACGTGCAGGAGATCCTCATCCACGTCTGCACCCACGGCTTTTATCACACCGCCCAGGCGGTCAACATGCTCCGACAACTCGGGGTCACGCCGCTGCCCGAGACCAACTTCATCACCCTGGCGCGGGAACGGCACGGTCGGGCGCAGGGCGCTTGAATAGCCCGCGGCAGGGGCGGAATCGGCCGGACGGCCTTCCTACACTCTTCGCTCGTTGACGTCCGAGGAGGTTTTTGGAGGAGCGCCATGGCGACCCGTCGTTCGACCGATACCCGAGGCACGAACTCCACCCAGGCTCCGGCCCGGCAGGGGAGTCCCACTGTCCCACTGGCCAGCCGGACCGCGGCCCGCACCAGCGGCTCCGGTCGTGGCGGCATGACCGGGTCGGCGCGAACCGGTGGCAGCAGCTCCAGTGCGAGCAGTTCCACTGCCGAACGTCGCAAGAGCGCTCGCTCGGCTCCGAAGGCCCGCAGCAGCGCCGCGACTTCAAACGGCGCTGCCCGCGAGGTGGCGGCGCCGCGGCTGAGCGTGTCGCGACCTGCGGTGCCGCCGTCGGCGGCCTCGGCTCGTCCTGCCAGTGAACTCGTCAAGCACTCGGTTCCGACGCTGGTGTCGTCGCCTGCGATCTCGGCCCCGCGTCGGCCGTCACCGCTTCCCCCGCGCCCGACGATGGGTTCGCGCCCACCGACCTCGGGTGTCGCCGCAGCCAGCGGCCCGGTCGTCGATCGGGTTGTCGCCCAGTTGAAAGCTGTGGGCAAGGACACCAATCGCAAGCTCTACGCCCGCCATGGCGTTCGGCCGCCGGTCTTCGGAGTCAGCTACGCCAATCTCAAGTCGATGGCCAAGTCGCTCAAGCGCGATCAGCCGCTGGCTCTGGCTCTATGGGCCCAGGGCAATCACGACGCCCGCGTCCTGGCGACGATGATCGCCGAGGTGAGCGACATCTTCCTGACCCCACGGTCGGTCCTCGATCGCTGGTGCCGCGACGTCGAGAATTGCCTGCTGGCGGATGCCCTCTCGGCGACCGTCGCTCGCAGCGCGGAAGGTTTCGCCCTCGCAGAGCGCTGGGCCGACGATTCGGCCGAGTACGTGCGCCGGACCGGCTACATGTCGCTGACGATCATTCTGAAGGATGGGCTGAAGGATGGGCTGAAGGATGGGCTGAAGGATGGGCTGAGGGACGGGGTGAAGGACGGGCTGAAGGATGGGCTGAGGGACGGGGTGAAGGATGGGGTGAAGGAAGGCCCGATGCCGCACATCGACATCCTCCGCAAGCGACTTTCGATCATCGAGAAGGAGATCCATACCTCGGCGAATCGGGCGCGGGAGGGGATGAACGCCGCTCTGATTGCCCTCGGGGTCTATGCGGACGAACTGCTGGAGGAGGTGCTGGCCACGGCGGAGCGGATCGGTCCGGTCCGAATCGATCACGGCGACACCGCCTGCCGCGACTTCCCCGCAATTGCCGAGATCAAGAAGGCCCGGGCGCATCGGGCGAAGAAGGGAAAGTAGGCGCGCAACGCGAGGCGGGGGCGGTGGGAGCAGGGAGCGGGGGGGCAGGGAGCAGCAGAGGGTTGCACGATTGAGTGCGTGCGCGGAGTGGTCGCTCAGCGCACGAAGGTCCCACCGCGGGCGGAGAGGGACATGCGGGACCGCCGAGTTCCAGCTCGGCCAGATGTTCGAGTGCGAGTCGTACTGGTCGCACATCACCGGACCAATCAGCGCCTCAATCACCCGCTTCACTCGCCGCCGCGCTCTCGTCGATCACACCGTTGAAGCGGGCGCCGAGTTCGGTGCTGAGCCACGTGCCGAAGCCGACTGCCTTGGCTTCGCTGCCGGCGAAGACGCTGGCCGGAAGCAGGGCTCCGCCGCGCCGGTGAAGGCGGGGGGTGAAGCTGATGATCCGCTGTCCCTTCGAGCCTCGACTCTCGCTGCGAAGCACGTCGATTGCAGCGATGTCGTCGAATCGAAGTTCGCGCGGAGCGTCACGGGCGATGCTTGTGGGCAGCGTGATCTCGCGATGGCTCCGATTGAGGTGGAGATCGAGCGTTCCGGAGACGAGCGTCGCGCGGCGGATCCAGAAGCCCGCAGAGGCTGCGGCGATGGTTGCGCCGATGAATGTCAGCGGAAGCGTCGGAGGGTCGAAGACCGAGACCATGATCAGGGCCATGATCAAGGCGACGATCAAGGCGAAGATCAGGGCGACGATCAGGGCGAAGATCGAGAACACGCCGGCGATGATCATGGCGATCAGCCAGGGGCCGGCGACGGAGCCGCGCAGTCGAGCGAGTTCGCCGTCATCCTCGATGAGCCACGCCGGACGGTCGCCGCGGCGCAGGTGGCAGATCCCCGCGTGCGTGGCCCAGCAGAGCGCAATCAGAGCCGGCACCGCAAAGAAGATCCCAGTGGCGCTTCCTGCGTGGAGGCTGGGCCGAATGCAGGAGCGCGACGGATCGTCGGGATCGTGATGGATCTGGACGGCCGCGCCGATCGGGTGCTCTCGGAGAATCGCATTCACCGCGTCCAGATCGCGCGTGGTTTCATCACCGAAGGTGAATCGCGAGCCGCGGTATGTGGTGCCTGCGACGACGTAGGTGTAGTCGATGTCCGGGCGATGGCGGTGGGTGATGCGGCCGCGCTTCCCGCGGTGCTGGGTGGTGACGACGTCGCTGCCAGTGACCGTGCCGCTCGCCGCGACGAAGCGCTGCCCCGAGTCGATCTGAGGCCAGAGCATGAGCCCGAACCCGATGCCGAAACTGATCGCAACGCACCACAGCCCAACGAGCATGAACACGATGACCCCTCGGCCGAGCAATCGCATGGGCGGAGCGTAGAGGAGTTTCAGATGGGGTGCGTGGCTGCGAAGGCCGCCGCAGATGGCGCTGCCACGATCACCGCGACGCGCCCTGCGACTCAGGCGCTGCGATCGGTTGGAGCCGGCGGGCCACTGGCCGGGGGTGCCGCGGCGACCTTCCCGCGGAGCGCCGCAAAGCGTCGCTCGATGGACCGATACTCCGCCCAGGTCGGCGTCGTGAAGCGCCGTCCCGATCCCTGGGCCATGGCTGCAGCAGCAACGCGGGGCCAGTCGCGAATGACCTCGGCGAGGCTGCGGCCGCTGTCCACCATCAGCTCGGCGTAGGTTGCGCTCACCGTCTCCGCGAGCGTCTGGCGAAACGCAATCGGGCGTTCGACGCGGGCCAGGATGGCCCCGGTGTCGATGGTCCGCTCCACGCGATGGATGGTGTAGCCGGTCGTTCGCTTCCCATCGGCAATCGACCAGATCACGCTCTGGGCATTCTGATGCTCGGGCAGCAACTCGTGATGCACGTTGATCATGCCGTGGCGAGGAATCGAGAAGACTCGCGGACTGATCCAGCCGTTTCCGAGCGAAAGCGCCAGGTCCGATCCGGCGTCGCGCATCAGCGAGACGGTGTGATCGTCGTTGACGGCGGGCGTGCGGAGGAGCGGCACACCAAGCTTCGGGGACAGGGTTGTCAGCGATTCGATGGCCAGCAGCGCAGCCACGTCGTCGCCGTACCACCGCCGCATGCGCAGACCGTTGATGGCACCGCGAAGTCCGATCGTCGCCACCTTGCGAGTGATCTGTCGCAGCCGCTTCACTCGAGAAACCTGCGGCCCCTCGGCCAGAATCACGGCGACGATCTCGGCCCCGGAGTGCTTCACCAGGTGCGGCAGACAGACCGAGGCGAAGCCGCGCTCGATGCTGGTGAGGATCACGACCCGCACGGTGGTGCTCCCGGTGGCGGAGGGCCCCACGCCCGTGGCCAGGCCCCGGCGTCATGGCGGGCGGTGCGAGCGCTTCGCGCGAGGAAGTGGAGCGTGTGGCTCACCGGCCAGGCGGCGATCACGTGGTCGCGGCAGAGGAAGCTCGGTGGGGCGGGTGATGGATTGCGCTGGTCATCCCGTGCGGCAGGATGACATCCTCGGACCGCAGAGGCGATCGAGCGGTGTCCGCTCGCGATTGCGGCCGCCGCAGCCTCGGCGGTGAAGTTGACGACGCCTCCGTAGGGCCACGCGAAGTGCTCGCACGCGCCGAGTCGAGCGATGATTGCCTCACGGGCCGACTCGATCTCCTCTCGCGACACCTCGCTCGAGACGCGACCGAGATTGAGGTGACTCAGCGTGTGGTTGCCGACGTCGTGACCGAGCCGAAGGAGTTCCTCGCACTCGGCCCAGTCGAGAAATGGTGTCGCCGGATAGTGCAGCCGATCGAGGCTGAAGCGGCGGACGACCTCGGGGTTGCGCTCGCCGACGATCGACGGACAGATGAAGAACGCGGCCTTCGCGCCGTGTTCGGCGAGAATCCGCGCCGCCGCGAGGCAGCTCCGCCGACCGTCATCGAAGGAGAACGACAGCAGCGGTCGAGTGGCCCCGCCGTTCCGAGCGGCGTGTGCCGCCGCGCTGTACGAGACGAAGGTGTAGCGCGTGGCAAGGGCTCTGAGCAGCCGGGTGAAGTTCGCCACCTCGTCGTCGAAGAGGTGGTGAAGCAGCACGATCTGCACCCGAGGGAGGGACGCGACGGCCCGCTCGCGCCCGAGCAGGCGTCCGCTGCCGGCGAGCACCGAGAGGGCGAGGTGCCGGAGGGCGCCGCGCGGCGTGCGGGGGTGGAAGTCGCGGGCCCGCGTGGCCTCTCCGACGACTCGCCGAGCCCAGGGGTTGTCGCTGTCGGCATCCATCATCTGGGGCTTGGCATGGAGGGTTTGGGCGTGAGGAGGGGCTGGAGCGTGG
>Ga0163146_10006636_pt1 | contig 13016 bp, 8 predicted proteins | sample OliLakLV19MP7G1_FD_148648 | JGI IMG/M metagenome (GOLD analysis project Ga0163146, IMG submission 148648) | Freshwater microbial mat bacterial communities from Lake Vanda, McMurdo Dry Valleys, Antarctica - Oligotrophic Lake LV.19.MP7.G1 | ecosystem: Environmental > Aquatic > Freshwater > Lake >... | reverse complement strand
GAGGGGGAGAGGGGGAGAGGATTTTTGAGATTCATCGAAATATACAATTTAAATGCAGAACAGCTTATGTCACAATTTACTCGGACTTGGTGGGGGAATGAATTTATCAGCGCGCTGGAAAAGTTTACCGATTCTGGACGACTCGGGCGGGGACGTGCCTATGCACGGAATGGTAAGGTAAAAAGCTTTGGCATGAATGATGGCTTAGTTATGGCACAGGTGAGAGGCTCGGTTAATCCTTATTTTGGGGTTTATAAGGAGCCGCTTTACACAACTCAAATTGAGTTTGAGCCGATTAGTCAGGCAAAGTGGAAAGTGGCGATCGCCCAAATGGCATCGAAAGCCAGTTTCATTTCCCGGCTGTTGCTCAACGAAATGCCCGACAATATTGAAAAGGCTTTTTCACCCTTTGGATTGCACCTTTTACCCAGCAGCCGTGAGGATTTTAAAACTACTTGCTCTTGTCCAGACTATAGTAATCCCTGCAAACATATTGCGGGAGTTTATTATTTGGTGGCCGCCGAATTGGACAAAGATCCGTTTTTACTGTTTGAATTACGCGGACTTTCTAAGGAAGTGCTGCACCGCGAATTGGCAAAAACGCCTTTGGGAATGGCGCTTTCTGCTGAGTTGACGGCGGATGCAGCGGCCCCTGTGGCGGTGAATTCCTATTACACGCGGGCGATCGCGAATGAAGCGCAAACAATCAGCCTGAGAGAGTTTTGGCACGGTGCGAAGCGGCTGCCGCAGACGATTGAGGTGGGGGTGCAAAGTGGCGTAAGTGCGATCGTAGTGAAGAAACAGGGAGATTTTCCGGCCTTTTGGCAGAAGGATGGTTCGTTTATTGAGGCGATGGAAGAGCTATATATGCGGGTGAAGACGAAGAATAAACTGTAAAATTTGACAATGCGCGATTGCTGATTAATATGATGTGCGGTAGCGCAATAAGCAAGGTTCGTAGTGCGGACTTCAGTCCGCATTTTAAGAGCGGACTGAAGTGCGCACTACAAACCATTTGGTACAACGATCGTGTTAATCAAATCAGCTTTACCAGCAACAAAATTAATCATATCCTGATTTGACGATTTTAGACTATAATTAAAGTAGTGCGACTGTTTAAAAAGTAGACTTTTTAGTTACAGCAAGGTTTGGCAATTTCAAATTAGAATCTAAAATTGACTGATGTTACAAAGAGAAGAACTGTTAAAAGGCATCGAAAATCGTGAATGTGTGGCGCGGGCGATCGACCAAGCGGAACAAGCAATTAAAACTTGGGAAGTTACTCTGACTGATTTTCTGTCGCCGCCGGAGTTGGCGGACACTATGACGGTATTTAAGCGCTTAACTGATGTGGAATTAGTGGCGTTTGGCGGCTACCCACAAGCTGAAAGACAAAGAATTGCGATCGCCCGATCGGAAATCCCGATCGACTCTGCGAGTGTTAACGTTGCTGCGGTAGAAATCGCTGGCAATTTCCTGTTCGATACAGCTTCTCACCGCGACTTTTTGGGGGCGATGTTGGGTACGGGAATTGTCCGGGAGAAAACGGGCGATGTGATTGTTTTGGGAGAACGCGGCGCGCAAGCGATTGTCATGCCGGAAATGGTAGAGTATTTGGAGATGAGTTTGCAGCAAGTGCGATCGGTTCCGGTAAAAACTCGGCGCATTGAGTTGAGCGAACTCAAAATTAGAGAACCGAAAAAGAAAGAAATGACAACCGTTGAAGCATCGATGAGATTGGATGCTGTAGCTTCGGCTGGATTCGCCATGTCTCGCAGCAAAATGGCCGATTTAATTGATAGTGGCGACGTGCGAGTTAACTGGAAAGACATTACTCAAGCTAGTTATAATGTCAAGTCTGGAGATTTAATTGCTGTTACCGGCAAGGGAAGATTGGAAATTGGGGAAGTTGCTGTTACTAAGAAGGAACGCTATCGAGTCCAGTTAACTCGATATTTGTAATTTATGGGCGGCATCTTCGGCCCAACCCCTACTCCCCACAAAAAATTGACTCTTTGTGGAACAGGCATCTTGCCTGTTCTTAAGAATACTGAGGCGAAGATGCCCAACCCCTACTCCCCACAAAAAATTGACTCTTTGTGGAACAGGCATCTTGCCTGTTCTTAAGAATGCTGAGGCGAAGATGCCCAACCCCTACTCCCCACAAAAAATTGACTCTTTGTGGAACAGGCATCTTGCCTGTTCTTAAGAATGCTGAGGCGAAGATGCCCAACCCCTACTCCCCACAAAAAATTGACTCTTTGTGGAACAGGCATCTTGCCTGTTCTTAAGAATGCTGAGGCGAAGATGCCCAACCCCTACTCCCCACAAAAAATTGACTCTTTGTGGAACAGGCATCTTGCCTGTTCTTAAGAATGCTGCAACATATGAGTTATACCACCCAAAAACCCCGAAAAACCAGGTTTCTTTGGTTTTAGGCATAAGTCCTAAATCCAAATTATCCGAGAAAAGTTTTCCTTACCAACACGGCGATACCCAGAGTTAACAAGCCAAATCCTAAACCAAACAGCAGACTAAAGATAATTGTCGCAGCAAAGGGGTGCAGCGGTAGAGAAAAATCGGGTTGCCATTGAATCGGTGTATCCTTGATTAGAGGATAGGCGGCCGAAAAGATTTGTCCGCCGCCGATCGCAGTTCCGACAAAAAAGATGATATTCTCAAGTTGGCGAGATCGCTTTTTCTCCCTGTCTTCCTGTTGCTTGTATAATTCCATCTGTTCCCTGTCCAATTCCACCTGTTCGATTTCCACCATCCCGCGCACAGTGGATATCGACTGCTGGAACAAATTTTGACTAGCAATCAAGTAGTTTAAATCTATTTCAATTTGCCGCTGATATTTATCCTCAGCTAAATCTAGAAACCTCTGCCAAAAATCCAGATTGTCGCCTGGGATGCACAAACCTCTAATTCTGGTCAACGCCTCACCATAATTTTCAGCATTAGTATCAATGGTATTTCTGTCTTCTTGCAAATATCGCACCTGCTGAGCAAAAGCCAACATTTTAGTGCGAACTTCAGCCAGCAACTCCTTTAACTTCTGCAACTTAACTTGTCGATTTTGTTCGCTTTCTATTGCACCCAATTCGGGAAGCTTCTTTTCTAACTCGCCCACTATTTGCTGTGCTTGGTGATACCTTTTCCGAGCTTCGCGATACACAAATACGATTTTAGCGCGAGAGCACAGCAGATTCATCAAGTAAGAGTTAAACGTCGGGGTTGCGAATTTCAAAGTTTGGGAATTCTCTTGCAACCATACTAGAATGTGACACCGCTGACGCACATCATCTTCTCGGCTGTCATACTCAAAAATCGGACTCCCGAATAACTTTCCTTCGGCGCGAAAGTCTACTGATGCTGGCTGTTTATTTTGTACAAAAGCTTTAACAGATTCGTCAGCTAGTTTCCGGTAAGTATTATAAACTGCTGGTGCGGCGTATAATAATAAGGTTTGTCCCAGAGACGGTTGAATTGCATTTGGCAACAAGCAACCTTCGGGATTTAATCGAGTTAAGTCAGCTACTTTTATTGTGACATTTTTATAGCAAAATGTCAAGTCTGCGGTGTAAGAATCGTGAATTCGCAGAGCATAGATAGAACCATCAAGTTTCTGGTTATCTGGCTGAGTAATTGGCAGAAAATTCAGAGTTTTTCCATCTGGAATCAGCAATTTTACCAGAGTCAGATTTTCCCCTTCGCCGTCGGGATAATACACGCCGTTTTTGTAGCAAATTAGCTTGTCTCTGAGCGCGTTTAGTTCGTTGATGTTAAATTCTTTGGCGACATTATCTGCTAGATTTTCCCACAAATTTTGGGCATTTTTTGCTACTTGCTTATAGCCTTCGTCCCTATCATCCCGCTGGTGGAAAGGATAGAGGCTAATGCTGGGATTTTTAATTTGCCATTCTTGGCTCATAATCAATTTTGTAAGATGTTTTCGAGTATTTCTATCAGATATTTGGGGCGGGCAAGATGCCCACCCCACAAGATTTTTATGGTTTCTATCCTAGGAAGGTGTTTGTGGATTATTTGTTGGCGGTGCAGGCGGCGCAGACGACAGAGGCAAACCCAGTCGAATCTGATTTTCCTTCAGTGTTTCGTAAAACTCTCTGACGATTTCCTCCGGTGGATCGCTATCACCGCCGCCCGCACCCATTTGATAAATTTCGTTCTCTAAATTCTCTTCTATTTGATGCCGAGTTTCGCACCAATCCTTGATTGTTTGAGCGATAATATTGATATTATCGGTCGAACCAACATCAATTGCTGATAATTGTTTGACAAATTGCGGCTCGGATATTTTCAATAACTTAGTGAAAGCCGCCACAATTTCTTGGGGTGTAGCATCATCGGGAAGTGACATTACTAATCTCCTTAAATCAATCTTTTCAGTTGACAGCGGTAAAGTTTCGGTTTCGCCAATTAAGGTAAATGCAGCCCAAGCTATGGGACTCGGAAATCGAGCTTTTGTGGTTAGCATAGCACACCGCAAGGCGGCTGCTCGATTCTCGGCCCGTGCTAAATTTTGGTAGAATTCAGTCATTAGTAATTTGGCTGAAATCGCTCCCATATTCCACAGGGAAACGATGATGCTGGGGACTCCGGCGATCATGAAGCAGCGCGACAATCCGATGACTCCATCTCCGGTGATTTTACCGCCCCCGGTGCTGCACGCGCTTAAAACTACGAGTTCGGAATCGAGTTTTAATTGCTGGATTTCTGCGGCGTTAAGCGCGCCGTCGTCGGTGTCTCCTGATGGTGCTAAAATAATCGCGCCTGGGATGCCGGAACCTTGGAAATCGTCGAGGAGTCCGTGGGCGGATAAATGCACGATGCGGGTGTTTAGCATCTTGTCTAAAATGGCGATTTTTGTGGCATTTTCTCCGCTAATTGCTTCGGTTCCTAAAGTTGCGGCAATGGCTTCGGCGGCTTCTTTTGCCCTGGGAATTTGACGGAGTTTGTAGGGGTTTTTGTTGAATTTTGGTGCGATGGTTGGATCGCCGACAATTAGGGCGGCTTGGCTCAATCCTCGCACTCGGTTTTGATGTTCGCGGGTGAGTTCTAATACTTGGATGGATGGGCTGGTGAGGATGGTATGATTTTCGATTAGGTAGCGGTTGTTGCTATCTTGCAAGGCGGCGAAGGGAACTAAAAATAAGTCGTAGTGTGGGACGAAGATGATCGGGGAATTGGCATCGGTGGGTAGCAAGTCGATGATGGGTTCGATCAGGATTTGATGGAGGAGTTGCAGTAGGGGAAAGCCGCCTGTTTCGTCTCGATTGTACTGGGATTCTAGCTGAATTTTGTTGCCTGCGTCGTCGGTTTCTACGGTGCCGATGGAGACGCGGGTTTTGAGGATGATTTGTTTGAGGGTTTGGTTTTGTTGGTTGAGGGGTTCGAGGTTGGCGGCGCGAGGGGTGATGTTGCCGTTTGGTTGGATTACCCAGATGTAAATGTCATCAAAGATAATTGAATATTCAACTATTGTGGAGTTTCTCTCGCGGGCAATTTGTTGGATTTGGGGAATTGATAATCTATCTGTTTGGTCGTTGGCTGGTAAATCATTTGTTAATAAAGTTTGTCGTAATAATTCGACGAAGGCACGGGTGCGGGACATTTCGGATATTTCTAAGGCTTCATCAAATTTAGATTGGGCGCCTAGGACTTTTTGTAGGTTGCGATAGGCATATACTTGGGTTTCAAATATTGAGGCTTTATGGTCATTATTTACTAATTCAGCACGCATAGTTTCACAAATTTCGATTGATGCATGAAGTGCTGTTTCAGATTCTGCAACTTGGTTAGTTTTTAGTAAAATTCCTCCCAAATTATTGAGGGCAATTGACTCTCCTTCGCGATCACCTATTTCCCGTGAAATCACTAAAGACAGTTGGTAAAATTCGATCGCCCTCTGGTATTGCCCTAGGGATTGGTAAGCATTGCCCAAACTGCCCAGGGAAACAGCTTCTCCTTGGCGATTTCCGATTGCCCGCTTAATCACTAAAGACTGTTCGTGAAAATCGATCGCCTTTTGGTATTGGTCTAGGGAATGGTAAGTATTGCCCAAATTGCCGAGGGAACCAGCTTCTCCTTGGCGATATTCGATTTCCCGTGAAATCTCTAAAGACTGTTGGTAAAATTCGATCGCCCTGTCGTATTGCCCTAGGCAATGGTAAGTATTGCCCAAACTGCTGAGGGAATTAGCTTCTCCTCGGCGATTTCCAATTTCCCGCTTAATCACTAAAGACTGTTTGTGAAATGCGATCGCCTTTGGGTATTGCCCTAGGGAACAGTAAACTAAGCCCAAATTGCCGAGGGAACCAGCTTCTCCTTGGCGATATCCTATTTCCCGTGAAATCTCTAAAGACTGTTCGTGAAAATCGATCGCCTTTTGATATTGCCCTAGGGAATAGTAATTTAAGCCAAAATTGTTGAGGCAATTAGCTTCTCCTTGTCGATTTTTAATTTTTAGACAGATACTTAATGCCTCTTCGCAAGACTGCAAAGCTTCTTTAAATTCACTGAGTTTATACTGCTGGTTGCCTTGTTCAAACAGTCTTTCTGCTTCCGCTTTTCGGGTGATAGCCACTGAGGTGTTGTCATTCATCCTAAGCAGTATCCTGGCACAATTCATCAACCGATTAGCGTTATTTAGTTGCCCAAATCTTCTAAGATTCTCTGCCTCTTCTAGCATTGCCGCCACCAAGCCATCATCCAGCAATTCCGGGTGAGTCTCTAATACCTGCGCTTCTTCGTCGCTGGGACAGGTTAGCAGTTGATTTATCAGGTTGAGATAGGCTTGTTGGCGTTCTGAATTCATGGCGATTTGGGATTTGGGATGGTTCGATCCATTTATTTATTATCGGTGAAACTCATCTGTTTGGGGCGGGTGATGGCAAGATTGTTGTAGGTGTGGCGAGAAACCGGATTTTTTCCGAGAATATCGGGCGGTGGCGAGAAACCGGGTTTTTCCCTTGAATTCTTCGTTACACCCGAAGATATTGCGAAAAACCCGGTTTCTTTGGTATTTATGCGTGGCCAGAAACCGGGTTTTTTCCGAGAATATCGATACACCGCCTAAAAACTGCGAAAAACCCGGTTTCTTTGGGCTAGTTTGTTTGTCCGCGAGTCCGCCAGGGGTTGAAACCCCTGTCTCATAGCTAAAGTCGGTTGAAACCGACTGAATAATGGCGACAAATACTTTATTATGGTGACAAATATTTGATTGTTTATTTAAGTTGCTTTTCAGTCCTCTTGAGAGGACTTTTGCTATGAGACGGGGGTTGAAACCCCGGCGGACTTGTGGGGTAGCGTAGGGGATTTTGGTGGCGGGGATTTTGGTGGCGCGAATGTGCGATCGACCTTTTGGTAAAATTTTGGTTAGGGGCGATCGCACTTTAATTTGATAAAATTAGATATCTGGAAAACATCTGAGCGATGCTAAATGTTTGACTCGGACAAATACAGTAGCTTGCTATCTCAATATCAACCTCGGATTATCAAAAACGAAGATGAAAACGAGAGATTTTTAGAAATCGTTGAAAGCTTGCTCTCCGCAAAAATCTCACTCCAGAAGAAGATACTCTGCTAGAACTCTTAGTCAAACTAATTGAAGATTTTGAGGAAAAGCACTATCAAATCGTAACCGGCCACCTGTAAAATAATAAAAAGGGTATAGGTGATTTTTATGGCGCGTCTTACCGATCGAGCTTTTGAAATTTTGCGGGCCGAAGTTGACAAGTGCGCGGCGGCTGATAGTCTAGCGGGTGAAGTGTACCGACGGATGGTAATCAAGCGGTTAGAGAAATTACGATCGCAAAATGGCACTTTCGCTTCAATAGAAGAAATCCGCGATACCTTCAAAGACGAATTTCCCAACTTCAGCGAAAAAGCTCTCAAAGCAGCCGTCAAAGCCAACCGCCCGCCCGGATTGTTCGGTAAAATCATCTTTGCTGGCAGTTTGCTGGGAAGTGCTGCGGGGATAATTTGGCTGCTAAATCTACCTTTTCCGATGATTCGCTGGCCCGTGGCGAAAACAATGCCGATATTATTGCTGCCGAGTTTTATGAGTATGGATCACAATTACCGGCAGGCGATCGCCCTTGTGGAACAATCTGATCAACTGGTGAATAAAGCCACGGCTGTCGCTGATTTTGACTTGGGCGAAATAAAAGCAAAAGAGGCTCAAAAACACCTCGACGCCTTGCCGGTGTGGTTCCTCGGCTATTACCCCAAAAGGTACTGCTCTTTTTTTAGCTGCAGTTGGCGGTTTACACTCGATGAATTTCAAGCCGCCCGCAAAAATGTCGGGCGGATGGAGGCTCAGATTTTCCAGCAAAAAAATGCTTTTACTCAGTTAAATCAAGTCGAACAAACTCTCAACGCGGCGAAACAGCAGTATCAGGAAGCCAAAACCGCTGCGGACAGACAAAAAGCGACGGTAAATTGGCAAAGTGCGATCGACCAACTCAATCAAATTCCCACCGAAACCCTCGCGGGAGAAACGGCTAAGAAAACACTCAAAGCAGCAGAAAGAGACTTTCAAGCAATGGGCGGCGTCGCCACCGGTTCTGTACAGGCTGACAACTTAATTGAAGCTGCTAAAGAATTTGCTCTCTCCGCCGCCGTCGCCTCCCAAAAACCTCCCCATCCCGCCGCACAGTGGGAGCAAATAGCAGAATTGTGGCAAGAAGGAATTAACCGACTAAAATTAATTTCTGTCGATAACCCGGGTTATCTCGATGCTCAAACTAAACTCGCTGAATATCAAAAAAATTTAGGAATTACCCAGATTAGACTCCAAGCAGAAAAAGATTCTACAACAGCTTTGCAAGCAGCTAAAAACTTGTTTGCCAACTTGCAAAAAGATGTCAATTCTCAAAATCCCGGTTACTCCCTCAGCCAGTTGCAACAAATTATCAATCAATTAGAATCCGTCAAACCGGGGACAACTGTTTATCCCGAATCCCAAAAATGGCTGCAATCTGCTCGCAAAAAACAGCAAGAATGGCAAAAAAATTAGTCAGTTGTCAGTCAACAGTTAACAGTTAACAGTCAACCGTCAACCGTCAACCGTCAACTAACAAATTACCAAGTCGGGTCAACATACAGATTAATTGTCACTTGCTTTTTCCCGGAAGGGATGCCGGAAATACAAGCACAAATCGTATCTCTGCCATCAATTTCTACTTCGCAAGCGTGACAAGAACCCATGAGACAGCCGGTAGGAATAGAAACGCCTGCACGTTTAGCTACATCTAGCAAAAGCTCTCCTGGTTCAGCTTCAACTGTCACGTTATTAGGTAAAAAACAAACTTTTGTCATTGAATTTGAACCTCAACTCTAATAAACAATAATCAACTGTTAACAGTCAACAGTTAACAGTCAACAGTCAACAGTCAACAGTCAACATTTAACTAATTAACCTAAAATATGCTTTATATCTAAATGCTTTTCCACGGTATCTGCTAGAGAGTCTAACAGAGCTTCTCGGTGTTCCCGGTAATTAGGAATACCTGTAGGCAACGCGCGGAGTCCCCGCTGCTGCCGCAAGTGATTTAACCAAGCTCGCCGCCAAGCTCCGTTGTCAAAGATGCCGTGCAGATATGTGCCCCAAATTGATTGAGAAGTATTGACAATGCCTAAACTAGCATCGTCAAATAACGGTTGAGTCAAATCTGACTCTAGGATTTGCGTTTTTCCTTGATGAATTTCGTAACCGGAAACTGGCAAACCCGGTTGAGGATAGTTAGATGTTACGATTCGTTGGCGGGCAATTTTGTTCGGTGCGATCGCAGTTTTCAAAGGCAGCAACCCCAATCCTTGAAACTCTCCCTTTTCTCCCTCAAGACCTTCTCTATCGGTGATACTTTGTCCCAGCATCTGAAAGCCGCCGCAAACTCCCATGACTGTACCGCCAGCTACTAAATAATTTTGAATAGCTTTTGCCATACCTGTTTGGCGCAGCACCTGCAAATCGGAAATTGTAGTTTTAGACCCTGGTATAATCACGGCGTCTGGATGGCCTAAATGGTCTTTTGGGCTGACATATTTGACTGTGACGGTAGTTTCCGACTCTAAGGGGTCAAAGTCGGTAAAATTGGAAATTCGGGGCAGGCGGATGACCGAAATATTTATGTCGGTTTGAGAATTGGGAGAACGTCGATCGAGCAAATCGAGAGAATCTTCTGAGGGAAACACTTCGTCTATCCAAGGAATCACCCCAACTACCGGGATTCCCGTCCTTTCTTCTAGCCAAGTCAGGCCCGGATCTAAGATCGATTTTTGTCCTCGGAACTTATTAATAATGAATCCTTTAATTAAAGCTCGTTCGTCGGGATCTAGCAATTCCAAAGTACCGATGATGTGAGCAAAAGCACCGCCGCGATCGATATCAACTACTAGCAAAGTTCGAGCCTTTAAATATTTAGCTACCCGCATATTTGTTAAATCGCGGTGTTTGAGATTAATCTCAGCAGGGCTACCGGCTCCCTCACACACAATCATGTCAAATTCTTGGCCCAGAAATTCTAAAGATTCCCGAATAGCTTGCCAGCCGATATCGAAATACTGCTCATAATATTGAGATGCTCGCACATTTGCGATCGCCCTGCCCTTGACAATCAATTGAGAAGTCATGTCTCCTTGTGGCTTGAGCAAAATCGGATTCATTTCTACCCAAGGTGCGACGCCCGCAGCCCAAGCTTGCACTGCTTGAGCGTAACCAATCTCTCCGCCGGCCGCTGTGACATAGGAATTCAGTGCCATATTCTGACCTTTAAACGGAGTTACCCGCCAGCCTCGCCGAGAAAAGATTCGGCACAAAGCTGCCACGAGTAAAGATTTCCCTGCGTGAGATGTTGTTCCCACGACCATAATTGCTTTCATAATATTAAAAGAGAAGAAAGTTCGGCAACGGATTCTGTAACGGATTTAACGGATTTAACGGATTTAACGGATGTAACGAATCGATGTTGAGGGAATAAGAAAGAAGTCAGAACTTACGGACTTCGACCAAAGAAACCGGGTTTTTTACTGGATTTGCGGGTTGCAACGCGTCTTTTTGTAAAAAACCCGGTTTCTCGCCACCTGTGCATAAGTCCTAAAAGGTAAGAAGTAAGAAGGCAGAAGGCAGAATCAAAAAAATTCTGGTTTCTACCTTTTACTTTCTGCCTCAAGATGACGGCTTATCTTCGCCGGATACATTCTCAGACTTGGATTCAGTGGCAGGTTTAGCAGTTTCGACTAGATTCGGATCGGGGTGATTCGGGGGACTCAATTCAGTTTGTTCTGCCTCAGAAGAGAGTTCTTCGCCTGTTGATTCGACGATCGAGATCACTGATACTGAAACCGTTTCCACCTGCACGCTCAACCCAGGTTCTCCCGGTACTTCTATCTCTACAGGCGCTGCCATTTCCACCACAGTCATTTCCAGAGATACAGCAGGGGCTTCTGCTTCTGGTACGCCTGCTGCTTCCGGTTCACCAACTGCAGCCAGCGGTGTCTGGGTTTCCAGAGATACAGCAGGGGCTTCTGCTTCTGGTACGCCTGCTGCTGCTTCCGGTTCACCAACTGCAGCCAGCGGTGTCTGGGTGTCAGCGGACGATCGATCTTCGATCGGAGTTTCCCCTATTTTGTCAGAACTCGCGGTTTCTGTGGCCATCAACTCGGCCATTGCTTCAACATCGTTGGGAAACGGCACTCCAAGGCTTGTTTCAACAGCAGTGTTGCTGCTTTCGGCTGCAACTTCCGCAGCCGCCTCGGCTAATTCGGATTCGAGAATTTGGTCGATACCCGGTGCAGGAGTTGCCGTTATTTTAGATTCAGGTGCGATCGATTCTGGAGTCGCTGAAGGTTTTGGCGTCTGGGGAGTTGCATCAGACTTGTTTTTACCCGCACCGAGTCCTAACATACCGCCGAGACTATTTTTGATATTGCCGAACAGACTTGCGAAACCGCCGGATTTTTTAGCAGGTTTAGGAGGAGTTGGGGCCGCCGCCGCTGCCGCTGCCGCCTGCGACTCTTTAACGGCTGTCCTCCATTCTGTTTCCTCGTCAAAATCATTGGCTTCTGGCTGCTGTTGACGCTCTGGCTGAGCCTGTGCTGGCTCCACAGTTGGTGCAACGGCTATTTCTGAAATTTCTAGAGGTAGAGGTAGAGGAGTGAAGCTGCTGGCTGCTGATTCTGCTGGGGTTGGTGAAGTCTCAGCAGCAGGAGTTTCGACTGAAAACACTGGTATTTCTGCAATTGCAGGTGCTTTCGAGTCGGGAATTTTCAAGTCAGGGGCGATCGCAATTTCAGTCGTCGGAGCGATCGAACTTTCAGCAATACTTTCAGCTATGGGGGGAATCGCCGGCTGTTCATCTAGCTTTACCTCGCCCTTATCCAGAGTGGGTGCTGGAACCACATCAGTTTTCGGTTTGGGCGATCGAACAAACTTAGGTTTTTTCGCTGCGGGTTCTTTTTTCTTGGCAAACAAGCCCGCAAACGGCACGCCTGCTGCAGCCAAATTCGCCGACTGAGGAATCGGCGTTTGCTCAGCAACGGGCGTCACCTGCCGGCGCAAAGTCAGAGTTTCCCAGGCAAACCAGCCCAACATCGCCACGCCCGCCATTTGACCAAGCAGGAGAGCACCAGTAATTCGTCCCGCACAAGCCCATAAAATTAACGCATAAAAAAGCCCTACCCCGCTCCACGTAAAATCACTTTTGCGGTGCACTTCTGGAAAAAAGAAGGCCGCCATGTAAATACTGAAGCTGCCTAGACCGACCGCCAACGCCAGAATGTATGCAAGCATATTGTCGGTACCTCCGCTGTGTCAAATAACTTCTACGCGCTAATTCTACCCTTGTGAGAGACCCAACGGCTTCTTTCTCTAGGACAATTCTTGATTTGTAGGGAAGTTTGCCAACGAACCAGTGTAAGGAATTTAACACGTTCAACGGATGTTGACGGTAGAAAGGCGAGGAAAGATTTCCCACTCTCCCCCACTTCCCTAC
>Ga0163146_10006608_pt1 | contig 13053 bp, 10 predicted proteins | sample OliLakLV19MP7G1_FD_148648 | JGI IMG/M metagenome (GOLD analysis project Ga0163146, IMG submission 148648) | Freshwater microbial mat bacterial communities from Lake Vanda, McMurdo Dry Valleys, Antarctica - Oligotrophic Lake LV.19.MP7.G1 | ecosystem: Environmental > Aquatic > Freshwater > Lake >... | reverse complement strand
CCAGCGCCGTCGGCTACCAGCCGACGATGGCCAGCGAGATGGGTGCGCTCCAGGAGCGCATCACGTCCACGAAGAAGGGCTCGGTCACGTCGATGCAGGCCGTGTACGTTCCGGCCGACGACATCACCGACCCGGCGCCGGTCGCGACCTTCGCGCACTTGGACTCGACGATCATCCTCGACCGCGCGATCGCCGAGCTCGGCATCTACCCGGCCGTCGATCCGCTGAAGTCGACGTCGCGGATGCTCGATCCGCAGGTCGTCGGCGAAGAGCACTACCAGGTCGCGCGCGAAGCGCAGCGGATCCTGCAGCGCTACGCCGACTTGAAGGACATCATCGCCATCCTCGGCGTCGAGGAACTCTCCGACGACGACAAGCGCGTCGTCATCCGCGCGCGCCGCATCCAGCGCTTCTTCTCGCAGCCGTTCTTCGTGGCCGAGCAGTTCACGGGCACGCCGGGCGTCTTCGTCCCGCGTTCCGAAACCGTGCGTGGCTTCAAGGAGATCATCGAAGGCAAGCACGACGACCTCCCCGAAGGTGCCTTCATGTACGTCGGCTCGATCGACAAGGCCGTCGAGAAGGCGCGCAAGATGCAAAGCGCGAGTGGCTGATCCATGGCGACGCTCACACTGCGCGTCATCACGCCGGATCGCATCATGCTCGACGAGGTCGTCGACTCGGTGCGGCTCCAAGGCTTGGATGGATCGCTCGGCGTCCTGCCGCGGCACGCGCCCATGGTCGCGGCCCTCGACACGGGCCTCGTCCGGTACAAGAAGAACGGCGTCGAACACGTCCTCTTCTGCGCCGGCGGCTTCGCGGAAGTCCACGGTGACACGCTGCGTGTCGTGACCCAGTCCTCCGAACGTCCGGAGGACATCGACGAACCGCGCGCGCGCGCGGCCGAGGCGCGAGCTCGCGAGCGTCTCCACCAGCGCCGAGCGGTCGGTGACGAGCCCTTCGACATCGTGCGCGCCGAGGCGAGCCGCCGCCGCGCGCTTCTCCGGGCCGCAGCGAAGAGCTACGCTGCGCGCGGTTGAGATGGGGGTTGGCGCCGCGTGCGCCGATGGCCCTGTCGATCCGATCCGGCAGCCCGGTTCGGCTCTCGACTCCGAGGGCCCAAGGCGGGAGCCCGTTCCTGCCGATCCACTCGGCGATGAGTCAAACAGCACGTACCTTGAGCCCCGCCCTCTCCGCCTCCGCCACCCGATCCACCACAGACTGGCGTCGCACGCACACCTGTGGCGACCTGCGTGCCGCTCACGTGGGTTCCACCGCGACCCTGAACGGTTGGGTCGCGGCACGTCGCGACCACGGCGGCATCTACTTCGTGGATCTCCGGGATCGTTACGGGATCACTCAAGTCGTCCTCGGCCCCGAGCTGGCGGACGCCGTGAAGCTCGGCCCGGAGTTCACGATTTCCGTGCGGGGCCAAGTCATCGCGCGCGACGCCGCGAACGTGAACCATGAGCGGCCGACAGGCGCGATCGAACTCGTCGTCGATCGGCTCGAGATCCTGTCGCGCTCGAAGACGCCGCCCTTCCCGATCGATGCCGAAGAGGAGGTGTCGATCGAGACGCGGCTCCAGTATCGCTATCTCGACTTGCGCCGCGCCGCGATGCGCGGGAACCTCGTGCACCGCTCGCGATTCATCAACGCGATGCGACGCGCGTTCGAGAAGCAGAATTTCGTCGAGGTCGAGACACCGATCCTCACGAAAGCCACGCCGGAAGGCGCACGCGACTACCTCGTGCCGAGCCGCGTGCACCCGGGCGAGTTCTACGCGCTCCCGCAGTCGCCGCAGATCTTCAAGCAGATCCTCATGGTCGCGGGGCTCGACCGCTACTTCCAAGTCGCGCGCTGCTTCCGCGACGAAGACCTGCGCGCGGATCGCCAGCCCGAGTTCACGCAGCTCGACATGGAGATGTCTTTCGTCGAGGAAGACGACATCTTCCGCACGTGGGAGCAGGTTCTCAAAGAGACGTTCCGCGAAGCGATGGGTGTCGACGTCGCGATTCCGTTCCCGCGGATGAGTTGGCTCGAAGCGATGGAACGCTACGGCGTCGACAAGCCCGACGTTCGTTTCGGATTCGATTTGCAGGACGCGGGACCGTGGGCCGCGACGTGCGAGTTCGGCCTGTTTCGCGACGCAATCGCGAACGGCGGTCGCGTCAAGGCGATCGTCGTGTCGCCGAAGCACGAACTGTCGCGCAAGGACGTCGAGGACGGCCTGACGCAGATCGCGAAGTCCGCCGGCGCCGGTGGACTCGCGTGGTGGAAGGCCGGCAAGGAAGGCGGCGTCGGTCCGCTCGCACGCTTCTGCAAAGGCGAAGCCGCGGCCGCGCTCATGGCCGCGATCGGAGCCTCGGAAGGGGACATGTGCCTCTTCGCTGCCGGTCCGCGCAATCAAGTGTGGAAGGTGTTGGGCGACATCCGCTCGCACCTCGGCAAGCGCTTCCAACTCACGCAACCGGGCACGTGGACGTTCACGTGGGTCACGCAGTTCCCCATGTTCGAATGGGATGCGGAGTCCAAGCGCTGGTTCTCGGCGCACCACCCGTTCACGGCGCCCGCGGACTGGGATCTCGGCGGCGCGGACGTCGATGCGAACAGCCCGAAGCTCGGCGAACTCTACTCGCGCGCGTACGACCTCGTCATGAACGGCTGGGAGCTCGGCTCGGGATCCGTGCGGATCCACAAGTCGGACCTGCAGCAGCGCATCTTCACGATCCTCGGGATCGGCCCCGAGGAACAGCAGCGCAAGTTCGGCTTCCTCCTCGAGGCGCTGTCGTTCGGCGCTCCGCCGCATGCGGGGTTCGCGATCGGCCTCGACCGCCTCACGGCGCTCTCGATGGGCCTCGACAACATTCGCGACATGATCGCGTTCCCGAAGACCGCCTCCGCCACCGACCTGATGTGCGGCGCGCCCTCGATCGTGGATCCGGCGCAGCTCGTCGAGGTTCACATCCGTACGTCCTTGCCCGCGAAGAAGCCTTGAGGCGCGAGTCCGATCCCCGGCACCCGTTCCGCGCACCTGCTCGGTGTGGCGAGTTCGGCCCGGCTCTTCTATCTTCCAGGGGCGAGTCCCAGACTTTCGGCGCGCGCCGCCGTCGGTCGGACCTCGCCCTTTTTCCGTCGACCCCTCGACGACTTCCTCGTTCCCAGAGAGACCAGGACTGAGTGACTCAGACCGACTATCGCTTCAACCGCCAGATCCGGATCCCCGAGGTTCGGCTCATCGATCAGACCGGCGCCCAGATCGGCGTCGTGGCCACGCTCGACGCGATGCGTCGCGCGGAGGAGGCGGGACTCGACCTCGTCGAGGTCTCGCCCAACGAGCGGCCGCCCGTGTGCCGCATCATGGACTACGGGAAGTTCAAGTACGCGCAGCGGAAGAAGGAGCGCGGCACGCATGCCAAGGCGAGCCTGCTCAAAGAACTGCGCGTGCGACCCGCGATCGACGAGCACGATCTCAGCTACCGGCTCGACCAAGGACGCAAGTTCCTCGAGGACGGTCACAAGGTCCAGGTCGTGTGCATCTTCCGCGGTCGCCAGATGGCGCACCCCGAGCACGGCTACGAAGTCATGCGCAAGGTCGCGTCGACGCTAGGTGACATCAGCAAGGTCGAGTCGCCCGCCAAGCTCATGGGCCGACGGATGACGATGCTGCTCGCGCACAAGTAGTCGGTCGTTCGGCTCGGCCGTGAGGTCGAGCGGGCGCGCCTACGAACCCAGCGAGTGCGATCGAGTGTGCGCTTCTCCTCGCGGCATGGCGCCTCTCTGCGCTGCATCACGGCTCCGTCGCACGCGGTCGTCGCGCCGAGTCGTCGCGCCGAGTCGTCGCGCCGTAGATCGTCGCGCCGTAGATCGTCGCGCCGTAGATCGTCGCGCCGTAGATCGTCGCGCCGTAGATCGGCGCGCCGTAGATCGGCGCGCCGTAGATCGGCGTGCCGTAGATCGGCGTGCCGTAGATCGGCGTGCCGTAGATCGGCGTGCCGTAGATCGGCGTGCCGTAGATCGGCGTGCCGTAGATCGGCGCGCGGTGGGATGGGCTCAGGATCGGCTGGGTAGCGCGGTAGGTCGGGGCCGCTGCTACGTGGTTGGCGCGGCAAGCCGCGCCAAAAGTACCGCCCACCCGACCTACGCGAGGTCCGGCGGGCGGTGCACCATCCTGCGCGACTCGCGCGCGGAATCAGCTCATGGGGCCCGCGCGACTCGCGCGCGGGATCAGCTCACAGGGCCCGCGCGAGTCCCGCGCGGGCTCCGATCACTTCACCTGCCCGAGGCCGCGGCGCGCGCGCGCGTCACGAGCATCGTCTTGAGCTCGGCGAACTGCTCGCGCGTGATGCGACCGCCTTCGGCCGCCTTGCGCAGGTCTTCGAGGCGCACAGCCACCTTCTTGGCGACTTCTTCGCCGCTCGAGGCGGTCACCGCGCTGGTGACGTCGTCGTAGTCGGCCTTCGTGGCCTTCTTGCCGAGCGCCTTCTCCTCGAGAACCGCGACCCAGAACGTCGTGCGGTACTCGGCCGTGAGGTCAGCGAGCGGAGCCACGTCCGCTTCCGTGATCGGCTTCGCGGCGTCCTTCGCGCGCTTCTCGATGGAATCGAGAGCAGCCTTCGCACGCGTGGTGATCGCCTCGAGCTCGGCGTTGCCGGCCTTGGCGGTCGTCGAGCGAGCCGTCCAAGCGCCGAGGAAACCCTGGTACTCGGCGCGCGTGAACTTGCCGGCCAAGGCGGCGGCCTTCAAACGGCCGAGCGCGATTTCGAGGTCCATGTCGACCAAGTGATCGCGCAGCGCGTCGAACTCGACGGCCTCGACCGCGCCGGCGCGGGCGCGGGTCTCGATGTCTTCGATGCGAGCCGCCGCGCGCGCGCGGAGGCTCGGGATGGCGGGCGTCAGGGTTTCGTACTCCTTCGCGGCCGCCGTGATCTGGTCAGCGACGCGCTGGTAGTCCTCGCGCGTCGCCCCACGGGCGATCGCCTTCTTCTGGAGTTCCTCGATCGCGTTGTTGAGGCGCGCGCGGAGATTTTGGGTTTCGGCCGGGGCCGTAGCGGGAGCCGGGGACTGCGCGGCGCTCGGCGCCGGGAACGCAGCCAAGGCGGCCAAGAGAGTCAGGGAGGCGGTGGTGAACTTCATGTGTGAGATCAGGGTCGCGACGGGTCTCTTTGCGAACGGAGACCGCGTTGGCGGAGTTTCGAAAGGGATGAGGATGACCGGAGCTTCGACCCCGCTCGCAGGGTCTGCGGTTGCTCCAGCGGGTACAGCGTAGGGGGACTGTGAGGTCCCGGCAAACCCGCCTGACCCGAGCGAGATGCATGCCACGACGAACCGAACGCTCTGGGCTCACCGCCGCGGTTCCGCGGCGGTGAGCGTCCCAGCGGGGGGACGCAGTGCCTCTGAGGAGGCGTCCCTGCGAGGGGCTGCACCTCGCGGTCCCCGAGGCTGGCGTGGCCCCCCGGGACGTCGCGCAGCGACCCCGCCCGGAGTTTGGATCCACCGGCGCGATCGGGTGCTCACTAGATCTCTCCATTCCGAAACGAAGCCGCCCGGCCGATCCGAGGACCGGCCGGGCGGTTGGAGGGCGGTCCGCTCGGCGTTCGCCGAGTCGGGTCCGTCCATCAGGTCACTTCGGCGAAGCCGCCGCGCGCGCGCGGACCATGAGCATCTCGCGCAAGCTGGCGAACTGCTCGCGCGTGATCCTGCCGCCCTTGATCGCGGCCTTCAGCTCTTCGAGCTTCGCATCGACCTTCTTGACGAGCTCGGCCGATTCCGCGGTCGGGAGCGGAACGCGCTTGGCGGCGTCCGAAACGTCCTTGAAGTCCGAGTCGATCGCGACCTTCTCCAGGCCGCGCTTCTCGAGGCGTGCGACCACGTTCGACAAGCGGACTTCCTTGACGATGTCGACCGCCGTGCCGAGGTCCTTCTCGACGAGCGGACCGGCCTTGGACTTCATCATGAGCGCGTCGATCTCGGCGCGCAGGCGGCCGATGATCGCGTCGATCTCCGGGTTCCAGGACTTCGCGGCCTCGGCGCGTGCCGTCAGGGTCGCCATGACGGCGTCCCAGTCGGTGCGGCTCGGCTGGCGGCTCGCGGCGACGCCCGTCTTGATGCGGGTGAGGATGTACTCGAGCTCGGCATCGATCGCCGCGTCCTTCAGGATGTCGAGCTCGAGGAGCTCGTACATCTTGGACTGGGCCATCACTTCGAGGTCGCCAATACGCGCGAGGAGGCGATCACCCGTGAAGACCATCGGCGCCGGCACTTCGTACCCGGCGGCGGCGGCCTTGTATTCGTCGATCACGCGCTGGTAGTCGGCGCGCGTCGCGTTGCGAGCTTCGGCCTTGACGCGCAGAGCGTCGACGGCGGCGTTGAAGCGCGCGCGGAGAGCCGGGGCTTCGATGGTCGCAACCGCGGCGGGCGCGGCGACGGCAACCGGAGCGGCGGCGAGGGGAAGGAATGCGAGCAGAGCGATCGTGATTTTCATGGCACTTGGGAGGAACCGGTCCAGTGGCGGCGTGGAGCGGAGCGGTAGTCGGTCGAACGGGACAGGGACTGGGGCGGTCGGTTTCGCGGGCGCGCGCGCCGCTCGCGATTCCAGGTCGCCCGGGGGGTGGGGCAAGGTTACGCCCCCCCTCGGGACCCGGCAATCCGACGATCTTCAGGCCCTCGAGATCGAAGTCCGGGGGTAACGAACGGCGCGGCGTCGAATCCGCGCTTTCAGGTCTTCGTTTTTCCCAAAGCGGAGACGCCCGACGGGAGGTGGGCCACGAGGAACGCTGCCAAGCGCTCGTGGTCGGCCGCGCGGGGATGCGTCCGGCGCCAGGCCAGGACCATTCGGCGACCGGGTGGCCGACCGGAGAAGGCGCGGACGGACACGTGCGAGCGCTTTTCTTCGTCCGGAGCGACCGCCAGTCGAGGGAGCAGAGTCACACCCATCCCGGCGGCCACCATGTGGCGCAGGGTTTCGATGCTCGTCGCCCGGAAGTCCGCGCCGTCGCTCGGGTGCGCACCGGCCTCGCGACAGATCGAGAGCGCTTGGTCGCGCAGACAGTGCCCCTCGTCGAGGAGCAGGACGCGTTGGCCACGCAGGTCGGCTTCGGAAACGGTCGCGCGCTTCGCCAGCGGATGCTGCGGCGGCGTGACGAGGAGGAACGGTTCCTCGAAGAGAGGCGCGGACGCGAGTCCGGCCGTGGGCAGTGGCAGGGCCAGGATGCCCGCGTCGAGTTGGTGCCGCGCGATCTCGTCCAGGAGATCCACGGTGCGCAGCTCGCGAAACACGAGCGCGAGCTTCGGGAATTCACGTGCCAGCAGGGGAGCGATGCGCGGCAGGAGATAGGGGCCGAGAGTCGGGATCATGCCCAGACGCAGCGGGCCCGAAAGCGATTCGCGTCCTCGGCCCGCGAGGTCGACGATGCGGTCCATGGCGTCGAGGACCGCGCGCGCAGCGTCGGCGACCTCGACTCCCGTCGCCGTCGGCGCGACGCCCTTCGACGAGCGTTCGAAGAGTTGCACCTGCAGCGTGGTCTCGACCTTCTTCAGCGCAGCCGACAGCGTGGGCTGCGTGATGTGGCAGGCGGCCGCCGCTCGTCCGAAGTGGCGGTGCTCGGAGAGAGCCACGACGTAACGCAGCTCGGCCAGCGTGATGGCGGTGACGTCGACGTGGCTCACGGTGCGCGCCATCGAAGCACGCGCGGGCCGCAGATCAAGCGTCGAAGGCCGGACTTCGCGCCGACGATCGAGCCCGTCGATCGAGCCGATGCGCGCATCCGATTCGCAGCGCGGGCCGTAACAGGCGACAGTGTGCATGTGCTGGGGCCCCTCCGGGAACCGCCGGTGCCCGCGTGGGCACCGGGAGCGGACCTCGGCATCACTCACAGACCAACGCGCACGAGCGCTGCCCTCCCCGAACGGGAGGAGAAGGATCGATCACCATGCTCACCGTCGGAGACAAGCTGCCTCAGTTCGACTTTACCGCCTGCGTCGGCCTCGAGAAGGGCAAAGAGTTCAAGCAGATCACGAACCAGACGAACAAGGGCAAATGGCTCGTGCTGTTCTTCTGGCCCAAGGACTTCACTTTCGTGTGCCCGACCGAGATCGCGGAGTTCGACAAGGCGTCGCCGAAGTTCGGCGAGCGCGATGCGGTCGTGATCGGCGGCAGCACGGACAACGAGTTCAGCCACCTCGCGTGGCGCAACGATCACAAGGACCTCAAGGGGCTCAAGATCCCGATGGTTCACGTCAGCCCGAAGTTCGCGAGCGAACTCGGCATCCTCCATCCGAAGGCGGGCGTCGCACTGCGCGCGACGTTCATCGTCGACCCGGAAGGCGTGATCCGCTGGGTGTCGGTCAACGACCTGTCGGTCGGCCGCAACGTGGAAGAAGTCGTGCGCACGCTCGACGCGCTCCAGACGGACGAGTTGTGCCCGTGCAACTGGAAGCCGGGTGAGAAGACGCTGCAGCCGGCCTGATCGCCGATTGCGGCTCGAGGGACCGCGGACGTGCCCGACACTCTCTCCGGGCGTCCGCGGTCCTGTTTTCTAGAAGAACGACGATCCGAAACCGATCCACGACGAAACTACGCACATGGACCAAGTACTCGCTCTCGCGTCCTCGATCCCCGATGCGGGCAAGGACATCCGCCTCAACCTGCAGAGCGTGCTCGGCGACGGGTCTTTGAGCGCGGATCAACGACTGGGCATCGCGCTCGCGTGCGCCTTCGTGTCGCGCAACGACGAGTTGCAGGAAGCACTGTTCCAGGACGCTTCGAAGATCGCACCGGCGTGGACCGAGGACGCCAAGGCGGCCGCCGCGCTCATGGCGATGAACAACGTCTTCTATCGGTTCCGGCACATGATCGGGAAGCCGGCCTACTCGACGCTGCCGGCACGTTTGCGGATGCAGCGCTTGGCGCAGCCTCAGACTTCCAAGGTCGACTTCGAACTCATGTGCATCGCGGTATCGGCGATCCAGGGCTGCGAGATGTGCGTGCAGAGTCACGAACACTCGCTGATGGAGCTCGGTGCGAGCGAGGCGCAGGTGCTCGACGCCGTCCGGATCGCGTCCGTGGTGCACGCGGCCTCGATCGCGCTGAGGCTGGATCGGCAGGCGTCGGCTTCCGAGTCGCCCTGAGCAATGGATGTGGTCAGTCGCGGACGCGCGCCTCGACCACGCGCGCTGCGTCGGGGACACCCATGACGCGGTAGAGGGCCGCGAGATCGCGCAGCGCTTCCAGCCTCTCGGGGGCATCGAAGTTCGGACTGTCCTCGTAGGCCTCCACGATCTTTCGGCGCAGTGCCAGCGCCTCTTCGAGCGAACATGCGTTCTGCTGTCTGAGGGCCTCGCCGCTCGCTGCGACAAGGTCGATTGCCGCAGACCGTGGACGGGGGGCACCTCCCGTGCCCGCGTTCGCGCGCGCGTCGAACGCGGCCGCGGCCGGACCGGGAGTGATCTCGGGCCAGAAATCGGGCTCCATACCCGTCTCCGAACTCCACCAGATCGACGGCGGGGTCTGGAGAAACTCCCGCTCGGCGCGCTCGCGCTCCTCTCGACGGCTGTCGATCCGTTCGAGCAGGGTGAGAGCTTGCAATCGCGACTCGCCTTCCGCGCGGGGTGCGAACTCGTCACCCTCGAGGACCACCCACACGAGCGAGCGCGCCCGCTCGAGGTAACCCGTATCGAGCGCCATCTCGGCGACTAGAATGCGCAGCGCGCGCAACCGAGCCGCGCCCCACTCCGCTGTGAGAGCGTTTCGCAAGTGCGCATCGGCGAGTTCGAGCGCGTCCTCGCGTTCGCCTGCGGACCAGGCGGACTCGATCGGACCGAGCCCGAGGTCGACAACAATGCCGGCTCCGATCGAGTCGAAGGGATCCCCGGCGCCTGATCCTGATCGCATCGTCGAGTCGTCCGCCGGCGGGTTCGGTGATCCCAGTCCGTCGCTTGACGCCAAGGCCGCGGCCTCGCCCACGCGACCTTCGGCCAAGAGCAATGCGTGGAGGCGCGCGAGCGAGTGGGTCACTGCGGAAGACACTGGCCCGCCGTCCAGTTCCATGGAGCCGATCGCCGCGCGCAGGAGCAATTCGGCCTCTTCTATTCGACCCTTGAACAGGTGGAGCTCCGCCAGCAGAACCTGGGCGTCGCGGACCACGTCGCTCGGCGGGTTCGACGTCTGCTTGGCGAGCGCGAGCAGTTTCTCAAGATGCGCGGCCGCGGCGTCAAGGTCGCGGCCCTCGAATGCGAGGCGCGCTTGTCGCAGCTGTTCCCGTAGCTCTGAATTCGAGTCGACCAGGACCGTAGCGGCTGCGCTCGCTTCGGCGGGGGTCCCCGACGATGGGAGTGCGAGAATGCCAGGAGCGGCGGGATCCGCTGAAGCGCCACCACCAACCTCGACTCCGATCGCCTCAAGCGCTCCGCGCAGACCTTCCGACGGGGCGGATGAACTCCGGGGCTGCGAACCACTGCCCAGAGAGGCGGAAGGCTCCCAGCTGAGCGACAGGAAGAGGGCCGTCGGGTCCGCCTGGTGGAAAAGGACGCGGGACTCGGCGCGCTCGGCGGCGGGTGTGTATCCGGCCGCCCGAGCGACGATCCCGAACTGCCGAAGGAGTTCGGCAATGTCGGAGCCCAGCGGAGCGCTGTCGCCGTAATAGATTCTGTTGACGACGGTTTGCGCCCGCCCTCCGGCTTCCGACCGATGGCCGTCCGCGAGCAGGGCGTGAACTGTCTGCAGTTCGAGCACCAGAGATTGGAGTTCATTGCTGAGCTCCGCACGTCGATCGGGCGGTCCGCCGTCCGGGATTCGAGCTGCCTCGGGATCCTTCGTCGACGCGCAACCGGAGTAGACCGTGCCCAGGGCAATCACGAGCAGAATCGAACGCATAGAGGATGATTCCTATCGATGTGGGAAGCTGGCGACCCACATGCGTCGAGGACCGGGAAGCCATCGAGCCAGCGATGCGAACCTATCAGCACCGATGCGATTCCGCCAGCTCCGTCGCGGTGCTTCGAGCGCTCCGGCGAGCTATGGGAGATTCCGGACCACTCGGAATCCGACGGACACGTTGCTCATCCCCGCCTCGGAGTTGCGTCGGTGTGCCAAGCGATTCCACACCACCCCGTTGACGTAAGACCCGCCCCGGATTGAGCGGAGGCCGGTGTCGCCGCGTTGATACGGATCGTCAACGCCGAGCGAACTATGGTCCTCGATGAACCCATCGGCGCACCACTCCGCGACGTTGCCGTGCATGTCGTAAAACCCCCAGTCGTTGTGCTCGAACAACCCCACACTGGCAACAGGGCCCAGCTTGTCGTCGAAGGGGAACGGATCCTTGTCGAGGCCCTGCTTGCCCAGGACATGCGCCAGCTCGCGTTGACCTGTCTCGTCAAGAACGTTGGCGAACTTGACGCCCCCCTTGGGGTCGGTACCCCAGACGTAGGGCTCCGTCGCGCCCGCGCGCGCCGCGAATTCCCACTGCGCTTCCGTGGGCAACGCGCAACCGATCTTCTGACAGAACACGACGGCGTCGTCCCAGCTGACATCGGTCACCGGCAGGTTGGCATCGGCCAAGTCGGAACCACTGGGCACCGGAAAGTAGTACTGCGCGCGCGTCGTCTCGGTTCGCGCGAGGTAGTAGGGCTTCGTGATGCGCACGAGGTGCCGCTTCTCCCAGTGCTCGATACGACCAGTCTCCCCGCGCGGTGAGCCCATCTCGAACTTGTCTGGCTCGACGAGCGAGAACTCGATGCCGCTTTCGGGTTGCTTCACGCGACGCGCCCAACCCGACGCGCCGGGCGTGCCGTCAACGACCTCCCAACCCTCCGGCGCGCGGCCGACAGCGGGCGACGCGGGCCTCCACACCGATTTCCCGGCCCAACCTGCTGCCAGCACGAGCCCGGCGACGCCAATCCAGACCCACGGCGCGGCGCGCGCGCGCCGCGGCTTCGGAACCGACGCGACCGTCGCGCTCCGTTCACGCGATTCGTCGCCAACGTTCGTCCCGTCCAACGGCAGCACGGTCGTCTCGACCGGTTGCACGAGTTCGATCGGAGGCCGCGCCGCGGGCCGTTGCGCGTCACCCTTGAGTTTCGCGCGCGCCGGCGCCGCGGGCGCTTGCTGGTGCAGGAACGCCTGAAGCTCGCGCGCCAACGCGGAGGCATCCTGGATTCGCTCGCGCGGATCGAAGCGCGTGCACCGGCGGAGGATCCGCGCGAGTTCCGGCGACACGTCCGGGCGCAGTTCGCGCACATCGGGAAAGCCCTGCGCCTCGAGCAGGCGCAACCATTCGTACTCGTCGCTGCCGACTCCCGGCACGCGTTGGGTCAGGAAGTAGTAGAGCGTGACGCCGAGCGCCCAAATGTCGGCCGCCGGAGTGAGACTCGCCGTGAGGCGTCGCTGCTCAGGCGGCATGAACGCGCTCGTGCCGACGCCTCCGAGCCCGGAGAGCATCGACGCGGCGCTCATTTGCTCGACGGCCTTCGCGAGCCCGAGGTCGCCGAGCTTCACGTCTCCGCGACGCGAGATCATGATGTTCGCGGGTTTGATGTCGCGGTGGACGATCACATCCGGGTGTTGGTGCGCCTTGGCCAAGCCGCGCGCGACCTTTAGCACGATGCGCGCGGCCTCGATCTCGCCGAGCGGGCCGCGACGCGTCACGTACGACTTGGCGTCCTCGCCGTCGACGAACTCGAGGACGAGGTAGTGCACGCCGTAGGCTTCGCCCAACTCGAACAGGCGGACGAGGTTCTCGTGGGTAAGGTCCGCGCCGATGCGCGCTTCGCGACGGAACAGTCGAATCATGCGCGTCGCGTCCGCGTCGTGGACCTCGGACGGCATGATCAGGCACTTGACCGCGACATCGCGCTCGAGGATGAGGTGCGTCCCGCGGTACACCGCACCCATGGCGCCTTTCCCGAGGCGCGCGTGGAGCGCCACGGATCCGAGGCGCTTGCGGCCGTCCACATAGGGAACGGACCGCAGAAACTCGTCGCCGTCGAGCGGCAAGTCGGGCGGGGGGGAGTCCAGCACGTCGAGCGGAGCGCGGGGGAATGCGCGGCCGGAGTGTC
>Ga0163146_10006600_pt1 | contig 13074 bp, 2 predicted proteins | sample OliLakLV19MP7G1_FD_148648 | JGI IMG/M metagenome (GOLD analysis project Ga0163146, IMG submission 148648) | Freshwater microbial mat bacterial communities from Lake Vanda, McMurdo Dry Valleys, Antarctica - Oligotrophic Lake LV.19.MP7.G1 | ecosystem: Environmental > Aquatic > Freshwater > Lake >... | reverse complement strand
CTACCAGCTCCGGCAGACGGGGGCGGGCTCGACTTACACGATGGCGAGTGCGCCTCTGGTGGGAGATCAGGTCCAGGATTTGTCCCCCGTGCTGACGGTGGCAACGCCCATCGTCCCCCATACGCCCAGCAGCGGGGGGGCCGCGCTGCAAGTCACGATGAACCGGCCGGGAGTGAATGATGACGGCTCCCAGGTCATGAAGTGGTTGTTCAATTCCTGGCCGCAGTCGGGCGGCAGTGCGGCTTCGACTTCGACCTTCGAGCCCTTCGTCGACGAGAAGTACAGGTACGACCCGACCTTCAGCTTCACCTCAGCCACCCGTGTTCTCCCGGTCGGACCTGGCGTAAAGTACGACTCGACCGCAATCCTCGTCGCGGGGGCCCAGGAGCATCTCCAAGTGCTCGGGGATAGGGTGGTGTACCCGAGGACCAACTTCTTGCTGGTCACGCCCGCGGGCCCCAACTACGCCGCCGTTTTTGCGGCTGACCCCGTTGGTGCCTTCCGGGTCTACTACCGGGTGTTTGACACGGGGCTCCCCAGGACGACGGGCAGGTTCCGTATCAAGGGCCTGTCTCTCGCGACTTTTCAAGCCACCGTGGCTTTCTCGGGGGACCCGGCGACCGACCACCCCGGGTCTGCGATGATCGTCATTGCTGTCCCAGGGGCCCAAGTCGGGCTCGACCTGGGGAGACCCCTTGGGTCCCCCGACCTCAACATGACCCTGGCTCTTCGCGGGTGTCTCACAGGGGTCGAAGACGACGGTATCGACACCCTCATTCTCTCCTATGACCTGGGTCTCCCGACGGCCAACAACGGCTTCGGAGAGTACCCGTTGGCCATGTCGGTCACGATCTTCAAGACCGGCTTCGGGCTGGTTGTCGATGAAATCGAGTGGCTCCCCCCGGTGTGAGCCGGTTGGGCTTTTATCGCTGCCCCCTAGACAGGAACAAATCAGATGAGCGGAGCCTACACGCCAACGGGGACGTACTCGAACCTGACCCGCCTGGAACTGGAGGAGCTTCGCCGAAGCGACTTCGCGACCGGCCGCAAAGCGCTCACGGTGGGCGACGCAGCGTCAGGGGTAGAAAATATCGTGGGTCGGGGGAGCCTCACGGCCGAGCCCTACACCACGGGCCCTTCGGTGCGCCTCGATGACATCTACCCACTCTCGGCGCCATCGCAGCCGGGCCCGGGGCTTCTCTCGACGACCTCGCCCGGTGGGCTCTCGTCGGAAACCGTTCGGTGGTGGGGCCCCACGCTCATCTACGACTCCTTCGCCACGGGTTACGCCGTAGCGGCCACCGTCTGGAGGGACGACGCCCTCCCGAGCACCTACCCCATCCTTGGGGTGCAGATCGGGGACGTGCTGCTCGTCAAGCCGACCCCGGGGCCCATGTTGGATCAGAACGCCAGCTCGGCGGCATCGATCTCGGGCGTCGCGGCTTCGTCGCTCATCGTGGGGCACATCTGGAACCCGGCGAACAACTCCACGAGCCTCGATTTCGCGGGGGGTGACAAGTACAACTACCTCATCGTCAGGCCGACGGCGGTGCAGCTCTTCGCGGTCCCGGGCTCGGGGCCTGTGGGAAGAGAGCAGACGTTCCTGTTCGTCCAGCCGGGGGCGGCTATCAACAGCCAGAATGCGCCGACGGTGGCGGACATCGAGGCTGCCCGCATCACGGACATCGTACCCCCGGGGTCCGACCCTACGATGGACCGGGCCGACTTCGTGTACCCGCTCTCGTCTCTCGGCCGGGATCAGCTCAAGCAGAGCCTTGAGACGATCGGCTACCGCGTGGTGCTCTACCCCGGGCTTGCCCTGGGCGGGCCCGACCTGGCGAGTCCCATCGCTTCGCTGAACCCGGTCATCGACTCGACGCTCCCGCAGGCCGACCAGCGGATGACGATCGACTACAAGGCGGGGGTCGTCCGCTTTTCGTGCGCCCCCCGCTCCAGCAACGACATCAACCCTAACGGGGCGGTCAACGGGACCACGGGCCGGCTCCAGCTCTACGCTGTCTTCTGGTCGTACGACCTGTCGCTCACCCGCGGCTCGGCCCGCAGCCTGTGGGAGCAGCGGAGCGACACGGAGAGCATCCGGACGCCGGCCCGCATCTTCTTCAACACGACGCCCGCCGACTCGGGCACGCCCGCGACCCATGCCCAGGGCTGGAGGCTCGGGACATCGCAGACGGCGTCCAACTACGCCTACGTGAAGGGCACCGGGACGGAGACCGATCTTTCGACGCCGGACTCCAACCCGTTCCTGGCCCCATGGGAGCGCCGCTCGACGGAGTTCGGGACCATGGACACCGACTCTGGCCTCGGCCAGACCGGCCTTCGGTACCTCTCCTACCGGCCCACGATGGGTTGGCGGTTCCTGAACAAGCTCTCAGGCTACCCCTTCTTCGACACCTTCGGCTATGGCGACGCCGAGATGGTCGTCGCGGACAAGACCGAGCTGACGATCTCGGACGGGTCGAGCCCGGCCAAGGCGTTCTCCGCTGACCTGAACCCGATCAGCACCTACGGCTTCTCGGAATATGGCATCCGGAGCCACAATACCCTGACCCAGGCGACCTTCGCCGAGAAGCTCGCCGAGTCGCCGTACGGCACCGCTCACTTCCGCAAGGGTGTGTACTACCTCCAGGAGGCCATCAACGTCCCGCCTGGGGCGACCATTGAGGGTGAGGGGCCGGGGACGAAGTTCATCTTCCGCAACTTCGAGAGCGCCACCGGGCTCGACCGGGTGAAGGGGATCTTCAAGGTCGGCCCGAACACCACCTGGGGGGTGTACGACGCCTCGGCGTCCCCACTCGCGTCTTCGGCTTACGAGACCAGCATCGCCCCGGAGCAGTTCGCGCAGCCCACCCCGGGGCAGCAGATCGAGGGCATGGACCTTGTCTGGAACCCGGTTCGTCGGACCTGGGGTTCGGTCGTCGCCGACGTGACCACAGGGGCGGTCTTCTTCAACGAGTTCCGCCCTGATGGCACCAGGCTCTTCCCTGGCAGCGGCATCAACATCAAGGACAACGCCAACCTGCTCTTCAGCCAGGCGAGCTTGAACGGCGAGCACCACTCGGGGGGCCACTACCCGCGGCTCGCCTTCCACATGCACACGGGCCAGTACATTGTCGTGTGGGTTGAGGAGTTCACCTCAGGCGGCTTCATCGGCCCCAGGGTGGCGATGCGGTACTTCAGCCTCGCCGTAGACGCCACGGACGCCAGCGGGTGGTCGGTGTCGTACCCCTACGGCGGGACGATCTACCCGACCCGCACCAAGACCTTCTCGGACCACCCTTCGGTGGCCATCGAGGACTACAACGTCCAGGCTAACCAGTACTGGGCGGCGGTGTGCTTCTGGTCCTACACCGACACGGTGCCCGGCCAGATCAACGGCAGCGACATCAACCGCCGCTACTTCCAGAGCGGCGTGGAAGTCGTCACGACCACCACGGCCCTCCAGACCCGCGAGGTCTGCTCTTCGACCGACGTGAAGGCCGATGAGCTGGGGGGCTTCCTCACGGTCTTCTCCGTACGGGCTCACCGTTACCTTCGGGGGTCTGTCGGCGTCATCACGGCTGTCGCGGGGCCGGAGAGCCACATCATCGACCCGGGCTTCAACTTCGGGGTTGAGAACGTCGTCCCGGGCTCGAAGTTCTTCCTCCTGGTGAGCACGGTAAGCCCTACCCGTAATGGGAGCGATGGTGTCGTCTACGACTCGACGGGGTTGGGCGGCGCCCAGGCTCGTATCAAGTACGAGACAGGGGCAGCCTTCGGTGCCGAAGGCGCTGGTGTCGTCTGGGCCATGACCCCGCCGGTCAGGGTCAACGGCGTCCGGTCCACGTTCACGGGCGGAACGCAGAGCGAAGACGCGCTGCTCCACCTCATCGAGCAGATTTCTGCGGCCACCTACAACCTGGAGATCAGGGAGCCCGACTACGTTCGGCTCTCTCGCGGCGGCGGCGGCTGGTGCATGGCCTTCCAGGGCTACAACTCGGTCGGCTGGCCTGCCCTCACGGAGACGGCCAACTACGACTTCGGCTTCAACTCCACGCCGACCCAGTTTGGAATCGATGTGGGGGACCCGAACGTCTACCGGGAGCACGTCTCGACTTGCGCGCTCATTCTCGGGAACGACGGCAGACCGGTCTACCCGACGACGAACCAAGTGGGCACGGATGCTACGGGGTCGTTCGCGGACTCGACGCACCCTCAGTTCATTTCCCGGTCGATGCGGGACGTTGAGGTCTCCCTGAAGAGCCTCGGCACCCGGGCCCCGCTCACGGAGCGGCCGAACTACATGACCCTCTTCGGAGGAAGCCGGGTACCGATCAACGCCGGGAGGGAGGTGTCCTTCCAGAACTACTCCTACCGCTGGATGTACTCGGGGTCCTACAAGGGCGTCAAGGCGTGCATCCCTGGCATCACCTGGACAGGACAGGACTGGGCCATCGTCTCGCCGGCCAAGCCCCAGGTCCACAGCTTCACCGGGCACTACAGGCCGGGCGGCGGCGTCACGAACCTCTCGGACGTGATGTTCTACTTCGGTAAGGACGAGCCCGGGACGTTCAACTTCGGCTGGCCCTTGCGGCGAACGCTCTCTGTGGGCAACAGCTACATCTACCTCCCGGCGACGGGCGCCTCGTACCTCATCTTGTCGGTTGTCGATGAGCACACGGTGCAGTTTCTCACCGAACCCCTGGGCGGCGTCGACCTCAGCCAGGTCGAATGGATGTTGATCACGCCGGACTACCCCACGGCGGCAGGCATCAAGAACCAGGGCTTCCGGGTGAACCCCGAAGGCCGCATCCTCACTTCGACCAGCTTCGTCACCTGGGCCGATGAGCCCGAGGCGACGGACAGCGCCTACTGGAAGCGTGAAATCGAGCTGATGCGTCGGCCCACGGTAAGGGGTGGGAACTACCCATCGCAGGTCGCCGGTGGCATCACCGAGAGCAACGACCCGCTGGAAGCCGGCAGCCGGATCAAGGGCAACATCAACTTCCGCGGGGTCGCCCCCGGTCGCCCGAAGGGGACCAACCAGCACACCGCGAACCTTTCACCCAAGATCGCGCTCGCCTGGGGGGACAACCTCTACGGCCTGCTCGACCATGTGGTCGAGGGCAACACCGGCAGCAACAACATCGAGTTCTACCGGCAGAGCTACGGGCCGTACAACGTCACCCTCCGCAACTTCACGGCCGAGACGGCACCGACTTCAACGCTCCAGATCATGAGCCGGGCGCACGTCTACACCCGGCACTATGCCCCGACGGCCTCGAACGTCTCGTTCGATACCGACGGCTTCCGCAACGTGTTCGTCTACCCGGGAAGCCGGGTGGTGACGTGGTACAAGGCGGCCTTCGGCATCGATCAGGTCACCAGCTACATCGGGGCCGTTTACACGGACGCCCTGGGGCAGAACCCTATTCAGATGCAGGGGCCCATTCTCGCGAGGGGGGACCTGGACCTCTGGTCCTCGGATGTAAGCGAAGACGTGGTGTTGGCCGACCCCAACGATCGCATCCGATGCGTAAACCAAGGCACTGGGCCGAAAGTCATCTGGGACGGGCAGCGGTTCGTGGTGGTGTGGGTCGAGCGCTCAAACCGATTCGATGTCGGCACCGGCGGCGTCAGCGGCGGCTTCCACGGCCAGGGCTACCTGCTTTGCCTCTCCTACCTCCCGGGCAGCGAAGACGGAGGGCTCCAGTCAACGGACCTGCTCTACCCGTGGTTGGACACCGACATGGCGCTCTCGCCTCTGGCGGCTACGACCATCGAGGACGGCACCGGGTGGAGGTCGTCCAACGCCGGCATCACGTTCGGGATCAGTCCCAACACGGTCGCTGTCTGCGAAGTGGCCTTCTCGGGCAAGGTCTACGCGGTCGTGTGGGTTGCGGGAACCGTCCCCGACTACGGGACGACCCTGACCCGAGGCTCGGCCATCGGCGTCACGTTGTTCAACCTCGACTCGGCTGTGCCGGCCACCGTGGACTCCCTCACGGGCAAGGCGCAGACCGGCGGCGGCAACACGTACATCATCGAGCAGTCGGGTGAGCCGGGGGCCTTCCACAACCCTAAGATCATCTGGGACGGCAACCGGTTCGTGGTCTTCTTCGAGAGCACGGTCCTGGCGGACACAGCCAACCCCCCGACTCTCTTTACGGCCATGGCCTTCGCCCTGGTCCCGGAAGAGGGTCTCGCCCGTCCGGCCGAGACCAAGATGATCTCGGGCAACCTCCTGGGCACGGGGACGCCCTATACGACGGTCTACCCGGGGACAGGCGCCCCCTACAGCACCACGACCCACGGCGGCGGTCAGCTCGGCTTCGCCATTTTCCGGGGCTTTCTTCCGGCAGGGTCTCCTTACTACGGAGCCTCGCACACGGTCATCCAGCTCTGGGGCAACCCCATCGCGATAGCCACGCAGGTCACGATGGGGCAGGCGATAACGACGCCGGGCCTCGGTCTCTTCACGGCTACCGGCAACTTCATCACCCGGGGCGTTCGTCCTGGGGACTACCTGCTCATCACAGCGGGCACCACGAGCGCCGATGTTGGGCAGTACATCATCGAAGAGGTGACGGCGACGACCCTCACCATCAACACCGACTACTACACGTTCGTCGGCGACACGTTCATCGACTTCTCCGTGGCCCGGACCCAGCAGCCCGGGGTTCAGGCAGGCGACACCCTGGTCTTGAGCAAGACGTTCCAGGCAACCACGGGCACGTACTTCTCTGACTCGGCAGGCGTGTACCCTATCGTTCACTACGACCCCCGAACCAGGCGGGCGACGGTGCAAGGGCGATTCGCTGCGGATGACGTGTACCCCCAGGGCAACACGTCTACCCAGGGCGCGCTTCTCTTCGGGGAGATCCGTGGCGGGGGTATGTCGAACTACGACAATGCCCCTTCCCTCTCGGCGGCCCGGACGGGCATCTCGCCGAGGGCATACGCCCTCGGTAACGCGCAGTGGGCCACAGGCTCAGCGGCAGCCGACGTGGGAGTCATGCGGCTCTGGGGCGCCGCCTACAACGATGTGGATGACGAGTTCGGCCTCCTCTTCAGCCACATGGATGGGGTCCACTACTTCACCCGGTTCAAGGCCAACACGAGGTCGAGCGAGCCTGAAGTGCTCCTCATGGGCACGGAAATCTCTGCCCTCGACCTGGGCGCCGACATCGCCTGGAACGGGGCCTACTACCTCACCGTGGGTTCTACCCTCACGATCGGCCCGCTCGCGGTACACCTCCGGGCCCTGCTTCTGAACCGTCGCGGGGGCATCGAAGGGCAGCTCGATCTGGAGCCCAACCTCATCTCTCCGGGCCAGCCGAACTTCCTCTTCGGCAACGCCGACGGTCAGCTCCCCGGGCCCGGCTACGGCGCCTTCCCCAACTACGTCGGCAAGGGCACGGGCGTCGTGTGGCCACTCCTCCAGAACGTCAAGGTCAAGTGGAACCCGAGGCTCTCTCGCTGGGTCGTGTCGGCCTCGGTCCTTTGGTATGACCAGACGCCGTCGCTGCTGAACCCCAACGTGTACTCCGACGACGGGACGACTACTTTCGGGCACGTCATCGCCAGTTGGGTCGGACGAACCATCACGTTCGGGGGCCCCGACACGCTCTGGCAGCCGGGCATGAAGCTCGCCATTTATGATGCCATCGCGGGCAACCTTCATGCGGTGGTGACCATCATCGAGCTGGTGGGGGCCGGGCCGACCTACGATCAGGTCATCGTGGACGCCACGACCGGTCAGATCGTGGCTTCCCAGGTCGCAGCCAAGCCCATCATCCGGGAGGACGTGCTCTGCTGGACGCTCGGCCAGGATGCCCGGGGGCTCATCCTCGAAGACGCGGACAACGTGGCCATCGAGGACGTGGTCATCGGCGGGAACGGCACGGACATCGAGGAGTCGTGGCCGAACATGACCAGGCCCGTGTGGCAGGCGGGCGGGCAGACCTTCGGGCAGCCCACCAACGTCAACTTCTCGGACTTCGCGAGCCTCACCAAGCCGCCCGGCTACAACCACAGGTTCATGACCCCCGCGGGCAAGGCGAACCTCCCCACGTACACCAACATGACCTCGGCGGGCCGGCACCCCTACGGCCGCAAGCCCCTCCCGGGGGCCGGCTACCAACGCGACAAGCTCCGTAACCGGGGGAACGGTTGATCCATGGCCACGCTCTACCTCGTTGACGGCTTCGCGAACCCCATCTCTTCCGCCGGGATCACCGACGTGCGGCAGGGGACGACGGCGCCGCTCGCCGGCAACTTCATCGTCAAGGTCCCTGACTACCTGTCGGTCCAGAACCCGACCGATGCGACCGACCTCGTTCTCAAGAAGCATCAGGCGCTCCTGGCCTACTACGCCGGGACCACGAACGTGGCCTACGACGACCTCTTCGACCTCACCAGCGTCGATCTTGCCGCTGCTCAGGTCGGGGGGGTCTTTGGGGACCGGAACATCGTCTCCGTCTACTCGGGGGCCCGGTTTCAGTCGACCGCCGTGACGCTCGCCCTGGCGCCGGCCCAGGCGTACATCACCTGGGAGACCTTCATCGTCACCCTGGATGACCCGTCCGAGGGCCGGGCTGTCCCCGCGTACAGCGAGATGTCGATGGGCTTTACGTGCGAGGTGAGCTTCGACAACGGCGCCCACTTCTACACGACGACCGACGGGGCCCTTCTCAACATCCCCGTGGTGGGACAGGGCACGGACTTCATCATCCGTCTGACCTACACCGTGCCCCTCTCTCCGCCCATTCCGCTCCGAGTCGGTTCGTGGGCCGTGATCTATTAATCACATCAGAAAGCTAGACCGATGGCGAACAACTACGGCGGCGGCGTCTCTCGTGTTCTGAACCCCGACGGCACCGAGTACATCGAGGTCATTCTCCAGCAGGGGAAGCCTCCGTGCGACGCGGAGTTCAACCTCCTGCAAGAGCTGGGGATCAACTACACGCGGAGGGCCGTCCTCCGGGGCACCCCCTCCGGCTGGCTCGGCAACGACACGAACGCCGGGGCGGTGTACAGCACCGCGTCTGCCTGGTCGAACTGGTTCAAGTTCGGCCTTCAGCGGGCGGGCGAGCAGAAGTCGGTGCTCTGGGCCGCCGTGAACGGCTGGCTCGTTCCGGTGACGGGGACCCGGACGGGCACGCCCCCGGGCAGCCCGGACGACACCGACACCTGGAACAAGATCGCGCTCGACCCCCCGCCGACCAACGCAGGCGACTTCCGGATCGACTACGTGTTCCTGGAGGTCTGGCAGGCCCGCATCCCGCCGAACCCTTCGGTCCTGAACAAGCCGAGCCTTTCGGCGGTGTACCGCTACGGCAACGTCGAAGGCGGCTACAGCTTCGTCCCTGACGACCTCGTGGACCCCGCCCTGGGCTTCGAGACCAGCCAGCGCGTCCAGCTCCAGTACCGCATCCGGGTCGTCAAGGGCCTCGTTGGCCTCACGAGCTACCCCGACGGCTTCGACCCGGCGACGGTCAAGGCCCAGGGCGCGGCCCTGGTGCCAACCGCGTTCACCTACTCGAACATGCGGACGGTCCTGGGCGACCCGGGCCTCTGGCGGGCCGGGGACGGCACGGCCAACACGCTCGGGACGGTGGACGGCTACGTCTACGCCATCCCCATCGCCACCGTCTTCCGCCGCAACGGCATCGTCTGGACCGGCGACCCTGCCCAGAACCTCAACGGGGGCTTCAACCGCAACCCGACGGCCGTGGACCGAACGGGCGTCGCGACCTTCACGGCAACGCCTGTTCTGACGGTAGCGGCGACGGCCGGGGCGCTCTCGCTGACCATGGACACGGCGTCGGGCATCCCGATGCCGCTGACGCCCCTCACCCCCGTCACCGTCCAGATCGGCGACGAGCTGGTCCAGTACCAATCGATCACCAGCGGCGGCGTCATGACCGTGCTGGCCCGCGGGGTCAACGGTACGCGGGCTGAGACCCACGCGGTCGGGACGGCGGTCAGGATCGTTTCTGACAGGCCCGACGGGCTCTTCTCGGACCAAGTCGCGCTCACCGACATCCTTGATCAGCGGCATGTCGTCAGCCAGAGCGGCTTCGACTACCAGGCGCTTCTCGATGAGAACCTGGACCGGCTGCTCCGGGGCCAGCTCAGGACCATCTGGAAGCGCTCGGGTGGCGGCCCGCAGGGGCCCTTCATCTTCTACGAAGACAAGATCACGCAAGGGTCGGCGGCCTCCGGGGTGACCCAGCTCGACGGCCCCGATAACATCCGTCAGATCTTCTCGGACGCGGCCGTCCTCCAGCGGATCGAGCTGATCGCCAAGCCGACGGCGGCGGCAGCCCCGACGCCGGTAAACGATGCGTGGTCGCTGTCGCTGACCATCAACCAGACGGCCAAGCCCATCCCGGGCAACCTTTTCCAGGCCGGCGACGTGCTGACCATCCCGGTTGCCCAGCTCAAGGCGGGTGTCCCCGGCGGGGACGCAGACCAGATCCGCTGGCTTTACGACAGCGACGCCCAGAACCTCTCGATCCGCATCGACGGCCAGACGAACCCCGTTCCGGCCTCGGCCTACACGGTCACGCCCGCGAACCCGGGGCCGGCGGACGATCTGGTCATCACCCTGGGCGTGACGTTCCCGACGACGGACAAGCGGCTCTACATCACGGCCCACGTCCTCTACGGCCCTGGCCGCGGGCTCTCCCGCCGGCCCGACATGCTGCACTCGGTCACGGCTGTCTTCCCCTCGTCGGACCTGCTCCTGAACCAGCCCCAGGTCGCGACCAACGCCTTCGCGATGCGGGTCAAGCCTCTCGATTTCTGGTCGAAGTACCGGAACGACGCCATTGGGCCGAACCTCCCGGTCACGAGCGAGGTCTACGCCGAGCTGGGCTCCAAGAGCCTCGTCCTCCAGCCCCTTCGCCGGGTCGACCTGCCTGATGCGGTGGTGACCATGGATGGCCAGGTCGCCAACCTGGGCGCCTTCATCACGTTGAACGCTGGTGTGACGAGCATTGTGGGCAACGTCCTCTCGGACATCGGCGCCAACGTCACGGTGGTTCCCGCCGGCTCCGTCGTGCTCATCACGTCGGGCGTGAACACGGGCCGGAGGTATGGGGTGGCGACGACAAGCACGCCGACCATCGGCCTGACGCTCATGTCGAGCCAATACCCCATCGAGAACGACCCCAGCGTCGGCTATCAAGTCTTCGCTTCGGCCGGGCTCATGCCGATGGTCAAGGTGGACGGCGCGACCCCGAAGTGGACGACGACCGACCCCTTGGGGCTCTTCTCTGGGACGACGGACCCGACGGCGGCCTCGAAGAACATCTTCGTCACCTTCCCCCGCGGGCTCATCCCCGGCTGGGGGGAGTACGACATCCCGCTGCTCTGGGCTGACCAGGCGCCCTTCAGCCAGGGGCTCAACTACCTGCTCAACATCCCGAGCGGAGCCGGGCCGTTCGGGAACAGCGAGAAGAACTACGTCCCGTTCTCGAACGGCGCCTTCAGCTACTCGTCCTTCACGACGCTCGACTTCAACCCCCCGGGGACCAACCCGGCGCCGTACAACACGGTCCTGACCTTCGGCGGCAAGACGTACGCGGGCATCCGGAAGTACACCGACACCCGCGAGCTTGGCCGGCAGGGGTTGGAGCTGCCCCCGTTCTACGGCATCGCCCGGCTCTGGGCCGTCTATGAGGCGAACGACTACAAGCTGAACGGCTCGGCCTTCGGTGCGGGCGACCGTGCCCCGACCGGCTCGCTCTCGGCGGCCAAAAACCTGCTCCGGCAGAACCTCGATGTGGGGCAGCCGCTCTTTTGGATCGAGAAGGACGAGGACGGGGACTCGACCTTCATCATCAACGCGGCTGCGCTCGACCTCACCAAGAGCCCGAACGCCATCGCCAACTTCGCGGCGGGCAACTACGTCATCGAGGCGAGCATCTACGGCTTCGACCGGGACTCGTTCGATGTCACCAAAGAGTTCCGCCTGGTCCTTAGCCGGCAGCGGTCGGAAGCCGTGGGTGGTGTTCGGTCAGCCAACCTCACAGCGTCCATCGACGCCCCCGAGCTGATCGTCCCGGGTCCCTTCGCGGCGAGCGACGAGATCCTGGTCAACTACAGCCGGACGCCGTACCAGGGCGACGCCTGGGGCACGCAGGCGATCTACACCGACCTGGGCTATGCCCGTGGGCCGCTCCAGTCGGGGGACGTTGTGTCTCTCGGGACGCCCCTCACCCAGAGCGCCCTCACCAGGCCGAACCAGAAGGCCCTGGAGATCCTCGCCGCCACGTCGTTCACGACGACGTTGGGCTCGGGCCGGCTTTCGGTCACGAGCTTCCAGGTCGAACCCAACCCGTCCAACGTGGGCTATGAGGACAAGTCGACGGGTTGGCCGCCGGTCAGCCCCATCGCCGCTCGTCCGGCCATCAAGCTCGGGGCCCTCACGGGCACGGCCGGCGTCCCCGTGGGGACAAGCTACCACGGGTGCGTCGAGCGGCTCCCGCTCGGGTCCCTCTTCCGGGACAAGGACTTCCGGGGCAACCAGTTCACCCGCACCGGTCCCAACAGTCTCATCTTCCACAACGAGACCTACCGGGGCTTCGCGGGTGGGTACGCCATCGCGGACGCAGCCGAACAACAGAGCCTCATCCCCGGGACGGCCGAAGTGGCGGGTCGGGTGGGGGACTTCGTGGTCCAGGTCGACGGCAACCAGGGCAACTGGTCTCTGCTCACCAACTACCGCACCAACCGCGGCGGGTCGGCCTTTTCGGCGGCTCAGCCGACCCCGGGCGGGATGGTCGCGGCTGTTCACCCCGAGCTGCTTCAGTCGGCGGCGGGCGCCCCCGCCACGGCCACCACGGTGCTGGTCGGGCGGGCCTACCTCGTCCGCAACGCCGTCACCAACGTCGGACTCGCCGAGGTCTCGGCCGGCAGCGAGCTGATGCTCCTCATCCAGACCACGGCGAAGTTCACCAACTCAACGGTGGGGTCGTGGGTCACGACGATCAACACCAACGGGACCGCCGAGGGGTACTCGGCGGCGGACCTCTACCACATCGAAGGCAAGCCCCTGACGAGCGA
>Ga0163146_10006592_pt1 | contig 13094 bp, 12 predicted proteins | sample OliLakLV19MP7G1_FD_148648 | JGI IMG/M metagenome (GOLD analysis project Ga0163146, IMG submission 148648) | Freshwater microbial mat bacterial communities from Lake Vanda, McMurdo Dry Valleys, Antarctica - Oligotrophic Lake LV.19.MP7.G1 | ecosystem: Environmental > Aquatic > Freshwater > Lake >... | reverse complement strand
GACTTGGGGCTGTTGAGCCTCGTCCGCGTAACTGGGACTGGACAAAGAGCCTCGCGCCGTGTGCCATGACCCGAACGCCTTCCAAGAAAAGTTCTCTTGGTGTTCGGTCACCCCGACTTTGATGCGGTGGTCGATCGCCGCGGCGATGCGGCCGCCGCCAAGGCTCAGGCTCGCGCCGCGGTGTTCCAATACATCGAAATGTTCTACAACTCAAAGCGTCTCCACGCCGCCCTGAATTACCTCAGCCTCGAAGCGTTCGAGGCCTGTAGAGTTGGTGAGAAGTTCGTCAACGGAGAGTGGGTCAGGTCAGTCGCGTGACGGACGCGCGTCCGCGCCGCCGATACACTCCCACCATAAGCCGCCCGGGGACTCTCCTCGATCGGCCAAGCACGAGGGAGTTCGCACGCATGAAGGGCATCATTCTCGCTGGCGGCCTTGGCTCACGCCTTCGCCCGCTCACGCTTGTCACCAACAAGCACCTGCTCCCGGTTTACGACCGGCCCATGATCTATTACCCCATCCAGTGCCTCGTGAACGCGGGCATCGACGAGGTGATGGTCGTCACCGGCGGCGAGCACGCTGGCGACTTCCTCAGGCTTCTCAAGAACGGCAAGCATCTCGGGCTTCGCGGCCTTCGCTACGGCTATCAGGAGGGCGAGGGCGGCATCGCCGATGCGTTGAAGCTGGCCGAGGATTTCGCCGAGGGCGGCAAGGTCTGCGTCATCTTGGGCGACAACATCATCGAGGGGAACATCCGCAAGGCCGCGGCCGATTTCTTCACGCAGAGGTCGGGCGCCAAGATCATCCTCAAGGAAGTCCCAGACCCCGAGCGCTTCGGCGTGGTGGAGTTCGCTGGCGACGCCAACACTCGCGAAGGCCGCAAGATCAAACGGATCATCGAGAAGCCCAAGGAGCCGCCCAGCACCATGGCCGTCACGGGGATTTACTTCTACGACGGCGACGCCTTCAAGGTTTGCAAGGAATTGAAACCTTCCAACCGTGGCGAGCTGGAGATCACCGACGTCAACAACTACTACCTCAACCGCGGCGACCTCACCAGCGACACTCTCGAAGGCTGGTGGACGGACGCGGGCACGTTCGAGAGCCTGCACCGAGCCAGCACGTATGTTGCGGAGAGCGGTGCGAACCATCTAGATTTGTCGGCGGTGCGGCCGAACTTGTTTGGGAAGAACTAAGGCTGCTCGATCACTTCGCAACTTACCTCATGCCAGAGCGGACGGTCCTTCGTCCTCGGCACACTTGGTTTCCGCATGACCTCACGCAGCGAGAACGCTCGAGGCGTTCGCGCTGGCACGGCGGCGCTGCTTTGTGCTGCCTCGCCTCACCTTGCTGGCGAGGTTGAGCACTCGTCTCGGGCTCTTGGCTCGTGTGCGGAGCGGTCGTTTCGTCGCGCGAACGGTCGTTTCAGCCTGTATAGTATCGATCTTTTCAAAGGGCTCGACGCTCGGTCGAGCTGGAAGCAACGCCAAGGAGCCGTCGATGCGAAGCAGACAACCGCACCAGCCGACCATGTTCTTGGTAATCGCCTTCGCCGTGTTGATGCTGACCGGCGCCACGCTCGCTCGTGGGCAAGGAATCGAGTGGAAGACGCTCAACGATGAGGTCAAGTCGCTTTACAGGGCGGGCAAGTACGACCGAGCCGTGGTGGTGGCGAGCAAGGCTCTGGCGGTGGCTGAAAAGAATATGGGTGCCGACCATCCTTCAGTGGCCACGAGCCTGAATAACCTGGCCGCGCTCTATGAAAAGCAGGGCCAGTACGCTGCGGCCGAGCCGCTCTACAAGCGGGCGCTGGCGATCGATGAAAAGGCTCTCGGCAAGGACCACCCCGACGTGGCCAGCAGCCTTGAGAACCTCGCCGCGCTCTATCGCAAGACCGACCGCGTCAAAGACGCCGAGCCGATCGAAGCGCGAGCCGAGGCGATGCGGGCCGTCAAGCGCTGAGTTCGCGGGCTCCGCTCTGGCGAGGTCTACCAAGCGTGTTTCTCGTGGCCGCGAAATGTTCGCAAGGCTTCGACGCTCCTTGTGACGCTCTCGTCAAAGCCGAAGCGGACTCGAGGCTATGAAAAACGCGGTTCGTGACTCGCGCACACCGAGGTGTGCGGCTTTTCTTCGCGCGGCACGCTCGCGCTCGAGTTCTCGGCCGTGCCGCTCGCTCATGCACGCGGCTCGCGCGCAGCAGGCCGAATGACCTGCACGCTCGCGCGCAAGTTTGTCACCGGCGCGAGCGCAGCTCAAACGCGCGCGAGAAACTCTCTCACGCGCGCGCGAGGCACTCTCATCCAGCGCTGAGACTTTCTCGCGCGCGCGAGAAACTCTCTCATCCAGCGCTGCGACTCTCTCACCCAGCGCCGCGACTCTCTCGCCTAGGTTTGGCGCGGTGGCACCGAGGTTTTACCTAGGCCAGCGCGAACGCGCGACCGCCCTCGGAAGCCCGGGTTGGTCGCGCGCCGCTTTTCGAGCGTTGCCCTCGCCCAAGTGCGGCTCTCGCTCTGCCGACATATGTTCTACATCACTTATGAAAACCATCACTCTCAAATCTTGGCTCAACTCTGACCTCGTCGCCGCCCACCAAGCCGCTCAGGAGGGGCGCGAGCCGATCTTTGTGCCCTCCTCTCTCTTCACCGACGACCGCGGCTGGTCGCTGATGAACCAGATGCAGGGCGTGATGAGGCCCGAGGGGCAGGTCAATTTTTCGGTGCAGTACCCAGGGGTCGTGAAAGCTTGGCACCGGCACGCGCTACAGACCGATTTCTGGATCTGCCTGCAGGGGCACCTCAAGGTTGGGGTGCATCGCGAGGACGACGGCGCGTCGTGGCTGCTGGTGATCGGCGAGAAGCGGCCTGGGGTCGTGATTATCCCGCCGCCGCTGTGGCACGGGGCGGCCACGGTCGGCGACACGTCGGCGGGGCTGCTGTATTACGTGACCCACGCCTACAACCTCGCCAAGCCTGATGAGGAGCGGCGTGCTCACGACAGCATTACGGGGTTCTCGTGGGGCGTGCGGCACGGGTAACCTGAGCGTGACAAGGCGGAACGACTCGACGCTCAGGCCTCGTCTGGCCGATACACCGGGCGTGAAACTTGATCACAGCGTCTCTCCGGTTCTTGTCATCGGTGCCCGCGGGATGCTGGGGCGAGCGGTGGTTTCGCGGCTGCTCGAGCGCGAGATCGTGGTGGACACGCCGCCGCTGGCGACGCTAGACCTGACCAAGGACGACACGATCGCGCTGGGCGTCGGGGCGCGGCGGCGCCTGGTCATCAACTGCGCGGCGTACACCGACGTGGACGGCGCCGAGGCCAGCGAAGAGCTGGCGACCACGATCAACGGGCACGGCGTGAGCGTGCTGGCCGGGGCGTGCAGGAATGCCGGGGCGCTGCTGGTGACCTATAGCACAGATTATGTGTTCAACGGCGCGGCGGCCACGCCGTACCAGACAGATCAGGCGCTCGACCCGCTGAACGCCTACGGGCGAAGCAAGGCGGCGGGAGAGCGAGCGCTGGCGGCGGCGGGTGGAGAGTCCCTGAATATCCGCACAAGCTGGCTGTACGCGCCGTGGGCGAAGAACTTTGTACGCACAATCGCGGCCGCGGCACGCGCGCGGCCGCTGCTGCGAGTGGTACACGATCAACGCGGCCGGCCAACCTCGGCGGAACATCTGGCGCGGGCGTCGCTCAGGTTGATCGAGGCGGGCGCGACCGGCAACCACCACGTCACCGACGGCGGCGAGTGTACTTGGTTCGAATTGGCGACCGAGATCGTCCGGTTGGCGGGGCTGGCGGGGCAGTGCAAGGTAGAGCCCTGCACCACGGCGGAGTTCCCGCGACTCGCCAAGAGGCCCGCGTACAGCGTGCTGGACCTGAGCAAGACCGAAGCGATCCTCGGGCCGATGCCGCACTGGACGCAGAATCTGGCCGACGTGATGAGGCGGCTGGAATCGTGAGGCCGAGACGCCGCGCGTCTGACGCTTCTATGGTCTGGGGGTGTTCTCGAACTCTCTCTCATGGCCGTGCGTGTGGCGTGAAGAGCGGCGCGGTTGGCACTCTCTCGGAGCATGACTCAGATGCACATCCTTCTCACCGGCGGCGCGGGGTTCATCGGCACCAACTTCGTGCACTTCGTGCTGGAGCATCGGCCCGACTACAGGATCACAAACCTCGACGTGCTGTCCTACTCGGGCAATCTTGAGAACCTGACCGAGGCCGAGAAGAACCCGCGGTATCGGTTTGTGAAGGGTGACGTGTGCGATGAGAAGGTCGTTGCGAGACTGGTCGATGAGTGCGACGCGGTGGTGCATATGGCGGCCGAGAGCCACGTCGATCGTTCGATCCTTGATTCCAGGCCGTTCGTGGTGAGCAACGTGCTGGGGACGCAGTCGGTGCTTGACGCGTGCAGAAAAGCCAAGAGCGGGGGGTGGCTGAAGTCGGGGCGGTTCGTGTACGTGTCCACCGACGAGGTGTACGGCTCGCTGCCGCTCGATCGGCCCGAGCTTCTGTTCACGGAAGAGACTTCGCTGCAGACCAACAGCCCGTATTCAGCGAGCAAGGCCGGGGGCGACATGCTGGCGCGGGCGTACCACCACACGTTCCACATGGACGTGGTGACGACGCGCTGCTCGAACAACTTTGGGCCTTACCAGTTCCCGGAGAAGGTCATCCCGCTGTTCGTGACAAACCTGATCGAGGGCAAGCAGGTGCCGCTCTACGGCGACGGCAAGAACGTGCGCGATTGGCTGCATGTGGACGACCACTGCGAGGCCGTGCTGACAGTGCTGGAAAAGGGCAAGGCTGGCGAGGTGTACAACGTCGGCGGGAACAACGAGCGGTCTAACGTGGACCTGACGCACACGATTCTGAGGCTGATGGGCAAGGGCCCGGAGATGATTCGCCCAGTCGCGGACCGTCCCGGGCACGATCGGCGTTACGCTATCGACGCGAGCAAGATCAAGCGTGAGCTGGGCTGGCACCCGACGCGCAGCGACTGGCCGACGGCGTTGCAGCAGACGATTGACTGGTACGTGAACAACCCGACGTGGTGGCAGCGCGTGAAGAGCGGGGCGTACCGGGAGTATTACGCGAAGCAGTACGAGGCCGTGCGGGGCTGAGCCTGTTCGTGCGACCATCGGTGCGACTGAGCGATTTCCGCAGGTCGGGCAACTGTCGAGGATGATGCTCGACCTCGCAGGGGCCGTTGGCATTGTTGATCCTTTATTCGAGGTCGCGGTGCGTGCGGCCGCGACGAGAACCCATAAAAACAGCATCTCCGACTGGTACAAAGCGCGTGGAACGAGCTGTTCTTGGCCGCCTGAGCCGCCGGGGGACCGATGCCGATTATGATGAAATTTCCTGACAAATACCAAATGTGAATGACTTTAATGAGATGCGCACCGTTGCGTTTTTTCTGCATTCAGGCCGTGATTACTGCCTCCTTGATGCTCAGGACGCCTTGGATCGAGCTCACTTAGGCCGCGCGGGGACGAGATTTGAGGCAGGTATCGTCGCGGCCTTGGCGTGGTTTTCGGACCGAGGTGTGAGTCGAGGGCTCGTATCTTGCTCCGATGACAGCACCAGTTCTGAAGGGCGCGGGGATCTCGCGTTTGGGGGTGATGTCCGATTGGGCGTCTAATCGATCGGGGCGGTGAACGGTGTGGTCGGTATACTGAACGATCGGATCGGGTCTCTTTGTGCGACCGACGCCCGACGCGCGAATGACCTTTGGTCGCTCGCTCGCCCGCGCCATTCAGGACGAAGAAACCATGACAACCGCTCAAGCCAAGGTCTGTATCGCCTGCCAGCAGGATGTGTCCGCCAAGCCGCGGTCCAAGGACGCGCACGGGCGGTACGTGTGCAAGGAGTGCGAGGCGAAGGCTTTGGCAACCGGGGCCGCGACGCGAGCGGCCGCGTCCGCCGCCAGCGCAGGGGAGAATGTCGGGCCCTCCGCTGCGAAGGCTGCTGACACGAGCGTGAAAGCACCGTCAGGATCAACCGTGTCGTCCGGGGGTTACGACCTCTTCGCCGAAATCCCGCAGCCCTGCCCATCGTGCTTGGCTCCGATGAAAAGCACCGCGAGTGTCTGTACGATCTGCGGGTTCAACAAGGAAACCGGCAAGGCTTTGAGAACTCAGGTTTCGGTTGAGAAGGGCGTTAAAAAGCCTGGTGGCGATATCAAGCTGCCGGTAAGTTGGGACGTGATCGCGGGCAGCATGGCCGCGCTGGTGGTGCTGGCTGGCGTGGCGGCGTGCGTGACGCCCGCGGCGATCATCCCGCTCTACATCATTCTCTCGGTGAACGGGTTCATCGGCTATGTGATGACCGTCATCATCCCGTTCCAGGACAGCGCGACGAAATGGGGCGCGTACAACCTGTTGTCCCCGGTCGTCGTTGCCGTGCTGATGGCCGTGGGCTATCCGGTGATGGGCCTGATCGCGGCGGTGATCTATCCGATCGCCGTGCTGTACTACGTCTTCTCGGTGAACTATCGATCAAGCCTGAAGAAGGTGTACCTTGTCAGCATCGGCGGGTCCGTTTTCTTGGCAATCCTTTTCGGGTTGTATGGACCGGAAAAGATTGTCGAATCAATGGGGCTGGACTGGAAGGATTTTCAATCCGACTCCTCCTCTCAGGTCGCCCCCTCCGACCGGTCTGGAGCTCCCGCACGCTCGACGCCCAACGGTGCCGCGACGGAAACAGGACCGGGCCTGTAGTTTGCCCGAGAAGGCAGGCAGTTGGGCTTGAATGTCCAAAAAGAGGCACGCGGTCGGCGAGCGAGCAATGAGGATGGCTACCCGTTCGAGCCGAACGCGCGCGAATGGTTGGATTCAGCATTCCACCTCTCGCTGGCCGATCAGAGGGTGCGGCCTGAATCTTCATTTCAGCAGCAGAAGTCTCTTCCACGTTCAGTGGCAAGAGGTGTAGGAGCGAGTTTCCATCTGCCTGAAGCCCGCGGCATTCTCATCAGTGTTCGCGAGGTCGCCCGCACACGAGCGAAGCACGATCGCGCTCGAAAACCACCCCGGCGGCGTCCGGGCAAGTCGTCCGCGCGCCGTCTGAGTACGGGACTGAACGCAATCAGCCACTGAATGGTCGGGCAATCTGGTTTCAGCACTCGGGCGAACCAGCATACCGAATCGAGAACCTGAACCCGAGTGGGCGTCCTCCGGCACACCCGGCGAGGTGGAGCTTGCGAGAGAGAATTCAGACGGCCCCGACGCGTTTCAAAGTCGTCCACGCAAGAAATGCATGCGTGGTCCGACGCCGGTGCCCGCCTACACTCAAGCCCAGCCACGGGAGAAATCCGGTGCGAGGCCCTCCTAGCTCAGTTGGTAGAGCAGCTGACTCTTAATCAGCGGGTCGAAGGTTCGAGTCCTTCGGGGGGCATTTCGATTTGAGCCTGTATTTACAGGCTCTTTTCACTTTCGCCCCAGAGCCCAAAGCCGGGCGGAAACCGGTTTGTGGCAGATTTTGTGGCAGTTGGGGCTCGGAGCCTGTGGCCATGTGGCGAACATCTCAAGGCGAACGTGTGCTGACCGGCGGCGAAGCCGCGGCGTTCAAAGCCGGGCTGAGCGATCTCGTGGAGGATCTCGCCGAGTGGGGCGATGACCAGACGACGGGCGTCGAGGCTTTCGACGCACTCTCGTACGGCCAGCGGCTGGCACTCTTAGTAGACCTCGCTGGCGCTTTGCTCAACCCCTCGGTGCCCCCGCCGTCGCACACGTCGGCGAACGAGGCGACGGTACACGCCGTCTATCGCCAGTTGTTCACGTTGATCGAGGTCGAACTCGATAGCAATACGCCCGCCACCAACGCAAGGCAGTTGGTCCGAACAGCCTGTTTTGAGCGCGGGCTGGAAGCGTTGTCCGAGACGCACGTCGACCTCGACGCGTGGCAGGGCGCAGTCGAGACCCTGAGCGATCAGGTGTTGTGGGACCGCGACTTCGAGGATGGCACCATGTTCCTCGACGCGGCTCCGGAGAGCTTGAATCGCGACGAGGTCGGCGTTGGTGGCGACTACTTCGCCGCTGTATCGCGCGAGCTTCGCGACGCCGAGATCGAACCAACACTTGTCCGGCTGCGTCAACTGGCACAGTGAGCGGGTCTACTTGGCCCCGTCCGCGTGCTTGTTCACGATGGCGAGGATCGCGTCCTTGGCCTCCTGCGGCAGCGACTTCCAGCGCTCGACGATGCGCTCAAGACCGTCATCCTTGGATGCTCCCGTGATCCGGTCCATGTCCGTCTGTCGCACCCGGCCCAGGTAGTACTTACGCTGAACCTCTTCGGAGTGGCCCGCGATGAAGGTCACGGCCCACGGGTCCTTGAGCTTGTCGCGAAAGTCCTGCACGGCGTTGCGACGGAGTGTCTGAAACAGGTCTTCCCAGGGCTGCACGCCAGCCTTCTTGAGCGCGACTCGGAGTCTGCTGTGCTGGTTGCTGCCGCTGCGACGGTCAACCTGATTTCCGGGGACGATGAAATCGGTGTCGCACCGGTCGTGCCTGCAGGCCTTGAGAAGATCAAAGAGGACCGGGTCAAGCGGGACCATGCGTTCCTGGTTGGTCTTGGTCATGCTCTCCGGAAGGGTGAGGGTTCTCTGCTGCCAGTCGATCATGAACCATCTGGCTTCGAGCGCTTCGCCTTTCCGCAATGCAGCGAATCGCTGCAGGGCGATGAAGCATCGCCAGCCGTCGTTGCGGCACGCCGCGAGAACGGAAGCGAATACCTCCCGGTTCACATAGACCCAGCCGCGGTCGATCTTCTTCGGCTGCGTGCGGATGCGTGCGAATGGGTTCACGGGTAGGACGCCCTGATGGACCGCCTCGTTGAGGATGCAACGAACATGGCGGCAGTAGTGCGCCACGGTGGAGGCCGACAGAACCCGCTCGACCTGTTTCTGGCCGACCTTGACAGTTCGCGGCGCGCTCAGCGATGCGAACCACTCGGCGGCCACGATCGCGGTGATGCGGTCGATGCGCGTCGTGGTGCCAATGAAGTCCATGAACTTGTCCGCGGCCTTGCGGTAGCTCTGCTGGGCGCGGTCGCCGAGATCGGGTTTGAGCGTGATGAACGTCTCGATCCACTCGGCCATCGAGGGCGCACGGCCCACGTCTGCCTTGAGGGGCTGCGTGATGAGTTCGATGGCGAGCCGCTCGCACAGGACCAGAGCTTGGCGTCGGCTGATCTCCGACTTGGGGCCGAGGCTTCTGGCCCGTCTGCGGCCGAGGCTGTCGTAATAGCACGCTTGCCAGTAGTCGCCGTTGCTCGAAAGCTTGACCTTGGGCTTCTCCGCCATGACGCACGTCCCTTCTCAACGCCGCCTCTCATCGCGGGTTACTCTCGGTGATTCGCTCAAGAAACCGCTCCAGCTCCTGCCTTCGGTACCGTACACACTTGCCCACCTGCGTTCCTCGGACGAGTCCCTGCTTCCGATATCGCCGGAGCGTCTCCTCGGGGCTCTCGACGTCGATGATGTCGAGTCTCAGATATCGAATTGCTTCTTCCTCCGTGAGAAGCTCGGGGCAAGCCGTCGCTGGAACCACCTCGACAAGTCGCCCGTCAGCTTCTCGCCGATAGACGGGTGGCAGAATGCCAGGGATCAAGAATCGGTCGTTCATGAGCCCCTCACCTCGTGAACTGGCCAGCGGTAGGGCGCTGGCGCAACGCGGTGCTGCACCACAACTGTGAGTGATCGGGGATGGATATGGGTGACTTTCATTGAATCAGGGTTGAGTGAACCGGCTTCGGCGGGTTCCCAAGTAGTAAGTCCCCGCAGGAGACACAACGGCGTGCGCCGCATCGGGAGCAATGCTCAGCCGACACAGTTGCTCCCAGGCCACACTTGGGACAGAACAAGAAGCACTGACCGCGGCTGTCTGGTGCTTGGGTCTGCTCAGGCATTGGCGGATCCTGAGCGTGGGTTGGCCCGGCGTCGTCTGAGAGGTTCCATCGCGGTTGAGAGTCGGAATGGTCAAGCATTGTCACGGCAAGCTCCTGAATGGCTTCACTCGGAAGGCTGCGCCGCGTCCCCTTCATCACGAGGGGGTGCTCCAGCCGCGAGCCACTCCTCGATGGTCCAGCGGTCCCATCGCACAGCGCGATTGAAACGGACAGGCCTCGGCAAGCGTCCACTCGCGTCCATGCGCCTGACCGTGGCGGTGCTGACGCCGAGGAACTCAGCAAGCTCTTCCACGTTGAAAGTGCCTCGGCGGGGAAAGCGGTTTTCAGGGCTGGCTGTCAATGTGCTTTGTATTGGCATGGCGGTATCGTTTGCATGATCGCGTACGTGCGGACAACGTGGACAAAAAGCGTTTCAGCCTCCCATGTGCAAGCACTGGTGCAGCACAATCGAGTGTCGGGGAAGAATGAAGGGGGTATCGTCACCCAATCGCAGTTCACCCAGTCGAAAGAGAACTCCGTACCGGTTGACTCCAAATCGCTCAGCGAGCTCGGGCAGGAATACCCGGTACCAGAGTTCAGGGCCGTGCTGGGTCCGCGTCAAGAGTGAGACAATTGTGTGCTCTGCATCCAGCGAACGAGCTCGACAGATGTCGAAGAACGAGTGCACGAGGCTCCTCAGCGGCATCAAGAAAGCAGCGGCGAACCGATTGGCCTGTCTCTCAACCTCGTTGGCGTAGAGCTGGGAATATCGGGGGTCATCGAGTTTGAGCCGGGGAGATTTAAGGTCATGGAGGCGAGCGTGTCCGAGCTCGTGAGCAAGTACCCAGCGGTAACGCGTTTTATCGTCAAGGATCCTTGGGCTGATCCTGATGACTTTCGTGCCGAGCACGTTGTAGCCGTCGGCACCAGGCATGTCATCGATGCCGTAGTCCATCTTCAATGGATGTTCAATCCATCGCTCAATCGGAACAGGCAAAGGAATCTGTGCCAGCCTCAATGATGTCCGGCACTCTTCCAAGCAGTTCATGGCGGCAATCTCTGCGGCCAAGTCTGCGCTACGGGTCTCTTTAAAAGGTGGGGGAAGGGTGTGGATCATCGTGGTCCCTCCTTCGGCTTTCCGGTGAGTCGGTGCGCTGCCTCGATCAAGCTGTCCCATTGAGCGGGCGAGAGAGTCTTTGCCGCCGAGAGCAATGCCGGCACTTTCTCGATAGTCGTGGCGTCTTGTGACGCGATTGTGGCGACCGCCGAAAACGGACGACTCCATCCCGCTCGAAGGGCAACTTCAGAGATCTCGTAGTGCTTGCAGATTCGACCAATGACTGCGTCGGAGGGCGTACGTTTTCCGGTCTCGATATCCGAAAGATGAGTTGGGGCAATCTTGAGGATTGCGGCCATCTCGCGTAGTCCCTTTTTGAGCACCTCGCTCCGCTTTCTGCGCAGAATGATCCAGATCGGCTCGGTCGGGGTGACGGGTTTGGGTTGACGCTTGGCCAAGAACAGTTCTCCTGAGCATCCCAGTGTACGCGGTCGTGCGGACAGCGGTTTCAGCAACTTGCCAGTATTTGCTCACACACCGGGCAGCGGGGCGCATATCTAGGCTGTGCCAGCACTTGCAATCCTCCTCGCCTGCCTATTCCTGAAGCATCAGCCGGTGGCAGCAGGCTGCATTCTGGCCGTCCTCCTGTTGCACGTTTTGCTTCGACGATGAGCCAACATCTTTGCCTTTCCCTCCATTCCCCTGTATCCGATGAGGGTCGTCGGTGAAAGCCAAACGCTGATCTGACGCCATTGAGACGGGGCATGCCACCCGGGAAAGCCGCCTCACCAGCGGCCATAAGGGGGCGGCTTTACCAGCCGCCGCGGTGTGTGCCCGTAGAGCCGGATGCGTCGAGAGACGCTCGTCCGGTTCGACGGAGGCTCGTCGGAGCAAATCCTTGATTTCATTGGAGGGGCGTTCCCTCCGCAAGGTCCAATCCCGGCGTTCTATCCGATGGGTTACCCCCCCAGTTGCGAAAAGGGGCGACGAGGACACGCCCGGGCATCGGATCTCTGATGCCGCGGGCCGTGCTGCGTGAAGAGGGTGCAAATCCCCCCAGGGGGTTCGGGCCACGCCTTTGGCGTGGCCCGCTCAACCTGAGCCGGCGTGGGGAGTTCGCGTGTGGCGACACACGCGACCGAGTCTCTGACCAGACTCGGCGATCAGGCATCAAGTTGCCCGACGACGAAGAGCTCAACCACGAGAGGCCCGACACTCCGAGAGGAGCACAAGGGCTTGCCGGTAAGTCCGAACGGAGACGGTGCCGAACCGCTCAAACTTGGAGCCGATGGGTACGCGGGAGCTTCTCGTTTCTACCCGCAGAAATCGCGAGTGCTTCCACGAGGATGCACACGCGGAAACTATGCCACGCGGGAGCGTGGACATACGGCGACAGGTCGGAGGACAACCTCCAGGCGACGTGACCGTTCGGATGACGCGCATCACTAACTCGGGAAGGACTGTTGGGGCCGGGTCCCGCAAGGGATGGTCCCCGGTGCCACGCCAGGTCGGCGTGGTGCTTCAAACCCAGCAGTCTGGGAGAGTGCCGCAAGTAGGAACGGACGGGAGTCCGGCGAGGTCGCTGCAAGGCAGTGGCGGCCTCGTTCGCTGCACTACGGGTGGTGCCGGGTGCAATCAGCGAACACGAAAGCGGTGACGGGCGAATGCCCGTCTCAATGGCGTGCCGGGGTGCTTCTTGTTGAAGCACCTCGGTCCGTGACAGGTGTTCATGCGGCTTCAGGGGACCCGCCTTGGCGGGCGGGTTCCCTGTGGCGGCGAAATGACGGCGAACGCTCGACGTGTATCTAGCGCACGGAGTGGACGCCGGAAAGGTTCTTGGCCGCAACCACTATGGAGTGAGCACGCACAACTCGGGAAGCGAGTTGCACGGCGTGACGCACACCGATGCGGCGGCCCTGGAAAGGAGGCTTCGATGAGGTGAGTTCAACGGTTCCGCGAGCATGGAGTGGTGAGTGATTGGGCCCCCGTGCTCTCGCGAAAGGTCGAGAGGTTCAAGGCTTTGGCGGTTGTGCCCGAAACAACCGCCCTTCGTGTTAGCCCCTGCGGAGTGATTCATCACTTGTCACCAGATCGTGCCCGCTAAGTCGTCAGTTCGTGGCCAGACTTTTCGCAGGGATGACTCACAACGCCC
>Ga0163146_10006591_pt1 | contig 13095 bp, 13 predicted proteins | sample OliLakLV19MP7G1_FD_148648 | JGI IMG/M metagenome (GOLD analysis project Ga0163146, IMG submission 148648) | Freshwater microbial mat bacterial communities from Lake Vanda, McMurdo Dry Valleys, Antarctica - Oligotrophic Lake LV.19.MP7.G1 | ecosystem: Environmental > Aquatic > Freshwater > Lake >... | reverse complement strand
GTCGGCCAGGGGGCCTGGCCGCGGACGATCCAGGTGTTGCTTTCCGCCAAAATCGGTTTGCGATCGGTGCCGGCACGATGAAACGTCGACGTGGCGTCGGCGTACTCCATGAAGAATGCGCGTCGCGGGTTCGGTGTGTGGTTGAGTTTGCTCCGGTGCAGGGTGAGACCGGTGAATGCAACGGCTTCCCCCGCCTTCAGAATGGCCGGGACACCGTCCCCTTCGACCTCGAGAGTGAGGTGCCAGGAATCGGCGGACTTGGACTTGTGATCGAGCAGTCCCTTATTGTGGCTTTCCGGCATGACCCAAACGCAACCGTTTTGCTCGTCCACATCATCGAGTGCGATCCAAATGGTGACGTTTGAGGCGGGCTCGATGGCGACGTAGCCGTTGTCCTGGTGCCAGGGGAACTCACTCTTTCCGCTGGCGGCGTCGTTGAGTTTCGTCACGAACTGGGTGAACCAGATGGCCACATTGGGGGTCCCGACGAGTTGCTGGGCGAGAGGGACCTGGACGCCGTTGCTGACGAAGCGGCGCACCGGTTCACTGAAATGGACCACCTGGCTGCGGAAGATCGTGTATTCGTTTTTCGGATCCCCACGCAACCGGGCCTCCTCGGCACGAATGGATTCCAGGGTGGCGTCGTCGGCGATCCGTCCGAGGTTCACCCAGCCTTGGGTGCGGTATTGTTCGAGTTCGGAGGGGGTGAGAGGAGTGGTGCGCAGGGTGCTCATTCGGGCGGGCGGTTTAAGGAAGCGAACTTCTCGCACAATTTAAATGGCGGGTAAATGGACAGGAGGTGCGCACTATTGTATAAAACGCGCATGGGCTACTTCGGCGGCTTGCGCTTCCACGAGTTTAACGAACTGCCTCGCTGCAACGTCTGGCTGGATGCCAGCCTGCCACATTACGCCCTGAACTTCGTCTGCGCGGGCTCCATCCGGTTTCGCGAGCCGGGTGCCGGGTGGATCGAAATCAAAGGGCCCGCAGCGTTCTGCACCTGCCCGGGCATTCGCTATCAATACGGTGTGCATCCGCCGAACCCCTGGCACCACTTTTACGTGACGTTCTCGGGTCGGAGAGCCGGGGCGATGCTGCGCAGCGGGTTCTTCCCCGCTTCGCGCCGGGGGGCGGCGTTCGTCGCTGTGGCGGAGGCTGCGGAGTTTCGCCGGGGGTTTGACGCCCTCTTCCGGGAGTTGTCGCGGAACCCTGCGGGGAACGCGATGGCGGTGCACCAACTCGAAGGGTTGTTGCTGGGCCTTGCGCACAGCCCCGAGTCCGGCCGGATCGAGGAAGGCTCGGCCCGGCGCATCGTGGAAGTGGTGGCGGAGATCGAGGCGGCCCCGGGATCGCTCCGCGATTTCGGTGAGATCGCCGCGAGTTTCGGATGGAGTCCGGCGCATTTTCGACGGGAGTTCCGGAAAATGATGCGGCTCCCGCCGGTGGCGTTCCACAACCGGGCGCGGTTGGGCATGGCTGCCGGTCTGCTTCGATCCAGCGACCTGCCGATCAAAGAAATCGCAGACCGGTGCGGGATCTCCGACGTGTACTATTTCTCAAAGCTTTTCCGCCGAACGCACGGTCGTCCACCGGGAGAGTATCGGCGCGTGTTTCAACTGAGGCAACCCGGACCTCCATGAACTCCACTGAAGCGGGTTCGAACATGCTTTTGATCACCTTCGTTCCCGGGCTGCGACGAGAGAATCGCCCCCGCCCAAACCCACCAGGAAATCTCGATTTGGCGGCCTCCGTTCGAGGGCCATCGGATCTGGCATTGAGGATCCAGCGCGTGTTGAAAGCGGCGCGGGGACTCGCCAATTTCAACCCCTTCAGCTACGTCTTCAACAACCCGCTGTCAGCCATTGATCCGACGGGGGAGTGGGTGTCAGCGGCGAGATGAAAATCGGATAGATTGGGCGGTTTGAATTTCCGATTGCGGGAGGGGGTGTTCTTCCCCGCCCAGCTCTTCTTTTTTGTTCGCCTGCGTCTTCTTCGGGGTCTCGTGGCGGGGTGATTTTCTTCCGGGAACGCGGTGGCGTTTTCTTCCTGGTTCGGCGGTTTTCCAGGAGCCAGCCGATGAATCGAAGCGCAAAGGTCAAGTGCCTGCATTGCAAAGAGTTCTTTGAAGCCGATTTTCGCAATCGGCGGCGGCAGCGATACTGCACCCGGCCCGAGTGCCGGCAGACCAGCGAGACGGCGAGCCAGCGGCGCTGACGGGCGGCGTGGGCGGACGGATGGGGCAGGCCCAGGTCCGCGTTTCACCCAGTCCCGGATTGAAGTGTTGGAGTCTAAGCCGGTGACGGAGTGGCGTGAGGTGCGGCGGGGCTGGTGTCTGGGGTCGGAGGAGTTTCGGGATAGAATGCTCGGCCTGCTGGAGGGGGCGATGGGTGGCATGACGAGAACGCGGCCGCAGCGCATGTGGCGCGGGCGTTGGCCGCGTTCGGGGTGACGGGGGAAGTGATGAGGAGCCTTCGAAAGAACGACTCCCGGAAGCAGGCCTTGGGATGGTGGCTGCGCAAACGGGTCTCGGTCACGGACCGGCGGATCACCGAACGGCTGGGCCTGGGTCATCGCAGCAACCTGCTGCGGGCGGTCCGGCGGTTCGACGCCGCCGCCGACAGCGAAACCACGCGCCTGAAAGGAATTGTGAAGCAATGCGCGGACCTCTATGAATTGTTGATGAGATGCAAGGACCGATACCTATGATACGAGGCATGGCGCAATTACCTTGCGAGTTTCGGGTGCCCAGCCCTAGAGCTCGCATTCGTTTGCTCAAACTCCGGATAAACGGGCAACAAACCGGCTCGGAGCCCTACTATGTCATTGACCGCGCGGCCAGCAACGGGCAGCAATAGGATGGCAACTGGCTGGTTGTTGTGGCTCGCGATCATCGTTGTTTCAGCCAGCGATGCCCCGGCTGTTCCGCAGCTAGAGCCGCGGGAGGTGGAGATCATTCGGGAACGTTTTCTCCGCGTAGCTGAGAAATTTCGCGAATTGACTGGGAACTCGGCGTTTTTACCCACTCTTAAGGATACGGATCTTGACGTGCTGCCGGGTGGGGGAAAACGCAAGGAGCGGATTATGGCCTACGCTCTCGGAGGCTGTGTCATGATCGTGGATCGCGACACCCACACCATGAGGGCAGTTAAAAACGCCGAGATCGGGGATCGGATGGATGCCGCGTACCAGGCCACGACGGCCGAGGAGCGGAAACAGGGCCTTCCCCGGAAGCAACTTCAGCATCGATATTACCCGAAAAAACTCACGCCATCGGAGGCGGTCGCGAGAGCCCGCAAATATCTTGCGGCGTTCGGCTTTCCGATACCCGCCGGGTTCGAGCTGCACTCTGTTGATTTCGGCACGCGATCACCCGGCCAGTGGCTCGTCGAGTGGTGGCCTGTGATTGGGGGATACGAGTTCGATGCGGAAGATGGCAGCTTGGTACCCGAGGTCGTGGTGACGTTCGATGAAACGGAAGGCCTGGTTTCCGCCGCGTGGTCCGACATGCCGCCAATACCGGCCAACATGACGGTCAAAGTCACCCGCGAGGAGGCCATGCTCAAGGCCAGCCGGGTTGCCCCACTGGTCTTTGAAACACCCTACTACAAGCGCGCCCGGTTCGGGGGATTCGTCGTGGCCTCAATCTTTGAGTGCGACCTGCGCATCGCGCCCCCCAACTACCTCCTCGACCCCGCTCGGGCCGTGTGGATCGATAAGTGTCCGCCCAAGGAAACTCGCCTTTGCTGGGTGGTGCGTCTCCGCACTAAGCCTGGGACACCTGAACTGGAGGCGCAAGCGCTCATACCCCCGGATATTGTCATCTACATCGACGCTTTAACCGGAGAGGCCGTGGGCGCGAATTTCTCGTAGGTTCCACGGCCGGATGACGCGGGGCTCAGGACTGCCTTTAACGAACACATATGAGTAACGAACCCAAGCGAAGTAAACCCGCCTGCTGAGTATGTGTTTTCCTCCAAAGAGGGCCAGGTCAGCCGGCGGCAAGTCGGTTGCCCGAACGGTTCGTGAAGCACACGACGAGTATCGCGCGCGGTTTCGTTTTAGGTTGGCCCCCCAGCGGCTTCTCAAGCTTCGAATCCCGAGTGGCGGTTCCGGCTCGGAACCGTATTACATCATCGACCGGACGGCCAATAATGCGAAGCAGTAGGGCAATTTGCGCCGCGATTGCACTGCTGCCTTCCCTCTCGGTGTTTGCGGGGACGGACGAACCGCAAGGGCCGACGCCCGAAGAGCTTCAGCGTCTTCGCACGCAATACGCCGAGGTGGTAAGGCGGTTCCGGCAGATGAAACCCAGCGTGGAGTTTTCCGCGGAGTTCGGGGAACGGGATGTGGTCGTCGCGCCAGCGAACGGGGGAAGGTCGGAAGAACTTATGGTTTCCAAGGTGAGTCCCATTTCCGGTTGTGTCATGATCGTGGATCGCGGGACGCACAGGCTTAGAAACGTGCAAGACGCCGGGCTGGGTGATCGACTCCATTCGCGGTACCAAACGATGACCGCTGAAGAGCGAAAACAGGGACTGCCTCGGAAACTGATGCATCACCGGTACTACTCCAAGCAGCTGACGCCCGCCGAGGCGGCTGCGAGAGCGCGCGAGTATCTGGCGACATTCGGGTTTCCCATTCCCAAAGGGTTCGAGCTGCATCAAGTGGATTTTGGCACGCGGTCGTTCGGCATGTGGCACATCGAGTGGCACCCGGTCATCGCCGGGTACGAGTTGGACAGGTTCAACGAGAGCTGGGTGCCCCAGATTGTGGTGGAGTTCGATGAAACCGAGGGGCTAATTTCCGCCGGCTGGGCCGACATGCCCCCAATACCGGCCAACATGACGGTCAAAGTCACGCGCGAGGAAGCGATGCTCAAGGCCAGCCGAGTGGCGCCGTTGGTCTTTGAAACCCCCTACTACAAGCGCTCCCGGTTCGGGGGATTTGTCGTGGCCTCAATCTTTGAATGCGACCTGCGCATCGCCCCTCCCAACTACCTCCTCGACCCCGCTCGGGCCGTGTGGGGCCGGAGATCCCCGCCAAAGGAGACCCGGCTGTGCTGGGTGGTGCGACTGCGCACGAAACCTGGCAGTGCGGAACTGGAGGCGCAGGCGCTCATACCCCCGGATATCGTCATCTACATCGACGCTTTAAGCGGAGAGACCGTTGGCGCGAATTTTTCGTAGGCTCCCTCGGCTTGAAGGATCGAGGGGGGCTGAACCCAGCGTTCATCGGATATTGATGCGCAAAGCGGTGGAGGTCGGCGGGGTCGGTCCTTGCAACACTTCACAGCCCCCGGATGCGGGCGCCCGGAGGACCGAGATTGCGGGATGTCAACGGCAACCCGCTGCACGACATCCGAAACCCGTTGGCCAAGGTGCAGGTGGACTTCGCCTTCGGGGGCGATCTCCAGCGGTTGATGCAGACGATAGTGCGCTCGAACGGTTCCGGCGGGAACATTACCTACTGGTTCACGGGTCACGAACAACTCGACAGCGTCAAGGTGGTCCACATGCACGCCCGAAAGAGGCAGAGGGGAAACCATTATCACCCGCTGCTAGAGACGCCCGAGGCGAATCTGGTTGGACGGTGCGACTCCCGGTGCACCTTAACTCCCGACGCACCCCGCCCAACCTCGGCGTGCGAGGACGCCCGCCCTCCATCCCGCAGATCGGCGTAGCCGGCTGCCCTGGAGGGTGCGCGTCCCCGCGCACCGGGTCACGCGCGGCGGGGTTTTGATGGCCTGGAACTGCGGGCGGCTGACAAATTTCGAGGTGCCCGGCGGTCACGGGCTGCCGGGTGGTGGCGAGGTGCCCGGCGGTCACGGGCTGCCGGGTGCCAGTGCGTCACGGACGGTTTGTTTGAGCTGCCGGATGGTCGGATTCAGAGGCTCACATCGCGCTGATCGTTCCTGAATGGGCTTGCGTGGAAGGCGTCCGGTCGTCGACAATTGACTTTTCGCACGCTTCGTCATCCCTCCCATCTCCCGCCGAACCCCAGCATGCAAATCCGCGCGACCATTGAGCGTATTCCCGGCGGCATGATGGTCGTTCCGCTGCTGTTGGGTGCGTTGATCAACACCATTGATCAGGCACACTTTCCGGTGGTGGAAGCCTTCATGCGTTGGCTGGGGGCTGCGCCGACGCGGGATGGGCATTACGAACTGCTGCAGATGGGGACCTTCACGACCGCGTTGTTCAAAACCGGCGCCCTCACCCTGATCGGGCTCTTCCTGGTGTGCGTGGGTGCGCAGATGAACTTCCGGGTGGGGCGTCGCTCGCTCAAGAAAGGTCTGATCATCACGGCCTCGAAATGGTTGGTGGCCGTCGGGACCGGCTATGCGATCGGCGCGTTCACCGATCCGTTCCATGGATTTCTCGGGTTGTCCCTGGTGGCCGTCATCGGTGCGATGTCGAATGGCAACGGGGGAATGTATGTCGCCCTGACAGGTCAATACGGCAATCGCTCCGATGTCGGGGCCATCTCGGTCATCTCGATCAACGACGGGCCGTTTCTCACGTTGCTCGCCCTGGGTTTGCTCGGGGAACGGTTTCCCGCTGCGGCATTCCTCTCCGTGCTCATACCGATGCTGATCGGTTTTACCCTCGGGCAGCTCGACGAGGGCATGCGTGAATTTCTGGCGCCGGGCGAGAAGTTACTGATCCCGTTCTTTGCGTTCGCGCTGGGCACGACGATGGATCTGGCCACCTTCCTGCGGGGCGAGGTGCTGGCGGGCGGGGTGTTTCTCGGATTGGCGACCGTGTTGGTGACCGGTCCGGCGGCGGCACTGGTATTGCGTCTATTCGGCGAGCGGAGCACGATCGCAGCGATTGCGGAGGCATCCACAGCGGGAAATGCGATCCAGACACCGAATCTCGTGGCTCGAAGAGGTGGCGCGGGCCCGGCTCTATTGTCATGCGTTTCGCCGGCATGCGATTGGGGCGTTCCATGCCGCCCGGGTTGCGTTGGAAGCGGCACCGGAGACGGGCGGGCAGGCGGCTCTCCATCGCCTGCGGGCGCGCGAGCTGCTCGCGGACCTCGGAAATCTCGCCGTCGATCCGATCCCGAGGGATCATCGGGCGTTGCTGGGCACTTTGTACCGGTATGAGTACTCGCTGCAACGAGCCGTCGAAGAGATGGAGAGCGAGGTGCAGGCGGGCGGTGCGGCGGCCATCGAGACCGTCGCGGCCCGGTTTGCGGACCGCATTCGATGTGTGCGCGGCTGCAATGGGATCGATCGGGTCCGGGACGACGAGGCGCCGGAGCAGGGCGTGCGGGCAACCTTGCCTGCCAGCTCACGTTTCTCCTGCCTGGAGATGTCCAGGTCAACCTGGCCGACATTGCACCGGCACCAGTGGCACCCGTCCGTGAAGGTTCGGCTTATCATCGGATCGACCTTGCCCACCCCACCGCGCTCGATGAACTCATCCGGGCGACTCAACCGGCGGTGATCTTCCATTTTGGATCGCTGCTGAGTGGTTCCACGGAGGCCCACCCGGCGCTCGGGTGGGAGATCAACGTGAATGCGACGCGCCGTCTTTTCGACTCGGCACTCGCGCACGGGGTTCGGACCGTGATGTTCCCCAGTTCGCTGGCCGTCCATGGTGGGAAGGTCCCCGACCCCCTGCCGGAGGATCACGCGGAATGGCCGGAGGGTCTGTATGGCGTCACCAAAATCACCGCGGAACGATTGGGCCATTACTACCGCGCGAAGCATGGGCTCGATTTTCGTTGTGTCCGTCTGCCCGTGATCATTTCCCCGTTCGCGCCCGCGGGAGCTGCGAGCGCGTATGCGTCGCGTGTGTTTGTCGAATGCGCGCGCAACGGCCGGTTCACGTTCCGGGTGCCTGCCGATATGCGTGTTTCCACGATGTATGTCGCCGACGCGCTTCGTGCCTTTCTGTTGTGCCTCGCCGCCGATCCCGCACGTCTGAGCCGGCGGGTGTACAATCTTCACGCGATCAGCCCGAGCGCCGCCGAGCTTGCCGCGGCTGCCTGCGCGCGGTTTCCGGGAGCTGCGATTGATTTTCAGCCGGACCTTGAAGTTTCGGCTTTGATTGGGGGATGGCCGAACGTCATCGAGGATGCATCCGCCCGGGCCGATTGGGACTGGCAACCCGCGTGGGACCTGGATCAGCTCGCCATGGACATGGAAACCCGCCTGCGCGAAATTCCCCCGAGCTGACCCTGCCGCTCCGCCATCAAGCCCATGCCGCCCTTCAATCTTCAGATGCCGCCCATGCGACGCATGCGGCAGCGGTTCGTGTCAGACCGCCTCGAGGATGTTCGTGCGGCGACGGTTGCCGCGCTGGAGCGGAGCGGGATTGTGATTCCGGCGGGCGGGGAAATCGCAATCCCCGGCGGGAGCCGTGGCATTGCCAATTACCAGGCGATCATGCGGGCTGTTGTGGATTGGGTGCGCGCCCGGGGCGGGCGACCGTTCATCGTGCCCGCGATGGGGTCGCACGGCGGGGCGACGGCGGAGGGTCAGGTGCAGGTGCTGGCCGACTACGGCATCACCCCGGAGGTGATGGGATGCGAGATCCGGTCGTCGATGGAACCGGTCGAGTTGCCGCGGGAGGAGTGTCCCATCCCGGTCTATTTCGACCGCCATGCCGCGGCGGGGGCGGGGACCCTGGTGCTCAATCGGGTGAAGATCCACACCTGTTTCCATTCCGAGTACGAGAGCGGGATCATGAAGATGCTGGCGATCGGGCTGGGCAAGCATCGCCAGGCGCTGGCGATCCATGGGAAAGGGTTGCACGGCATGCGGGTGCTCATGCCGCTTGTGGCGCGGCAGGTGTTGCGTCATGCCAACGTGATCGGCGGCATCGGGATCGTGGAGAACGCGTACGACGAGACCTGCCGGATCGATGCCGCCCCCGCTGATCGCATCCCGGAAGCCGAGCGGGGCTGGATCGCGGAGGCCCGTGCCCGCAGCCCCGGGCTCCCGCTTGATGAGATCGACATCCTGATCGTGGACCGGATGGGAAAGAACATCAGCGGCACCGGGATGGACACCAATGTGATCGGTCGGATGGGCGTGCCCGGGCTCGAGAATCCTCCCGCGCCGCGCCTGCGCATTCTGATGGTCAGGGACCTGACGCCCGAGTCGCATGGAAACGCGCTCGGTGTGGGGCTGGCGGATCTGTGTACCCGCCGACTGTTCGACAAAATCGATCTGGCACCGATGTATGAGAACCTTTTCACGAGCACCTTCCTGGATCGCGGGAAGCTGCCGGTCGTGGGTGGAACCGACTGGGAGACTGTGGCGTTCGCCGTGCGCGCCTGCCAGAGCGATGCCGCGTCGGGCCTTCGCATCCTGCGCATCCGGGACACGCTGCATCTCGCCGAGTTTCATGCGTCGCCCGCCGCCGTGGATGCGCTGGCGGCTCATCCCGCCGTCACGGATCTGGGCGGGATCGGGGATCCTTACTTTGATGTGGCGGGCGAAATGATCGCGTTCGACTGCGGGAATCCCTGATCCTGGCGCACGCGAGGCGTGGGGGTTCAGGCCCCGCTGTTCGCGTAGGGTTTGAACTCCGGCCAAAGCTTGAAGAGCGACGTGCCGCGGAGCGCATCCAGATCGGCTGCGTAGCGCAGAAACGTTTGGAACTGCGATTCGTCCCGCGGTTCCCGGAGCATGTGTGCCACGTTCAAGAACCGACTCCGGAACGGGGATTGCTCGATGCGGGTGAGGCAGGCTTCCTTGAGTGGATCGGGCAGGTGCCGGGCCTGGGCAAACACCGGCTTGGTGATGACGCACATGTTGAATTTGGCCTGGATTCCCCGTTGATCGAAGAATGCGGCCACGGGGTGGATGTCGCCGGCGTTCAGCACCCCGGTGGCGCAACTGACGTCGACCTTGATGTTGGGATACCGCCGCGCCACCTCGATGCTCTGGATCACCTCGTCGAAGTGCGCCCCGTAGCGGATGTAGTCGTTCCTCTCCCCGAGACCGTCCACGGAGACCGAGAGGGTCACCCCGTGGAAGTGCTTCAGATATTCCAACACGTTGGAGCTGCCCAGTTGGAACTTCGTCATGTTGGTGTCGTACGAGAGCCGGATCTCACGGGCGTGCGGGGTCTGCACGACGCGCTGGAGGAACTCGTGGTGACGCCGCAGCAGAAACGGTTCCCCGCCCGTGATTTTGATCTTTTTGACGTGGGGGAGCAGTTTCAGGACACCTTCAATGAACTGCTGGTAATCGGTTTCGGATTCGAAAAAGTCGGGCCGATCCGGCACGGTCATTTCGCGCAGCCAATAACCATCCCGGATTTGGCGGAGTTCCTTCAATCGCGTGGTCGAGTTGACCGGGGCGCACATGTAGCAGGCCAGGTTGCAGTAGTTTCCGAAGACCCGGAGTTTGAGTTCGAGGCAGCGCTCGGTCAGTTGATAGTTCCCGCCCGCCGAGGCGCGGGAGGCATCGCGCAGGACCGGAATGTCGGCCGGCTTCCCCCGCGCAAGGAGTTTGCGGTTGAGGAGTTCGCGGGGTGAGGTCCGCCCGGCGGCCTCGGGCGCCAGGCATTTCTGGCAATGTTTCCGGGTCAGATCGAGGTTGCCGGTCAGCATTTCCCTGCGGATCTGCTGCATGCGGGGGTGTGTCCAGTGCTCCTGGGGCGGGATGTTCCCGACGGTGTAGCCTTCTTCAAACGGGGCAGCCCTGCAGCAAAGGCGCCAGCGTCCCGCGTTGTCGGCGTAGAGATGCGAAAACAGGAGCGGGCAAAAGTAAACCCCGGGGTCACCGCTGGTGATGGATTCGGCGAGTTGCTCCGGGGAAAGTTTCAACACACCCGCATTGCGGGGTTGCCCGGCGCCCGAGTCAAGATCTCCCACTCGTGGATTGCCCCGGGCCCGGCGCGCGGTCCATCCCGGCAGTCAGATGGGGTGGAGTCGTCGGCGGGTCCGCGGGTCCGTCGCCCGTTCGCGCACGCGAGGCGTCCTCCGAGGCGAGCAGATCGCCCAGGAGTCGTCCGCCAGCGGGCAGGAGCGTGAGGTCGGCTTTCGATCGGGTGACTTTTTGGATCTGTAACACCTCGAGCAGGGCGGATAGAACCTCGCGATCTTCGGCGATGGTGTTGAGGGTTTGTCCCACGAGATAGGGGCGCATGGCGGCGGCGCGTGCAAATTCGGTGGCGGCCTCCTTTTCGGCGGCACTCTTGATCACGTCGACCTGGTTGGTGCCGGCTTGGCGGATGGCGGAGGTGACCTGGACCAGGCGGTTGGAGATCTTCTGTTCGATCTGCCGGATCATGGCGTGGTCGCGGAAGTGGACTTTCCGGATGTAGATCGATCCGAGGTGGTAACCCCATTCGGCGGATTTGGGAGAGACCTCGGTTCGGACCATCCGGCTCATCCCGTGCCGGTTCTCGAGGAGATCGGACAGGGGCATGTTGCTGAGGGAGCGGACGGTGGCGTTGGCGACGTTGGCGCGCAGGGAGCCGATGGGGTCGATATTTTTGAACAGATAATCGACCGGCTCGTTGACCTTCATTTCGTACCACACGCCGATGCCCATCGGCGTGCCTTCCTCGGAATTGACGGCCTGGCTGCGGAGGTATTCCTGATGGAGACGGGTATCGACCTCGTGGACTTTCCCGAAGTAAGGGACCAGCAGGGCCTGCGGACCGATCCGCAGCCAGAGCAGGCGAAGCCCCGGTTCGTCGACGATGCCGATGACCTTGCCGAACAGGGTGTAAACCTTGCAGGTGCCCTCCCAGACGAGGGTGTAGAGGCAAAGAAGACGGGCCAGGGCGAGTGCCAGGGGAACCAGCAGGGCGCACCCCACGAAACCCGCAGCGAGTCCGGTCCAGAGATTCATGCCCCCTCCTTTTGTTCGAGGAAAATGCGTTTCGCACGGCTGATCAGGTCGAGCCGGGTGTTGCGGAGATAAGCGGTGAGCGCCCCCGGGTTGCCCAGCTTGAGGTTGCGGAGTTGCTCGGAGAGTTGGAGCAGCGGCTGCATTTCCGCCTCCGCCCGCATGGTCTCGATCTCCACGGCGCGCTTGCTTTGCTCGATGCGTTGGTCGGCGAGGGCCTGGGCGGTGGAGATGTCGGCGCTGACCTCGTTGTGCGCGGTGTTGATGGCGGCCAGGGCGCTTTCGATCTCGGGAGGCGGGTCGATGCCCGTGATCAGCGAGGCGTCGAGCACGATGCCGTAGCGCGCGGCGGAGGAGAGGCATTGCTGATCCATCTGCTCGTTGAGCGAGTTGAGATTCTTGCGCAGATCATTGATGGACACGCCGGCCATGCCCGGGGTTGCGCCAGGCAGCACCGGTGAATCCGGGGCGGAGAGCGTGGCGATCCGTTCGCGCAGAATGGAGATGAAGTATCCCATCACGTGGGAGATGGGGCGCTGCACGCCGAAGAGGTAGGCGTGCAGATTACGCTCGCTCACCTTGAACCGGAGCTGGCCCGTGATGCCGATGTTCAGTTGGTCCTTGGTTACCGCATCGAGCACGGTGCCGTTTTGGTTCACGGCTGGATCGTCCGGGTCGAACGCGATGTTCAGGGTCTGGATGGAGACCGAGACCTTGTGAACCTTCTGCCATGGAAGTTTGAAATAGGGACCGCCGGGCTGGATCACGCGCAGTTGCGGATACGTGTACCGTTCCCGGTGCTCGGGATCGAGATGCTCCGAGACCGGGTCGTCCAGCGTGGTCAGATCGCCGAGGCGCTGGGCGCGTCCGAAACTGGTGAGAACCGCACGCTCGTTTTGCTCGACGGTGAAGATGCCGCTGAGCACGCAGCGGACCAGGAAATAGGCGAGGGCTCCGATGATGAGTCCGGCGGTGAACATAGGGAGAGACTGGTTTGCAGAGATGAAGGTCACCTCACTACCGGAGGACGGCCCGGGCGGCGAGCACGAACCTGCCCGTCCCACTCCGCGGGGCGTGATCGAAGTGGGCGAGTCCTCAGGTTGTAGCGGATTTCCAAAGAATTCCGTCTTCGCTCGAAGTGCCACCGAACCGCGACCGGTGTGAAGCGGGAGAGTCACCCGCCCCCGTCTACAGCGGAGGGCGGAACCGGTCGTGTGGCGGTCTGTTGTAGCCGGGCGCGGTGAGCCCGGTGCTCGCGTGGCGCGGGGCGGGCGGGG
>Ga0163146_10006583_pt1 | contig 13102 bp, 9 predicted proteins | sample OliLakLV19MP7G1_FD_148648 | JGI IMG/M metagenome (GOLD analysis project Ga0163146, IMG submission 148648) | Freshwater microbial mat bacterial communities from Lake Vanda, McMurdo Dry Valleys, Antarctica - Oligotrophic Lake LV.19.MP7.G1 | ecosystem: Environmental > Aquatic > Freshwater > Lake >... | reverse complement strand
CGGCTCATCGGGGTGTTCTTCCCCGGCTACTCGGTGTCCTTCATCGGCAGTGTCATCGGGTTCGTCTACGCCTTCGTCGTCGGCTACGGCCTGGGCCGCATGCTCGGCAGCGTCTACAATCGCCTGTCCAGCCGCGGCACGCCCTGAGCCTGCCGCGTAGCGACCGGTCCGGCCGCGGCATCATGGCGGCGGCCAGTCGGTGGTCGCTGACGGTACCGGAACGACTCTCCGGTCCCACGGCCCCCGGTGATCCCGGCGCCACTGCCTCCCGCGTTCCGCACTGCCCTACCCGAGTCCATTCCCCACATCTGGCATAGCCTTTCCCCCCGCCCTCAGGCGACTGGGGGAGCGGGCGCTGGCGTTCTGATCGTTGCACTGGGGATGTCCGCCCAACGGCCCCCGTTCGCACCGGGTGCGTCAGCCGCCGGAGCCGAGCGGGCGAAACTGCAGGGAGAGCTGTCACGCGGATGGTGGGGTGAGGGATGATCTGCGATCTACGGTCCGATCGTCACCGTGCCATCCTCCGGCAGGCTTGTGCTCAGGATGCCGCCTGCGTCAATCGTGATTGGAAGCCCGGTCGCGCCGGGCGCGGCGGGGCTGGAGTACGATACCTGATAGGTGCCGGGGGGAAGGCCTGCGACGTGGAGCGGCGTCTGCGCGGGAAGATTGGCCACCAGCACGATTCCGCCCGCGGGTGTGACGAATGCCACCGGTTCGACGCCGGGCGAGCTACCGCTGGTGCCAACCCGGACGAACCCCGGCCGCAAAAAGCGGAAGTATTGCATCAGCGGATACGAGGCCAGCCGGAGCACGAAGCGATCGTTGCGGAGGTCGGCAAAGTAGAGCTGGTTGCCACGGCTGGCGGAGTAGACCGGTCCGGCCAGCACATACTTCTCCCACGACGATACATTGGCCTGGGTGAGATCCTCCCAGAGATCGTGTTCCGTCGCGTGCATGTACTCCAGCATGGCGGTCTCGAGCCCATGCATTCGGGCTGCCTCCGCCAGCGCGGCGAGGGTGCCACTCGACGGCGCCCGGTACCGGTGGTAGACGATTTCGGCGACGAAGGGCGCGGCCCCCGCTACCCGCATCGCGTCAGTGAAGAACGGCATGGCATTGTCGGCCACTTTGGTGGACGGCAGCGAGAAACGGAGCCCGGTGTAGCCCGCCGCTGCGGCGCGTGCACCCGCGGCGGCAATGAGGCGCCCAATCTGCGTGCCATCGATGAGGACCTGACCGGCATCCGGTTCCAGCCGCGTCTCCCACAGGTCTGGCACCAGCCCGAACGTCGTCCTCAGGTGATCCAGCGTCGCCAGCACCAGTTCGGCATACTCGGCGGGGTCCTCCTGCTGGAATGCCGAGGAGCGCATGAAGCCGACGTAGCATGCATTGAGGGTGAAGCGCTCGCCTCGTGCTTCGACCGCACGTTTGAACGGCAGGATGTAGTCCTTCACCTTCTCGTCGAGGCACAGCCAGTTGAATCCCGCCGGATCCAGCATGGAGGGGTCGGCGTTGTCATTCACTCCAACGATCCGCCTCGTGTTGCCGCAGGTGCCGCGAAGGTCGGTCCGGGTCTCCACCTGATTCCCGGTGATCTCCATGCGCATTCGCGTGAGCCCCATCTCGCTCGCCGCCCGGGTGGCAAGCTCCGCGAAGGCCCCAGGGGAGACCCGCCACCCCGCCGAAACGGCCGCTTCCCAGCCCCGGAGGGTCTGATGGCGCTCGGTGGGCCGAATCGTCAAGTTGGCTGTCTCGCTGCCGTCAATCACGGTGATCGCCGCCAGCGTTCCGAGTGTCCCGGACGACGCCCGAACGACAAAGACGCCCGGGTGATCGCCGGCGGTGAATTGACGGACAGTGTCCGACCCATCGACGGTCAGCAGTGAGCCGCCCTCGAGGCGCCAGGTCATCGGGGGACAGGGGCGCGCTGAGCCGGTAGCCTCGGTGCACCTCGCCCTGAGGGTGAGGCTGGCGCCGGGTGCGAGCGTGGCTGCGGCCGGAGTGATCCGGATCTGAAGCGGTGGATCAGCCGCTGGCCGCCCGCATCCGGTGAGAATGCTGACCGCAAGGAGCCGGAGCAACAGGGACTGGGTACCCAGCGGGCGCTGCGGGCGCAGGATGCAGCCGATCTGGTGGAATGCCATGAGGTCGAGTGAGTCTCAGTTTTGGTGGCGTGAAAGTGGCGGTATTGTGCTATTATACTGTCTTTAACTTGGGCCGCAGGGGTCCGGTTGCACCATGGGCAGGGATGGCGTGACCTTTGCTTTCCAACTTTGCTCCGACTTCATCATCGCCCTCCGGCGAATTCACAGTAAGGAGTTTCGCATGCTGACTACGATGCTCGCTATCCACCTGGCGCTGTACGTCGGGCCCGACCAGTTGATGCCGCTGACGTCCATCCTCGGTGCCATCGGTGGGGCGCTGCTCATCTTCTGGCGCCAGGTGGTCGGCGTCTTCAAGCGCATCGGTCAGATGTTCTCGCGGGAGAAGTAGCCTCTCCTCCACCGCACCGGGATCCCCTGCGTCCTCCCCGCCCCTTGGGCGGGGGTCCGCGGTCGGCGCTCCGTGGTCCAGCATCCCATCAGGTGTATCCGCTCGTGCCCACGCAGCCTGCGCCGGCCTGAGCGTGGCATTCCCGGGTCGTCCTCGACTCAATATCCCATCTGCGCGGCCACGGCATTGGCGGCTCGACCGGAGCCGAATCGCCGTCACCGAGCATCACCGTCCTGCCGCACCGGGCGGCACGGGTAGTCGATAGATTGCGGGACCTGTGCCAATGATCTCGGCGGCGGCGGGATGGCCTCGGTGCCTGACTGCGGCATGATCGGTTGGTGCGCCCCCTCGTGGACGACGGATATGGAGTGGCAGGATCCGCTCCCCCTCGGTGTCTGGGTGCATTCCGGTCACGACTGGCTGGGCCGCGGGCGGGGTCGCGGGTACCGTAGTGGTGCCGGGCGGGCCATTGGGTCTCCCGCTGGGGACCGAGTGGAGGGTGCCGGGTCGTGGTTGTTCTGCCACAGAAGCAGGGGATGCGCCACACAGTCGGCGGCGGTATTCTATCCCGGTCGCTCTGCTCCCTGTTCGCCCATCGTCGCGCCAACTGGGCACATGGGTTGCACATAGCGGTGGCGAGGCGCCTCCCGTCCTGTCGGGCGGGTACGCCATCCTCCATTGGTTCCACAAGTAGACAAGAGGTTGTCGATGAACCCGATCCAGCGAGTAGCGCGTCACGCCCGCCTGACCAGTTACTCCTATCGGGATATGGACAGCCCGCCGTTCCTCGTGCTGTTCATCAACTCGATCTGCAACATGAAGTGCGAGCATTGCTTCTACTGGACCGCGCTCAACCAGAAGAACGATCTATCGAAAGACGAGATCTTTGCCCTCTCGCGCTCATTGGGGCAGATCGAGAACCTCAACCTGTCGGGCGGCGAGCCCTTCCTGCGCCCGGAATTCGGCGAGATCTGCCGGCAGTTCATTTCGCATAACGGGGTGAAGGAGATCTACGTCCCGACCAACGGCTACTTTACCGACAAGACCATCGCGGCGATCACGGAGGTGCTCAAGGAGCCGTCGCTCAAGCTGTTCGTGGCGGAAATTTCCCTCGATGGCATGCCGGTGTTCCACGACAAGTTCCGGGTAGCCAAGAACGCCTTTCGGAAGGCCATGGAAACGTACGAGGCGCTCGTCGAGCTGCAGAAAAAGGATCCCCGGGTGCGGATCCACTCGATCTCGACGGCCACGGACGTCAACATGGACGAGATCAAGAAGCTGACGACGTATCTCTACGAACGCTGTCCCCAGATGGACCATCACAATCTGGCCATCATTCGCGGCGACCGGAAGAACCCCACGCTGGTGGGCCCGAGCCTCAAGGTCTACGAAGACCTCTACGAGTACATTCGCCGGCTGTGGGCCCCGCGGGAAGCGGGCCGCCGCGGCTCGCTGATGGAGCCAATGCTGCAGTGGGCCAAGGTGGAGACCGTCAAACAGGCCAAGCAGGTCATCCCCTGCAAGGCGGGCAAGATTTCCGGCGTCGTGTATGCCAACGGCGATGTCGGCGTCTGCGAAATTCACAAGCCGATCGGCAACCTGCGCAAGAACACCTTCCCCGAAATCTGGCATTCCGAAGAGGCGAAGAAGCTGCGCGAGTCCATCGCCCGGAAGGAATGCTACTGCACCACGGAGGTGTTCATGTGGTCCAGCATCGCCTACCAGCCGCTGCCGCTCGCCCAGGCGCTGCTGAAGGGCAAGGTCTGGAGCAAGCCGCTGCCGTTGCATCCGTCGGAGCGGGTCCCCGTCTCGATCGAGCTCGACGGCCCCGCGCCCCGGGCCAGCGCCACGTCGGGGACGGCGGATGACGCCGCCGAGGCGGAACAGTCCACCGGCGCCTGAGCGCCACCATTCGCGACAGCCTCCGGCGACCGGGCCCCTGTTCCACGGGCCGGTCGCCGGTTTCTTTTTGACCGCCCCACCTCACTGCCGAGTCGCCTGATCGCCGTGTCCAGCCTCAACCGCAACTTCCTCGCGCTCGCCCTCGGCGAAGCCACTGCCCGCCTGATCGCGTTCGCGGCGAGTGTCTACCTGGCGCGCACGCTCGGGCCGGCGGGATACGGCATCCTCGGGGTGGCGACGGCGGTGATGCTGTACGTCACGGCAGTCGGGGATGCCGGCATCGACCTGATCGGAGTGCGCGAGATCGCCGCGCATCCCGTTCTGGGCCGGGAACTGGGCGGAAGCCTCGTGGCGAGCCGAGCCCTGATCGCGACGGTCGTCGCCTTCATCGTCATCGTTGCGGGCGTGTTCCTCGCGCCCCAGCCCGAAGGGGCCATCCTGGCCAGCTATTCCCTGACCCTGCTTGTGCTGGGGGCGAACACCCGCTGGATCCACCTTGGCCTCGAGCAGGGTGGCCGGGTTGCGGCAGGACGGATCGTGGGCGAGGCGGTCATGGCGGCTTTCGTCCTCAGCCTCGTGCATTCCGCCGGCGACATTCCCCAGGTCCCGCTGGCGCAGTTCCTCGGCGACGCGGTGGCAGCACTCTGCCTGGCCTGGTGGCTGCGGGGATCGCTGGGCCCCCTCGTGCTGCGATTCGACTGGCACCGAGCCGGACCCATTCTGCGACGCGGCACGCCACTGGTACTCCAGACCCTGCTCGGTCTGCTGATCTTCAACTCCGATCTGATTTTCCTCCGCCTGTTCCACAGCGCCACGGTGACCGGACTCTACGTGGCGGCGTACACCCTGGTGAGCTTTCTGGTGAATGTCGGGATTGCCTATGGGCAGAGCCTGCTTCCTGCCCTGACCCGGCTTGGCGCCGACCCCCACGCGCAGGGTGAGCAATATCGGACCTCGCTGGCACAGGTCTTTGCCGTCGGGCTGCCTATCGCCGTCGGCGGCGCGGTGCTCGCGCCCGAGATCATCGGTCTTGCCTTCGGCCACCAGTACCAGCGTTCCGCCCTGCCGCTGGCCGTCCTCCTCTGGTCTGTCCCGGCGGGCTACTTCCGCAATGTGTCGCTGTTCAGCCTTGTGGCCTGTGGGCGCCAGGACCTGGTGCTCCGAACCGCGGTACAGTCGGCGATCCTCAATCTGGTGCTGAATCTGGTGCTGATCCCCGAGTTCGCCATGCTCGGCGCCGCGGCGGCGACGGTGCTCACGGAGCTGGTTCGCGCCGGGCTGGCAGTGCGCAACGCATCGCTCGAAGGGCTTCGTCCGCCTGGGGTCGGCCGATTCTGGCGGGCGATGGTGGCCGTTGGCGCCATGGCGCTTATCCTCCTCCCCCTCGCACACCAACCGCTCTGGGTGAGTCTCCCAGCGGGCGTGGCGACCTTCGCCCTCGTGCTGTCCCTGACGGGCGGCCTGCGGCTTTCCCTGACTCGATTGCCGAGTCTGCAAGTCTGAGCGGGTCGAACCTTCAAAGTTGTAGGATTGTCGCTACAATTCGCGGTATCTTCCCATTCCGGCACCCCTGGTGGTAGCCGTACTGGCATGTGGGTTGCCCATGAAACAGGTGCAACCGCGGAGCGCCGATGCCGAGTGTGGGTCTTCTGCAACACCACCACTCCGGCACCACCCCAGACCAAGACGGACACGCACGAATGGATGCAACGACTGCTGCACCCTTGGCGTCAGCCGCGCCGGTATCGCTGGAAAGCATGAACATCGTCATCGGCGGTCACGTCGACCACGGCAAGAGTACCGTGGTGGGACGCCTGCTGGCCGACACCGGCTCGCTTCCCGAAGGGAAACTCGCGCAGGTCAAGGCGCTGTGCGAGCGCACCGCCAGGCCGTTCGAATACGCCTTCCTGCTCGACGCGCTGAAGGACGAGCAGGCGCAGGGGATCACCATCGATTCCGCCCGCGTGTTCTTCAAGAGCGACAAGCGGCACTACATCATTATCGATGCGCCGGGACACATCGAGTTTCTCAAGAACATGGTGACCGGCGCCTCGCGCGCCGCGGCCGCGTTGCTGGTCATCGATGCCAAGGAGGGGGTGCAGGAGAACAGCCGGCGGCATGGGTACATGATGTCGATGCTGGGCATCCGTCAGATCGCGGTCCTGGTCAACAAAATGGACCTGGTCGATTACGATCAGACCCATTTCGATGGCATCGTGCGGGAGTACACCGCGTTTCTCGATCAGATCAAGCTGCATCCGGCCTGCTTCATTCCCGCCGCCGGCCGCGATGGCGAGAATATCGCGACCCGTTCGCAAAAGATGTCGTGGTACACGGGCCCCACCGTACTGGAGGCGCTGGACAATTTCGCGACCGAGCGGCCCCCGGTGGACAAGCCCTTCCGGATGCCGGTGCAGGACGTCTACAAGTTCACCGCGCAGGGCGACGATCGGCGGGTGATCGCCGGCACCATCGAGACCGGCGTGGTGCGGGTGGGCGACGAGGTCGTGTTCTACCCCTCGGGCAAGAAGAGCCGGGTCAAGACCATCGAGGCGTTCAACCGGCCGCCTCAGACCGAGGCGCGCGCCGGCATGGCCACCGGCTTGACCCTCAGCGAGCAGATCTACGTCGGCCGGGGCGAATTGGCGACGCTGGTGACCCAGCTCCGTCCCGAGGTCACCACCAGGCTTCGGGTGAGCATTTTCTGGTTGGGCAAACAGCCCATGCAGAAGCACAAGGACTACATCCTGAAGCTCGGCGCGGCGCGCGTCCCGTGCCGGCTGGAGGCGATCCACCGCGTGGTGGACGCGTCGAACCTCGACAGCAGCGAGACCAAGGAACGGGTCGACCGCAACGCCGTCGCGGAGTGCACCCTCAAGCTCAACCGCGCGGTGGCGTTCGACCTCGCCGATCAGGTGGCGGCGACCAGCCGATTCGTGCTGGTGGAGGATTACGAGATCCGTGGCGGTGGCATCGTGCGCGAGGCGCTGCCCGACCGGCAGAGCGAGATCCGCGAGAAAGTGATGCTCCGCAATTTCAAGTGGGAGCCCAGCGCCATCCAGCCGGAGCGGCGGGCGGAGAAGTACAGCCAGAAATCGTCGTTGCTGCTGATCACCGGCTCCCGGGAGGCCGAGCGGAAGACCCTGGCCAAGGATCTCGAGACGCGACTGTTCGAGGACGGGCGGGTGGTCTACTTCCTCGGCATGGCAAACGTGGTCTACGGTGTGGATGCCGACATCGAGCGCAAGACCGATAACCGGACCGAGCACCTCCGTCGTCTTGGCGAAGTGGCCAACATGTTCCTCGACGCCGGGGCGCTTCTGATTGTGACCGCCCACGAACTGACGCAGGACGATCTCGAAGTCATCAAGACGGCCGTGGATCCGGACCGTATCGAGCTGATCTGGGTCGGTGATCACGTCTCGACCGACGTGACGTACGAGATGATTCTGGGCGACGCTGAGGCGGCGGAGGACGGCGTCGACCGGATCAAGCGCCTGCTGCAGGACAAGGGCATTCTCTACCGGCCCTGGTAGGCGGGACGACGGTCATGGCTCTGGCGCGGGCGATGCTCAGCGTGCTCGCAGCGTGGCTGCTGCTGGCGGCAGCTGTCACCGGCATGGGCCTGGGCCTGCGGGTCCTGGTCCGGGCCGGTCGCGTGGAATGCGCCGATGCGCTGCTCACCGCGACCTGGACTGGCTTCGCGCTGCTGCTGCTTTTCCTCCAGCTCTGGCACCTGGTCTTTCCGATTCAGTGGGCGGCCGCGCTCATGGTGGCGATGCTGGGGGCCGCAGGCTGGTTCCTGGCACGGCCGCGGCTGGTGTCGGAGCGACCGCGGCTGCTGCTCAGTGCAACGCTGGTGTTCGCTTGGGTCGCGAATCTCAGTCTCGCCCGGCCCACCGCATCGGACACCGGGATCTACCATCTGGCGGCCGTCGCGTGGGCCAGGGCCTATCCCATCGTGCCCGGCCTTGCCAACCTGCACGGCCGCCTCGGCTTCAACAATTCGAGTCTGCTCTTTGCCGCGCTGGTGGATCAGGGGCCGTGGGTTGGGCGGGTCACCCATCTGGCCAATGGATTCGTCGTTGCGCTGGCGCTCGTCACGCTGTTCATCAGCGTTGCCCGCCTCCGCGAGCCCGGTGCGGATCCGCGACCGGCGGCGTTCGCGATTGTGCTGCTCGTTCCGGTGACGCTGCTCGCAGCCAATCCGTTCTTTGTCGCCAGTCTGACCACCGACCTCCCCGCGAGCCTGCTGCTCCTGTTCGCCTTCGGACTGGCCTACCGCCGGTTGGTCCGTCCGCCGGCTGGCAACGCGCCAGATCCCGCGCCGGCCGAGTTCGTCGCCATCCTGCTCTGCGCGACTGCAGCGGTTTCGGTGAAGCTGAGTGTGGCGGTGCCCGTCGCTCTGCTCCTGCTGGTCGTGCTCTGGCGCGAGTGCGCCGCCACGACTGTCGCCACGCTGTATGGCCGTCCCGCGATGCGCTGGGGTGCCGCGCTCGTGGTGCTGTTCGGGCTGAGCTGGGCGGGGCGGAGTGTCATCCTCTCGGGCTATCCCGCCTATCCCAGTACCTTCGGCGCGATGCCGGTCTCGTGGCGCGTGCCGCTGGAGCAGGCAGAGGCCGAGCGGGACTGGGTGTACCACTTCGGCCGGATCAACTACCAGCACTTCGCCACCGAGGGCACCGGCCGTTGGGTGAGCGACTGGTCGTGGGTACGGCCGTGGTTCACCGGGACGCTGGGCACTCCGGAGGGACAGTGGCACATCCTCCTCCCGCTCGGGCTGGCGCTGCTTGCCCTCGTCGTGTTTCTGTGGCGCGCCGGGGCATCCCGGCCGAGCGCTGGCGCGTGGCTGGTCCTGCCGGTGGGTGTCGGCCTCGCCTTCTGGTTCGGGACCGCGCCACGGGCGGTGTTCGCGGTGCCGCTCTTCTGGACCCTGACGGCGGTGGCATTTGCCGAGGCGATCGGGCCGGTGGCCGCGCCGTCGCTCCGACGAGTATTGCTGGTGGTCGCCCTGCTCGCGGCCACGGTGCCGATTGGCGTGCGCGCGTTGCAGCGGAATCGCGGCAGGTTGACCGGCCTGATCGGCCAGATTGCCCGGGATGTCATCGTGCGCCCCGGTCCCGACCACGGATTTCATCCCGTCCCAGTCGCGGCACTCGCCCCGTTCCGGACCGCGGCGGGACTTGAGCTGCAGGTGCCGGTCGAGAACGACCGCTGCTGGGCGGCGCCAACCCCGTGCACCCCGCACCCGGCGGTGAATCTGCGGCTCCGGGTGCCGGAGACGCCATCGGCGGGGTTCGTGGTGGAGGGAGCCTGGCAAGCGCAGCGCTGGCCGACCTATCGCTCCGATTTTCTGGTGTCCTGGCGCGCCGTCCGTCTCGCGCATGCGGGAGGGCACCCGTGAGTCCCGGTACGGTGTCCCGCGGAGAGGTGCTGCTCGCGGCGGCAAGCCTTGGGCTGTTGGCGGGTCTCATCGAGGCCGCACTCGTCGTCGGTCGCTGGATGGTCGCCCCGGCAATCCAGTTCCAGAGCACTGACGTTGTGTGGCTCGCGCCGCTCGCCGATCTGCTGCTGCTCCTGCTGGTCGGACTCCTCCTGGTACTGACGCAGCGGCTCCTGTCCCGCACGAGTGCGGCCATCCTGCTGCTCACCGCAGCGTCGTGGCTGGTGCTGCTGCATGCCGACCAGCTGCACTGGGCGGCCCAGGGTGCCATCGCCGCGGGGCTCGGGATCCAGCTCGGCCGCTGGCTGGCGCAGCGCCACCGCTGGTGGGCGGGGCTGCCGCGGCAAGTGATGTCGCTCCTGCTGCTGGTTGGCCTGCTGTGCGGTGGCGAGCGTGGCTGGCGCCTCTGGCGCGAGCATCGGATGGCTGGTGAGCTGCCCGCAGGGCCACCCGGCGCACCGAACGTGCTTCTGGTGGTGCTCGACGCCACGCGCCGTGATCACCTGAGCCTGTACGGCTATGACCGGCCGACGACGCCAGTCCTGGCGGAGTTGGCCGCCCGCGGCACCAGCTTCACCCAGGCGATGTCGGTGGCGCCGTGGACCCTGCCGTCGCACGCCTCCATGTTCACCGGCTTGCTGCCCCACGAAGTCACCGCGACCTGGAAAGTCCCGCTGGACGGGGCGGCTCCAACAGTGGCCGAAGTCCTGTCCAGACGCGGATACCGGACGGGGTTGTTTACGGGGAACATCAACTACGTGAGCTGGGAGACGGGGCTCACCCGGGGTTTCGCCCGCTTTCGCGACTACCGGATCGGTCTGGGGCGGCTGGTGATGGCGCCGGCGCTCGGGCGCCTGCTCCTGCCCAGTCAGCCCGACCAGTGGCGCCTCTTGCGGAACTCCGCCGGTCAGGTGAACGAGTCGTTTCTCCAGTGGCTGGACGATTCCGATCCAGCTCATCCTTTCTTTGCCTGCCTGAACTACTTCGACGCGCACGACCCGTACGAGCCGCCCCCACCGTTCGATACGCTGTTCGCCCCGGGCAGTACCGTGGCCGAGCGTGCTGCGGTCACCCGGCGGGCGATGCAGCGGTGGAAGGCACCGGACTGGACCCTCGGGCTCGCCCAGTACGACGGCGCCATTCGCTACATGGACACCGAACTCGGCGCGCTGCAGGCGGCGCTGGGGCGCCGAGGGCTGCTGGAGCACACGGTCATCATCGTGACCGCTGACCATGGTGAACACATGGGCGAACATGGGCTCGTCGAGCACGGCAACAGCCTGTATCGGCCCCTGCTCGACGTGCCGCTCGTGATCGCCGTGCCGGGACAGGCGGCAGCACGCAGCGATGTACCGGTCAGCCTGCGCGACCTCGCGCGTACCATCACGACTCTCGCTGGCGGCGAGAGCGGACCGGTGCTGCCGGGCCACTCCCTGCTCGAGACCGGGCGCAGCGGTAGCGAGCCGCTCTATGCGGAGCTTGACTTCGTGCCGCAGTTCAGGAAGAAGAAGGGTCCCATCGCCCGCGGTCCGATGTGGGCGGTGCAGGCGGAGGGGCACCGGCTGATCCGGCAGGGCGATCAGTCCGAGCAGCTCTTCGACGTCGCGCTGGATGCCGCCGAAGTGAACGATCTCGAGACCGTGCCGGCCCGCACGCCAATCCACCGCGCCCTGCAGGCCCGCCTCGACTCCGTCGCCCGCTCTGGCGACATCATCAATTCAGGTATGCGTCCCATCCCGGGAGGGAAACCGTGAGCGGTGCTGCGCCATCCACACTCAGACTGAGCGTCATCATCCCGGTTTACAACGAGGCCGGAACCGTCGCTGACCTCGTGCGCCGGGTCCGGGCGATCCCGCTGACCGTGGAGATCGTGACCGTCAATGACGCCTCGCGGGACGGCAGCGGGGAGATTCTCGATCGGCTGCACGCCGATGGCCTGGTGGACATTGTGCGGCACCACGAGGTCAACCGGGGCAAGGGTGCGGCGTTGCGGACGGGAATCGCGGCGGCCACCGGGGACGTGATCGTGGTGCAGGATGCTGATCTGGAATACGACCCGGCGGAGCTGCCCCGGCTCATGCGCCCGATCGCGGATGGCCGGGCGGATGCCGTCTTCGGGTCCCGCTTCAGTGGCGCGGAGCACCGGGTGCTTTACTTCTGGCACTCGGTGGGGAATCAGTTCCTCACCCTCATGTCGAACGTCTTCACCGATCTCAACCTGACGGACATGGAGACCTGCTACAAGATGGTTCGGGCGCCGCTGCTGAAGTCGATGGTGCTGACGAGCAACCGCTTCGGCTTCGAGCCAGAGGTCACTGCGCGGCTGGCCCAGGCCAAGGCACGCATCTGGGAGGTGCCCATCTCCTACGCCGGCCGCACCTACTCCGAGGGGAAGAAGATCGGCTGGAAGGACGGCGTTGCCGCCATCATCCACATCATCCGTTTCAATCTCTTTCCTCCGTCGGGCCCGGCGCCCTCCTCGGAGAAATCGGCGTGAGCGGACCGACGACAGTGACTGTGTCCCCGGACGCACTGGTCCGCCTGGAGGCGATCGCCCTCGAGGCGGGCCGGGCGACGATGGTGCACTACCGGACCGACCTCGTGGTGCAGCAGAAGGGCGACAAGGGACCGGTGACGGCGGCCGATCGGGCCGCGCATGAGATCATCGTGGCGGCACTCGCGGCGTGGGATCCCGCCATTCCGATCATTTCGGAGGAAGGGGAGATCCCGGGCCCAGCGGTACGGGCGGCCTGGTCACGCTTCTGGCTGGTCGATCCGCTCGACGGAACCAAGGAATTCATCCAGCGAAACGGGGAATTCACCGTCAACATCGCCCTCATCGAGGGAGGCGTGCCAGTCCTGGGCGTGATCTACGCGCCGGCTCTTGATCTGCTGTATTACGCCGGCGCTGGCCTCGGGTCGTGGAAGCGCCAGGCCGGGAGTGCACCAACCCGGATCTACTCCCGCCCCCCACTGCCCGGTCATGCGGTGCGGGTCGCGGAGAGCCGGTCGCATCCCTCGAAGGAGCTGGAAGCGTACCTGAGCACCATCACCGTCGCCGAGCGGGTGCCGGCCGGCAGTTCGCTCAAGTTCTGCTGGGTGGCGGAGGGGAAGGCCGACATCTACCCGCGGCTCGGGCCCACCATGGAATGGGATGTCGCCGCCGGCGATTGCATCTTCCGGAATTCCGGGGAACGGGGGCCGCGACGCTCGGAGCTGGTGTACAACCAGCCTGAGCTCAGGAACAACGGTTTCGTGATCGGG
>Ga0163146_10006582_pt1 | contig 13102 bp, 13 predicted proteins | sample OliLakLV19MP7G1_FD_148648 | JGI IMG/M metagenome (GOLD analysis project Ga0163146, IMG submission 148648) | Freshwater microbial mat bacterial communities from Lake Vanda, McMurdo Dry Valleys, Antarctica - Oligotrophic Lake LV.19.MP7.G1 | ecosystem: Environmental > Aquatic > Freshwater > Lake >... | reverse complement strand
GTATTATAGGTTATTAGTGATAATATTAAGATATGACCACTAAAACCTTTCTATATGAAATTTCGGAAATGTTTCAATTCATGGCCATGCTGCCTGGATGGATTAAATCGCTTGGCCCCGTTGCCTCCCAGATTCGGACCCTGCGAAAAGCTTTGGGTATGTCCCAGACCCAGCTGGCGGCACGAACCGGCATGCGGCAGAGCGTTATTGCCAATTTGGAAAATACCCCGAATCACGACATGCGGCTATCGACTCTCCGAAGTCTCGCGGCCGCTCTTGACTGCGAAGCGGTGATCGCTCTCGTTCCCAAAAAGGACATAGTTCAAAACCTGAACGAGAGGGCGGAGATTCTCGCCAAAGAGACCTTCGACAGAACGGTCGGTTCCAACGCGATCGAGCTGCAAAAGCCTTCCGAAAAATATATCGCGCTCAGTCTCGAAGAGATGAAGCGCGAGATCCTCGAGAAACACCGGTCGTCTTTATGGAAGGACTAGATTTCACAAGCAAGCCGGGAGAGACGCCGCTCGATGATATTTCGGGCCTGATTCCCGGACACATTCGGACGCGCGAAGCCCTGAACCGCGCCGAGTTTGAAAACAACAACCGGGCGGCGGCAAAATATTTCCTCGGGACTTTTAACAGAAGAAAAGCGCCTTTCACAGCGGAATGGTTCAAGAAACTTCACAAAGAGATGTTCGGCGAAGTCTGGAGATGGGCCGGCGAATTCAGGCGAAGTGAAAAGAATACGGGCGTGCGGGCATATCAGATCGGAGAAAAACTCCACGAGCTTATATATGACATGAGCCGGTGGGAGAAAGAATCGCGGCCTCCGGTTGAAGCGGCAGCGCGTATTCATCACCGCCTGGCGTGGGTCCATCCGTTTGAGAATGGAAACGGAAGATGGGCGAGGATGGCGGTCGATATCTATCTTCTGAAAAATTCCGGACGAAAACTCCGCTGGCCCGTCGACACGGGATTTATCGAAGATTCTTTTCGTGCTGAATATATTGAGGCATTGAAAGCGGCCGATGCCGGCGAGCTCGGCCTCATGATCGCGCTTCACGAGAAATACTCCAAGTAGACAGCTCTCAGAAAAATGCCGGCTAGGGCAAGGAACTCCCTGTCATTCATGTCGGCGCACCTCTTTATCCGGTCATAAAGAGGCGAAAAAGCGATTGCTCCGGTTTAAGGGCGCTCCTATACTGCCTTCTATGTTTTATCCCCCGCACGACATCTGGGAGTGTGTTTTTAGCGGACCTAAGGTCCGCTATTTTTTTAATGGGTACCGTCAAAGAAGTGATGGCTGGTCTTTGATTGTGTCCGTTCTGGAACCGTCGCCTCAGATGCTCAGATGGGAGTGAATCCGGCGAAAGAGTTTATTCGGGGTTTGGTTTCTCCGGGGGACGAGGAGTTCAGCCCGAAGCATCTGGCGGAGTTCGCAGTGGAGACGTTGAGCGATCCGCATCTTGAGATCCGGGATTTGTCTATTTTGCTCGCCTACATTCTCGCTTTGATTGCCGACAAGGCCAATTGGCCGGGGCAGCGCGAACGGATCCGCCGGCGTTTTGCCCTCGCGGTCGGGCGTATTCCCTCCGTGAAGCTCGAATACCGGATGCGGGACTGTGATGAGAACCCGGCCGGGATGAAGCTTCGGGCCGGGGAAGAAGCGAGAGCGCTGATTGCGGAATGCGGGAAAGTGAATGATGAAGCATTTGTGGGGGACGCGGTCCGGGCGGTAAGGCGGGAAGCGTTAAAACTGGGAGTACGCCTTAAAATGAAGGCTTGATCGGAGTGCCGCTCTTATGACTTCACTTGCTCAGACGGGTTATCAGAAGCTGGTCCGGGAAATCGGGGGAATTTATGAGGACGCGAGCCATGCCCTCGTCAGGGCTTACTGGCAGATCGGCCGGCGGATCGTGGAGGGCGAGCAGAACGGTTCCCTCCGCGCGCGCTACGGCGAAGGGCTGGCCGAAGCGCTTTCCGGGGACCTGTCAAAAGCCTACGGCTCAGGATTTTCCCTGAGCAATGTGAAGCGGATGCGGAAGTTTTATCTGCTGCACCGAAAAGGTGCGCCCGCGCACCAATTGAGCTGGGCTCACCATATCGAACTCCTGTCTGTCCGAGATCCCATAAAGCGCCGCGGGCTCGAGAAGCGCGCTCTCAGCGAAGGCTTAAAGCGCGATGATGTGCGGGCGATGGTGCAGGCTGAAATCTCAAAAGAGTATGGAAGCCCATCGAGTCCCGCCGCCGCTCAGCCCCTTCCACTCCGGCTTTTAACCGAAATCCGCGGCAAGCTTTATACTCACCAGATCATCGAGAAGGGCGGCACTCTTTACGTTGACCTTGGCTTCAGAAATTACCGGCGGCTCCCGCCTGCTCAGGCCGCGCATTTCAAAAAAGGGGATTTTGTGGAAATGCTCCCGGCGGAAGGGCTTCGTAAGCTGGCTGGCGCTTCGTCAAAAGCCCTCTTCACTTATGAATCAAAACTCGACCGCGTTACGGACGGCGACACGCAGTGGTATTTTATTTTCACGAGCCGGCCTGAAGGAGCCGCAGGGATGAGAAATGACAAGCTGCGCCTGCGCGGGATCGACTGCCGGGAACTCAGCGCATCAAGAGGCCGGGCGTGCAGGGAATACGTGCAGGAGCTGCTTGGACGCGCCGTAAAACTGACCGTGGCCACGACGAAACCCGACAAATTCGACCGCTATCTCTCGGATGTTTTTGTGGGACTCGAGGACGGGACGGAAATCTTCCTCAACAATGAACTGCTGAAGAAGGGGTATGCCCGTCTGTACAAAGACCCTAAACCCGAAGATTGGGGCGATTAGCGCGGCGCAGTGCCCGCGGCCGTTTTAAACCTTCTCCTTGATCTTGAAGAGCTCGAGTACCTGCGGATGCAGGATCCCGTTGGTCGCGCAGTGGGTTGGGGAGTCGAGGGTGACGCGATTGCCCAATCAAGTGTACCGGTTACTAATCTGATAAAAGCTGAAAACCGGCAAAACGGCACGCCTAATCGACAGCCTGCTGGGGATTTGCGAATCGGGCCGGAAACTGTGCGAAATACATCTTTAACTTAGCGCGGAATTTTAGAGGTGGTATCAAGGGACACGTTTTAATTTAGTTTTTAGAAAAATTTTTCTGTCAGCCTGATATAAATTTAAATATACTCTGACCCTAACAAAGGACTTCCCATGACAACACCACCTCACTCCCCGGTGGCAAAGGGAAAGACAATCCGAAATCATTCCAAGCGGGCCGCGCCGGCCCGCTTTTTTTGTGCCTTGTGGCAGAAGAACAGCGAGAGTGAAAATTCATGATTTCTGAATATCTATGGGCAAAAACTGATAGACAAAATGAGAGTCGGTGGCATCCACTTATCCTTCATATGGTTGATGTGGCGGCTGTCGCGGATGTTGTATTGAGTCGAGAGCCACAAGCAACAAAGGATAAATTGGCAGGTTTAATAGGACTTCCATGGGAAGAAGCCCGGCCATGGATACTTCTCCTTATCGCCTGCCATGATCTTGGGAAAGCTAGTCCTGGGTTTCAACTAAAGTGGAAGCCGGCGAGAGAACTACTTGCCAATACCGGTATTAATCTGCCTCGGCTTCCTGATACATCAATCCACCATGCGTTCGTCAGTCAAATAGCTCTTCAAAAGCTGCTTCAGGAATCAGGCTGGTCGGAAGAATTATCTGAGCGTTGCGCGGATGCCGTGGGCTGCCATCATGGAATGCGCGCGTCATCAAAAGTTTTGGATGACTTGGAAGGTAACCGCAATGGAGTAGATGAGCAAAATTGGATGGTTGTCTGGAAAGAGATTTTTGATTCGCTTTGCCGGACATTTAAGACCGGAAATCCACCAGTTAAATCAACAGTAGCTGGCGCAGAGTTTATGCTGCTGGCCGGTCTTACGAGTTTTGTAGACTGGATTGGTTCCAATGAAGAATGGTTTCCTTTTGGAACAATTCTAGATTGCCAGGATCTTGATCAATGGTTTGATATTCGCCGTGAAAACGCAATAAAGGCTTTGGATGCTTTAGGATGGCAGCCCCGAGAACCTCTTATTAAAGAAGAAATATTTTTTGAAAAAGCCTTTCCTCGTTGCAATCCCCCGCGTCCACTTCAAAGGGCTATGGTAGAAGCGATTAGCAAAGTCGATGAACCGTGTATTTTGTTGCTTGAAGCACCCATGGGAGAAGGGAAGACAGAAGCCGCGTTTTACGCCCATCTTGAATTGCAGCGTCGGTTTGGGCACAGAGGGTTGTACATTGCTTTGCCGACTAAGGCCACGGGGAATGAAATGTTTACACGAACGCTTAAATTCCTTCAGGCATTTGCTATCGGCCGCACACTCGATCTCCAATTAGTTCACGGCGCCGCGATGCTTAATGAGGTGTTCCAAAATTTGCGCTTGAATGGAATCTTTGACGAAGAAAATGATGGAGCTATATGGGCTGGAGAGTGGTTCACTCACAAAAAGCTTGCTCTTCTTTCAGAATACGGTGTGGGAACCATTGATCAGGCGCTTTTACCGATTCTTCCGGTACGACATTATTTTATGAGGTTGTGGGGACTTGCCAACCGCGTGGTGATCTTTGATGAAATCCATGCGTACGACATCTACACAGGAACTTTGTTGATTCATGCTATCCGTTGGTTGCGGGCTCTAGGCTCATCCGTAATATTGCTTAGCGCGACATTGCCGCCAGCATTTCGCAGACGATTGGCTAAAGCTCTTGGAACCGAACTGCCGGGAATTGAGGAGAAATATCCGCGGTTGACGATTTTCTCAGAAAATTCATGCAAACAGAAACAGTTTGAGGCAGATGCAACCCGCCGCAGAGATGTTGTGATTTCGGGTATTGATCCATCAATCGAATCTCTGAAAAAAACAATAGATACTCAGCTTCCCGGTAATGGATTTGCCGGTGTCATTGTGAATACCGTTCAAAGAGCGCAGGCGTTTTATGTGGCCTTTGGTATGGGTGAGCAGATTTATTCTGCGGATGTGGTTGTGGGTAAGAGATTATCTGATGGAACGGAAGTACACCTTTTTCATGCTCGGTATCCGGCACAGGCGCGGCAGAAAAGAGAAGATGCAATACGGGCTATCTACGGCAAGAACGAAGAGGCTGATGGAAAGATCAAGAGCCGGAGCGGCAGGCGGATTCTTATTGCTACACAGGTCGCCGAGCAAAGTCTTGATCTTGATTTTGACATGATGGTAACGGACCTTGCGCCAATCGATCTTGTGCTGCAGCGCGCGGGCAGACTTTGGCGGCATGAGCGGAGCTTTCGGCCAACTGAAAGACCGCTGCTTTTTATTGCCGGACTTGAAGGAGAAAAACAAGGTTCCTTTGGGAAACCGCTTTGGTGGAATAAGATTTATTCGCGGGAAGATATTCTATTGCGCACATGGGACTGCCTGAAGGCGAAAGAGAAAAGGAAAGAGACCTTGCATTTGCCGGAGGAGATAGATGATTTAGTGCGCGATGTTTATGATGCAGTCCATTATCCTGAAGACACGGAAATCCTCCAGCGGTTGGAGAATGCGGAGATTAAGAGCGAAGGCGATCAATTTGCCCATCAGGCAATGGCCCATCAGTCGATTATCGGCCTTCCGGAAGATGGCAGCTGGAAGGATGCGAGCCGGTTTTATTTGTATGATGATGATAAACAGGGAGTGCATTTCACGTTAAAAGCCCAGACACGGCTTGGGGAAGATTCTGTAATGGTCATTCCGATTTTTTTGAAAGATAATTTTGAGCCTTCGATTGTGCCGGACGTTACAACGGCCAAAAAATGGGCCATGCGAGCGGTTTCACTCTCACGCAAAGGAGTCCTCCATCATTTGAGAAGTCTCGGAGTCCCAGAGGGGTGGGTAAAGGTTCCTCTGCTCCATAATTCTTATCCAATGTTATTTGATGCTCAGAGTGTTTGGTCCGAAGACAGCACTGTAAGTTTGGACGAGGAACTGGGAATTGTTTACAAAGCGAGGGAAGAATAATGGGCCAATATAATTTAATCGATGAGCAGTGGATACCCGTGCGTGACCTTGAGGGCAATCGAAAGGAACTGGGCATTCGTGACGTGCTTTTGACGGCAGAAAACCTATCTGTCATCGAAGACCCTTCGCCATTAGTAACGGCGGCGATTCACCGGTTTCTGCTGGCTGTGCTTTACCGGGCGCTCCGGGGCCCTTGCGATATTGACGAAGCGAAAAAACTTTTCACAGAAGGGTTGCCCAAAGACAAAATTCGAGCGTATTTGAATGAGTGGAAAGACAGGTTTTGGTTGTTTGATGAAAAATATCCGTTTGGACAAAATCCAAATATACCGGAAAGCGAAGTTGAACCATGGACAAAATTAACTGTTGAATATAACTCTACTAGCAACAAGGTTTTGTTTGATCATACAGATACAAGAAACCCCTGTGAGCGCACTTTTGCGGAATGCGGACGATGGTTGCTGGCCATAATGAGTTTTTCTGTCAGCGGTGGACGCGGTTATTATCCATCGCCATCTCCCAATGCGGTTATTTGTTTTCCAATGGGACGAACCCTTGAAGAAACATTGCTGTATTCGCTTGTTCCTCAGAATTTGAACGTGTTAATGAACGATCTCCCGATATGGGAGAAAAGCTCTCCTCAACTTCCTATTCCTAAATTAAAAAGAATGGCTGCAGGTTATGCAGATTTATACACTTGGCCAGCTCGTTTCGTTCTCTTAAAACAACAGTCGTCAGGTAATGTAAAATTTGTCCGTTTTGTTGCGGGAGAAGGCTTTGAAAAAGATAGTAGACTATTAGATCCCATGCAGTCCTATAGGAAAAATGATGAACACGGATTGTTGCCGATCCAATTTAAGGAACGAGGCTTCTGGAGAGATTTTCAATCTATTCTTCCGGATGGTGAGGGAGTGCCGCCTAAAAACCTCGAGAATGCTATTGAATTAACGAGAAGGCAGAGGGCGAGGATGCCGGGATCGGTGGTAGTTTTGGGGTTACGAAACGAACCACCGTCCGCAAATCTTGAATTTTGGAGGATGGAGCGGTTTGTTCTTCCCGAAGCTTTAGCTGGTGATCGATGTGTTGGTAAAGATATTCGCACCATGCTTGAGGAAGCTGAAGATACGAGTAAATCACTTTATTCCGCGTGTGCTGGTTTTGCAGAAGCATCATTAAGCCATGGAGATAGAAAGCCAGACAAGGGCGATAGTAAAAAATTTATTGCACAAATGCCCTCACTTTCAAGCTATTGGACAATCCTGGAACTAAAATTTCATGCAATTCTTCGTGATTACACCCTTGAATGTAACCCCGATAATATTCACCATGACTGGCTTGTTTGTGTTCGCCAGGCATTGCAGGATGGCTGGAATTTGCACGAGCAGTCGGTTTGTGCAAGTGACGCCTGGACCATTCGGGCGATGGTGAAAGCGAGCGAAATCATTAAGAGAAAAACCATCGAATTAAATAAATCTATTAAGCAACTGAAGGAGGGGGCATGAGTACCTTAATTGAGGAATTGGCAGACCGTTCCTGCAAGGAATCTCGGGTGCGGGCGGTGTTGAAGCGCAGTCTTGCCTTCGAACCAGGAGCTTATCCTCCAGCTTTTCCATATGTTGAACATCGTCTAAAAAGCGAAGACAGCGAGTGGAAGCGAAAAGTCTATTATCTTGTTGCGGGGCTGTGGGCGATGAGTTTCCGCAGGGGAATCGGTGGTGTCACGCAATCTATCGCCGATGCCTGCCGGCTGCTGTATTGGGCGAACGATCAATCTCCAAGTGTCGAGAGGCGATTTATAACTTTGATTGATTCAGATCAGCAACAGTTGCCATATCGATTAAGACAGCTGATTTCATTACTCAAAGAATATGAAATCGATTTTGATATTTTGTCGAAGGATCTTTTATCATGGAATCATCTTGATAAATTTATTCAAATCCGATGGGCCAGAGAATTCTACAATCAAGCAGCTGAAAAAAATGAAGAAATAGAAACTACAGCTAAGGAGAATGCGCAATGAAAACTTTTATTGAGATTCATGTCCTGCAAAATTACGCCCCGAGTAATCTTAACCGAGATGACACGGGTGCACCGAAAGACGCTTTCTTTGGCGGTCGGCGCCGCGCCAGGATTTCCAGCCAGTGCCAAAAACGAGCGGCGCGAGTCAAAGACACTATTAGGACAAAAAGACTGCGGGAAGAGCTCACTAAAATTCTTATTACGAAAGGACGAAATCAAGAGGAATGCAATCAAAGGATCGAGCTTGCTCTTAAGTCGGTCAAATTGATTGTGAAAGAAGACGGAAAAACTGAGTATTTATTATTTTTGGGCAAAAGGGAAATCGAAGGTATTGCTAATGCGATCGATAAGCATTGGGATTCTCTTGTATCCTCCGTTGCTTTGGATGAAAAGACAGATAAGAGAAAAAAGAAGAAGGGGGAAGAAGCTGATGCGCTTCCTGCAGAGTTGAAAAGTTCGATTGAAAAGGCCCTTGATGGTGGGAAGGCGATTGATCTCGCTCTGTTTGGACGAATGCTTGCCGATATGCCTAAAAAAAATCAAAATGCGGCATGCCAGGTTGCTCATGCCATTTCAACGCATGCGGTGGACCGGGAATTTGATTTTTATACCGCTTTAGATGATCTTAAGCCAGAGGAGACTGCCGGATCCGACATGATGGGTACAGTGGAGTTTAATTCAGCATGCTTTTATCGATATGCGGTTGTAGATCACGAAAAGCTGATTGAAAACTTGCAGAAGGACAAAGAACTTGCTTATTCAGGGCTCCGAACCTTTCTTGAAAATTTTGTAATTGCAGAACCAACAGGAAAGCAAAACAGTTTCGCGGCACATAATCCTCCTGAATATGTCGCTGTTTCAGTTCGACATAATACTGCGCCTCGTAATCTTGCCAACGCGTTTGAGGTGCCCGTGCGGGTAAAAAACGAGGAATCATTAACCACAGAATCAGCAAAACGGCTTGCCGAGAAAGAGAAGAGACTGTCTGCCATCTATGGCGATGATGGAAAATCTTTTTATTTTGATGTGCTTGATACGCAAGCTGCTATCGGTGCAAGGAAGAATTCTCTAAGAGAACTTCTTGATGCCGTTATTGAGACTGTAAAAAAGTCGGAGGCGTAATTATGGGAACATTGCTTATTCGATTGGAAGGCCCTATGCAATCATGGGGCACGATCAGCCGTTTTGCTCAGCGGGATACAGGAAAAGAACCGAGCAAGTCCGGAGTTATTGGGCTTCTTGCCGCGGCCTTGGGTTATGACCGTGAAAACTGGATAGATGTAGAACCACTAACTCGATTACGAATGGGCGTTCGATACGATCGTCCGGGTGTCCTTAAACGGGATTACCAGACGGCAGGATGTGCTTCACCAAAAGAAATAATAAAAGCCGATGGAAAACTATCAGATAGTGGGGTTGTTTCTGAACGCTTTTATCTTTCGGACGCCTGTTTTCTCGTTGGATTAGAAGGTTCCGATTCTGATTTGCTTGAGCGATGTCATAATGCATTGCGTAATCCAAAGTGGCCGCTGGCGTTGGGACGAAAATCCTATGTGCCTGCAGAACCGATTTGGCTTTCCGATGGTTTTCGTTGCGAGGAATCCTTAAAAGAAGCATTAAATAAGTATCCATGGAGTGGGAGAAAAGAGTCGCCGACTCAACTTTTTTTTTCGTTTGAATCTGGAGATAATTCAGGCCGCATGGTCATGGATCAACCATTGTCGAATTTTAACGAACGGCGGTTTGGCTCTCGTTTTGTGGTTTCTGAATGGCTCCCGATTATGCAGGTGGTAGCTCATGTTGCTTCATAGAATTCAGCTGAATTTGCGTTGTAAAGAAGCGCGGCGAGATATTTCCGATCCTTATGAAATGCACTCTACTCTTTGCCGTGCGTTTTCAAAACAAGACCAAAAATGTTCTCCTGCCATTTTCCTTTGGCGGCTGGAACCGGAGATGAATGCCGGCGGCACGCCTAAAGCATTAATCCAAAGTCAGGAGATGCCCGAGTGGTCGCGCATTGGAATTAATGATTGGTTTGCTGACGAGCCCTCAGGCCCGATTGATATTAAGCAAAAGCTTAAATTGGATGCCGCTGCTCTTTCAAATAAAATGAGATTCAGATACCGTCTGCGGGCCAATCCATCGGTGCGTCGTAATGGAAAGCGGATTGGTTTATACAAACCTGAAGAACAAGATGCCTGGTTAGTAAGACAAGGTGGCTTGAAGGGGTTTTCTCCTGAAACGATTTATCGCTCTCAAGAACGAATGCTCACGGGAAAAAGACGATCGGGTGAGCCTATTCGGATTTTTTCGGTCCTCTACGATGGTATTTTGAAAGTCGAAGATTCGCTTTTATTTATTGAAACTGTAAAGAATGGAATCGGACATGGAAAGGCAATGGGGTTAGGCTTATTTTCTATTTTTCCAATGGCGGTTTAGCAGGCATACAGTTGTGATTTTAATCGCGGCCAGCCTTTTGAATTATAGAATGCCCTGCATTGAACAAATAACTGAGATCAACACCCATGAGCACCGGCAATAATCCGCATCTCCCCAAACTCACCCCGATAACTATTAAAGAACGCGTTTCCCTCGTTTATGTAGAAAAAGGCAACCTCGATGTGCTTGACGGCGCATTTGTGGTGGTTGATGGCAATGGGATCCGTACGCATATTCCAGTCGGCGGTGTTTCCTGTCTCATGCTTCAGCCGGGCACACGAATTTCCCATGCCGCGGTTGCTTTGGCGGCAAGAGTCGGATGCCTGATTTTCTGGATAGGGGAAGCCGGGGTCCGGCTTTATTCCGCCGGGCAGCCCGGAGGCGCTCGCGCCGACAGGCTGCTGTATCAAGCGCGCCTTGCACTGGATGAAGATTTGAGGCTTAAAGTTGTCAGGCAGATGTATCGCATGCGTTTCGGGGACGAACCTCCAGCTAAGAGAAGTGTAAATCAATTGCGTGGAATCGAAGGGGCGAGAGTCCGGAAAATGTATGAGCTTTTAGGCAGGCGATATGGTGTAAAGTGGAGGTTCCGTAATTATGATTCCGAAGAATGGGCGAGTGGAGATTCCGTGAATCAATGCCTGAGCGCGGCAACGGCTTGCCTTTATGGAATTACCGAAGCGGCTGTATTGGCTGCGGGCTATGCTCCGGCGATAGGTTTCATTCATACGGGAAAGCCGCTGTCGTTTGTTTATGACATAGCGGATTTATTTAAATTTGAAACGGTAGTTCCGGTTGCATTCCAGATTGCGGCGGATGAACCGCATAACCCTGAACAGGCAGTACGCTACGCTTGTCGCGATGCCTTCAGAAAAACACAGCTCCTTCAAAGAATCATTCCCACTATAGAGGAAGTCCTCGTTGCCGGGGGCCTCCCTCTCCCCGAAACTCCGGATGATGCGCAGCCCCCGGCTATACCAAACAAGGAAGGATTAGGCGATGATGGTCATCGTACTTGAAAATGCCCCTGCTCGTTTACGGGGGAGATTGGCCGTTTGGTTGTTGGAAGTAAGAGCGGGAGTTTACGTGGGGGTCTATTCAGTGAAAGTTCGCGAGATGATCTGGCGAAACGTTATGGCCGGTATTGAAGACGGCAATGCCGTTTTGGCTTGGTCATCTCCGGTAGAATCCGGATTTGAGTTTTTAACGCTTGGCAAAAACAGGCGGATCCCGGTTGAGTATGACGGCTTACAACTCGTATCTTTTATGCCGCCGGAAGAGAAGGACAGCGCAAGTGATGTGATGAACGAAGAGGAATAATCAATTTTGGTAACCCCGATTTTGGTCTACCAACAGCTTTTGATGAAAAACCCCCGTATAACGGCCTTTAAATAGAAAATAGAAGCATGTTCCCCGCGCAAGTGGGGATGAACCGAGCTTATAGCTCGTATAAAAAAGGCTCTTTGAATGTTCCCCGCGCAAGTGGGGATGAACCGAAAATCATCAGCCGTTTTAACCTTCCGGACACATGTTCCCCGCGCAAGTGGGGATGAACCGGCCGATATACAGCGGTCTACGTTCAACCGCTCATGTTCCCCGCGCAAGTGGGGATGAACCTACCAGAAACCGAACGAGGGTGTTCTCTCTGGAATGTTCCCCGCGCAAGTGGGGATGAACCGGACTACCTACTACCAGAAAACATGTAACAGCAATGTTCCCCGCGCAAGTGGGGATGAACCGGACGTACCTACTACCAGAAAACATGTAACAGCATGTTCCCCGCGCAAGTGGGGATGAACCGGCATGGACGCCAAAGCGGCGTACACAAAAACAATGTTCCCCGCGCAAGTGGGGATGAACCGTATGAGATCTATTATATATTCCGGGCTAATTTATGTTCCCCGCGCAAGTGGGGATGAACCGTAGGGAGAGAGAGCGCCCCCCTGCTCTGTATGATGTTCCCCGCGCAAGTGGGGATGAACCGTGCAAGCTGAGATAAAGCGGCGGGTAGAGAAAATGTTCCCCGCGCAAGTGGGGATGAACCGGCTAGGCGGGATCTTATTTGATCTAAATCGCTATGTTCCCCGCGCAAGTGGGGATGAACCGATTTACAGCCCGACTGACTCGGAATCGATGGAATGTTCCCCGCGCAAGTGGGGATGAACCGAAAAAATCAAAGCCGGACGCTGGATCCAGCGCATGTTCCCCGCGCAAGTGGGGATGAACCGTAGGAAGGGGGGGCGTCCCCCTGCTCTGGATGATGTTCCCCGCGCAAGTGGGGATGAACCGAGAGGGCGTCCCCCTGCTCTGGATGCATAGGGATGTTCCCCGCGCAAGTGGGGATGAACCGGATGATGATATGACACCTAGCTACGATGAACTATGTTCCCCGCGCAAGTGGGGATGAACCGGATACTCACTTAATTTTTTGTGACGCTTGTAAATGTTCCCCGCGCAAGTGGGGATGAACCGCGTCAATTCCGAACCCGAGTTATTCACAAGCCATGTTCCCCGCGCAAGTGGGGATGAACCGATTTACAGCCCGACTGACTCGGAATCGATGGAATGTTCCCCGCGCAAGTGGGGATGAACCGAAAAAATCAAAGCCGGACGCTGGATCCAGCGCATGTT
>Ga0163146_10006577_pt1 | contig 13111 bp, 13 predicted proteins | sample OliLakLV19MP7G1_FD_148648 | JGI IMG/M metagenome (GOLD analysis project Ga0163146, IMG submission 148648) | Freshwater microbial mat bacterial communities from Lake Vanda, McMurdo Dry Valleys, Antarctica - Oligotrophic Lake LV.19.MP7.G1 | ecosystem: Environmental > Aquatic > Freshwater > Lake >... | reverse complement strand
TCGCGAGATCTGTCGAGTGGTCCCGGACCGTCAAGCGCTCGCGCCGGAGTGTCGACGTGGCTCGTGGGCAGAGCAGGTTGCCTTTGCCTTCAGCACTCACAGCACCCCTGGCAGGGGTCCGTGGGGGACGCACTTCAAGCCGATGATGTCTGGGGAGAAGTCCGACGGAACAGCCGTTCACTCGCCGGACATCGGGGAAATCGACGCGGAGGTGATCGCGTACTGGGCCGCGCGCGCGAAGGGTGCGAAGCATCCGTCTCTCGTCGCACGCTTCGCCGACCTCGTCTGGGAGTTGACCCCCGTGGTCACGAAGGGGAAGCGCTCCGCGAACGCCATCGAGTACGCCCGGCTCGCGATCGACGGCTACATGGCTGCGTCGCGGATGGACGATGGATCCGCCTGGGGCGACACGCGCGAGAACCTTGGTCGTGCGCTTGAGCTCGCGATGAGCGTGAAGGACACCGCGCGGGTCGCCGACGTTGCCAAAGCCCACTTCGAGTACGTCGACCGGACGAGCGACGACGACAAGATCGGCACGTACTGCTACCTGTTCGACAACTTGCTGCAGAAGAGCAAGGGGCCGCGCCTCGACGCTTCGCAGGAGAGCGCGATCATCGCGATGTTCGAGTCGAAGCTGGCCGCGATGGCCGTCCCTGGAGGCGGTTGGGACGTCGATCCGTTCGGTCCGCGCGATGTCGGCATGCGGTTGGCCGCGTACTACGAGCGGAATGACCTCGTCGCGGATCGCGTTCGAGTGATCCGAGTCGTAGCCGAGGCGTTCGAGCGTCGCGCGAAGCTTGGGGATGCGCTGACCGGAGTCATGTTCCTGGAACATGCCCGTGAGCATTTCTTGTTGGCTGGACTTCGCGAGGATGCCGAGCGGATCCAGGTCGAAGCCGAAAGGCTCGGACCGCAGGCCGTGAAGAGCCTCGCGCGCACGACGGTTTCTCACGAGATCCCCACGGAGGACCTGGAGAAGTACCTGGAGGCGATGGTCAGCGGTGGACTCGATGTCGCCTTACCTCGGTTCGTGGTGCACTTCGTGCCGGACCAGACCGACGTTGCAGCGCGCGCGGAGGAATCCAGCAAGGCCCATCCCATGTGGGCGATGTTCGCGGCGCGACCGGTCAAGCTCGGCGACGGCCACATCGAAGCCGACGTGGGGGACTCTTCGGGAGACCCTGACGGCCTTAGGGCTCACCGCACGGCTGAGGCGCTCCAGTTCCAAGTGCCGTGGATGTCGTGGACGTTGGAGCGCCTTATCGCCGAGGGGCTGACGGCGGATCACGTGCTCGCCTTCGTGGAGAAGTGCTGGCTGTTCGAGACGGACCGCATGGCCTTGGTCCGACGAGGCATCCACGCTCACTTCCTCGGCGACTACGCGCAGGCCATCCATTTACTCATCCCGCAGATCGAGCACGTTGTGGTTCGCCTGCCGTCGCTGGCAGGCAAGGCCAGCACGAAGCCACATCGGACCGGGCGCGGTGTGATGCAGGTCAAGAACCTCAACGACGTGTTGCCCAAGGAATCGTGGCCGGTACCTGGCGAGGGCGGCGAGAACCTGCGGATGTATCTGCTCAGCGCGCTCGCGCATCCGAAGGGGTTGAACATCCGCAACGACGTCTGTCATGGACTGTGGCCTGCCGATCGATTCACCCAACACGTGAGCGAGCGCATCCTCCACGTGCTGCTCACCGTCGCCCTGCTGCGAGCGCAAATGGTCGACGACGACGGCGAAACGGACGGATCGCTAGCTGCGGAGTCCGCCCGCGACGATCCTGGCGTCGAGACGTAACGCAGCGACGGGGGCGAGCGGATCGCCGACATAGGGAGCTTCTCAGGGACAGACGGCGGCGCGATCCGCACACTCGTGCGCGCCCTACCTCACGTCTCTGAAGCGCAGGGTGAAGCGGTGCTCGTCAAAGTATGCCTGAACGATGTTCGGCTTGTCTGGAAGCGCGCGTGCTGCCGAAATCACACGCCGCCTATGCCACAAGGGCATGCGAGCACCAAGGCATACCTCTAAGATCGAGTTCGCAGGGACAGGGTAAGCCCGTGCCCCGCCGGCGGGATGTACGTACCGCCACTCTCCTTCATAGGCCCAAGCCTTACCCTTCGTGCGGACAACGTTGAGCATCGCCTCTGGTGGGTGCGGGCCGAGGGGATCGATGGGCGCGCGGCGAGTCCGGTAGATGACAGGAAACGCAGGCAGCGAATCTAGTTCGCCCTTAGTCTGGGCACGATAGCCGACCGCGAAGCCGCGGTGCTCGCTGGCGTAGTGCGACCAGAGGACGGGATTCTGTATCTCCGTCGCGAACGAGCACAGCGCTACTTTGTCGAGATCCTTCTCGTAGAACTCGTCGGCGTAGCGCATTCGATGTACAGGCGATGTGCACAGCAATTCGCACCGACGACGAATCTCATACGCCCGGTGCCCCTCTCCATACAGTGCGCCATGCTTCAGGACGGCGCGGATCACGGCCTCTCGCCGAGATGGCGGCGGCAGGCGGAGCCTGGGATACAGGTCGAACGGGTCGTTCAGGTCCTGTGGGCTCGCGAAGTAGAGCTGGCGATCACGAAGCAGACAGTTCAGGTCTCGAGCGAAGCGCCGCAGTCCGCGAAGCTTGTAGATCACCGGCGGCGCATCGGTCCGGAGCTGGGGCACGGCGACGAGGCTAACGAGCTTCAGTGGATCCGCACCAGGAGTATGTGAGCAACGCGGCCGGCCGCAGTAACAAGGCGGGCGACGGGCGCACAAGCGGGTTCCACAGGTCGGAGACTCGTCCCGTGCGTATGGCAACCGGGCGACGCTGGCTGCGGCTCGGCGTCGCTGGGCGCGGGTTCCTTGCTGGCGACTTGGAGGTCGCATCGCCGGTCAAATGACCCCTCGGCCCTGGCGGTAGCCCAGTGGCCAGTTCAGCGACCGATTCTGAAGGGAATCGGACCCTCGAAGTTCCCCGCTGGGTCCCCGTTGGCGCGCAAAACCGACCGCCAGATTGGCCGAACGAGTCTCGAAGTGCCCCAAAACGGTCCCCATTCGTTCCCCGTAGGTACACCGGAATCGGCCCATTTGAACTGAGCGCAGGTAGTGAAATCGGCCCTGGCGCTATCTAGAAGGCCGAAAACTGCCATTTTGTCGGGGAACTTTGCTTCGTGAGTGCGGCTTCTTGGGGAACTTCCCTTTGGTGAGTTCCCCATTGGTTCACCACGCGTTCCCCGCGATTAGACGCCTCCAGGAGGCCCTCTGATCACTTTGTGCACCTCGCCATTGTGGTGACGCGCGCGAATCGCTATCTCGGAGCGAACAACTCAACGCGCGGCCGAAGCAGTCCAAGTCACCATTCCAAGTCCGGCCGCTCCAACCGATCCCCAGGGATCCCGGAGCTTCGACTTGGACACTCTCATCATCCGCCGCGTCGCCCTCGCGGACCTGCATCTCGACCCGGCGAACGCGCGCCTGCACGGCGAGCGCAACCTCGAGGCGATCCAGGCCTCGCTCGCGCGCTTCGGCCAGGCCGAGCCGCTCGTTGTCCAGCGCTCGAGCGGGCGCGTCGTTGGCGGCAACGGGCGCCTCGTCGCGATGCGCAGCCTGGGCTGGACGCACGCCGACGTCGTCGAGCTGGATCTCTCCGAGACCCAGGCCACCGCGCTCGGCATCGCGCTGAACCGCACCGCGGAACTCGCGGAGTGGGACGAACAAGCTCTCGGGAAGCTCCTCGCGAGCCTCGAGGTCGACGACGCGCTCGACGGCGTGGGGTTCGACGACGACGAGCTGAAGGAGGCGCTCGCAGCGTTGATCGAGCCCGGGGCGGTCGAGGATCCCGGTGCCGTCGAGCCTCCCGCCATCGCCACCTCGCAGCGCGGCGACGTGTGGCTCCTCGGCGACCACCGACTGATGTGCGGCGACTCGACGTCGTCCGCGGACTTCGCTCGCCTGATGCGCGGTGAACACGCCACGCTCCTCTCGACGGACCCGCCGTACTGCGTCAACTACACCGGCCAGGACCGCCCGATCCACGACGGCAAGCCGAGCGGCAAAGACTGGACGCACGTGTACCGCGAGATCGACATCGCCGACCTTGGCGTGTTCCTCGACGGCGTGTTCGCTGCCGTGCTGCCGCACACCGTCGAGCGGCTGCCGGTGTACGTGTGGCACGCGCACCTCCAGCAACCCACCATCGCGGCGGCGTTCGAGCGGCACGGCCTTCTGCTGCACCAGGTGCTCGTGTGGGTGAAGCCGAGCGCGGTCTTCGGCCACAGCTACTACCGCTGGAAACACGAGCCGTGCGCCTTCGGATGGCGGCAGGGATTCAAGCCCGAGCACGGCATCGGCCAGCACGACACCGTGTGGGAAGCGGACTGGGACGGCAAGGCGCGCTTCTCGACGTTCCACCCGACCTCGAAGCCGACGAAGCTCTTCGAGATCCCGATCGAGCTGCACACCACGAAGGGGGACGTCGTCGTCGAGCCGTTCAATGGCTCGGGCAGCCAGATCCTCGCGGCCGAGAAGCTCGCGCGTCGCTGCTACGCGATGGAGCTCCAGCCGGTGTTCGTCGACGGCACGATCGACCGCTGGCAGACCGCGACGGGGAAGGTCGCGACGCTCGAAGGCAGCGGACAGACCTTCGAGGCGACGCGCGCTGAGCGCGTGCGTGACCAGGAGCCGGCCCCGTGAGTGCGCGCATCCCGATCGGGGCTTTCGAGCACTACGTGGCCATGGGCAACGACCGCTCGTACGAGCAGGTCGCCTCTCACTTTCACGTCACCAAGCGCGCCGTCACGAAGGCCGCCGCGCGCGAGCGCTGGAGCGAACGCCTGGAGAAGATCGAGCGCGACGCGCAGACCCGCGTCGACGAGAAGCTCACGGAGAGCATCGAGCAGATGCGCCTGCGGCACTCGAAGATGCTGCGCGCGATGGCGGGCCGCGCGGTGAAGGCGCTCCAGGAGTTCCCGCTCACCTCCGGCATGGAGGGCCTGCGTGCAGCGGAGGCCGTGATCAAGCTGGAGCGACTCGTTGCCGGCGAGGTCACCGAGCGCGGCGCGACGAGCGTCGAGGTGCTGATCAAGAACGAGTTCAACCAGATCATGGTCCGCGCGGCGGAAGCGGAAGCGAGTGAGGACGAAGCCGAAGACGACGACGAACACGACGAGGAACTCGATGAAGCAGACGACGAGTAGGGCCTTCAGCAAGCTGGCGCTCTTCGAATACCTCGGCCACAAGCCGCACCCAGGCCAGCTCGAGATTCACCTCTCGAAGGCCCCGCGGCGCGTGGTTGCGTGCGGAGTGCGGTGGGGCAAAACCCGCGTCGCCGCCATGGAGGGCCTTGCCGCAGCGCTTGAGCCACGCGAGCGCTCGATCGGGTGGATCGTGGCCCCGACGTACGACCTCGCCGAGCGCACGTTCAACGAGGCCGTCTACTTCATGACGAAGAAGATGCCCCACCGCATCATCAGCCTGCGCCAGCACGATCACTCGCTCGTGATCCGCAACATGAGCGGAGGGATCTCGGAGATCCGCTGCAAGTCGGCCGACAACCCGGTGTCGCTTTTGGGCGAGGGCTTGGATTGGGTCGTGATCGACGAGGCCTCGCGTCTCAAGCCCGGGATCTGGCAGAGCCACATCGCTCAGCGCCTGATCGACAAGCGCGGCTGGGCGCTGCTCATCTCGACGCCGCGCGGAAAAGGATGGTTCTTCGATCTCTGGCGTCGCGGCCGCGGACCGGATCGCGATCCCGACTACGAGTCGTGGAACCAACCTTCGAGTTCGAACCCGGTGCTCGACCCCGAGCTGATCGAGCGTCAGCGCGCCGTGCTACCCGAGCGCGTGTTCCGCCAAGAGTTCGGCGCGGAGTTCCTCGAAGGCTCGGGCGCGGTGTTCCGCTACGTGCGCGAGGCAGCCACGGGGGAGTTCGTCGAACCGCGTGCGGGCGAGCAGTACTTCGGCGGCCTCGACCTCGCCAAGGTCGAGGACTACACGGTGTTGACGATCATGAACCGGCGCTACGAGGTCGTGTTCGTGGATCGATTCCACCGATTGGACTGGGGCCTTCAGGTGAACCGGGTTCGCGCGACCCTCGAGCGCTACGGGCGCGCGAGCATCCTGGTCGACTCGACCGGCGCCGGCGAGCCGGTCTACGAAGCCTTGTGCCGCGCGGGCGTAAACGTCGAGCCATACGCGTTCACCTCGAAGTCGAAGGCGGCGCTGATCGATCACCTCTCGATCCAGCTCGAGCGCCAGCTCATCACGTTGCCGCGTGTCGAGGTGTGTCCCGCGCTCGTCGATGAGCTGGAGGCGTTCGAGTACACGGTCACCGAGCTGGGCGCGGTGCGCACGTCGGCGCCTTCGGGCTTTCACGACGACATGGTCATCTCGCTGGCGTTGGCCGCGTGGCGTGTGCGCTCGGCGCCGGCTCCGCTCGAGTTCCGCTCGTTCAACAACTGGAACGAGGCTCAGCGCTATCTGTCGGGATTCGGATAGGAGCGGTGCGCGACCGCATGGAGGGGCTTCGCATCGGCGCGTAGACTCCGGCCTCTCGCCCACCGACCACCACACACCGCGCGCGGCGCGACTCTCTCGGGCCGCGTGCGGGGAAGGCGGGCGAGATCTTCCAAGGGGGAGCCGGCACCGGACGTGTCGGCTCCCCCTGCTTCATGCGCGACCGTGCGGGTAGGCGTGCCGGCGCACCGGCGTGCTGGCGTCCCGCGGTCAGCCCACGCGCTCCTCGCCCGGGAGGAAGGCGTCGGGGAGCGCGACCCGGATCAAGAACCGGTCCCCGAGTTCGAGTTCGTCGCGGAGCCACGCGGCGAGCTGATCGGGGTCGGCGTCGTCGAACTCGAAGAGCCCGCCAACCTTTCGCGCGCCCATGCGGCGGAGGCGAGTGGCGAGGCGGTTCCAGCGGGCCTGGGGGAAGTTCTTCGGGGTGAGGTCGATTCCGAGGCAGAGCGTGTCTTGCATGTGATTGCTGATGGCCCGGGCAGCACGATTGCTACCGGGGCGAGGGACAGCCGAGCACATCGTCAAGGGGCTAGCACGATCGGTAGTGCTCGTCGTCCGCTACATGCTTAGGTCCAACCCGCCGTGCGACATCTCATGTCGCGCGCCTGCTCGAGGCATGTTGAGACCCGACCTCCGGGGTAGGACGGCAAGATCGACAGGGCCTCGCGGAACCCCTAGCGTGCGCTGCACGAAGGACTCGACGCGATCGCAGGGGGCCCAAGGGAGCGCGAACATCTTCTCCCCTTCGAGCCGTCCGTCCGCTTCGAGACAGAGCATGGAAAGCCATCTCTCACAGGGCGCTCGCGCTGCGCTGACCAAGATCGAGGAACAACGTCGGAAGCAGGAGGCGCAAATCGCTCTCCGCAACTTGCTTCAGTCGAACGGGGAGTTCCTGTCCCCCAACTCGTGGGTCGTGTTCAGGGACGAGGAGGCACCAACCACGGAACTCCTCGAACGGGAACGCGCCGGTGACGCCGATGCCAGTCTCCAGCGATCCCGCGACTGGGTTCACCAGGGCTGGTCTCGCGCATGCGAGTTGATCCGGGAGCTTCAGCTCATCGATGTCGTGAAGGGGCTGAGGCTTCCCGAGACGCCGTGGATGGACATGCATGGCCTCTTCGTCTCGGTGCTTGTCGCTCGCAGCCCCGCGCGAGAGCGCGAGCGCGCCGCTCGCAAGCTGTCGGCCATCCGCATGGAGCTCCGAGGCGGCCGCTATCAATTGGCGCGGTATTTCGTGTGGTTGAAGGACCAGATCGACGAGCACTGGAAGGGCGAGGCGAGTCGCCCGACGCCGCTGGCGAACGCGCCGTGCGTGGTTGCCGTGGATGGGGCCGCGAGCCCGCAGGCGCATACCGAGCCCGTCGACCTCACGAATCTGCCCAGTCCCATCGCCAATGGGGTGGACTGGGTTCGGGCACGGGTTGCAGCGGGGATCGAGGGTATCCGAACGCCGAGCCTCTCGAACTACAGGAACAAGGGGCAGAAGAACCGGGACGGACTGGCCGGGCAGGACGAAAAGGGCCGAGTCTGGGCGAAGCCGACGACGAACGCGCAGGTGCTCTATCTGCGCTCCACGTTGCGCTCGACAGGGTCTTCCCAGCGGGCCTGAACCATCACAATAACCATCACATCCGTCATATGACGGTTCGACCGCAGGGGTGTGGGGGCATACGACGGCCCGTGACTCCTGGTGCCAGCCGCGCACCAGGACCGACCACGGAACCCCGCGATGCCCTCCAAAAACACTGACCCCTGGCCCCCGCCCGGCGCCGATGAGCTCGTTTCTCTCCCGCAAGTCGCTGCTCGAGTTCGCTGCTCGTGCCGCCATGTCCTGCGTCTCGTAGATCGCGGCGCAGCGCCGCGACCGGTCCGCCTCGGCGCCCTCCTACGCTGGCGTCAGTCGCTCATCGAGAACTGGATTGCGAGCGGTTGCCCCGTACGTGACGAGACCGACCGCGGTGACCGTCGTGAGATCTGAGGATCCCGACACGTCGCCGAAGAACGGCGCCGCCGCGAGCTCGGCCGAGAGCGAAGCTCGGCTGGATCCGGCCAGCCGCCCGAGCCGCTCGTCGAGCACGGTCCTCCCCGCCGCCCTGCACCTCGCCCAGCGCGGCCTGCAGGTGTTCCGGTTGAAGGCTGGGGACAAGGCCCCCGACACGGCGCATGGCCACAAGGACGCCGTGTCCGACCCGCACCGGGTGACGGCGATGTTCACCGGCCGCCCGGATACCAACCTCGGCATTCGTACGGGCGCCGAGTCGAACGTCGTGGTGCTCGACATTGATACGCGTCACGGCGGCGACGAGAGCCTCGCGCAGTTTGAGAAGCGCCACGGTGCGCTCCCCAAGACTGTCGTCTGCGTGACCGGCGGCGGCGGCCGGCACATCTACTTCCGTCATCCCGGCGAGGTGCTCAGGAACCGAGCAGGCGTTCGTCCCGGCCTCGACGTGCGCGGCGACGGCGGCTACGTCGTCGCGCCGCCGAGCATGCACGAGTCGGGCCGGCCGTACACCTGGGCACCGGGTTGCGCGCCGGGCGAGGTCGAGTTCGCTGCGCTGCCGGCGGCGCTGCTCAAGCTACTGCGTTCGCGCGCGAAGACGGTGCAGCAGCGCGCCGGGCTGTACCTCGCCAAGTGCGCGGCCGCTGCCGAGGGCGAGCGCAACCAGAGGGCGTTCACGCTCTCGGGTCATCTGCGTGCTCTTGTCGACGATGACGGTGAGGTTCTTCCTGAAGGGGAAATACTCCAGCTCGTCCGAGACTGGAACAGCAAGAACGTCCCGCCGCTCGAGGACGACGAGTTGGTGCGCTGCGTCGTGAACTCGGCCCAGCACGGCCATCCTCCCGAGCCCAAGCTCCCGATGAACGGCGAGCGGAAAGACAAGCCCCACTCGAACGACGCACCGAACTTCGCGCTCGATGGACGTCCGACGCTCGTCGTGCGTGCGGGAGAACAGCACCGCGTGGCGGACGAGTGCGTCCGGCGCATGTCGCACGAGCGTCCGCCGACGGTGTTCGCGCGCTTCGGCCAGCTCGTCGTGCTCGTGAAATCGATCGGCTCTCAACCCATCGCCAATGCGCGCGAGCGCATCAATGTCCACGCCCTGACGGAGTCGGGCTTGAGCGACGAGCTGAACAGGCGGAACCAGTTCTTGAAGTTGAGTGTGAACCGGCAGACCGGGTGCGCCACGCTTTCACCCCAGGACTGCCCGGTCGCTCTGGCCCGTTGGCTGCTTTCGCGCGGGGCTTGGGCGGGTCTTCCGAACTTGGCGGCGATCTTGACCGCGCCGACGATCCTGCCGTCGGGCGAAGTCGTGGCGGTCCCGGGCTATCACGCTGCGTCGGGCCTGTACCTCGACTGTGCGAAGGACGAGTTCCCGCCGATTGCGCTCAAGCCAACAAAGGAAGACGCGCTGGCGGCGCTTAACGCGCACATCTTGCCGCTCTACGCGGAGTTCCCGTTCGTGAGTCCGGCAGCACGGGCCGTGGCCATCTCGTCCGTGTTCGCCGCGCTGGCGCGCTTCGCGTTCACCTACGCCCCGCTGCACGGCTTCGACGCACCGTCGACCTCGTCCGGGAAGACTCTCTTGGCCGCAGTCGCAGGACTCATCCTCGACGGGATCGAGCCATCCCCGATCGCGCTCGCCGACAAGGACGAGGAGATGGAGAAGCGCGTTGGCGCCGCACTGCTGGAAGGGCTGCGAGTCGCGGTGATCGACAACATCCGGCGTCCTTTCGGCGGCGACTTGATTTGCTCGGCGATCACGAGCCCGTCGGTCAAGGTGAGGATGTTCCACACGCAGAAGCTCGTGCCTGTTCCGACGTGGGCGACGGTTTGGCTCGCAACGGGCAACAACCTGAGCTTCGACGTGGACCTTGGGTCGCGCGCGCTCCGCTGCCGCATCGACGCAAAGCTCGAGCGACCGCAGGAGCGCACGTTCACCATCGCCAACTTGCGCGCTCACGTCCTTCAGCATCGAGGCGCGATCGTGAGCGCCGCCCTGACTTGCCTGCGGGCCTACGAAGTGGCCGGTCGCCCCAGCCAGGGGCTGAAGCCTCTGAACCGCTTCGAGGGGTGGGACCTCGTTCGATCGTGCCTGGTGTGGCTCGGGGTGGGCGATCCCGTCGAGACGATGGACGGACCGGGGACGACGGACCAAGTCACCGACGAGCTCGGTGAGTTGCTGCATGGACTTCGGTCAGCACTGGGAGCCGCCGAGTTCACGGCGGCGACAGCGGTGGCCTGCGCCAAGCTCAAGAACGTCCTGGTTGGCGTGTGCCGCGCGAAGAGTGGCGAGGGGTTGGATGCACGGCGTCTGGGCATCGTGCTGCGACGCGGGGAGGGGCGCGTTGTGGCTGGCTTGCGGCTCGAGATCGCCAGTACGGCGCACGGCGTGAACGCCTATCGCGTCGTGGAAGTGCCCGTGTCGGGTGGGAGTGGGGGGACTGGTGGGAGTGCTGCACCTTCCCCTACCCAGCACACACGTGCGTGCGAACACACACATGAGGACGAGGGGGGGCCCTTCCGCGAAGGAACGGAACAAGTCCCACCAGTCCCACCTCTCCCACCCAAGTCGCTGGATGACTTCGACTTTGGCGAGGCTTCGACCGCTGGATGGGAGCACTAACCCGTGCGCCCTCTCTTCACAGACCTGCGCATGCAGCGCGCGCCGGACCGCGACCGCGAAACGGGCCTGCTCGCCTACCTCAGACTGACGCTCCCAGGCGACATCCAGATCGACGGGATCACGCTGCGCCGCGGCCGCGATCAGCGTCTTCTGCTCGGGTACCCCAAGCGCCGCGGCGCGCGCGGCGAAGAGCACCCGATCGTTCGCCCGACGACGCCGGCAGCGCGCGCGGAGTTCGAGGCGGCGGTCATCAGCGAGCTGCGAGCGCGGGGGGAGATCGAGTGAGCACCGTCGACATCGTCGAGGTCGAGTTCCTCACGCTCCCCGGCACGGACATCGTCGCCGTCGTCCTCGCGCGCGTGGACGGCGCGGACGTCGAGCCGCTCCTGATCAGGCAAAAGGGCGCGGACCAACTGCGGGTCGAGGCCGATGTCGAACTGCCCCGCGGCATCAACCTGCGCCTGACCTTCGGCGGGCTGGAGTTCGCGTCCCTGTCCGAGACAACGCGTGCGTGTGTGACCGAGCGGATCGTCGAGGTGATCTCGTGATCGAGCTGCTCACGCTGGAAGAGGTCGCGGCGCTGTTCAAGGTCGAGCCGCGCACCGTGCGTCGGCAGCACGACGCTGGGAAGTTCCCGCCGGCCATCAAGATCGGCACGGCGTTGCGCTGGAGTCGCGAAGCCATCGAGGCGTGGATTGCGCAAGGGGGCGGCAGCCCGCGGAAGAACTCGCGATGAGCCTCACATTCCACCCGGCAGCATCCCCGCAGGGTTCGCCCAGGGTGCGCCTGTTTGCGAATCCGAAGCGATTCCTCGCTCGATTCGGCGAGAAGGCTCCTCCCTTCGTGCGCGGCTTGAGCCCTGTTGGTGTCCATGCACACGACACCAACGAGCACGCTTCTCATCTCGAACGGCGGCGAGATCGCCTGCGCCGCCGACGCGCCGTACCCGAACACGGGAACGTGGTTCTCCGCGGGCTGGCGTCCGATGACGAAGCGCGAGGCCGAAGAGTTCACGCTCGAGGTCGGTCGCGCGCCTGCGTGCGAGACCTGCGCGGCGATGGCCCGCAACGGAGCGGCGCGATGACCAACGAAGCACTGCGTGCGCGCGAGGAGCTGTACCAGGACGTCGTCGCGGGCAGGACGCCCGACCCCGCGCGTGTGGCGGCCGTCGCGCGCTTGATGGGCGTGACGGTCGCGGCGGTGATCCTCGACGTCTGGGCCGAAGCGCGGGGGATCGCGTAGTGGGCTCGCTGTTCCTCCCGACGCTGACGCGCCCCATGCCGGCGAACGCCGTCATCGAGAACGGCGTCGCGAAGTGGAAGACGAAGGCCGGCAAGGCGCGCAGCGCGGTCGTGCGCGGCGACCGCATCGTGGAGACGGGCACGAAGTACGTCGCGCGCTACCGCGACGGGGAAGGGGTCGTGCGCACGGTCGCGACCGGCTGCCGCGACGAGTCCGCCGCCCGCACCGTGCTCGTGCAGCTCGAGCGCCGCGCGGAGCTGGTCAAGGCCGGCGTGCTGACGCCCGAGCAAGACGCGATCTCGACCCACAAGCGGACGACGATCACGACCCACGTCGAGGCATACGTCGCGTCGCTCAACGCTCGTGGCTGCACGCCGAAGCACGTGCACACCCAGAAGCGCCTGCTGACGACCGTGCTCGAGGAGTGCCGCTTCCGCTCGCTGGCCGACGTGAAGCGCGAACCGGTCGAGCGCTGGCTGACGCAAGGCGCGAACCGGACGCGGAGCGCGCGAACGCGTAACACCTACCTGTCCGCCATCCGCTGGTTCCTCAACTGGGCCATCGACAACGAGCGGCTGCTCGCGAACCCGCTGGCGCGCATCCCGCTCGCGGACGAGAAGGCCGACCGGCGCCGGCAACCGCGCGCGCTCACGGGGGACGAGATCGTGAGGCTGCTCGATGCGGCCCGCCGTCGGCCCCTCGCGCAAGCGCAGCTCTACCCGCGTGGTTGGCGCAAGGGCCAGCCCGG
>Ga0163146_10006572_pt1 | contig 13120 bp, 7 predicted proteins | sample OliLakLV19MP7G1_FD_148648 | JGI IMG/M metagenome (GOLD analysis project Ga0163146, IMG submission 148648) | Freshwater microbial mat bacterial communities from Lake Vanda, McMurdo Dry Valleys, Antarctica - Oligotrophic Lake LV.19.MP7.G1 | ecosystem: Environmental > Aquatic > Freshwater > Lake >... | reverse complement strand
GCTCGTGCGGTCGCCAAGAACTACGGAATCAAGGCCAAAGCCCGTCACATTGTGCGCGAAGCTCAGGTCAGTGAGCTCTCGGCCTGAACATGCAGGCGATTGTCCCACGCTAGCCGTGGAAGTCTGGCCGTCCACAGTCCAGGAGAGGATCTGCCCCGGAGATAGGGGTGCCGCAAAACCTCCGGCCACGAGACCACCGTCAAATATAGTCGGCTGGCCCAAATCAAGAACGTTTTGAGCGCCAGCATTGAGGCTGACTTCGTTACGCTGACCTATCGGAATGCTACGGAATGACAAGGGGTTGGCGTAGCCGAAGAACGCCACCGATCCACTCGAACGTTCCAATACGCAGGGTCCGGCAAGAATAATGCGGCAGGCGTCCCCGATTCGATCATTGTCCGAATCAGCCTGATCCAGGTTAACAACACTCGGACAGTTGTCCTTCATGTTGGGCACGCCGTCTCCGTCATCGTCAGCCATCGGCTGATCGGGGAATGGCACTCCGGGCTGGCGATACGTGATTTCTCCCAAATTCACCGAACTGAGAAGCCGCACGAGTCTTTCGGGCGTAAGCCCTGGGGGAGTTGCGCGCCCTGACAACGCAGCATCCGCGGCTCCAAGCACAGTCCTCACTGGGATCGTCGTCCCGTAAACCAATGCGCCAGCAATATATTCACCTTGCGCAAGGCTTCTTCCTTGGTTCAGCCTGGCGACCAGAAGCTGGTGTGAAAGCTCATCAGTGACGGTGTTAGAAGGCGTGTCCAACGTTCGCTGCACGTCGCTCACGGTTGCAAGCTTCAAAACGCCGCCCCCCTGCCCTAACTCGATAGGAAGCTCCTTGGCGATCTCGGTGGAGTTGCCGCTCCAATACTGCGGCAACTGAATGGTGGTGGCCAATGGCCGCTGACGCCGGGCCCCCAGAACCTCGTGCGTGGTTGGTGAACCGAAAGGCGAAAAGACGTGCACAGCGTTAGACGCTTTCACGCCCTCCCAGCGCCATTTCCAGATGCCCGCCGCAGGCCCGGTAATCTTATGGATTCGCGTTTCCACGCTTAGCGCTTTGACGCCGTCATTGTTTCCTGACGGATTCGTGACGAGTGTGGTGGGCGACGTGTCCTCGGCACCAACCAAAGGCATCGAGTTGCCACTCGGATCCAAGAGCTTGTATTGGATTGATGCACTCGCCCCCAGCGACACACCTGGAAACTTGCTGTCGTTCAACGAGTCGGCATCTGATTCTTTGAGCTGGATCTCCGTGGCGCCAGGACCTACGGCTATCGGGAATTCGAAGGTCCCGTCGTAATCCGTGTCGCGCATGTAGGGTAGATCGGGCACTCCGAAAGGGCCGGTTGAATCCGCTCCAATGAATGAAAATTCGCCGAGCGCGTGGCTCACCATACCGTTCGATCGCACCTTGAAGGCGTCTGCCGTTGCCACCTTTAGCGTCTTGGTTGGGTCGGGCAAAGTGTTGCAGTTCTCCGACATAAATACGTGAAGCTCGTACGTGAACGGGGCCTTCCCGTCGCCTGTAAGCGAGGCGGTGGCCGGGTGCGGGCCATCAAAAATGGGGTCCCACACGTCGTCGTGCAGCTCGTCGCTGCTCATTGTCTTCAGCAGCACCCGCGGGCGAGTGCCACCGTTGCAGTTGCCGCTGCCTCCATCCCCGCAGGGGTCCGCACTGAGTTGGTAGCAAGTTTTGAGAACGTTCGTTTCCTTATCAAACTGGTGCAGGCCGCCGTTGTCGCCGTCGAATACCTCCACCACCAAGCGATTGAGTGCCGCAGTATCTTCCGGCCCCACGCTTATCTTAAGTCGAGCTTCGCTGGCTCCCACCGTATCCACGCCTTGGCCGCTCAAGACGAGCATCTTGCCGTCGTTGCTTTCGGCGGTGGGGAGGCCAGTGAAGTTGGTGCTAAGTGGGCTCAGCCCCTCACTGGGACCTGGGACGCCTGAGTATACCGTGACGGAACCGTCAGATTTGGTGGCTTCGAGGTCGTCGAGGCCGTCGCCGTTGACGTCGGTAACTTCAATCTTCGTGATGCCCGTGGCCCCGTCGAGGGTGTTGGTGGTGAGGGTGCCGTCGCCGTTGGAGATGAGGGCGTAGACTTTGCCGCCGCTTAGGATGGCGAGGTCTTCGATGGGGAAACCTGGGGCGATCTGTGCGCTGCCTGCGGTGGCACCTGCGGGGTCACTCGAATCTCCGTTGAAGTTGCCTGCGAGGAGCATGACTGGGGCTGCGTAGGGGATCGGAGTGATCACCTCAGGAAGTACGACATCCGGGATCGTGCTGTCGGGCGCCGAGTTTATCCGAACCTGCAGCGCGATGGGGCCGTCCGCATTTCGGATAGAAACGGCTGCAGGCTGGCGCAGGCCTGTGACATCGACACCCACGACGTGGTCTACGCCATGCCCGAAGTCAACCGCGAACCCTCTCGCCGATGACATGAAGACCCTGGAGGGAACCTTGTTCGCGTACGCGACCCGAATGTCATCCAACCCATCCGAATCGAAATCGTCCAGTTCAACGCCGGTGGCTACGCGCTGTCCGTTGGACTTGAATGGTGCATCAAGGGCCGGAACACACGCCAACCCAAACAAGCTTGACTTGCACCAAATGACGGCACCATTGCCCACTCCGACAATGTCTTCAACTCCAGCGTTTTCACTCGGGAATGAACGAAACCGACCGGCGACCATCGTCTCCAACGAGATATTGTCGGACACGGTGATTGCCGAGTGACCGCCGAGCGTACTGAAGGTGCTCAGCTTGGTCCCCTTGGCCCACACGAAGTCACTGAAGTAATCTCGGTCAACCCGAAGAGGAGCCACGTCGATCTCCGGCGAGAATCGGAGGCCCTGCGAGGATCCCAGGAAGACATCGATCTCCCCGCTCCGTCGCTGCCCTACGAGGTCGTCGTAGGAGTCCCCATCGATCCTTGCGGTCGATATCATCTGATAATGCTCCGCGGGCGCCCCTCCGAATTCTGGAGCCGCAGCGCCATTCAGACCGCTAAAGGCGATGCGTTGCCGATTGAGAAACGCAAGCGCCTGCCCACGCCCATCAAAGTTCCCAAGGGTTGCAGCGTTTAGCCATGCGTCCTTGGGGAGTTCCACGCGGTAGGTGAGATTTCCCAATGATGACCTAGTGATTTCGAGCTCAACCAACCCTGCGCCCACATCCACGAACGTGCCTGTGTCGACCACGCTATCGCGATCCAGATACTGATGAATGGGAGTACCCAGTCCTGGCTTGTACGATGCCGACCCTGATCCTGCAGACTGAAGAACGCGAGTACCCAGTCCCTGCTGAGGCGACGCCGCCCCTGATTCTCCTACGCCAGTAACGTCCTTGATCCAGGAGCAAAAAAGAGAAACGGCTACGCCCTCGCCGAGGACGTAAGGCGATCGCCTCTGCGTTGCCGGTCTTCTGCCTGCCACAACGACCGCTTTCAGGAGACCATCCTCGAAACAGCCGGAGCCAGAGTCCCCTTCCCAGACCTGTTGGAAGGGGGTACTAGGTGTTTGCGAATTCGGGTACCAGCCAACCAGCCATGGGTCGGGTCCAAGCACTGCTAAACGAAATGACGCACTGTTGTACTGAGGGAACGACGATGTGATAGCGTTCGCCGTAGGCGGACAGTCAGGGCAATTTCGTGGCCTGGTAAGCCTGTGAAGTATACTCGACTGCACCTGCACGGTCGGACGCCCGGCGACCCAAGCCTCCACGTCCAGGAACGTTGAAGGACCGTTGCAATCCAGCGCGGCCTCACCCGGCGGCTCAGTCCCTTGGTTCTCGAAGAAGACAGCGGCAAGGTCCTGTGGACCTCGGACTGAAGCATTCTGGCGCACTCCGCGGATATACATGCCGGGAGCGAATTGCGTCTGGGTAACGTCTAGAGGGCCGGAGCCGCCCAACGGCCATACCAATTCGCCGCTCGTTGCACCCTCCACAACGTGAGCTGCAGTGAGAACCCATCCGTTACCGAGGTAGCTTCCTGAACCAGCAGTGCTCCCGGAAACTTTCAAGGGTGGCGGCCGCTTAACACGAATTCCTACTACGCTTGTGAGGTCGACGATCGGACGACCGTTAATTATCGGAGATTCTACCCGACCTGAGCCCTCCGGTGCGGTGTCGCACCCTAACAACATCAACAGCGGCACAGATGCCATAATAACTCTTCGGGTCATCGTTTTCTATTCCCTTCCTGATGTCGGCAATGCAGCGCACCGATCAGCTCAAAGGCGCCACACGGCAAGATAGTCGCCTCCGAATCTCTCGGATCCCCTGCGGCACTCAGCCATACCTGCCTGATCACTGAAACTCCCCCGGCGGCACGGTCCTACCATCTCCCCCGTCAGGGCCTGGATAGCCCCAGCAGGTTATCTTCCGAGCGGTCGTCATAGCGCAAGAATGAAAGGTACCCACGGCCACTTGGTCAAAAGTCCCCGCCGGCGGCCGTGCCTGTCGGCATTCGACGGACCCAACTACGCACGTATCCGCGGTACCGTTGCCCCAGCATTCAACGTGCCCGTCCTCAGCTTCTGCACACCCATAGTGGAGCCCCATCGCGACCCGCTTGAACTTTCCGGGCGGTGGCACGGCTTCGGTAGTGGTACTCTTCGCATCGCAGGGGTATGTTTTCACCGGGTTCGGACCCTTGCCTGCGCCCCAACATGCTAACTCCCCAGCGTTGCGCACAGCGCACGTCGTCCACGCGTAGGTGCTCATGTCCGAAAACATGCCCGACGGCGCATCCCGCTGGCCAATCTCGTCCCCGGTGGCACAGTCAGGGCTTGTAGGGGCAGGCTCTGCCAGCGCATTCCAACATGCAATGGTTGCATCGGTTTTGCGCAATCCACACCCAAACCGGAATCCTGCGGTTACGTGGGAAAAGCGTTCGCTCTCCGGTGGTGGGGCAAAGACGATGAAGGATGAACGGGATAAACCCATACTGGCCTTCCCGCTTTCATCGAGCCAGTAGATCTCAGAACTGTCTACTCCGACCGCTGAGACTCCCTCGATGGCAGCTGTGGGAAGTGACGGCACGCTGTCACCCGGCTCAGCAAAACAAAGGAGCACGCGGTCTTCTCGGATACCGCACACCGCTTCGCCATAACTGGCGAGGTGCAAGAATTTTCCGCTAGGCGCAGCGCCCGCCGCGAACTTTCCTCCCCAACACTGGATTGCTCCTTTGGCATCAAGGGCACAACCACCAGCGGGGGTGACAACTAAAGCGTGCTCCTCGACTTTCGTTGATGTCGGGCTCCCCGGCCCGCCCCCACTTGCTGAGCCTCCAACGGACGTGCTTACGATTTGCCCACCCACTCCACCGCTGCCAGGCGAAGGGGGCATCCCCCCCAGACCATTCAGGACGCTGCTTGGCGAGCTACCCCCAGCCGGTGACCCAGACGGCATCGCTGCAGGCGGCTTGGGAATAGAGTCTGCAGTGTCGCCACAACCGCCTGACGCAAGCGCCGCGAACAATGCCAGCCGTGAACCGATCATCAGTGTTCTCTCCTTCAAATGCATTGAAAACTGTCTCACTTGAGAATGATTGGGGGCTTAATGATGCACACTTGGTCCGCTGAACAGTCGACTGTCTCACCAAAAACCCCTGCGCAATCGGTGACATCTTTACAGCTTTGGCCGAGTGTTCGACCCCTGCCGGCACTACAAACCGGCCTGGTTGCCTCCGCACCCGGCCCTCGAAACGGATGAAGGTACACGCAGCATTCGGCCCCCGTTCCATTCGGATCCACCAAAGGTTCGTCTTGCCCCCGGCACGCTTGGCAGTAGGAGGGCCCACCTGCCGCTGCCGGATAACACCGATTCCATCGCTGATCGCCTTGGCAGCAATCGGAGTCAGTATTACACTGCTGCCCCTTTGCCGCACCTGGGGCCAGCCGCGGAACACATGCCGCACAAACACTCGCAGGCGTCGAAAGGCTGTCGTCGAGCACACAGAGGTTACTCGTTCCGCAGCAATCGTTTGCCGCCTTGCAACCCTGACCGGCTTGGCTGCACTCGCAGTAACCGTCGTAGAACAGCTGACCGACACGCGATGAATCCAAGTTTGCGTATCGCGGATCGCCGCTAACCTGCAAGCTAACGGGAGGGCGCCCGCCACTTGCGGTTGCTGCGCCGCCGCTGCTGGTCGCTCCGCCGCTACCGGTGCTTCCGCCGCTGTTGCCTGCGCCGCCTGAGCCTGGCGGAGGTGGAGGTGGAGGTGGAAGCGGGGGCAACGGTGGAGGGGTCTCAAGCTCAGTGAACTTGATGAACGGGATAGGCATCCGAATCGACCCAAGCGCGCTGAAATCTGCCTCGGGGGACCAAAGGTCGTGCTCGGCAGTAATCAGCGGAATGTTGATATCCGGGATGCCAGCGTCGAACTTCACGATGCGTTTGCTCCAGGTCTTGCTGAAGAAGGCAAACTTCACCCGCACCTTCGCGGCGAGCTCCCCGTGCAAGATTTCATGAATCCCGACGCTGGCTCCCACCTTGTAGAACGCATCAAGTCGATACTTCTTGGGCACTCCCGGCGGAAAGATGAGGTCAGCGCTGGGAATCATGCCGGTTAGATCCGAGGGAAGCGGTCGTGCATCCACCTCTGATTGCACCCCAATGCCTGCGCCCGCGTAAAGCGGGATTTCCAGACGACCTAAGGCCACCGTGCCTGAAAGACCAACCTTGGCGCTCACCGCACCGAAATCGAACCCGGCGCCAAGAAACAGCGTCACCCCAGAGCTCGCAGTGGGTGTTAGCGACACGTCGACTTTCGCGATCGGCTCTTGCGTGTTGCTCTGATACGCGGTCAACAAGGCTTTCGGGGTTAGCGCGAAAGTAAAGGCCCCATTCAAGCCGTATTCGATAAACACGTCGATGGTTAGGTTCATCGGAATCGGACCGATGAAGAACGAGACGTTCGCGACCTGATTGGACTCGCGACGGTTGCCTGGTCCGTTAGTGCCGCCTTCCAAGAACGGAATCTCGAGCCCTGGCAGAGAGGGAACGGAGTCAGTTAGCAGCGCCGATTGGCCCGCGATCAGCTTCCCCACCTCCTGCTCGTAGTACCGAACAAACAGGTTGATCGTGTCCTCAGGGGATAGCAGGCCGCAACCAGTAAACGGCGCATCGGCAGTTGGGAAGTCCGGCGGAAGAGCCTTTCCATCCCCGATCACTTTTTGGCAGAAGTCTCCAGCAAAGCGCCTCCCGTTTCCGACAAGTTCCTTTTCCTGTCGAATCAGCTCCTGCGTGTCGCGAAGCGCTTTCTGGGCGCGATTGACTAGCTGGGAAACCTTCTGGATGCCCTCCTCGCATCTTGCCCGGGCGGCAGCACTGGTGTCTAAATCATCTAATAGACGCGCATTGTTTCCCATCAGCGAGGGCAAGAAGTCCTTCCCCAACAAGATCAGATGGGCATCAGCGGCAAGCCCGCAGCGATCCATCTCAAGGCGCGCGAGTGCGTCAATGAGAGTGACATCGCCTCCGACTCCCAGCAGCTTGAACCCTACGGTGGCGGTGGCGGAAGCTTGAGCCTTAACTTTGAACTTGGCGTCCCCCAACGAAAGCGGCTCAGAAATGTCGTAGTTCAACTCCAGATTCGGATCGAAATCGAAACTGATGGGCCCCAGCCTCCCGCTGCTACCCTTCTTGTCCCCGAACGCAGGAGCAGCGTCAGAAACATTTCTTACACCGGGTGCTTCGCTCGGATCAACCTTGTACTTGCACCAGGGGTGTTCACCGACCGGGAAGCTGCACGCGGGCTCCCCGGTACCGCCACACCCTGGAGGCTTGGCGGATGTATACTCAGAAGGCTTTTCGACCGGTCGCGGGAAGAACGTGTCGGGAGGGAATACCTGAGCTGTTAAGTTAGAGTTGGGGTCAGTTCGCGGATCGGTGTTGACGGGGGGGGGCAGGTGGGAACAGACGAGGGTGTCGGAGCATTGGAACAGGTTTGCCCCGTCATCAACGCCAGCACAGCCGGGCTCTGGCTGCCCGCAGGCAAACCTACCGGAACAAATACCTACGCATTTTTCGCCTTGTTTGAAGTCACACTGGCTGTGTTTGGTTGGATCGATGCATACTCCGAGGCGCGAGCTACAAGATTGGCCGAGGGCACATTCGGTCGCGCTGCTGCATCTCTTTGTCTTGAAGGAAGCATCAAGCGCCGCGCACTCATAGGTTCGCCCGCACGTGAACCCGATTGGGCACGTCGGGGTCGCTAAGGTGCAGGTAGCGGTTGGATGCACCGATACCAGGTCGCAGAGCGCTTGTTGCTCTTTCGAGAATGGATCGCACTGCTCCAAGATGGAGGGAGGCGTCGCAAACCCCGAACAATCCGAGCACCCCGGCTCCGTGCCTATCTTGCAGTTGGCAAAGCACAGCGCCGCCTTGTTATGCACCGCCGCTAACGCCAATGCCTTCTCGGCCTCTGCTGCATTTGGTGGAAGCTCAGGGAAAGCGGTTGACTCCTCAACGCACGTGCTTTCAGCCGGAAGCGCGGAAGTCTGTCCACAAGGTATTCCCGGATAAAAGTTGCACTTATCGAGCGGCGGCAACGTTGCGGGCAGGTTCCTTATGGGTTGTTCGCAAACAAAGCTGCGTTGACCGGTGCTGGTACACGGCTGATCCGACCACGTTCCGTCCGCCATGATGGCGAGGCACGACTCAAATTGCGGACGCTCTGGCGCCCACTTGGTGAATCTCCCTGGGATCGGCAGGCCGTGAACCCAAAACGGTTTGCCGGACGGCTCGCCGTGCGCGGCCCACCGCCACTCTTCGGGGTTGGCTTTGGTGTTGCCACCCAGCCACGCGGGGAGCGCGGCCACACTTGAAAGCCACAGATCCTCGATCCGATCGTCTATTTTGATCAGCGAACGCCCGGGCTCGGCATTGCAGAGACTGTTGGCATCGTCCCAAGTCTTGGCGCCGTTGCAGAACCAGTAAAGGCTGTCCCTAAACACCTTGTAAGTGCAGCTTCCCCCAGGAAGCGGTGCGCAGTTGGGCGCGCCGCATTGCCCTTGCGCGTTGCAGGTTGCTTCTTGGCGGCTGCCACTGCAAGCCTCGACGACGCAGGACTTTCCAGCACGCTGCAGGTTCTGTTGATCGGCGCAACCACACGGCCCAGCACTCGTGTTGTTTGCGTCGTGAGGGCACGAGTCCAAACAATCTGGAACTCCGTCGCCGTCAGTGTCCGTCTCTGCCTTTGCGCAACCGCACAGCAGCGGATCGGTCTTTTTCGGGTCGAGCACGCACGCATCTTCGGGGTCAACTGTGCCGTCGCCGTCGGTGTCCCGCCGGAGCCCGAGAATCCCGACCCATTCAAAAGGCCGCTGGGTAATCGTTGCGGAGGGTCCCACGTTGAGCGAATTCGAGAGAATGCCCCCTGTAATTCGGGCATTCGCGAGAACTTGCACGTCGGTGTAGGGGGCGACCGCCATGCCAGAAAACTGACCACCGATAACCAACTCACCCGCGTCCGAGGTGCTACCAACAAGAACAAGAAGCCGACCCTTTGGGCCATCAGGCTGGCTCACCGTGCCCCTCGATTTGAGCACATGGTCCACGATCAGAGTGGTCGAGCCCCCGCCGGGCGTCACCGACACCTTACCCAAAGGAGAGACGCGGAAGTACCCGAAATGGTAGCGGCCACTTTGAAGCGTGAGCTCCGCGTTGTCGAAAACCTCCAAGCTTCCGTAGGAGCCCGGCGGCAGCGTTAGGCGACCGTTCTTCGGGACGCCGATATAGCCTGAACTTCCGCCGAGCCGCTTTTCAATTCCAAAATTCAGGCTCCGCGGAGTGACGGGGCCGAGAGAAATACCGCCTTTAACCGTGGCGTACGGAGAGACGCTAGGCTTAACCTCTGAACGCAAACTGCCTGCAAGCGTGCTGTACCTGGCGACGGTAACTTGCGCTTTAGCAACGAGGCTACCCAGCTGTGCGCGAGCTCGAATGTCTGCGTTTCCAAATGCGGTGACAAATACTCCGGCACTCGTCGGTAGGACTCGAGCGTCCGACTGAAGCAGAAGGGCCTCTTCTTGCCCAAGAACGATGCTTTCCAGCGCCACACCCTGGGGATAATGGAACTCAAACGTCTCACGGGGCGGAGGTTGAGAGGCGCCGCAGCGAACGCTGCCCGACGTAGCTGTGACGGTCGTCTGCCCTAACGTGTACGAAATCGAAGTTGTGAACGGAACCTGAAAAACGTTGCGCTGGCGCCCTGCAGCGAATGAAATTGGCTGCCCCAAGTCATCTTCAGGCTCAGGCAAGCCAAACCCGTTGTTGGCGCCCACGACGAGGGACTGCGTGGCGCCGCTCGTGTTGTCGTAACCCAACTGAGCGGCAAATCCCGAGGGGAGAGACCTCACGCATTCAAGGATGGGAACCACTTTTGTTTGCCCCGCTGTTAGCCCTGCCCCTTGCGTGTTCTGCTTCGAAGCCTAAGGCGCGCTGCTGCACCCAACGCCCACAAGAAGGCCCACAAACGTGACAAGAAATCTGCGAAGATGGTCGCTTATGTTCATTTCGATAGTCCTCCCCGGCACTCCCCTAGGGCAATAACCCGGTACCACGAAGGCTCACGCAATGGCAACCCTAGGGTGGGGCGTATCGGTGGCTTGTGCGTGACATAACAACGTTCGTTCACTGCTTCTGGATTTGGTCTGCCAGAATCCGCCTGATGCCAGGGGATGAAGTGGACCACTTGATTGCCGCCCAGCATGTGAACCCGCATGTGCGGGAGGCGGCGTCCAAGGCTTAGCATGCCAAGCTAACAGGCCATGCGTCGGCCTGATCCGGGGCATTTGCTCGCACTAGCGATCGCAGTTTTCGAAGACGAAAAAACTCTCCCCAGCTTTACATTTCTCCTTGGAGTCATTCCCCTCCAGGGTCCCACACACGAACTGACCGGCCACCTTGCGGGAAGCGAGGTCAATACTGGTAGCTGTGAACGAGCACAGATCTGGCAAACCCACCCCATACGCCTCCGAAAGGTCCGGACCGGCTAGGAGGAGACTTCCGGTAGCGGCCGTACCAATCGTGATATGGGCGCCAAACCCGAGTTGACGCTCAGCAGGGCTCTGGCCGATGTGCAATTGTGCCATGAATGCGTAAGGCGGCGCAGCCCCAAGCAAGGAGCAGGTCACGCGGGCCGCTTCCCCATTCTCGATCGCGCCATCCTCCAGCAACCTCGTCGCCCCTGCCGCCGTCACAGCATGCCCACCAGGAATGACCGGAAAATCCTGCCACTGGTCCATCAAGGAACAGCCCGCTGGTTTGGTGATGTGCAGCGAAATAGCGCCCCGAGCCTTCCCAGTGGAGCCACCCGTGGGGCCGCTTCCCCCAATAGATTTCCCGCCACCTGCCGAAGGTGCACCGCCAGTTCCTTTGCCACCGGTTGCCCCAGCGCCACCGCCACCAGAACCTGAGCCGCCGCTGCCGCCGTCACTGCAAGCTGGAACGACCAAGAGTAAACACAGGAGCCCTAGCCACTTCATGGCCGTGAGCCTACGACACGAGGGCCGCAGATTCCAGTGGCTCACGCAGGCTCGTTGCAAGGTTGCTGGCGGGAGGCGACATTGCTCAGGCATACCCCCCGGGGCCTACCAGTTGCTTGTTCGTGACAAAACAACGTTCGGTCGCGGCTTCTGGATTTGGTCTGCCAGACGCACTATGGGGATGACGATGAGAAATGCGGGGCGTGGGTCAACGCATAATAAGAGAATAGGTTTCTTTCTGGCTTTGGCCGCGCTGCTGGGTTGCGACAAGACCCCAGAAATCCGCGGTTTTCAGGCTAGAAACAGTTCTGAAACAATTGCACACGTGTCCCCGACACCTGTCGATGCCATCGCACCCACGTGGACCCTCCATGACGAGTACAACTACTCGATTCACTTAGCCAGCACGCTTGGGGTTGAAGGACAGGACCCAATGGTGGCTTTTGACCTCGCCTCCGGGCTCGCCGTTGGTGTTGTTGCACTGCCTCAAGCTGACTCAGCGCAACTCTACTGTCGCTTCACCAGTCCCCGGTTCACGTCAACCGCTGGCGGTGCCGACAAACAATTTGACCGCCTTGCCTCTGAACTAAAGCAGGGCTTTTTTGTTACGATCACGGCCGGCAAGCTGGCAGAAATACGCGTGCTGTTCTTGCCGCGCAACCCCGCGCCCACCACCAGATCCTGAGCCGCACCGCTCGTGTTCTCGTAGCCAAACTGCGCCGCAAAACCCTGCGGAACGGGCCGCACACACTCCAATACAGGGACGAGCTTCTTTTGACCCTCGGTGAGACCCACGCCCTGCGTGATGTACCCAGATTTTTCAGGCGGGCTACTGCAAGCACCGCAGGCCAACCCCACCCAACCAACTGCCAGAACCAGTAACCGAACCCTGCTCATTTCCAAAGCGCTCCCCTTCACGCAACCGGCACAGAGTGGTGGCCAACTACCACGGCGCCGCAGCCAGTTACAACCCTTGGGTTACGCTGCAGATCTCAATAGTCAACCCTGCCCATGCTCCCCGCTGAACCACCGGGGCTGGTACCTTGCCGTGCAAGCGCACAGCTAGGTTTCGGGCGTGTGACAAGATGCAGAGAAGCTGACTCCTTGGCACGGAGACTACTGCGAGCAGTTCTCGAGAGCGAAGTAGCTTTCGCCCACCTGGCACGTATCTTTGGCCCTAAACCCCTCGAACCTGCCACAAACGAAACTCCCGCTCGCTTTGCCGGCGATCGGATCGACGAACGTGGCGGTGTACGTACATAGTTCCGGGAGGCCAGAACCGTAAGACTCCGGGAGATCCGGAGTAGCTACTACCAGTGTGTCCAGACTGGGTATCCCAACCGCCATAAGCGCCCCGAAATCGATGAACCGCTTCTGGATAGATTGCCCCGTTGAGATGGTCGCCAGGACCTGGTACGGCGCCGGCCCGCGAATGGAACATTGCACATGCACCTCCTGGCCATTCTCGACCGTGCCATCTTCCAGCATCTTCACCGCCCCCGCCGCCGTCACAGGTCTCCCGCCTGGAACGATGGGGAAATCCTGGTATTGATCCGTTAATAGGCACCCCGGAGTCGCCACAATGTGGAGCGACACCGCTCCGCGCGCAGCCCCCGTTGAGCCC
>Ga0163146_10006563_pt1 | contig 13126 bp, 11 predicted proteins | sample OliLakLV19MP7G1_FD_148648 | JGI IMG/M metagenome (GOLD analysis project Ga0163146, IMG submission 148648) | Freshwater microbial mat bacterial communities from Lake Vanda, McMurdo Dry Valleys, Antarctica - Oligotrophic Lake LV.19.MP7.G1 | ecosystem: Environmental > Aquatic > Freshwater > Lake >... | reverse complement strand
CGCACCATGGCAGTCCGGTCCCCGCAAGACATGGTTTAGCTACGCTCAAGTTCGATATCGATCCCTAGTGAGCGGATCTCCTTGACCAGCACGTTGAAGGATTCCGGCATGCCGGCCTCGATCGCGTGTTCGCCTTTGACGATGTTTTCGTACACCTTGGTGCGACCCTGCACGTCGTCGGACTTGACGGTCAGCATCTCCTGCAGCGTGTAGGAGGCACCGTACGCTTCCAGCGCCCAGACCTCCATCTCGCCGAAACGCTGACCACCGAATTGCGCCTTGCCGCCCAGCGGCTGCTGCGTCACCAGGCTGTAGGGGCCAGTGGAACGCGCGTGCATCTTGTCGTCAACCAGATGGTGCAGCTTGAGCACGTGCATGTACCCGATAGTGGTCGGGCGCTCGAATGGCTCGCCGCTGCGGCCGTCGAACAAATTGGCCTGGGTACGCGCGGCCGTCAGGCCCTTGGCCTTGACGATGCCCTCTGGGTAGGCCAGCTTGAGCATGCTGCGGATTTCTTCTTCCGAGGCACCATCGAACACCGGCGTGGCAAAGGTCGCACCCTTGGACAGGTTGTCGGCCATCTCCAGGACGTCGGTGTCGCTGAGTTTGGACAGATCTTCCTTGTGGCCCGAGCCGTTGTACAGCTGGTCCATGAACGAACGCAACTCGGCCACCTTGGCCTCCTGCTGCAGCATGTCGCCGATGCGTTGACCCAGCCCCTTGGCCGCCCAACCCAGATGAACCTCGAGCACCTGGCCCACGTTCATCCGCGACGGAACACCCAGCGGGTTGAGCACGATGTCACACGGCGTGCCGTCGGCCATGTAGGGCATGTCTTCGACCGGAACGATCTTGGACACCACACCCTTGTTGCCATGGCGACCGGCCATCTTGTCTCCGGGCTGCAGGCGACGCTTGACGGCCAGGTAGACCTTGACCATCTTGAGCACGCCCGCCGGCAACTCGTCACCCTGCGTGAGTTTCTTGCGCTTTTCCTCGAACGACAGATCGAAACTGTGGCGCGTCTGCTCCAGTGAGTTCTTGATGCTCTCAAGTTGGCTGGCAACGTCGTCGTCCGCCGGACGGATGTCGAACCAGTGGAATTTCTCCACCGCGACCAGGTAGGCCTTGTCGATCTTGCTGCCCTTGGCCAGCTTCTGTGGGCCGCCGTTGGCGATCTTGCCGGTCAGCAATTTCTCGATCCGGTCGAACGCGTCGGCCTCGACGATGCGCAGCTGGTCGTTCAGATCCAGTCGGAAGCGCTTGAGTTCGTCGTCGATGATCTGCTGGGCGCGGCGATCACGGATGATGCCTTCACGGGTGAAAACTTGCACGTCGATGACCGTGCCTTGCGAGCCCTGGTCGACGCGCAGCGAGGTGTCCTTCACGTCGCTCGCCTTCTCCCCGAAGATCGCACGCAGAAGTTTCTCCTCCGGTGTCAGCGTGGTCTCGCCCTTGGGTGTGACCTTGCCCACCAGCGTGTCGCCCGGCATGACCTCGGCACCCACGTAGATGATGCCCGACTCGTCGAGCCGGTTGAGCTGCTGCTCGGACAGGTTCGGGATGTCGCGGGTGATCTCTTCCGCACCGAGTTTGGTGTCGCGCGCCATCACCACCAGTTCCTCGATATGGATCGAGGTGTAGCGGTCATCGGCGACAACACGCTCGCTGATCAGGATCGAGTCCTCGAAGTTGTAGCCGTTCCACGGCATGAACGCGACCAGCATGTTCTGGCCCAACGCCAGTTCGCCCAAATCGGTCGATGCGCCGTCGGCGATCACGTCGCCCTTGGCTAGCTGATCGCCTTTCTTGACAATGGGGCGCTGATGGATGTTGGTGTTCTGGTTCGAACGCTGGTACTTGATCAGGTTGTAGATGTCCACTCCGACCTCACCCGCCTGGGCTTCGGCGTCGTTGACGCGGATCACCACGCGGGTCGCATCGACATAGTCGACCAGACCGCCACGAGTGGCCGTGACCACCGTGCCGGAGTCGACTGCTGAGACGCGTTCGATGCCGGTTCCCACAAAGGCCTTCTCCGGACGCAGCACCGGCACGGCCTGGCGCTGCATGTTGGCGCCCATCAGCGCACGGTTTGCGTCATCGTGCTCCAGGAAAGGAACCAGCGACGCGGCCACCGATACGATCTGCGCCGGCGACACGTCCATGTACTGGATCTGGTCTGCCGACACCAGGATGGACTCGCCCTTCTCGCGCGCGGACACCAGATCACCGGTCAACTTGCCGGCCTGGTCGAGCACGGCATTGGCCTGCGCAATGATGTATTTGCCTTCTTCGATCGCCGACAGGTAGTCGATCTGCGTCGTCACATGGCTGTCAATGACGCGGCGGTAAGGCGTTTCGATGAATCCGTATTCGTTCAAACGGGCATACAGCGCCAGCGAGTTGATCAGGCCGATGTTCGGGCCTTCAGGTGTCTCGATCGGGCATACGCGACCGTAATGGGTCACGTGCACGTCGCGCACCTCGAAGCCGGCACGCTCGCGCGTCAGACCGCCCGGGCCAAGAGCCGAGACACGGCGCTTGTGGGTGATTTCGGACAAGGGGTTGGTCTGGTCCATGAACTGCGACAGCTGTGAGGCGCCGAAGAACTCTTTCAGTGCGGCCGAAATCGGCTTGCTGTTGATCAGGTCGTGCGGCATCAGCGGCTCTTGCTCGGCCTGGCCCAGACGCTCCTTGACAGCCTTCTCGATCCGCGCCAGACCGGTGCGGTACTGGTTCTCGGCCAGTTCACCGACGCAGCGAACCCGGCGATTGCCCAGGTGGTCGATGTCGTCGACCTCGCCGCGGCCGTTGCGCAGGTCAACCAGAATCTTGACCACAGCCAGGATGTCTTCGTTGGTCAGCACCATCGGGCCGGTCGATTCGTCGCGGCCCATCTTGGCGTTGAACTTCATGCGTCCGACACGCGACAGATCGTAGGTGTCGGGGTTGTAGAACAGGCGCTGGAAAAGAGCCTGGACCGCGTCTTCCGTCGGCGGCTCGCCGGGACGCATCATGCGGTAGATGGCAACCCGGGCAGAGAACTCGTCAGCGGTTTCGTCGCTGCGCAGCGTCTGCGAAATGTAGGCGCCTTGGTCCAGCTCGTTGGTGTAGATGCACTGCAGGTCCTGAACACCGGCGGTACGCAGCTTCTTGAGCAAAGGCTCGGTCAACTCGTCGTTGGCCTTGGCGATGATCTCGCCGGTGTCTTCTTCAACCACGCTGCGGGCGACGACGCGACCGATCAGGAAGTCTTCCGGCACGCTGATGTGCGTGGTTTCCGACTGCTCGAGCTCGCGCGTATGGCGAGCCGTGACGCGCTTGTCCTTGGCAACGACGACCTTGCCTTCCTTGTCGGTGATGTCGAAACGCGCCACCTCGCCGCGCAGGCGCTCGGCAACGAATTCCATCTGCGCGCCGCTGTCCATGATGCGGAAGTTGTCGTTGACGAAGAAGTTCGCCAGGATGGATTCCGGATTCAGGCCAATCGCCTTGAGCAGGATCGTGACCGGCATCTTGCGACGGCGGTCGACGCGGAAATACAAGACGTCCTTGGGATCGAACTCGAAATCGAGCCAGGATCCGCGGTAAGGGATGATGCGTGCCGAGAACAGCAGCTTGCCCGAGCTGTGGGTCTTGCCTTTGTCGTGCTCGAAGAACACGCCTGGTGAGCGGTGCAACTGTGAGACGATGACGCGTTCGGTGCCATTGATGATGAACGAGCCCTTGGTCGTCATCAGGGGCACCTCGCCCATATAGACTTCCTGCTCCTTGACCTCCTTGACCACCTTGTTCTGCGAGGTCGAGGATTCGCGGTCATAAATGATCAGCTGCACCTTGGCGCGAACAGCCGACGAGAACGTCAGGCCACGGGTCTGGCATTCACGAACATCAAACGCGGGTTTGGCCAGGTTGTACTCGAGGAACTTCATCTCGACGAAGCCGTTGTGCGACACGATCGGGAACGCCGCGTCGAATGCCGCCTGCAATCCTTCCACCGTGCGTTTCTTGGGCGGCACGTCGGCCTGCAGAAACGCGATGTAGGCGTCTTTCTGCATCTGCAGCAGGTAAGGAATTTCGAGGACGCTGTCGCGATTGCCAAAACTCTTGCGAATTCGCTTGCGCTCAGTGTATGTATAGGCCATGAGATCTCCGGGCAAAGACTTGGGTGTCTGTGGGTCCTGCACTGTGGCGCCGAGCTCAGGAAGCTCGGCAGGCTTGGCGATTGGCCGCTACCAATCAATGGCGGACGGTCACACATTGCGTGCAACCCGAACCAAGGCATCTTCTGCAGTCGGGGTCAGAAGACACTAGGAAAACGCGTTTTTACGCGGCTTCCTGGTGTGCTCTCATGAGAAAACGCCGGGCCGTCCCAAGTTTTCTCGCACCCCCTCGGGGGGCCTGCCGCAAGGCAGGGCTGGGGGCGCATACAAAGACCAAAGGCTGGGGCACGTTCAACACGCGCCCCAGCCCCTGTTCGGGCGGGTCTTACTTGAGGTCGGCCTTGGCGCCGGCATCTTCCAGTTTCTTCTTGGCGGCTTCGCCGTCAGCCTTGGGCATGGCTTCCTTGACCGTCTTTGGTGCGCCGTCGACCACGTCCTTGGCTTCTTTCAAGCCCAGGCCCGTGATCTCGCGAACCGCCTTGATGACAGAGACCTTGTTGGCACCGATTTCGGTCAGCACCAGGTCGAACTCCGTCTTCTCTTCCACGACGGCAGCGGCGGCGCCACCACCGGCGGCGGGGGCCGACATCGCAGCGGCGCTCACGCCGAACTTCTCTTCGATGGCTTTCACCAGGTCGTTGAGTTCCATGACCGTCATGCTGTCCAGCGCGGTCAAGAATGCGTCTTTATCGAATGCCATTTCAGTTTCCTTCAAATCAGTTGGGGAGTCTTGCGGCACATGCGCCTTCGACTCCGTAAATTCCACAATCGGTATCAAGCTCCAGCGCGCCTTCAGGCCGCGACAACTTCGCCTTTTTTCTCCGCCAAGGCGGCCAGCACACGTGCCGTACGCGAAACGGGAGACTGCATCAAACCCAGCAACTGCGCCAGCAACACTTCCTTGGTAGGAATGCTGGCCAGCTGTTTAACGCCGTCTGCGTCCAGGGCTTTTCCACCATATGCACCGCCGCGGATGACCAACTTGTCGTTGGTCTTGGCGAACTCGGCAACCACCTTGGCGGCGGCCACAGCATCCTGGGAAAAACCGTAGATCAGCGGACCGGACATCTTGTCGGACACAACCTCGAAGCTGCTTCCTGCGACAGCACGGCGTGCCAGCGTGTTTTTCAACACGCTCAGGGTCACGCCATTGCTGCGCGCGGTAGAGCGCAAGCGGGTCATGTCAGCGACCGTGATGCCACGGTATTCCGCCATTACGAGCGTTTGAGCTTTTGCGGCGAGGCCAGTCACATCACTGACGACGGCTTCTTTCTCACTGCGATTAAGACTCAAGGTCTACTCCTTCTGTTAGTACGGATCGGGCAGATACCCCATCTGCTTCCAATCTCATACGCCACACTGCAGCGACCAACTGTTTGCGGAACCAAATCCTTCAGCAGCGGGACCGCCATCTGCGTTGGCTTTCACTGATTAAGCGTCTGTGACCAGACGCACCAACGGTCTTGGATGGCCTGGCAGCACCTTGCAGCGCCACCAGCCCACCACCTCCGGCCACCGTTTCGGGCGACCGGAATTTCCTTCATCCGCGTGTTGCGCTTACGCGTTGATGGACTGGGTGTCCACGCGGACACCCACACCCATCGTGCTCGACACGGCAACTTTTCTCAGAAAAACACCTTTGCTCGAAGCCGGCTTGGCCTTGGTCAACGCATCGACCAGGGCCACCAGATTGCCATGCAACTTGTCGTCGTCAAACGAGCGCCGGCCAATGGTCGAGTGCACGATGCCGGCCTTGTCGACACGGAACTGAACTTGACCGGCCTTGGCGTTTCTGACGGCGGTCGCCACATCGGGCGTGACGGTGCCAACCTTGGGGTTGGGCATCAGGCCACGGGGACCCAGAATCTGACCCAGCGTTCCGACCACGCGCATCGCGTCGGGAGCGGCAATCACGATGTCAAAGGGCATATTGCCGGCCTTGACCATTGCGGCCAGATCATCCATGCCCACGATGTCAGCGCCGGCAGCCTTGGCTTCTTCGGCCTTGGCGCCCTGGGCAAACACGGCGACACGCTTGGTCTTGCCGGTCCCGTTTGGCAACACGACCGCGCCACGCACGACCTGGTCCGACTTCTTGGCATCGATACCGAGTTGCACCGCAACATCGATCGACTCGTCGAACTTGGCAGTTGCGCACTGCTTCACAATACCCAGGGCCTCGGTCAGCGCATACAGCTTGTTGCTGTCGACTTTGACCGGAACGGCTTTCTGTTTTTTGGTGAGCTTGCTCATTTAGACACCCTCCACGCTGACACCCATCGAGCGGGCAGAGCCGGCGATGGTACGAACGGCCGCATCCAGATCGGCTGCGGTCAGGTCTTTCATCTTGGCCTTGGCGATTTCCTCGAGCTGGGCCCGGGTGATCTTTCCAACCTTGTCGCTGTTCGGCCGCGCCGAGCCCTTGTCCAGCTTGATCGCCTTCTTGATCAGCGTGACAGCCGGAGGCGTCTTGATGATGAACGTGAAGCTCTTGTCGGCAAAGGCGGTGATGACCACCGGCAATGGCATACCTGGCTCGACACCCTGGGTCTGCGCGTTGAACGCCTTGCAGAACTCCATGATGTTCAATCCGCGCTGACCCAGTGCTGGGCCGATCGGCGGTGAGGGATTGGCTTTACCAGCTGGCACTTGCAGCTTGATGAAACCGACGATTTTTTTCGCCATGGTTTACTCCTTACGGGTCATAACGCCTGGCCACGCCACACTGGCATGGGCTCCGGCTCCCCGGGGTTTGCCGACTCTGGAAAACATCCGCACCGAGTCGAAAAAAGTGCGGAATACTAACTGCGTCGAAAGGGCGCAGGCCCTGGGCCCGCGAGACCCGTCAAGCTCAGGTTTTTTCTATCTGCGAGAACTCCAGCTCCACGGGAGTCGCACGGCCAAAAATCGTGACCGACACGCGAATTTTGCTCTTGTCGTAGTTGACATCCTCGACCGAGCCGTTGAAATCGGTGAACGGGCCATCCTTGACCCGAACGTATTCACCCACCTCGAACTCCACCTTGTGGCGTGGCTTCTCGGTGCCTTCCTGCATCTGATTGACGATCTTTGCCACTTCAGCCTGGGAAATCGGGGACGGACGGTTCTTTGCCCCGCCGACGAATCCGGTGACCTTGTTGGTGTGCTTGACCAGATGCCAGGTATCGTCACCCATCACCATTTCGACCAGCACGTAACCCGGGAAAAACTTGCGCTCGGTGGTTTTCTTCTGGCCGTTCTTGACCTCGACAACCTCTTCCATCGGCACCAGGATGCGGCCGAACTTCTCCTGCATGCCTGCGCGATTGATGCGCTCAAGGATGTTGCGCTCGACTGCCTTCTCCATGCCGGAGTAGGCGTGCACGACATACCAACGCAAATCGGGGTTGGTCGCCGGCGCCAGTGCCTGCGGCCCGGAAGAGGGAGTTTCTATTTCTTCGGTCATCATTTTCTCCATCCCAGAACCAGGTCGTACAAAACCCACTCCAGCGTTTTGTCGGTAAACCATAGGAACAAGGCCATCAGGGCAACGAATCCAAAGACGTAAGCCGTCATCTGGATCGCCTCTTTGCGCGCCGGCCAGACAACCTTCTTGACCTCACGGGTCGCATCGCGGCCAAATGCGAACAACTCGCGGCCGGGCTCGGAGACAAAGAAGACCCCGACTGCCGCCGCAAGCCCCACCAGCAAGGCACCCCATTGCGCGAGCGGCCCTTGCTTGGCCAACAGATAAAACGCAACCAGCGCGCCAACGACCAGCAATACGGCACCTGCCAGCTTGGCTTTGTCGAGCGGGCTGACGACTGTTTGAACTTGTGACGTGGCCATTTTTTCTCTATCTCACGCAATACAACCAACCGTCAAACCCAAGCGCGCTACGGGCCGGTGCCGGCGAGAAGCACGGCCTGACGGGGCACCACCGCAATCCAAGGGAATCGGTGGCAGGGGCGGAAGGAATCGAACCATCAACCTTCGGTTTTGGAGACCGACGCTCTGCCAATTGAGCTACGCCCCTACAACTAAACCATTCCGGTCTGCGCGGGCGTAACAAACACGCCCGACGACCGGCAAATCGCTTACGCGAGGATCTTTGCAACTACACCCGCGCCAACGGTCTTGCCGCCTTCGCGAATCGCGAAACGCAGGCCTTCTTCCATCGCGATCGGGTTGATCAGCTTGACCGTGATCGACACGTTGTCGCCCGGCATCACCATCTCCTTGCCTTCTGGCAACTCGATCGCGCCGGTCACATCCGTCGTGCGGAAGTAGAACTGCGGACGGTAGTTGTTGAAGAACGGCGTGTGACGGCCACCCTCGTCCTTGGACAACACATAGATCTCGCCCGTGAAATGCGTGTGCGGCTTGATCGAGCCGGGCTTGCACAGCACCTGGCCGCGCTCCACGTCCTCGCGCTTGGTGCCGCGCAGCAAGATACCGACGTTGTCGCCCGCCTGACCCTGGTCCAGCAACTTGCGGAACATCTCCACGCCCGTGCAGGTGGTCTTCTGGGTGTCCTTGATACCGACGATCTCGATCTCCTCGCCGACCTTGACAATACCGCGCTCGACACGGCCCGTCACCACGGTGCCGCGACCCGAGATGGAGAACACGTCCTCCACCGGCATCAGGAACGCGCCGTCGATGGCACGCTCGGGCGTCGGGATGTAGGTGTCGAGCGCCTCGGCCAGCTTCATGATGGCCATTTCGCCGAGCTCGCCCTTGTCGCCTTCCATGGCCAGCTTGGCCGAGCCGTGGATGATCGGGGTGGCATCGCCCGGGAACTCGTATTTGTCGAGCAACTCGCGCACTTCCATCTCGACGAGCTCGAGCAACTCAGCGTCGTCGACCATGTCGCACTTGTTCAGGAACACGATGATGTAAGGAACACCCACCTGGCGCGCCAGCAAAATGTGCTCGCGGGTCTGGGGCATCGGGCCGTCAGCGGCCGAACACACCAAAATGGCGCCGTCCATCTGGGCTGCGCCGGTGATCATGTTTTTCACGTAATCGGCGTGGCCGGGGCAATCCACGTGAGCGTAATGCCGGTTGGCCGTCTCGTATTCGACGTGTGCGGTGTTGATCGTGATGCCGCGCGCCTTCTCTTCCGGAGCCGCGTCGATCTGGTCGTAGGCCTTGGCTTCACCGCCATACTTGGCCGCCATAATGGTCGTGATAGCCGCCGTCAGGGTGGTCTTGCCATGGTCCACGTGACCAATCGTGCCCACGTTCACGTGGGGCTTGGTACGCGCAAATTTCTCTTTTCCCATTTTTCATTTCTCCAAAGAGCAACGTCAGTGATTACGGTTTAATGTTTCCGATCCGGCCGGGTATTCTGCAAGCACTGACACAGGAGAAGACACGGATCGAAGACAGTGTCAGGGAGGCCGGCAAACCTTTGTAGGCGCACCGGTCACCCTGAGGAACTACTTACTTGGCACGGGCGGCCATGATGGCCTCGGACACGTTACGTGGCGCTTCGCTGTAGTGCTTGAATTCCATCGTGTACGTGGCGCGGCCTTGCGACATCGAACGCAGCGTCGTGGAATAACCAAACATCTCAGACAACGGCACCTCGGCCTTGATGGCCTTGCCGCCACCGACCATGTCTTCCATGCCTTGCACCATGCCGCGGCGAGAAGCGAGGTCACCCATCACGTTGCCGGCATAGTCTTCAGGCGTCTCCACTTCGACCGCCATCATCGGCTCGAGAATCACCGGGCTGGCCTTGCGGCAGCCGTCCTTGAAGCCGAAGATCGCTGCCATCTTGAATGCGTTTTCGTTCGAGTCGACGTCGTGGTAGGAGCCGAAGTGCAAAGTCACCTTGACGTCAACGACCGGATAGCCCGCCAACACACCGGTATTGAGCGCTTCGATAACACCCTTCTCGACCGCGGGAATGTACTCACGCGGGACCACACCACCCTTGATCGCGTCGACAAATTCAAAGCCCTTGCCGGCTGCGTTCGGCTCGATCTTGAGCACGACGTGACCATACTGGCCCTTGCCGCCGGACTGGCGCACGAACTTGCCTTCCGAATCCTCGACGGTCTTGCGAATCGTCTCGCGATAGGCTACCTGCGGCTTGCCGACGTTGGCTTCGACACCGAATTCGCGCTTCATGCGGTCGACAATGATCTCGAGGTGCAACTCGCCCATACCGGCGATCAGCGTCTGGCCGGACTCTTCGTCGGTCTTGACGCGGAAAGACGGATCTTCCTGCGCGAGACGCTGCAGCGCGATGCCCATTTTTTCCTGGTCGGCCTTGGTTTTGGGCTCTACAGCCTGGGTGATCACCGGCTCCGGGAACACCATGCGCTCGAGCAATACGATCGCGGAGGGATCGCACAAGGTCTCACCGGTGGTCACGTCTTTCAGGCCCACGCAAGCAGCGATGTCGCCGGCGCGGATCTCGCTGACCTCTTCGCGGTTGTTGGCGTGCATCTGCACGATCCGACCGATGCGCTCTTTCTTGCCACGGATCGGGTTGTAGACACTGTCGCCTTTTTGCAGCACGCCGGAATACACGCGCACAAAGGTCAATTGGCCTACGAATGGGTCGGTCATCAACTTAAACGCAAGTGCCGCGAACTTTTCGCTGTCGTCCGCCCTGCGGGTGACGGGCGCCTCGTCTTCATCGGTGCCGCCAACTGGCGGTATGTCGACCGGAGACGGCATGAACTCGATGATGGCGTCCAGCATTCGCTGCACACCCTTGTTCTTGAAGGCGGAGCCACAGAACATCGGCTGGATTTCGCTGGCGATGGTACGGGTGCGGATGCCAAGTTTGATGTCGTCCTCGGACAGATCACCCTCTTCGAGGTACTTGTTCATGAGCTCTTCGGACGCCTCGGCTGCCGCCTCCATCATCTTCTCGCGCCACTGCTTGGCCGTCTCCAGCAGCTCAGCAGGTATCGGCTGGTATTCGAACTTCATGCCCTGGCTGGCCTCGTCCCAGATGATGGCGCGCATCTTGATCAGATCGACTACGCCTTTGAAGTTCTCTTCGGCGCCAATCGGAATCACGATCGGGATTGGGTTCGCTTTGAGGCGCAGACGCATCTGATCATGCACCTTGAAAAAGTTGGCACCGATCCGGTCCATCTTGTTGACAAATGCCAGCCGCGGCACTTTGTACTTGTTGGCCTGACGCCAGACGGTCTCGGACTGGGGCTGAACGCCACCCACGGCGCAATACACCATACAGGCACCGTCGAGCACGCGCATGGAACGCTCGACTTCAATCGTGAAGTCAACGTGACCGGGCGTATCGATGATGTTGATACGGTGCGCGGGCAAGGACGTGTCCATGCCGCGCCAGAAGCAGGTAGTAGCCGCAGAGGTGATCGTGATGCCGCGCTCTTGTTCCTGCTCCATCCAGTCCATCGTGGCCGCGCCATCGTGGACTTCACCGATCTTGTGGTTCACACCGGTGTAAAAAAGAATACGCTCAGTCGTGGTGGTCTTGCCAGCGTCGATGTGCGCTGAAATACCAATGTTGCGATAGCGTTCGATGGGAGTAACGCGAGCCATGATCAATCCTTAATGGGCCGATAGATACAAAAAACCACCCCGCGCAGGCTGCCACTCGGTCCAGGACAGCAACGGCAAGATTTTGCGAGCGCGACCGGCAACGCAAGACAGGGCCGAGTCCGGCGCCATCCATACTGCAGCAAACACCAGCCATCTGGCTGGGGGCGCCCGACCTGAAACCCAGCTTAGAAGCGGAAGTGCGAAAACGCCTTGTTGGCCTCGGCCATGCGGTGAACTTCGTCACGCTTCTTCATGGCACCACCACGACCCTCGGTCGCTTCCATCAACTCATTGGCAAGCCGCATGGCCATGGATTTCTCGCCACGCTTGCGCGCAGCCTCCTTGATCCAACGCATGGACAGAGCCAGGCGACGGATGGGGCGCACCTCGACCGGCACCTGGTAGTTCGCACCACCTACGCGGCGCGACTTGACCTCGACCATGGGCTTGACATTGTTGATCGCCATGGTGAAGGCTTCGACCGGGTCCTTGCCCGGGTTCTTCTTCTCGATCTGCTCTAAAGCGCCATAGATGATGCGCTCGGCGATAGCTTTCTTGCCACCTTCCATGATCACGTTCATGAATTTGGACAACTCGACATTGCCGAATTTGGGATCCGGCAGGATTTCACGTTTAGGGACTTCACGACGACGTGGCATTTTTTCACCTCATTGCTTCAGTTGACACTCTTTGACAAGTGCCGCGGGAGCTATACAAACCCCCACTTACTCGACCCATCCGGACAATTCCGGAGTTCGGGCCATTTCGCCCGATGCCGCCAGCCAGGGCACGCACCAGACACCGCTAACCGAAAATTCAACGCTTTTCGAGCGCGCGAACCAGAAGGCTCACCGGGGCTTGGCTCTATCAGGCCTTTTTCGGACGCTTCGCGCCGTACTTGGAACGCGACTGCTTACGATCCTTGACGCCTTGCAGGTCGAGCGAACCGCGCACGATGTGGTAACGCACCCCTGGCAAGTCCTTGACCCGGCCGCCACGCACGAGCACCACGGAGTGCTCCTGCAGGTTGTGGCCTTCGCCACCAATATAGGAAATGACCTCGAAGCCGTTGGTCAAACGCACCTTGGCCACCTTGCGCAGCGCGGAGTTGGGCTTCTTGGGGGTCGTGGTGTATACGCGGGTGCAGACACCGCGACGCTGCGGGGAATTTTCCATCGCAGGACTCTTGGACTTGATCTTTTCGACCTCGCGTCCCTGACGAACTAGCTGGTTAATGGTTGGCACCAAAGCCTCCTGATGGCAAACGCCGATGGCGCTTGCGGTTGAACGTCCCTAAACGTTGTAAATGTGACGAGAAAATGTGACGAGAAAACGTGACCCCTTCGGAAATTTCCGAAAAGCCTGCGAGTATAGCAGTGAGCTATGGCAGTCGCAAGCAACTGCAACTGCGACGCACCGCAAGAACGGTC
>Ga0163146_10006548_pt1 | contig 13147 bp, 16 predicted proteins | sample OliLakLV19MP7G1_FD_148648 | JGI IMG/M metagenome (GOLD analysis project Ga0163146, IMG submission 148648) | Freshwater microbial mat bacterial communities from Lake Vanda, McMurdo Dry Valleys, Antarctica - Oligotrophic Lake LV.19.MP7.G1 | ecosystem: Environmental > Aquatic > Freshwater > Lake >... | reverse complement strand
AGGGATCAATTCACAGAGCACAAAAGGATTTTATACTTAAATCTTAAGTTCGTTTGTTATTTATGCCAAAAATTTCCTTAGTCGTTTGTCTGTATAAAGAACGTGATTTTCTTGAGCGCCTCTTGCGTCACGCAGAGGGTTGTTATGATGATCTCGTTGTTGTGCATGACGGGAGGGAAGAAAAAGATGAAAGCGGAAAGGTTGAGACTCTGAAATCTAAAATTCTCTACGGAGATGGTTGGAAATCTCCGGAAGAACTCTCATTGAAGGAGCCACAGGCGCCGCCTATTGAACTGGCTCAAGATTATGCAGACTTACCCGCAGACTCTCCTATGCCAACGGGTTATCGGCTGGCAACGGGTAATCCTAGGATTGGCAGTATCCACGAACTGGTGGTGAAATACGGTGGGCGTTTTTATGAAGGGCCGCGTTGCTATCAGCAAGAACCGCATTGGCCTTTCGCTTGGTGGGCAGCCAAGCATGAGTGGATATTACGTTTAGACGCCGATGAGTTTCCTAGTAAAGAATTGAAGAAATGGCTAGAAGAGTTTCGAGATACAAATGCGGAAAAAAAGGAGTCAGGCTATCTAGGAATTTGGCCGTTGTGGGATGGTTACAAGGAGCTATGGGTTAAAAATGCGCCAAATCGCCTTTTTCTTTTTAACAAAAAAAATGCCAGTTTTTTCGGAATGGCGGAAAATAGTCCTTCCTGCACCTGTATTACCCAAGGACTTGATTTCTTAATACATCACCGACCTCGGAGAAAATCTTATGGTTTAGGTAACTTATTAATCAGGAAACAGTCATATCGTTGGCTGAGTGTTATTTCTAATTCCCTTTTAAAATCTCCCAGCGATTTACCGCGTTGGAATTATAAGGAGGAAATATGGCCTGAATTCTGGGAGAGGGTGAGAAGGGCTCCTCTACTTACAGGATTAACCAGTGGGTTGTTAACGCCTGTCAGGCATGCCGTTCATGTGGGGCGTCGAGGGGCAGAGTTTTTGCCAATTGCTTACATCGGTATGGGCTTGCACCATATGTTGATGTGCTTATTTTTTTTCTTGCGTCGTAGGAACGTTATGTGAAGATAAAACTCACATCTACCACTAAGTTTAATGCATTTGCGGGAGAATATCATTATTGATCAAATTCTCTTTGCCAATGCATCGCCAGTACGCTTTGGTATCTGACTCATGAACCAATCTGCTGTCGATACCGCTCTCCACGACTGTCTTGCTCACGCATCTAGTGCTGGAGTGACCTTAGACACAATGTTGGAACGTCTCGGGCGGGCGGGATTTTGCTTTGCCGCGCTCTTGCTGTCAGTGCCCTTCGTTCAACCGCTTTCGCTCGGGCCCTTGAACATGATTGGCGGGCTGACGTTTATGATGATCGGCTGGCAGTTGGCGGCGGGACGGGAAAAACCAAATCTTCCCAAAACGGCGCGCGAGCTGAAGATTCAGGGCAAAGGCTGGGTGGGAGCACTAAAGTTCTGTTTACGAATTCTGGGTTTTTGCCGGCGTTTTACCCGCGTGCGCTGCGAGACGTGGGTAACGGGAACGCATGGCGACCGGGTGGTGGGATGGCTCATCTTGTCCGGAGGTCTTCTGCTGGCCGTGCCCATGGCTAGTCTGCCGCTGAATAACAGTCTTCCAGCGTTAATGATTCTTTTTGCGTGTGTGGGATGGCTGGAGCGCGATGGGCTGATGGTCATCGTATCGCTCGTTTGGGGGGTTGCGACTTTGATCTATTTTACATTGGTTGGCTTGGCCTTGTTCTTTTTCGGGACAAAGGTCTTTTCGTGGATCGGCGCACTTTGGCCGTTTTAGCTGTCCACAAAATCTTAACTGAAAAGCTGAAAGACCGAAATACTGAGACGCTGATAGCGGAATTCAGAAATGAAAGATCGAAAGTCGGGATTGGTATCCCGATCGCTTCTGGCGATCCTATCTCCGCATTCCCGCTCTGACACTTGACTTCAGGAGCAAACAAGGCCATGTTAGCTATATGATTACCGCGACTATTTCCGACACAAAAAACCGGTTGAGCGAGCTGCTCGCCCGAGTTCAAGCGGGGGAAACGCTTATCATTCTTGACAGAAAAACGCCAGTGGCACGCGTGGAGCGCATGAGGCACACTTCCAACAATCCCCACATCGAGCCGGCTCTGAGCGGATGGAAGCCGAAGAAGATTTTGGAGCTTCCTATCCTAGCCGCCCGTCAAGAAGCGCACAACCTCGTGGATGCAGTCCGCGATGAAAGGGCGGGGGGCTGGTGAATTTCTGGGACACCTCGGCCATTGTTCCTCTTCTGGTTCGTGAAGCGGACACCGAACTGCGGGAGGCCCAGCTCAAAAGCGTGGCTGGCATCACCGTGTGGTGGGCGACCCGTCTGGAGTGCGTATCTGCACTTTGTCGTCGTCAGCGGGAAGGAGATCTTCCAGCGGTTGCTTTTCAAGCGGCGATGGCTCGGTTGGAAGCCCTCCGCCTTCAGTGGCAGGTTGTTTCTCCATCCAAAGTCATGCTCTCACGCGCAGAGCGTCTGCTCCGGGTTCACCCGCTCAGAGCAACAGACGCGATGCAACTTGCCGCTGCCTTGTTGGCCGCCTGGGAGGAACCCGATGGCGCATCCTTTCACACGGCAGACACCCAACTCGCTGCCGCTGCGGAAAAGGAAAACTTTACCATCCTCTGACTTCTGAACCATCCCAGCGCTTGAGACAAAGAAAGCTGGAAGCGGCCGAAGCGCAAATTGGGCTAGAACTCCTGCAGGAAGACTGTAGTATTTCAGCTGATCCTATCGAATTTCTTCTCTGCGAAACCAACGAACTTATTTCTGTCTTTGTCACCATAGCATTAAAACTAGGCTTCTCCGAATAATCTCAGCATTTTAGCTTTTCAAACAATGTCCTCTCTTCGCAAACAAACGCTCTGGTCGATGCTACCGGTTCTTGTTACGGCCATTGTCGGCATAGCTACGGTGCCGCTTTATTTCCGGGTTCTGGGTGACCAAATGTATGCCATGTGGTTTTACGTCGGTACTTTAACCGGAGCTTTTGGGTTCATGGACTTAGGTCTAGGCGTAGCGGTGGGGCGTTATATGGGGGTGGCTTTAGGCGCAAATGACCAAAACGCCGCAAAAGAATACTGGGCCACGGGCAATGTGATTGTGTTGCCATTCCTTCTTCTCTTCACCGCCGTTTTTATTGTGGTCGGAACCGTTTTTGGGCCTAGTTGGTTTAAGGTTTCAGGCCATGATGCAACCATTTTGCGCTGGGCGGTGCTTTGGGGTGGCTTTGGGCTCTTCTTTGCCTACTACGGTCAGATGTGGCATAGTCTGGCTCAAACGCATTTAGACTTTAAATATCTGGCTATTTTGCGGACATGGTTCTCTCTGCTCGCATCTTTAGGTTCTGTCGTCGTCGCCTTATGGACTCGCAATGTCGCAGCCATCTTTGCTTTTACATCATGCTTAGCTTTAATTCAGTTCGCCTTACTTTTTTATCGGGGACAACACCACTACCAGCTGCCCTTGAAACTGGCTGGATTTAAAAAAAATCGTTTTAAGGAAATGTTGCCCTACACCTTAAAGACTTGTGGACAGTTACTTAGTGGTTCCGTCTTAGGCTCCTTAGACCGGATATTTTTAGGAAGAGTAGCGCCAGCTCTCGATTTTGCGGTCTTTAACGTCTCCATAAACATCGGAGGACGATTAAGTAGTTTGAGCACAGCGGCGATGGGTCCTATCTTTAATAACACCACTCGCGGCGTCGGTGGTGATCAGAGCAGAAAACCTGCGGATATTTACCGCGAAAGTTTTAACCTCATGTTTCCTTGGTATTCCTTAGCTATGATCGGAGTCTTTTTCTGGTCTGCTCCTGTAACCGAAGTGTGGTTAGGGGCAAAATATGGAACAGCCGTGGGGCAAGTATTTCCTTGGGTCGTCGCAGGGCTTTGCCTAAATGCTCTTGCAAGTATATCTACCGCTCAGACAGGGAGTTTGAACCGTGTGGGTACAGGTTTAATCATTCAATCTAGTGTATCTTTATTAGCCTTGGCATTTGTTCTACTAGGTTGGTTCCTGCACGGCATCGTGGGAGCGGCCATAGGTTTTTTCTGTGCTCGTTTGTTTTTGTTTTTTCAAGATGCGCTTGTTCGTAAATGGATTGGGATACCCTTGAGTGAGTATTACTCAGCCGTCCTCGTAATTTTAAGGCAACTAGCTTTAGTAGGAGGTCTATGGTTAGCATTTAATTTGTTCACCACGCAAAGCTTAATTCTTCTGGTAGGCTGCGCATTTTGTGTTCTTGCAGCTTCATTAATTGAGTTAAGAATTCTATGGCGTTCAAAAAAATAATCAGAAAACACTTCGTTCTTCTATTGATATTATGAATTATCAGCTGATAAATAAATTCCGGCATTTTGCTAACACCCCTTTAAAACATAAGTGTGAGATGATTAATCAATGGATGAACCGGGAAAGATCAACTACCCTTGCCTGTGCTATGCCTAATAGCCAGATTCTTTTACAGATACCTAAAGAAGAATACTATATGGCCTATACCTTTTTTTGTGAAGATAAAGCGGGGTGCTGCGAAATGGCTTTTTTACGGAGCGTTTAACTAAAGGGGATGTGTTTATTGATGTAGGATCATTTTGTGGAGCATACTCATTTGCCGCTCATGCCTGCCTAGAGGGGCACGTTGAGGTTCTCGCTCTTGAAGCATTCGCTAAAAATGTGAAACGCATAGAACGTGTTGCGTTAACTAATCCATCCATGCCCGTTACGATCATGGAGGCTCTGGTAGGTGACGGAACTCCAGCTTTAACCTCTGTCAATACGGAAGACATCATAATCTGTCGGGGAGATAAATTTAGTGTAAACACTAAAGATTCAGATAAACAAAGCGTTACTAAAACGCTTACTGAGTTAGCAGCTGAATGGAAGCATGACCCCACAGTTATTAAGATAGATGTGGAAGGTTTTGAGCTACAGGTGCTAGCAGGAGCTGCGGATTTGTTAACAACAATGAAGCCTCGTCTATGGATTGAAGTGCATCCTGAATACCTAAGACACCAAGGCCGCAAGGCTGAAAAAGTAAGTCTTTTCTTAAATAAACTAGGCTACCACATTACAGAATTTGCTGACATATCTTATCCGACTCGCGAGGTATCTTTCCATCTTTACGCGGAATAAGGTTCCTTCTTTTCATGAAAATTTTAATTTTCATTAACTCCCTCTCCCTCGGCGGGACAGAAAAAGCTGCCTGTTATTGGGCTGTAGGATTGCAGGGCAGGGGACATAGTATTTCTGTTCTAAGCTTACGAGATGGGCCGAGAAAAAAATTCTTAGAAGATGCCGGCATTGACGTTAAGATTAGTGAACCTAAGGCCGATTTGATTCGAGACCAGCTCCTCTTAATCACACCCGATGTGATTCACCCTCATGACCCAGAGTATGTTCACGAAGGGGATATTATAGAAAAAAAAGCAACTCCAACAACTAGATTCTCTTTTCTCTCAGACTCTAGGAAAAAATTTAAGTTAATTTTTGAGAACTAAAAAATTGAGCTAAGCAGGCAAGTCTTTAAAAGCAACTGTCGTATGCGCCATGTCTGGGAAAATTCGGCTTAATGATTCGAATTTTTCAAAATTGATAATTCTGTTTCCACTTATTTTATGTAGTCGCCAAATTATTTTGCAAGGTATGCTTCTCGGGTTGCCAAAGCCAGCACCTAAAATTTGATAATGTCGTTTCCTTAGCGCTTTCTGCGAGACGTAACACAGATGTGCCTCAAGAGAATTTTCAGAATGTCCTTGCCTAAAGTTAGGCCAGTTAGGGGTAGAAATAATCACTCTTTGTCGGGCAACTTTTTCAATTTGACAAAAAAATTCATCAACCGAACTTTCAGGAAGATGCTCAATGATTTCGCTAGCCAGCACAGTATCGTATTTTTTTATCCCCAGATCCAAGGGAAGCATTCCATGGGTGACATTTCGATAGACCCCAAGATTTTGACACCTTTTCACATTATCTAAACATCCATCAATAGCATCTACTTGTGGGGGGTTATCGAGACCCCATTCAAAGTAGTTAGTGGCCATCAGGCAACCCCAACGCCCAAATCCTGATGCGACATCTAGGATTTCTTTTCCCTTGAGCAAAGGCAAAAGTACTGGATCTAAAAACGAAGGTGAAGAACTCATTTATATAATTTATTAAGGTTCTAACTAGGATTGATTATGGTCAAGGTGTTTATTACTTCGTTAGATTAATTTTTTTTGGGTAGTGCAACAATAGGTCTGTAAGGTGGATCCCGTTCTTCGGCCAAAACCATCGTCATCCACCACCCTTTTTAACGATCAGTGGTACACCCCCGATAACTACGCAATGCTTGATTCTTTTAATATATTGCTCATTTTGTAGTAAGGCAGTTTCATTTGTGTGAAATGCATCCTAATAGTTGAAACAGTTGTGGCGTTTAAAGTGAGACGAAGTTGCGAAAACAGATACTTATGAGTGATTACTTGAAAGATATTTATGTGCATATGGGAAGCTCATTGGTCATAGAAGAGCTAAGTTTTGAGTCAGATACCAGATTTTATATCCTAGAAAAATTCCTTCGATCTATTCCTAGGGGACGTATTTTGGACATGGGATGTGGGCAGGGTTATCTTTTAAAGAGAATTTCTGATTACCACGCCACCTTTGGCTTAGAGTTTGACAAAGGTGCTGCGGAGATTGCAAAAAACAGAGGATTACAATGTGAGCTGGCCGACCTCAACGTTATAGATGAAATTCCTTTTGATGGCTTGTTTGATTGCATAGTTTGTTCTGAGGTTTGTGAGCATTTGCTCAATCCACGGAATGCCTATCGTATTGCCCATAAAAAGTTGAAACCTGACGGATTATTAGTGATTACAGTTCCTAATGCATTACCTTTATTTGTTAGATTAGATTGCCTGCTTGGAAGAAAAATAAGTTGGCTGCACTACCCTTCTCTCGACACAGAAGCGACAGGACACATCAGATTTTACACAACTCAAAGCTTATCGCAGCTGGCAAAGGAAGAGGATTTCAGTGTTTTGAGACTACGTGGAGTTTCTTGGAGATTTAATGGATGGGTTTGGCCTCGCATATGTTTTTGGATTGGCAAATTAATTTCGTCTAGTTCAAATGATAAAAGTGCCATGTTGGTCGATGAGTTTCTAAGTCGATCTTTTCCGTCTCTTTCACCTGGATTAATGGTTATAATGAAAAAAAAATAACTTAATGAAAATTTTAATTTTCATTAACTCCCTTTCTCTCGGCGGGACAGAAAAAGCTGCCTGTTATTGGGCTGTAGGATTGCAGGGCAGGGGACATAGTATTTCTGTTCTAAGCTTACGAGATGGGCCGAGAAAAAAATTCTTAGAAGATGCCGGCATTGACGTTAAAATTAGTGAACCTAAGGCCGATTTGATCCGAGACCAGCTCCTCTTAATCGCACCCGATGTGATTCACGCCCATGGCCCAGGGACTGTTCACGAAGGGGATGTTTTAGGAAAAGCCATAGAGTCACTTGATAGAAAAATCCCTGTGGTGCAGACAAATGTCTTTGGGCGTTTAGAAAACCCTGCGGAAAATTTTTGGACGGATTTCCGACTTTTTATTTCTTGGACGAGTTGCGTGCAAGCAGCCCGGCGTGCAGGGAAAAAAATTGACCTCACTTTTTTCAGGACACAAAGCGTTGCCGTGTATCCCGTCGATTTTGTCTCAGACGTTAAACTCCAAGAACTGCGCCAAGCTGCGGCTAAGCTGCGTCTAGAATGGGGTGTGCTGGATGACGAAATCTTGTTCGGACGTTTCTCCCGGCCTGAACCGAACAAGTGGACAGACTTGCCGCTACAAGGGTTTCTAAAAGCTTCGGAAAAAGATAAAAAAATTAAATTACTTTTACGTGAGCCCCCGCCTTTGGTGGCAGATGCACTTCAGAAATCAGAAATTGGGAGTCGTGTTCTTATACTTCCTGCCACAGCCCATGCGGAAGAATTACAGATTAGTCAGATGGCCTGCGATGCCGTTTTGCATGGGTCAAGTATTGGGGAAAGTTTCGGCTACGGTATCGCTGAGCTAATGGCTCTGGCTAAGCCTGTCGTGGTAAACTCAACACCTTGGCAAGATCAGGCGCAGATCGAACTTGTTTCTCATGGTGTTTGTGGTTTTCAGGCCAGCACCGTTAAAGCTACGACCAGAGCTTTGCTCCAACTGGCGGCTGATGCAACCCTCCGCCATCACATGGGGGAAGCCGCGCGGAAGAGAATTTCAGCCATTGCTGACCCAGAAACTTCTCTTGGTAAGTTAGAGCAAGCTTTACACTGTGCGGTCAAGGGAACAGCCAATCCAACGGCCTCCCAAGATCTGTTGGCGGCGCAAGAGGCGCTCAGCCTTTTAGATCGTAATCAGTATGGGCATGAACTAGATGAATATTTGGCCTTGTTCCCCTTTGATAGGAGAGTGAGATTTTCTCGTTGGCGAAAAAGAGTTTATGAAAAGCTGAAAAGCTGAAAGGAATGCGAAGATGGGGAGTTTGTCACGCGGAGGGGTACAGAGTAATACGGCGGGGCAGGCCGTGGTTAAAACTCTGGTTTTTTTATGTTGTTTAAGTAAGTCAGGCCGAGCTGGAAAGGGCTAAACTGGGAGATTTTGAATAAGTTCGCTCTCCGTTTCACCAATTAAGGCAGGGCTAATCCGACGGTCAAAGGTAGCCAGAGCCCCACACTTATTTTTACATAGCATAAGTAAATAAGCGTCGGTGGCCTGATTAGATCGGACGGAAAGCATGCTTTTTGACAACCAACTAGCCGTGGAGAAGTCTTCAATCCAGAAGTGATAGGTTTTTGAACTGCTTTTAAATTCCTCCAAACGTTTAGCGACATCGACGATGGGTAGTGCTGAATTAGGGTAGGCGGGATGCGATAGAATGCGTAAAAGGCCGTTCTCCGTGAGTGGGCAAGTCCTCCAGCCTTTGCATCCACTTTTTGAAAACCATTCATGTGCCTGAAGATGGTGAATATGGGCGGAATCGAAGAGTGCGATCAACACATTTATATCCAGCAAGAAGGGGCGAGACATAGTTTAAATTTCGTCTCGAATGTGGTTCACTACTTCTAGTGTTACTAGTTTGCTAGTTGGAGGTCTTAATATGATACGTAAGCCGTTGCGTACGGGTGCTTGAACTGATCCTAGTGGATGCTCAAAACTTTTTCTGACCATCACAGAAAGGGCTTTCCCAATGCTCACCCCTTGTGAGCTTGCGTACCCTTTGGCGAGATCCAGGATGTCGTTATCAATATCTAAAGTTGTTCTCACATCTGCATCATGACATCAAAACATCACGATGTCAATAGATGCGTTTCTATTGGATGCTCTACAATCTAAAAATGAAGATGAAGGCTCGGCTTACATAGTGAAAAACTGAAAGGACTACGAATATGGGGAGTTTGTCACGCGGAGGGGTACGGAGGGGGAGTTTTTTTACCACGGCCCCGCCCGTCCCGCCGCGGCGGGACGGGATAACAGGGATATCACGGATAGAGGACAAATGGAGAGCTGAGAAAACTTTTTTTCTTTTCTTCCATCCGTGTTATCCGTGTTATCCACCGCTTGGGCGGGGCAGGCCGTGGTTAAATCTCTGGTTTTTCCGTTGTTTAAGTAGGCGACATGGGCAGGCTACGGCGCACGGAGTAATAAGGAGGGGGAGTATAGCCGCAAACCACACGCAAGTTGCAGATACTCCCAACTTCATCATTCCTAATTCAAACCTCGTACTTTCCCTCATTCTCCTGCCCCCTCTGCGTCTCCGCGCGAGAAAATCCCCGTCTTCCCTCTATCCGTGTCTCCGCAGCTTCTCAGCCTTCCAATACCCATTCACTACAATTACTTGCTACCGAGACCGATGAATTGACATGCCATCACTTTGTGATATCATTCCATCATGGTTAAGACACAGATTCAGATCGAAGACTGGCAACACGAAGCCATTAAGCGAGAAAGTGCCCGGGCTTCACGCAGCATGTCTGATTTTATCCGTGAGGCTGTCACGGAAGCGCTTAAAAAAGGGAAAATCCGTCGGCCTTTGGTGGAAATTGCGGGGAAATACACGCCATTAAAAAAGGACGATCTGAAAGCGCACGATGCCGCCTGGGCGGAGTCGATCCGGTGAAAGAGGTTTTCGTCGATACAAGTGGTTTTTATGCGTTTCTGGATCGCACAGATCCTTTTCATGAGGTGAGTGCCAAGCTCTTTCTAACCGCTGAGAAAGAGAATTGGCAACTGATTACTTCCAGTTTTGTCCTTCACGAATCATGGGCCTTGATTCAAGCAAGGCTGGGCTGGGATGCGGTAGAAGATTGGCTGACTTCTCTTGTGATCCGTTGCGAAATCGTGTGGATTGACCAAACCCTTTATACTGCGGCCGAAGCCAGAACCAGACAGGCTCGCGAACGATGTTTAAGTCTGACCGATTGCTCTTCGTTCGAGGTCATGTTAGCCCGGGGTTGCCGCGAAGTAATTGCGGATGATGCCCATTTTGTCCGACAGGGATTTGCGATGCCAAGCCTGAAAGGCTGAAAGGAACACGAAGATGGGGAGTTTGTCACGCAGAGACGAGGAGGGGGGGCGTGCTATCCACCGCTTGGGCGGGGCAGGCTGTGGTTAAAACTCTGAGTCTTTTTCCGTTGTTTAAGCAAGCGGGATGGGCACGCAGCGTGAGAAAATGCCCCTCTTGCTTTCTCTCCCGTCTCAAAGGGGATTCAGGCTTTATTCTCACCGACTACTTTGTAGATGAGGCATGCACCCTATTGGTCGCACGAAACATAGGCCACCGCTGCGGGGATCTGTTTCAACTCATAAGGCACTCAAAGATCGTGCGTATGTAATGAGTTGGGACTGAGAGATTCTGGCAGGCCTAGGAATGGCAGAGAAAGTTTCATGATTAGGCATTCTCGTTTACCGATTGCACGAGCTTTGTTGTCATGAAAAGTCTCGGGATCTCTGAGGTGGCTACGAATGACACGCACTTTCAGGTAGCAGGATATCGCCCTCTGCTCGTAGACCCAACGTCCTAAGTTCTCCCCTCCCACCACGCTGTTAGAATCTGGCCCCGATCTTATTTTTGGATTAGCTATAGTCGGCGCTAAAAAATCTAAAAAGTTAATTTGCTCGTTATTTTAATAAGCGTGATACAGGCTTCAGCCTGATGAAAGCATTATTTTATAAGTTAATACGGCCTTTGCACCGCCCCATTACAAAGTATCTAAGAAATCGTTTAACACGAAACTTCATCGATTATCCAGAAATTAATTTACCTAATCCTTGGGAATTAGTTCAGTTGCAGGTGGAACGACATTTGCACAATTATTTGCATTGCCAAGCAGAGGAGATTAAAAACATTGTCATTGTCGGAGCAAACTACGCCGACGAGATTCCTCGCCTCAAGAGGATGTATACCAAAAGCCGATTTGTATGTTATGAGCCATCACCTAAATGGTTTGAGATGTTGGAAAAAAATTATGCAGATTGTGACTATGTCACATCTAAAAAACTGGCAATTTCTGATTTTAATGGCCCCGCCACTTTTTATGAGCTGCCCATGCCCGGCAATGGTTCGTTATTGAATCCAGATGTTGAACTATGGTCAAAATTCAATAACTGGGCTGATAAAAAAACACATGCTTTTGCAGTTGAGGTAAAGACGCTTGATGAAGAGATGGAGTCATTGGATTCCGTCGATTTGTTATGGGTCGATGTGCAGGGAGGGGAGGGCGGAGTATTAAGGGGTGCTACAAAGACCTTAGCAAAAACCAAGGCCGTACTTTTAGAAATTGCCATTTCAAAATCACCTTATGAAGGAGCCGTGTTGTTTGACCAACTTGATTCTCTGTTACGTAGTCAAGGATTTTCATGTGCAGGATTAGGTCTGGACTCGTGGAACTATACGGGCAACGCCTTATGGATTAAAAATTGCTCCGACTTAATTTGTAAAAAAAGTTGATAAATTTGATTTTTGTATGGTGAATTCTTTTTAGCAAAAGATATAAGTTAGTAAAATTAGAGTCTTGGTTTAAAATTTTTATGACAGAAAATAAGGAGTGCAGCTGGAAAATTCGTAATATCTGTGGGTCAGGAGATTACAGCGTTTGCTGCCATTTCGATGATTTTTCTAATCATGGTTCTAACTACAAAAACATTGAAGTTATTAAATGTAAAAAATGTGGTGTTAGAAGGCGTAAGCCAGAAGCTATTGATGAATATGAAGAAGACTATCATTCCTATTATTTAAGCCAGAAGGGTCAAGTTCATCCCCATACGCTTAGTATTTTTTCTGATCTTATGATGGAAAGATTAAGAGACTTCGGAAAACCAGCACGTTTTTTAGACGTGAGATGTTCCACCGGCAGAGCACTAAGTTTAGCTCGTTCTGTTGGTTTTGATTGTGTCGGCTTTGATGTATCAAAGTGTTCAATGGATAACGCGATTAAAATGGGTTTTCAGGCAAAGTATGGTTTGGATGTAGCAAATGCTTTTGAAGATAAATCATTTCATATTATTCATTGCTCCTACGTTATCGAGCATGTTTCTAACCCCATGCTTTTTTTAGAGAGGCTTCACCCTTTCCTAAGGCCAAACGGAATACTCATGCTGGCATGCCCTAATTACGCTTCGCTGCCTCGTTTAGTGAAAGGTAAAGCATGGGGTCTATGGTGTTTAGATTCACACCTTTGGCAGTTTACAAAAAATCAAATGGTTCGTTTGTTAAAAAAAAGCAACTATCGTGTAGCCAAAGTAAGGGCTCTCCATGGCCAATCTCCAGACAGCAACTTTAAGCGTTTGATTTTAGATATCGCCGCTTTATTAGGTTACGGAGACGGCTTGAACATTATCGCTAGGAAAATTTAGGAGCACCTTAAGGGGATGAAGCATAAAACGGTAGAAAGCGTGTTGATGATAGATGGATATGATCAGGGATCAATTCACAGAGCACAAAAGGATTTTATACTTAAATCTTAAGTTCGTTTGTTATTTATGCCAAAAATTTCCTTAGTCGTTTGTCTGTATAAAGAACGTGATTTTCTTGAGCGCCTCTTGCTTAATGCAGAGGGTTGTTA
>Ga0163146_10006539_pt1 | contig 13158 bp, 8 predicted proteins | sample OliLakLV19MP7G1_FD_148648 | JGI IMG/M metagenome (GOLD analysis project Ga0163146, IMG submission 148648) | Freshwater microbial mat bacterial communities from Lake Vanda, McMurdo Dry Valleys, Antarctica - Oligotrophic Lake LV.19.MP7.G1 | ecosystem: Environmental > Aquatic > Freshwater > Lake >... | reverse complement strand
CCCCAGATCGTCTGCGAGAATGACAATGATGTTCGGCAAACCTTCCGCGCGTCCCACCCCGCCACCGAAACAGCAGAGCGCCAGCAGGACCACCCCCATCGCCCACAGACGCGAAAATGTAACCGGGAGGAGAAACGGTCGCATCTTAGAGACGGGTGGACAGCTTCTTCAGGTATTCGATCGACGGGGGAATATTCTCCAAGGGAGCCGACGATTCCTCCTCGATGAAGTAGTGTTCGATGCCGATTTTCTCGGCCGCCGACAGCACTGCCGGCCAATCGATCTGTCCTGTTCCGATCGCCACACTATACTTATGTCCGGCCGCGATAATTTCACCTCCCAGGGGAATGCCTTTTTGCAGATCTTTTAGATGCATAAGTTTCCAGCGCGACGAATATTTCCTTAACAACTTCACCGGATCCTGGCCCGCGATAAACACCCAAAATACGTCCATTTGGAGACACATAAGGTCGGGCCGCGTGTCGCGCACGAGGATATCGAGCAGGGTATCTCCCGCCTGATTCAGAGGCACGAACTCACCGCCATGGGTATGGTAGACAAATTGGATGCCCTCCGCCCGGCAGGCCTCGCCCCAGGCGGTGAATTCCCGGACTACTTCCTGCGCATCCTTCTCATCCTTGATCTGCGCCAGACGCGGAGGAGGCAGCGATGTCATGATATATTTCGCCCCCACGGCCTTGGACGCTGCAATTGCGGCCTTCACGTCCTTCTGCAGGAGCACATAGCGGACGTGGTCGCCGACCACAGTCAGACCGCGCTTGCGAACCTCACGGTCAAAAGCCTCCACCGAAAGAGAACCGGTCCCTGCTATCTCAAGATTGGAAATTCCGAATGCCTTGGCATGGTCGAGCGCTGCCGGCATGTTCTTCAGGGCTTGGACCCGCAGGCTGTATAACTGCAATCCGAGCCGGTCCATGAATGGAGTTGTCGCGGAGGCGTTGAGGATGCTTCCTGCAGAGGCGAATGCCGTCAGGCAGACGACAATACGCAAAAATATTGGGCGGCTGTTGGGGCGAATGGTCATAGGGAGTTGGGGACAGGATTCACGTGATTTGTGGTCTTTCCAAAAATCGAATGTAACCAAGCGGCCGACCGGAGATTCGGCCTCGTCTGGTCGTCGCACAGGCGGGGTACACTGCCATGAAGATAAGATCCAGGTGCAAATACCGCTACGCTCAGGGTTTCAATGGCTGAATGCATTGTCGCATCCGGCGGCCCGAGGAACCCGCACTCTTGATGCGACCGACCCAATGTGTCGATGGAATCGACGAGCGGCATCATATTGTTAATAGCGCGAACCATCATGGCTCATCCTTGGAAACCCTCGGGGCATTTCGGACACGAAGCGTTCCCCGGTATTCCGGGCGTTGCTTCCAACGTTCCAAATATGGCTGATAGGCCGGAGCTTCGCTCCATGAGACTGGTTTTGGGTCAGGTGGGGAGACCCGGCCGCCGGGATAGTCTTTTCCGGCGATACTGCCTTCAACCGATGCGGACCAAGTCTCCAGATACTGGCGCATCCGGGCGGCCGTATCCGGCTGTTCACCGGCAATATCATGTATCTCCGACGCGTCATTTTCCAAATCATAAAGAGCCAGCCGTCCAGGAGATTCCTCACCGACGAGCAGCTTGAACCGATTGTCGACCAAGGCCATCCTACCGAGGAATCGAAAAGGAATCGGTTTCGTCCGTTCATTCACCTCCCGCGAAAACAGTGGTCGCAGGCTCACCCCATCAATGGGATCAAGCATCGCGCTGCGGGGAACCCCGACCACGTCGGCTACCGTGGGGAAAATATCCAGGGTGCAGGCAGGAAAGCGCGTGGTGCGCGCCCCGGTGATGACCTCCGGCCATTCGATGATCGCCGGTACGCGCAACCCGCCCTCATACAACGATCCCTTGAAACCGCGCAGCCCGCCGACTGTCGCCGGGGTGACGAGCGGCAGCCCGCCGTTGTCACTGCAGAAGATTACCAGTGTGTTGTCCGCTCGACCAAGCTCACGCAAGCGTCGTCGAAGCGTCCCGATGCTGCGGTCCAGCGCCACCAGCTCGCCGTAATGTTCCGCCGACTCCGCGTCCAGTGAGGCAAAGGTAGCCTTGTCTTCTGGCAGCGCAGCAAAAGGCTTGTGCGGTGAACCATACCAGATGACGGCCAGCACGGGTTTTCCCTCCCCACGTTTCCTTTCTATGAAATTCAAGGCCTCGGAAACAATGATGTCGGAGGAGTCACCATGAAATTCCTCGATTTTTCCATTGCGGCTCAGCAGCGGATTAAGGTCGAAGAAATTCGTGGTGGAGAGCCACTCATCAAAGCCGAATTTTCCCGGATGATGTGTATCCGTACTTAGGATAGGCACGCCCGGTCCACGCAGACCGTCGAGATGCCACTTGCCAAAATGCCCGGTGGCGTAGCCAGCCGCACCCAAGGCTTGCACGAGTGTTTTCTCCTGCAATCGCAGGGCATAACCCTGTTCAACCACCCCGGCCCGGTCGTTTACCCGACCGGTCAGAACACTTGCCCGAGTTGGGGAGCAGACAGGAGCTCCAGCGTAAAAGCGGTCGAAGCGAAGTCCGTTCGCCGCCATCGCGTCGATGTTCGGGGTCTTCAGGACAGGATGCCCGTAATATCCCGTTTCGCCCCAGCCCATGTCATCGGCCATCACGAGAATGATGTCTGGCCTGGAATCTGCGGCCATGAGCCGAAGACTCAGCAGACCGAACGTTAGGGTGCAGAACAATGATCGTTTGCGGATCATGGGCGTGGGAGGGAGTGGTTATCCAGCAGGTGACGATTGGGGTAGCATGCCCTTAGTCACCGGCAGCAGGCAAATCCTTCACTTTCCGAAGAACGAGCAGCCTAAACTCCAAAGCTTGATTGTGGGCGATCTTCGGTGCACTGAGCCGCAGCTCCCCTTTTCCGTGCCGGAGAAGGATGGTGCCGAGTTCCAAGGTTCGGAACGGCTTGTCGACCGAGACCGTACGGGGATACCGATCATCGGCGGGGCCAATAACCTTCGCATCAGTAGGGATGTTCACTCTTTGGGTGATGACGGAATCCCCGAAACTCAATTTCATCGTAGATCCGACATCGGCGGCCGGACAGGCATAGTAGATTTCGGCCCGATAGAGACCACGGGTGGCCACGGATACGTTCCAGCTCAGGTAGTCAGCCGGATCGTTCCAGCTCGTGACGAACGAACTGTTGGGATAGCGATTGGATCGCTTGAGACCGCCGTTCAGGTCCGCGTCCCGCGCCGGCAACTGTGTGCACGGGCCATCGGGATGGCCGACCACGTAGGGCCGCGTGTCGGGCAATACGAGCTCCGAAAGCACCTCATTGCGCCATTGCCCGACTGCGATCCGGAGCTTGGCGGCTACTTTCGGATGGGCACCGGAGACATCCGATTTCTGACCAGGATCGGCCACCATGTCGTACAATGCGCCGTCTGCTCCAAAGCGATACTGTTGCGTCCGCGCGCTTACTTTACCACCCCAGTGTGAAAAGAGAATACGGTCGGGAGCTGTGGAGGGCCCGCCCAGAAGCTCCGACTTCAGGCTGATGCCGTCCAGAGGCTTGGCGGGGACCGCGTTGATGCCGCACAAATCAGTCAGCGTCGGTCGCAGGTCGATAACGCTGGCGATTTCACGGACCAGCGAACGCGGCTTGATACCTGCCGGCCAGCGGACGATCAGTGGCGAACGTACGCCCCCCTCGTCGGTCATGCCTTTCTTGCCTTTCATGCCACCGTTCCACCGCCAGGTATCGGGACCGTTGTCGCTCAAGTAGACTACGATTGTGTCGTCGGTCAGGCCCAGTTCGTCCAGCTGCGCCATCACCCGGCCCACGTTCCAGTCGATGTTTTCGGACATGGCAAGCGACGCGCGGGTAAAATCCGGATCCTCATCCTCGGGGAGACCGGCACGCAGGACGATTTCCTTGGCGACATAATCCTTCCAGAACCGATCGGGCACCTGCATCGGCGTGTGCGGAGTGTTGTAAGTAAGACAAACGAAAAACGGCTCGCCGGCGGCGGAGCTCTTCTTGATGTAGCCCATGGCGTGTTCGGTCACGTCATCGATAATGAACCCCTTGCCGGTCACGATCTCGCCGTTGTGGTCAAGGAACTGGGAGTCGAAATACTGCGCCAGGTGGCCAGAGGTGAAGCCGTAGTATTCCTCGAATCCCCGGCCGTTGGGATGATAGGGATACTGGGTGCCGTTGTGCCACTTGCCGAACAGACCGGTTCTGTATCCGGCGCGCTTCATCACCTCGGCAATCGTCTCCTCGTCCAGGTCCATCCGCTCCATCCCGCTGCTGGTTCGCGAGACGCCGCTCCGTGGATGATACCGTCCAGTGAGAAATTCCGCCCGGGTCGGCGAACAAACCGGGGAGACAAAAAAACGATCGAAGTGAGCGCCACCGTCGGATAATCGGTCGATGTTGGGCGTATGGACGTTCGTATTGCCATTGCTGCTCAGGTCACCCCAGCCTTGGTCGTCGGAAATAATCACAATGACGTTGGGCTTCGCGGCAATCGAATGGACCAGCAGCAGAATGGCGGAAAGAAGTGCGAGGTGCTTCATGCGATCGGGCGTTAGAGGTTCTGCCGCTTCAGTTCGTCCATCAGGTGATCGCAGGCACGCCAAGCCAGGGCCATGATAGTCAGGGTCGGGTTCTTGTGCGAATTGGAACAAAAGGTCGCACCATCAGTAATGAATACATTCGGGGAGTCCCAACATTGGGAATATTTGTTCGTGACGGATTTCAGCGGGTCCGAGCCCATCCTCGCACCGCCCACCTCGTGGACAATCTGCCCGCCGACGGAGATGGCTTTTTTTCCCGTCGGATCGATAGGTCGCCCGAGGCAAGTGCCACCCATGCCGGTGATCAGATCGACAAACGTCTGCTGCATGTGAGCCGCCTGCTTGTACTCGTAGTCGGACCATTTCCAATGGAAACGGAGAACCGGATCCCCCCAGCGGTCCTTTACCGTCGGGTCGAGATCGACGAAGCAGTTTTCGTTCGGAATCATTTCGCCCCGACCGGAATAGGCGACAAAGCTGCCATAGTAGCGACGGGCCTCCTCCTTCAGTCTCCGCCCATAGGCACCCTGGGTCGTGCCCTCGAGGAAGTTGAATGTGCGCACGTTGGGCATGTTGCGCGAAACCCTCGTGCCGATGTAATAGCCCCGAGGAAAGTCGAGTTTCCCCTCCGCCTGCTCCTTATATCGCGACCAAGGAGCATAAGCGTGCCCATGCCCGGCCCCGTCCTCGTTGTGCGGAGGAAGGTTCTCCAAAGCCGGCACCTGTCCCGCCAGATTGGTGCCGACCGAATCCATGATATACTTGCCCAGGAGCCCGCTCGAATTGCCCAAGCCCTGCGAATGGCGGGGACTGCGCGAATTCAGCAGGATGCGGACCGACTCCATCGAACTGGCGGCGAGAACAATCACCCGGGCCTTGACGGTGTAATCGCGTCCGGTGGTTTTCTCGAAAAAGCGTACCCCGGTCGCCCGACCGGTACTGTCGGTCTCGACCGACCGCACCATCGCGTCGGTGATGATGTCCAGATTTCCCGTCGCCAACGCCGGCGGGAGGTGGACCGTCGGCGATTGATAATTAGCCTTGATGGAGCAGCCCCGATCACAAGGGGTGGCCCAGAAACAAGCCAAGCGGCGATCCATCTCTGCCGCCAAAATACGGGCTGCCTTGGGATTGTTCGGATGCAGGCGGGGCGGGATGTCCCGTGAATTCATTCGCTCACTCAGCACCGCCCGGTGCTGCGGTATGACCGGAAAACCAAGTTCCTTCGCCGTACGATGGAACAGCAGTTCGGCCGCCCGGGCCTTGGGTGGCCTGAGCAACACACCTTCCGACGAGTGCGGGCAGTTCTCTATGCCGTCGTTTGCGCCATAGACCCCAATCAAAGACTCCACCTTGTCGTAGTAGGGTGCCACATCGTCGTAGATGATCGGCCAGTCGAACCCGAGACCGTCTCTGGAATAGGGCTTGAAATCATAGGGCCCGTTGCGGAGGGAAATACGGCCCCAGTGGTTGGTCCTTCCACCCAGCATGCGGGATCGCCACCATTGGAATTTTTCCTCCGTGGCGTTCGTATAGGGTTCGCCCGGCACCTCCCAGCCGCCATCCACCGTGGCGTCAAAATATCCGCGCGGTTTGTCCGGCGTGGGCGTTTCGCGTAGTGGCGCCTGCTCGGGTGTGTTAAACATGGGCGTCTCCGTAATCGGATCGTAATTGCGTCCGGCCTCGAGCATCAGCACCCGGACACCCTCCATCGCCAGTGTGTACACGCTCTGACCGCCCGCCGCTCCGGAACCGACCACGATCACGTCGTAATTCGCCTGGGCCTGACTTGCATTGATATGGGGCATGGTAAAAAGATTGAGGTTGGGCAGAAATTTGAGGTTGCCGCGGGCGGCCAGCGCACTGCGTCACCAAGGCTGTTTTTCGATCCCCAGTCGCTTCAGCACCTCCGGTGGGGGACCGTCAAACGTGGCGAGCGGTACATTCCCCACATAACCGACATCTTTCATGCCCACCGAAGTCGTGTAATAACCTCCCAATACCAAACCCCGGAAGGTGGTGAAGAATCGGGCCCCGGATAGGTGGGCCGGAGAGGCTTTCGCCTGATGGCAGATGTCATCACAAATCGCCTCCGCTTCCGCGGGACTGAGGTCGACAAAGAGTTTGGAGAAGCGACGCTGGGATTCCGCATCCATCCACGTCAAGCCGCTCAGGATCGTCTTTCGATCCCTCGTTTGATCAGGGTACGGCGCGCTGATCCATTCATCAATGAAATCCGGCACTCGCACCGCAGATGCGCTCGGTGATCTGTTGTCAACGTGGGGCAGGATGATGTCCGCCAGGCGGGTCGTGAGCAGCAACTGCGCCTCGCTCATGGTCCGGCTCCAGGGAACGGTTCCCTCAAGGAGATTAGGGTCCAAGCCGTAGCCCTTGGCCGCTGGGACGCCCTTCTGTGCGAAGCCTCGGTTATGAGCAAAGGAAACTGCGCCGGTCGCTGCGAGCATCCACTGGATCGCATCACGCCGGCTCATACGCTGAATAGGGTCGGTCGTTTTCATCAGAGGTTTCCTTTCTTCATCTCGGCTATCATGTGGTCGGCGGCGCGCCAGGCCAGGGCCATGATGGTCAGGGTTGGGTTCTTGTCGGAATTCGAACAGAAAGAGGCACCATCGGTAACATACACGTTGGGCGCGTCCCAACATTGCGAATGGCGGTTGGTCACGGATTTTTTCCGATCGGCGCCCATGATTGCGCCACCCACCTCGTGGATGATGCGGCCACCTTCGGCGATCGCTTCCCGCCCGGTAGCATCGAGGCTGCCGGGCGTGCCGCCCATGGTGGTGATGATTTCCGCGAACGTTCGCTGCATGTGCGCGGCCTGACGGTGTTCGTACTCCGACCACTTCCAGTGGAACCGGAGCACCGGGATGCCCCACCGGTCCTTCACCGTCGGGTCGAGTTCCGTGAAGCAGTCGTCGTTGGGAATCATCTCACCCCTGCCGGAATAGGCGACGGAGCTGCCATAGTAGCGGCGCGCCTCGTCTTTCAGGCGCCGGCCGTAGCCGACCCCCGACAACCGCTCAAGATTGCCGAAGGAGCCGACATTCGGCATCCGGCGGCTCCCTGCTGTTTCGATGTGATATCCCCGTGGAAAATCCAGCTTTCCCGCCAGCTGTTCCTTATACAGCCACCAAGGAGAGTAAATATGTGCCCCGTCGCCTGCTCCTTCCTCATTGTGGGGAGGCAGACTCTCCAGCATCGGCACCCGGCCGCCGAGCTTCGCTCCGACGGAATCCATGATGTATTTGCCCAGAAGTCCGCTCGAGTTGCCAACCCCGTCGCGGTGCTGCGCGGTGCGGGAGTTCAGCAAGACTCGGACGGATTCCATCGCACTGGCGGCGAGCACCACGACGCGTGCCTTGATCTGGTGGTCACGTCCGGTCTTCTTGTCGATGAAGGTGACCCCTCGGGCCTTGCCGGTCTGATCCGTCAAAAGTGACGCAACCATGGCATCGGTGATGATATCGAGGTTACCCGTGGCGAGTGCGGGGGGCAAATGGACCGTGGTCGATTGGTAGTTGGCCTTGATTGAACAACCCCGGTTGCAGGGCGTGGCCCAGAAGCAGGCCGCCCGGCGGGACATCTCGTCGGTCAGGATTGCCGCCGCCCGAGGATTATTCGGATGCAACCTCGCGGGTATTCCCCTGGAATCAAGCCGCTCGCTCAGCACCGCCCGATGCACCGGCACCACCGGGATGCCCAATTGGCGCCCAGCCCGGTGCGTCAGAAGTTCCGCCGCACGCGCCTTCGGCGGCCTCAGCAAGATCCCGTCCGGCGAGTTGGGGGTATTCTCCAAATTCTCGTTGGTTCCGTAGACTCCGATCAATAACTCCACCTTGTCGTAATACGGTGCGACATCCTCGTAGGAAATCGGCCAGTCAAATCCTAAGCCATCCCGTGAATAAGGTTTGAAGTCGTAGGGGCCATTGCGCAGCGCGATCCGTCCCCAGTGGTTGGTTCTTCCTCCCAGCATGCGCGACCGCCACCATTTGAACTCTCTCCCGGGTTCGGAACTCGCGTTGGTGTAAGGTTCGTCCGGCATCTCCCAGCCACCGTCAATCGTGGCATCATAATAACCGAAAGGCTTGTCGGGCGTCGACATGGCCCGGAGCGGAGCCTGCTCCGGAGTGTTGAACATCGGCGTCTCAGTGGCCGGATCGTAATTACGCCCCGCTTCAAGCATCAGGACCTTCACGCCTTCCATGGCCAGTGTATAGGCGGTTTGTCCGCCAGCTGCCCCGGAGCCCACCACAATCACGTCGTAGTCCGGCTTCGTCTTGCTCGCATGGATATGGGCCATGATAATGGGGTGTGATTTTTGAGGAGAGATTCAATCGGCAATCACCGTTTTTCGGAGCATCGAAAGGTCCGATGAGTTGGATTCTCTATTAAGAGGAAAGATCCGCTCCAGTTCGATGACGGTCAGCGGACCACGCGGCCCGAGTTTCTCCCGGATACGTTCCACCAAGGCCGGTTCAACGGTTCCGGCCTTGTTTCCCCATGATTGACGAACATAGGTGAGGACCGCGGCAATTTCGCTAGAACTCCACTGGTAGCTGCCCTCAGCCCCGAAGCCCGGCATTGGTACCCCCGGGTACTTGGACCCATTCACAACGATCGGGCCTGTCAGACCGTAGGTAACCTTCGCCGCGAGGCGTTCAGCCGGTCCATCAACCCAATCGGAGCCCACCAACGGAGGATAAACCGAAGGCACCCCCAGTCCGCCCGGTTGGTGGCAGAGTGCACAGGCCAAGGCGTACCGGGCACTTCCCAGTTCCAACAATTCCGCCTGAGATGCATCCTTGCGGCCAGAATAGTCACCGGCGCTCGCGGTCAACTTTTTCAGAAGGATATTCTTCCAGCGGACCTTCTGGCCGATCTTTTCCTTGAAATGCGCCACCCCATGTAATTGCAGGGCAATGTATCCAGTCGGAGTCAGATCATCCTGCAAGTCGGTCACAGGCACCCCGTTCAGCCATGTCTGGATCCGGCTGCCGTTGGCCACGATCCGGAAGCGGTTCCACTCCCCACTCCGATAGACTTTGGCCGTGGAAGCCGGCGCGTGGAGAAATCCGCGACCAGCTTCCTCGTAGAGACTGCCCGTCCAGCACTTTTCCGACGGATCGATCTCGACTTGATAGCCCCAGAACCTGCCTTTCTCCCAAGACACTTTTCTTAGATCCTTGCTTCCGTCCGGCTTGAATCTCCCGCCCCAGCGGGTTGTCGCGGTTGTTTCCGCATGGACGCCACTTCTAATCTGGATGCCGGAATTGATCAGCGGATCGATCATGAAATCGACCTCCAGTTCGAAGTTATCGTATTGCTTGTCTGTAGCCAGGAAGCTGTTCGGGTAACCGGGCAGAGACTCTCCCACGATCACACCATCCTCAACGTAGAATTTGCCACCGCCAAAATTCTGCCAGCCGCCGAGGGTGCGGCCATCGAACAAAACTACCGTGCCATCGGACATGGCTGCCGCAAGGTTTGGCACAGGCGAAATAATCAAGGCGAGGCCGAGCAAGAGGGAGGGGAGTTTCATGAAGATTGCTTGGGGACTGAATGGCGAGTGCAAGTCGGCAGGGGGCGAAATCCGGTCCGAACAATAGTGGAACCGGCCAACACATGCTACTGTTCGCGTCCCGTCCATTGCCTAGATTGTCTCAAGCGGGGTTCGCGTCGGGAGCAAGAACGCCCCGAGTTTCCCCGCCGCTGGATTGATCCAGCAGCTGTGCGGCGTGGATTTGAGCACGATCCCCGGCCTGAGCGCGCCGACCTTGCAAGGCCTCTGGTCCGAACTGGTGGTACCTTCTCTTCGGCGCAGAGACCATTGAAGCGGAGGCTGCTCCGAAATTCTTTTCGCCTCAAGCCATCCGGTCTTGCGACCAATGAGACCAAAACGCCATAGAATGACTCATCATATGTAGCCGCGCTGGATCACATGGTTTACTGTTGGGTATCGGATTTTTCGGGCACTGGAATGCTCAATTCACTTACCCTCAGGCGCCTATGTCTTTACTGTCCCCATTGCCCAAGTCTCGGGCTTCCTCAATTGAGAAATCGATTTGGGCATGGCTTCGCTTTGTTGTTTTTATTGGCACATCCGTGGAACTGAACGCGGGATCGACGGCAGCGCAAGTGGGGTTCAATCGTGACGTCCGTCCGATCATGTCCAATACTTGCTTCAAGTGTCACGGACCCGACATCAAAAATAATAAATCGCCGCTCCGGCTTGACCTGCCGAACTCGGCATTCGCTCCCTACCGAAACGCAAAGGGTACTGTATTTACCCCCCTAGTTCCAGGCAAACCGGAGCAGTCTGAAGTCTGGCGCCGGGTCTCCAGCGTCGACCCGCAAGAAAGAATGCCCCCGGCTGAATCGCTCCACCAACTTACGGCACAAGACAAGGCGATGATCAAGCGCTGGATCGAACAAGGCGCAAAATATGAACAACACTGGTCTTACATGGCACCGACAAAGGCACCGCTGCCGGATTTGGGAGTTTCACCAAGTGTGCAGCATCCGATTGATCTGTTTATTCGCGAGAAGCTCGCCGCGAGAAAGATCGCCCCATCATCCGAGGTAGATCGCCCCACGCTTGTCCGTCGGCTCTCTCTCGATCTCAGGGGCCTGCCTCCGACGGTGGAGGAAGTGGAGACATTTATGGCGGATCGCAGCCACGATGCATACAGCAGGCTTGTAGACACCCTGCTTGCATCCCCCCATTATGGCGAGCGAATGGCAATACCTTGGCTCGACTCAGTTCGGTTTGCCGATTCGGTCGGGTTTCATGGCGATCAGTTGATTAACAACTTCTCCTATCGCGATTACGTGATAGACGCCTTCAACCGGAACCTTCCATTCGATCAATTTACGGTTGAACAACTCGCCGGGGATCTGTTGCCAAATGCTACTGTGAACCAGCGCGTGGCGACAGGGTTCAACCGCCTCAATATGGTCACGCGCGAGGGCGGTGCCCAAGCGAAAGAATATCTCGCAAAATACGCTACTGATCGCGTGCGAACTGTTTCTACCACGTGGCTTGGCTCAACCATGGCGTGCGCCGAGTGTCACGACCACAAGTACGATCCTACCTCCACACGCGACTTTTACGCTCTTTCCGCCTTTTTCGCCGACATCAAACAATACGGCGTTTATGCCGACTATCGGAGTTCGCCCGAACCCGACCTCAGAAACTTTAGCAACCATTCCCCTTTTCCACCAGAAATTGTAGTCGACAGTCCATATCAGCAGCGTCGACTCGCTCACTTTCGACGTCAATTTCAGGATCGGGTCACAGCAACCGCACAGTCATTGTTGCAGGATCCGGTTCATGCGATCTCTATGCGCTTGTGGACCGATCAAACTGCGGCCCGCCTCCGAGACGATAGGGGGGGGTGGTCTGTGGCAACGGTCGAACGTGCGCTAGCCGAGCCACCCGCCATATCGACCGCGGCTGAAGCAACTGTGCCTTCGAAAGATGAACGCGCACCGAAAGAGAAGGTCAAATTCGCGCTGCTCACTGACGGAGGCGTCCGGATCGAGGGTACTGCTGTCGCCGGCCGACGGGTGGGTGAGGGCCCGCACCATGGAGAGGAGTTCTCCTTCGAGCTGCGTCCGCCGGTCGGTCCGACTGCGGCCCTCCGGCTAGAGATCATACCGGACGAGGTAAATGGGGGAAAAGTTGCGCGCGGCAATAATGCTTCGTGCTACGTTAATTTCACTCTGGCTCTCATTCGGGCCGGCGAAAATTTACTCCAACCGCTCGCCATTGCCGAAGCATACACAGCCCTTCCCACGGAAAACTATTTCAACGGCCAGACGCTCCCTTCATTGCTAGAGGGCTGGCTTACTCACCGCAATCTCAGCGGGCAGCGCCAAGCAGGCATCTATCTTCTTCGGCACCCACTGACGTTTGTCGAAGGTGACCGGCTCGTGATCAAACTCGCCAGCCGCAATGTCGGCAGAGTACGTTTCGCGGTTTCTCCTCTCGGCGGACGTCTTGAGGTCGATGCTGCTCCCGAGATTGTGGCGGCGTTTACAGCCTTCCGCCCAACTCCGGTTCAGCAAGCTTTGCTTGCGGAGCAATATTTTCTTGGCACGGGGGCTTTCGCGGCAGATGTGTTCACCGCCGCGCTGGCGGATCTGAGCAAGGTTGTGGATTGCCATGGCGGGCGGGCGGCCAGTGTTGTCACCGAGGCGGTAGATCCCGTGGTCACCCGGGTGTTGCCGCGAGGCAACTGGCAGGACGAATCAGGCGAGATCGTGCAGCCTGCGCCGCCGCAATTTCTTCCCGGGGGAGGTCGATCCGCCGGTTCACCACGGCAGTCCCGCCTCGATCTGGCACGCTGGATCACTGCTCGCCAAAACCCGCTCACCGCGCGCGTTTTCGTCAACCGGCTTTGGCAACAATTCTTCGGCACCGGCCTTTCCGCCACCCTCGATGACCTCGGGCTGCAGGGCGAATATCCGAGCCATCCTGAGCTGTTGGACTGGCTGGCCGTAGAATTTATGGATCGTGGCTGGGATGTGAAG
>Ga0163146_10006535_pt1 | contig 13166 bp, 15 predicted proteins | sample OliLakLV19MP7G1_FD_148648 | JGI IMG/M metagenome (GOLD analysis project Ga0163146, IMG submission 148648) | Freshwater microbial mat bacterial communities from Lake Vanda, McMurdo Dry Valleys, Antarctica - Oligotrophic Lake LV.19.MP7.G1 | ecosystem: Environmental > Aquatic > Freshwater > Lake >... | reverse complement strand
TGTTATGCCACCTGATTATAAAGTTTGTAATATTATAGAGATAAAATTTAAAGGATCCCGTAAGGAATTCTATCTTAATCTCCAAAACACATATCTCACAAGTGGAGAATTGGTTGTTGTGGAGGGCAATATGGGTGGTCATGATGTTGGGCATGTTTCCTTAACGGGTGAACTGGTGCGTATGCAGCTCAAGAAAAAGAATGTGCGTACAGAGGATGTAGTTAAAAAATTTTATCGCAGAGTAACTCCTATTGATGTAACTAATTGGAAACTGGCAAAAGAGATGGAATTAAATACTTTGTATAAGGCACGGGGTTTAGCTAAAGAGCTTGACTTATCTATGAAATTAACAGATGTAGATTACCAGGGCGATAAATCTAAAGCCACATTTTATTACACGTCCGAAGGACGTGTGGATTTTCGGGAGTTAATTAAACACCTGTCCGAAACCTTTCGTATACGTGTTGAGATGCGTCAGATTGGGATACGTGAAGAAGCTAATCGCATAGGCGGTGTTGGTCCTTGCGGAAGCGATTTATGCTGTCATACTTGGTCTACTAATTTTAAAAATGACGCCCCTTTTGCGACCCGCTATCAAAATATTTCAAGGCGACATGGTAATAAATTTGAATGCTGCATCAACTATGATACGGAGAATACAGACATCATTAAATCGGATGATAAGAAGGATAAAGCGCAAGAAAGAAATAAATCTATAGTTGCCAAAGCGTTGTTTAATCAAAACGTTGTTGGCCAGCAAAACGTAACCCGTTTTGATACCAAAAGTAGAAAGCGTAAAAAAAACCTAAATAATAAAAATAGTAATCTATATTATTGAATCAAATGAATTAAAATAAATAACGTGTCCCCTCGGCGAAGTACATCTTGGCTGAACCAATGTGAGTCCATTTTTTTGCTGATATGAAAGATAATGCAAAACAGTGGCATCGCCATATTGAAAAGCAAGCTATTTCTTGTCATCCAATACATACCTATTGGGAGCAACATCAATTGTCCTCTTGGATGTTTTACTACTGGAAGCGTAAGCTGAAGAAGCATCTTGTGCCAAACCAATTTGAGGAAATCCAAATTGTGGAACATCGGTCATCTGTGAGCACCATACATGTCCGGTTTCTTAGCGGAGTTGAGATGTGGTTGGCGGAAATGTACAACCTTCTTTTTTAAGTGAATTTGCAGGACTTGTCGTGTATGAGGAAAGAATGCGCCCAAAGGTCGAAGCATGTTAGGGTTTCATTCTGCACAGCGGTTCTATGTGTGTACTGCAGCTATTGACATGCGTAAAGGAATCGATGGGATTTGCGGAGCTGTTCGTCATGTCATGGAAGATGACCCACTGACTGGATATGTATTTATTTTCTTCAACAAACCACTAGATAAAATTAAATTGTTGGTGTGGGATAAAGATGGGTTTGAATTATAGTAAAAGCGATTTGAACGTGGTCGATTTGAGGAATTGACATTTAGTTCAGGTTTGAAGATGAAGACGACATATGATCATCTGCTGATGTTGATTAGCTGAATATCAATTAGACATTTAGTGCACCGAAAAAGATACAGTCCGTTATCCACGATTTCAGCATATCGATGTGAGGAAATAAATATCCTTTCACATACAGTTGGTCTCTGTATACATCATTAATTTTGCTGCATGGAGGTTGTTCAACTCATGCAAGAAGTTCAGGATCTGCGAGATGAAAATCTTCTTCTTCGCCAGGAGTTGGCACAACTTAAGAATTTGATCTTCGGCAGCCAGCGTGATCGCTTCATCGCCGATGCCAGCGAATCAAACCTCTTTGTTTGAAACTGAAACAGAAGTCCCTGTCATAAACGAGGAGTCAGATCGACACATCGAGTACGATCGTAAAGCCTTCAAGAAACATCCTGGTCGAAACGAACTACCGAAATATCTACCGTTGGAAGATGTAATTATTGAACCCACTGAAGATATCAGTGGAATGAAACGAATTGATGAAGAGATCACGGAGACACTGGAATACACACCGGCCAGCCTTGTCAGGAAAAGCACGGTTCTGTGGAGACGTAGGGATGTAACTCCCCTGCGTGACCCGACTACATGCAAATTTTCACGACGGCCCCTCCCCCCGGAAGACCCAAGTGCTTAGGAGAAAAATATAGTTGCACTTTAGGGCTACATCCCTTATCTTTACCTAATGGCTGAAAACAAAAGATGGCGGACAATCATCTTTTACAAGGAGTATTTCTCTGATTTCTTTGTCCTGCAGAGAATAAAGGTGCAGGAGAAGATCACCTGGACATTTGACCTGATAGAGAAACATGAGCGAGTGCCTGAAATCTACCTAAAGCATCTTGAAAGTACTGATGGGTTATATGAGATAAGAGTTCAGCACAGCAATGATGAGATCAGGATCTTTTGTTTTTTTGACAAAGGTAAATTGGTTGTTCTGGCAAACGGATTTTGTAAGAAGAGCCAGAAGACGCCAAAGAAGGAAATTGAAAAAGCATTAAAAATTAAAAGAGAATATGAAAACGAAAAAAAGTAATATAAAGACTTTAGCACAGTTCAAGGATGAGCACTTCGGAAAGCGAGGAACACCTAAGCGTGAGAAACTCGAAGCAGGATACGAAACCTTTAAACTTGGTGCTATGATACAAGAAGCCAGACATGAAAAGGGTATGACACAGGAAGAGCTAGCGGAGAAATGTGGTACAACCAAGTCATATATTTCCAAGCTCGAAAACGATGTTAAGGAAGTTCGAATCTCAACCCTGCAGAAAATAGTTTATGATGGTTTGGATAGCGAATTGCAACTCAATATCAAATTACGACAACAGTCAAAATAGGCAACATGCATATAGCATCGGCTTCACACCATGGCGGATATGCCTAACCTAAATGATTTGTACGTTGAACCAGATTTCGGTATCTTGAAGATAAAAACAAGGAACGCCACATCGTGAAGCCCTGAGCGCCCAATGCAGCCAAGACTAAAATGTAACCTAAAATAAAAATGAAAGAATTACTACTCCTCCTTATTTTGACTTTGAACAATTTACTTTTAACTGTAAACGGTAAAGCACAAAACAATACGATTGATAGCCTTCAAGCTGTTTTAAAAACACAACAGGAGGATACAAATAGGGTGAATACCTTGAATGAGTTGAGTTGGGAACTGAAAAATGTAGGCAATTTTACGGTAGCATTAAAATATGCAAATGAGGGCATGTTGATGGCCAAACAAATAGGTTATAAAAAAGGAATGGCGACTTCTTATAGCAGGCAGGGACAAGTGTATCAATACCAAGGTAACTATCCCGAAGCATTAAAAAATCATTTTGCTGCTTTAAAAATAAAAGAAGAATTGGGTAATAAACAAGAAATTGCAAATTCTTATATTAATATTGGAAATATTTATTATAGCCAAAGCAATTACCCGGAAGCCTTAAATAATTATGTTACCTCATTAAAAATCAATGAAGAATTGGGTAATAAGGCTGGCATTGCCTATTCGTATAGCGGCATGGGGGTGGTTTATACAGACCAAGGCATTTATCCGGAAGCCCTGAAAAGCTATTTAGCATCATTAAAAATAAATGAAGAATTAGGTAATAAAACTGGAATGGCTGGCGCTTACAATAATATTGGGAATGTTTATAGTAACCAGGGCAATTATCCGGAAGCCCTAAAAAATTATTTCACCTCTTTAAACGTAAATGAAGAGTTGAGTAATAATGCGGGAATGGCGGAAGCCTATAATAATATCGGAATTGTTTATTTTGACCAGGGCAATTATCCAGAAGCCCTGAAAAATTATTTTGCATCATTAAAAATAAAGGCCGAATTGGGTAATAAAGCTGGAATGTCTAGTTCTTATAATAATATTGGAAATGTGTATGGCAAGCAGGGCAATTATCCTGATGCCTTGAGCAATTATCTTACGGCCCTAAAAATAAATGAAGAAATAGGTAATAAAGCTGGCCTTACAAATGCGTATGGTAATATTGGAATTGTGAATTTGCAACTTAAAAAATATGATGAGGCATATGCCTACTTAAATAAAGCACTCCAGCTTTCAAAAGAAATAGGAGCAAAGGAATATATAAGAGATGTTTTTCAGGGATTGGCTACGTTAGACAGTGAAACCAACAACTGGCGTAGTGCATATCAAAATCATAAAATGTATATCCTTTACAGAGATAGTTTAGTCAATGAAGATAATACCAAAAAAACAGTACAGACACAAATGAATTATGAGTTTGATAAAAAAGAACAAGCCACTAAATTAGTCCAGGAAAAAAAGGATGCAGTCGCAAAACAAAAAATGCAAAAACAAGCATTGATTAGAAACGGCTTTGTTGGCGGATTTGCCATAGTGTTGTTATTTTCAATAGTAGTTATTAAGCAGCGAAATAAAGTAAAACTAGAAAAAGCCCGCAGTGAAGAATTACTGTTAAATATTCTCCCAGCTGAAGTTGCCGAAGAACTAAAAATAAAAGGAAGTGCCGAAGCGAAATTAATGAATGAAGTAACCGTTTTATTTACTGATTTTAAAGGCTTTTCAGAATACGCAGAAAAGCTTACACCGCAAAATTTGGTAAAGGATATTCATGAATGTTTTTCTGCATTTGATACCATTATGGAAAAGCACGGTATGGAAAAAATTAAAACCATTGGTGATGCGTATATGGCAGCTGGTGGACTACCATCACCGAACCTTACGCATGCCACTGATGCTGTAAATGCAGCTTTAGAAATTGTAAATTTTATAGACGAAAGAAGAACAATCAAAAAGACAGCAGGGTTGCCTTTTGTTGAAATACGAATTGGAATTCACACAGGTCAGGTTGTAGCAGGTATTGTAGGTATAAAAAAATATTCGTATGATATTTGGGGAGATACGGTTAATATAGCATCGCGCATGGAAAACAGCGGTGAGGCTGGCAAAATAAACATCAGCGAAAGTACATATGAGTTAGTAAAAACAAAATTCAGGTGCGAGCACAGAGGCAAAATAATCGCTAAAAATAAGGGGGAGATTGATATGTATTTTGTGGAAGGTGGGCATCGTGAAATAAGCACTGGGCATAACAGCGGCTAGACGTTATGAGATCAGACTGCAGAAATGAACTGTAGTAATTCTTATAATACATAGGTGCGTGGTTGAACTGAAGTACTCCGAAATCTCCCACTACGCAAAGCATGTGAACGTTGGTCATTCGCCACAGTTTATTCTTACGCCATAATGCCACAATTTGCAGGTGCAAAGACGAAATCATGGAAGGAACCATTCAGATCCACATAGAAGGAATAATAAGAGCGATCTTGAAGCAGGCGAAGATTACGGCTGAAGAATTCCTTGATAATACCTGAAACGACCGATGGCATCGGCACCACACCATGGTGGACATTCCTAACTCAATTGCATTGCTTCTTAAACCAGATTTCACTATCTTGAAGTTGAAATCCAGAAACCCCACTGCGCAAAACCTGGATCGTTATACCATACCCACTATAAAATTTTCTCTCCTCCTGTTGATTTGTCTTCTCGCATTTCAGCCAACCGTCTTTTCTCAAAAGCAGCATTTCATCGATTCATTACTGATTCATCTTCGCCGATTGAACGATGAAAGGAAAGCTACAGGCACTTTTTAAGGGAATGCCAAAACTGCTGTATCACTTTTTCAAATTTATGGGGAAGTTTAATAGAAAATGGCGACTCATGCTACAAACGTATGATTATACCCAGGAAGTTGTGAGCCAGATATTTTTCCATGACCGCGTTAAGTATAGAGAATACTGCAAACATATTTTTAACGAATGGAATGAAGAAGTAAAAAGAACCGTCCTGTCCGATCGTCTGCTTGTTTTTGAAGTGAGCGGTGGGGTGGTAGCCCTTGTGCAGTTTCTGGGAGTGCCTGTTCCGGATATGCCTTTTCCAAAATCGAATGATATCGGCAACTTCCAGAAAAACATTCGAAAGAAAATATAAGATAACTTATCTAAGGAATACATACCCAATTGAATTACACTAAGTGCGTGCGGATGCTATGTAGGAAGGCATCAGAACGGTGAAATCCAGACCATGGCTTTTTGATTGCAATTCTTGAACATCGTTTATGAAAGATACTAAGCTTTCGAAAGATATGGATGAGTTGTTTTACGAGTATTCAATCAAAGTCAAGGAATTCTCAATAGAGAAGTGCCACTTTACGCAATTCAGTGCGCGTAGAAGTGTATAGTACGTTTATGTCTGCAAAAGCGTATGACGCAACACCTGATGTTGTGGTCATATAGCATCCGGGGCAACGCCGGCAGGCTAGTCCCGCTTTTTTGTGGGAAATATATCACAGGCATTTGTGCGGAACAATAGAAGTCGATACTGCACTATTAACAAAGATGGGAAGCAATCATGTAAGAGAAGGGACTAAATGGTGAACAAGGAAAATTATAAGAATTTCTCGATCAGCAAATTGATGACTTCTACCAGGATCAGGATGATGATCACCCATTCCAGCCATACACTATTTCGATATTGCAAAAGGTCTTTGAAGAGTTCAAGGTTTTCTTTCACGATCTGTAATCCTTCCTGGATGGTACGGAAACGGGATTGCAGGTCGAAGGTTTTCTTTAGGCCGATATCGAGTTTATTAAGGTTTTCATCTTCCCACGTCTCTTCCGGGGAATCAAAGATGTACAGGTGCTGGGCGATTTTATTCTTCAGGTTGAGGGTGCGACCAATATATTTTTTAAGTTCAACACCGCCCATATCAATTTTACCCCTCAGTTCCAATACCTGCGTGTGGTAATTGGTTTCTTCCAGCAGGAGACTGGTTTGCTGGTTGTAATGATCCAGCGCCACACTTTGCGAAGCATTGAGCATGATCAGCCGGATCTCTTCGATCCCCGATGCAGGGATTTCTATTTTATTGTACCCATAGTTGATCGCCCGGGCCTCCGTCTCTATATCAAATTCATCGCTCAGGTGCTGTGTAAAATAATTTTTGCAATACGGGTGTAACCGCTCCAGGAAAGAGGCTATTTCCGTTTCTGTATATCCAAGGAAACATACCAGGCCATGTTTAAATACATACAGATACTTATTCTCACTGATATGATAAAACAACTCATCGGTATCAGCATGGTGCATCACGGCGGGAAAGCCGGACCTGAACTGCTTGACATCGATACTGTCCGCGACCTGAAAGGAAGTAACTTTTAAAATCATATTTCGGGCGCATTTCTTAAAATGCTTTATGCAAAGGTAGTCTATTCGATTAGCCCGTAGTAACATCTTTTCCATTTAGAACTCAGGCATGTCAACGCATACTACTCCAAAAATAAATTTTATACCTCATCGATACGAGCTATTTCCGCTGAAGATCACAATTTTGGATATAATGTTACCTATCTTGTAGCTTTCCCCATACATGAAAACTTTCCACAAACGTTACAAGCCATTTTAGAAAGACCTGTAATGACACTTAAAGCCACAATTATAGGTGGTGGCATAGCAGGGCTGACAACTGCTATTGCACGTAACAAAATTGGTATTAAGCCGACCATATTTGAGAGGGCACAGACCATTAAAGCAATTGGGGCAGGACTTGTTTTGGCTGCAAATGCAATCAAAGCATTTCAAAAGGTAGACATTGCAGACGAAGTAATTCAATGCGGACGACTTATGCTGTCATTTACCCTCTACGATCAATCGGAAAATCCTATAACTAAAACAGACAGCAAAGCAATGGGCGAAAAATACGAGTGGATAATTTTACGATTCACTGAGCAGCATTACATAAACTATTACTTTCAAAAATTAGTAGCGACCTTATTCATACAAACAAATGTGTTGTTGATATTGAACAAACAAATAGTTCAGTACTAATCAAATTTCAACACGGTAGTTTTCACGAAACGAATTATTTAATTATTGCAGACGGCATCCATTCGCGTATTCGGCAGAAATTATTGCCCAACACAGAACCAAGGTATGCTGGCTTCACTTGCTGGAGAGCCGTTAATGACAACATCCATTTAAACCTCACCGAGACATCTGAGACTTGGGGAACAGCAGGCCGTTTGGGAATAGTACCCTTGGCTGACCATAAAATGTATTGGTTTGCGTGTATAAACGCACCGCAAAACGATACTGAAATGAAACAATATAAAGTGGCTGATTTGCAAAACCATTTCAAAGACTTCCACGAACTTATACCGATAATTTTACGACAATCAAAAGATGAAAACCTCATTTGGAATAGCATTATAGACCTGAAACCTATTGGCCGCTATGCGTTTGGCAATATAGTCTTCATTGGCGATGCGGCGCACGCCATGACACCAAATTTGGGACAATGTGCTTGCCAGGCAATTGAAGATGCTATCATTCTTGCTGACGAATTCAAAAACAATGCTGATGCGAAAATTGCATTTATGCAATTCGAACAACGACGAATTAAACGAACGCACTATATCGTAAATATGTCGTGGATAGTTGGTAAAGTCGCACAGGTTGAAAATGGAACAGGGGCATCATTCCGAAATTTTGTATTCAGACGTTTACCTACAAGCTTAAACGAAAGACTACTGAAGAAGCTATATGAAGTAGATTTCTAACGACATGACCGAGAAATACAGCTTAGCGCAACAGCTACAGAAGGAGCTGGCCAGTTCGTAATTCAAGCTTTGTACATCTTATAAACTTTGGTTCGAGCAAACTGTTTAGTGTAATTAGCCAGCATCTCTGATAAGATGTAACTGTTGTAAATACCTAAAAGACAAATCATTATGAAATTCTTAATGTATATGATTCCTATATTTTCTTTAGTTCCCTTACAGGTAATTTTTGATTTCAATACAAAGTCAGACCTTCAGGACTGGGTCATTGTAGATGATGTGGTGATGGGGGGAGAATCATCAGGCACTTTTAAGTTGAATGCTGATGGTTTCGGCGTTTTCGAAGGCAGTATTTCATTGGATAACAATGGAGGATTCTCTTCTGTGCGTTATCGATTCGAAAAATTACGTATAAAAGAATACACGAAGGTTATTATTAAACTTCGGGGGGATGGTAAAAATTATCAATTTTGGATAAAATCCAATGTAGGAGATTATTATTCCTACATAGCGCCCTTTTTAACCTCAGGAGAATGGCAAGAAATAGAAATTCCGCTAAAAGATATGTACCCTTCGTTTAGGGGAAGAAGGCTTGACCGACCAAATTTATCTGATGACTATATTGAAGAAATCTGCTTTTTGATAGCAAATAACAAAGAGGAACAATTTAAACTCGTCATAGACAAAGTAGAATTAAAATAGCCTTCGTGACTTAACCATTAGAAACTATTTGCACAGAAAAGTAAACACCAATAAAACAGGCGTTTATGCAAACCGTTTTCGTCTGGTTTATTTTGCCCGCCAACTTTGATTTTTTCATCGTGTTTGCCATGGGGATTCCACGCATAAGATATGGGGGAACTAGAACAGGAGACAGGAACCAGGAGGCAGTATGGGTGTGCAGGGTACGCATTGGCCTATGTGCTGAGCGTGGCCATCAATATGGAGCCATGTTTCGATCTAGGGGAATCTGTAAAGAGCCAATCACCGTTTAACACGAGGTGACCATAAAGGCATTGACTGTGCAATACGGTAAAATCCGCGACCGCTCAGCCATAGGTTTGAATGCCAGTGATATCCGGCTTTCAACACGGATGAGGATCTTACGTGAAGGATTTGGAGGACCTTAAGGTTAAGGGCGCCTCTAATACCCGTGTGATAAGCAAAGCGATCATTTGATATTCAGGATGTACAGACTTTTTACTAAAATATATGGCAGCTATTAGAAGCGCCCTTAAGGGTAGACATTAGCGCTTAACCTTGAGCCTCTATAACAGGGACTTCATGCCATAGAGTATACACATAACCTCATTACTTTGTTCCATAAAGCAGATTTCGTTATCTTGAAGAAGAAATCCAGCACTGCCATGGCGTGAAGCCCGTGGTGTTAACAAAGATTTGAAGTAGGAATTGTAACTTTAACAATTATTAAAAATACAATATTAGTATTCTCACTAATTTTATCGACAACTTTAACTTTTGGACAGAATATTCCACAAGAATATTTTAACCTTGTTAGAATAGCCGACTCTCTTTACAACGCAAATGACTTTATAAATTCGGCCAACAAATATTCTGATGCTTTTAAAGCAAATGGTTGGAAGGGTACGATAAACGATCGATATAATGCTGCTTGTTCATGGGCATTAGCTGTAGTTTCAGACAGTTCTTTTTTTCAACTGGATAGAATTGCGTCCAAAGCAAACTATACAAACTATGATCATATATCAACTGATCCAGACTTAAGCTCATTGCACTCCGACAACCGCTGGAAGCCACTACTTGAAAAAATTAAGGAGAACAAAGACATTGCTGAAGCAAATCTGAACAAACCTTTGGTAGCCACGCTTGACAGTATTTATGTTGAAGACCAAAAGTATAGACAACAAATCGATGGAATTGAGAAAAGGTATGGTTGGGAATCAACGGAAATGCAAGACCATTGGAAAATTATAAGTCAAAAGGATTCGATAAATTTAATAAAAGTAAAAGCTATACTTGACCAGCATGGTTGGTTGGGAGCAGACGTTGTTGGCGGACAAGGCAACTCCACTTTATTTCTTGTTATTCAACATGCAGACCAAGCGACACAAGAAAAATATTTGCCAATGATGAGGGAAGCGGTCAAAAATGGCAAGGCACAAGGAAGTAGTTTGGCTTTACTTGAAGACCGTGTTGCATTAGGACAAGGTAAAAGGCAAATTTACGGCAGTCAAATTGGACGAGACCCTGAAACTCAAATCTATTTCATTTCGCCTTTAGAAGACCCTGACAATGTAGACAAAAGAAGAGCAGAAGTTGGGCTTCAATCATTAGCAGACTATGCAAGTCGTTGGCAAATAACGTGGGATGTTGAACAATATAAAAAGGACTTACCACAACTTGAAGAAAAAGTAAAACGGAAATAAAAAACATCTACTACCAGTGGCCATTGACCGCATGATTTCAAAGGAGAGGAGAATGGCGAGGCTACGCAGTTAATTGAAATGAGTATGCCGAGATGTCTTGCCAACGGTACCGCTATTCTTGGCAACACACCTGACACCTATAATCAGATTTGGAATCTTCCTGTGGATATGCATGCACTTACCGGCAGAGAATGGGTTAAATTGTTCGCTGAAGTAATGAAAGCATCGGACAAGGTCATGGTATTGCCAATATGGGGACTTAAACTTTTAGGAATATTTATTCCAATAATGAGAGAAATGCCTGAAATGATGTATCAGTTTGATAGAGCTTATAATTTTGATTGTTCTAAATTTTTGAATAGGTTTAAATTTAATCCTACAAGTAATTTGGAGGCTGTCAAGTTCACTATTGAATCATTGCGAAAGAATGCCAGCCACTAGCAGCACCTAGCCAGATGGAGCGATTTCGTTTTCCAAACACAGTTTTGTAGTTAATGAAAGTTCAGTTTTGCATCCACCTCATGCGGATTGTGGTAAAAGTCCCGCCTTTCGAGGAGCTGCAAAACATTAGGGGTAAGTTTAAAAGACGACATAGCGAACAGGCAGGAGATAAACACCAAATTTTTGCTTTGACAGTTATGGGCAAATTATTTATAGTTTTGTAAGCAAAAAAGTGGAGACCAGCACCCACTTTAAAAAACGGGGCGACACCGAAAGGCCAAACGAGTAGGGAAAAATTATGAAAAGCAAAAATTATGCAAACCATTATTCCACAATTTGACCCTGTCAAATACAAAAACACAACCCGAGACCAATGGCAAGCTGCAGCTGAATCTTGGTATCGCTGGAGTCCCACACTCAAACAATGGCTTGGTCAGGCGACAGAGAAAATGTTAGAGATGGCAAGTATTTCTGTTGGACATCGTGTGCTTGATGTGGCTGCCGGTGCAGGTGAGCAATCTATCTCGGTTGCAAAAATAATTGGCACTTCGGGTTATGTTTTGGCTACTGACATCTCATCCAATATTCTTGAATTTGCACAAGAAATGGCTAAGCAGGCAGGACTGAATAATATTGAAACGCAAGTAATGGATGGAGAAAATCTTACGCTTCCGGATGCTACATTTGATGCGGTTATTTCAAGAGTAGGGCTTATTTATTTTCCTGACCAGCAACGAGCTTTAACAGAAATGTTGCGCGTACTCAAGCCAGGTGGAAAAGTTGCTGCCATAGTGTATTCAACTCCGGATAAAAATAAATTCTTTTCAGTTCCTGTTGCCATTATTCGCAATCGTGCAAAACTTCCTCCGCCATTGCCGGGACAGCCCGGGCCTTTCAGTTTAGGTGCAGAAGGTGTTATTGAGAAATCATTTACACAGGCGGGCTTCCTTAATGTAAAATCAGTGCTTGTTGACTCTCCTTTGCTGCTTCCATCGGCACAAGAATGTGTCCGGTTTGAAAAAGAATCATTTGGCGCTTTGCATCAAATGATGAGTACTTTATCGGACAGTGAAAAGGATTCAGTTTGGAAGGAGATTGAAGATGAGCTAAAGAAGTTTGAAACCGAAAACGGCTTTATTGGACCCTGTGAAATGGTCGTAGCTGTTGGAGAAAAGCCATAAAAGCTTTACAAACGAGTATATCAGCCTCTCTCCTGATGGCACTACCGCATGGGTGACGTTACAGGAAAACAATGCGATTGCGGTAGAGCAATGCTTGCAATAGCAAAGATTTGAGCTATACAAACGACTTCGCCTTGTTGTTAAAGATCCTCGATACATTGTTGGCATGCATCCACCTCATGGACTGCGATGCCATCTGGCGCTTCGTTTTTTTCCAGACGGCTTGCCTTGTGATCATGTTGACCACTCGGATTACAGGAGGATTTTTTCTTCTTTCGTTTTACCACACGACAGCTGCCTAAAATGGCTAATTGGGGGATGATGGCTGTTGTCACTGTTTCGTCCGGATTTAGAGAAGGCAAGCTCAATTTCCTGCTAGGTGCGCTTATACTCCTGAGGAGATACGTTCAAGGAGTTCAGCAATCTGCTTTTGCAGGGCGATGATCAATTCCTTATCGGACACTAATACAGAGCCTTAGATATCCAAAATATAATGATTATTTATAATGTGTACAAGGG
>Ga0163146_10006527_pt1 | contig 13179 bp, 14 predicted proteins | sample OliLakLV19MP7G1_FD_148648 | JGI IMG/M metagenome (GOLD analysis project Ga0163146, IMG submission 148648) | Freshwater microbial mat bacterial communities from Lake Vanda, McMurdo Dry Valleys, Antarctica - Oligotrophic Lake LV.19.MP7.G1 | ecosystem: Environmental > Aquatic > Freshwater > Lake >... | reverse complement strand
AATCGGATTGGTTTCGGTACTCACAAAGCCCTTAAACGGTTTACAGAATTTGCTCGTTCTAGTCGTTATGTATTGCAATGCGATATCCAAAAATATTTCCCAAGTATCGATCGTAATATTCTTAAATCAATTATTCGCAAAAAAATTAAGTGTAGGGATACACTTGAGCTAATCAATCTAATTTTGGATAATAGCAATAACTTCAGACTAGAAAGCTCTTATGAACTTGATGGCACTCCATTTATGCCGATGACCGAAACCAAAGGTCTTCCTATTGGCAATTTGACCAGCCAGTTTTTTGCTAATCTTTATCTGAATAACTTCGATCATTTTATCAAAGAAGATTTAAAAATCAAAAAATATCTGCGCTATGTCGATGATTTCGCCCTATTTACCGATGATTTTGATTGTTTGAAATCAGCACGAATTGCAATTGAAGCCTACCTAAATTCGTTAAGCCTCAAAATTCATCCTGTCAAAAGTCAGTTGTTTGAGACAAAACAAGGTATTAACTTTGTCGGTTTCCGCATTTTACCAGTATCCATTCGCGTTCGCTCTCAAAATATTCGCATTGCTAAAAAAAGAATAAAGCAACAGATCAAACGCTACAGGTTAGATAATCCCAAACTGCAACAATCTATTGAAAGTTGGTATGCCCATTTGGATCACGGAGATACATGGCTTTTGCGACAACAGCTATCATTACCTGATTTTTCTTGATCGATTCAGCAATCTTGATTTAAACAAAAGTTGAAAATTTCTACACTGACAACTTCTCCTTTTTTAAAGCATATACTATGAGTTACTGGAACAGGTTCAGACTATGACCACACTTAAAGAAAAAGTTTTAAATGCCGTGGCAGAGCTTCCCCAAGATGCGGAATTTGAAGACATTTTAGAGCGACTCTATTTTCTCTATAAAGTCGAAACAGGACTCAAGCAAGTTGCCTCGGGTGATACGCTATCTCATGCAGAAGTTATCCAAAACATTAAAACATGGCACAAGTAAGATGGACAAAGCAAGCAATGCAAGATTTAGAAGCTATTGGGGACTACATTGCCCGTGATGCTCCAGAAATCGTGCAAATCTTTTTCAAACTAGTTGAACCTACGAACCGACCCCGACAGTTTGGGCGATAGGTAGATCGTCAGCAACTTCGTCTTCTACTTGGGTCAGATCTTCCGATCGATCGATCTGGGATGGGAAATACTTATCGAGTAATTCCGCTTTCATCAGCAACTCATCGCGAGAGAAGCATTCAGCCAGAGTTTGCCACGACAAATCTAGGGCATCTTCTAAATTGATATCGACATTAAAGTCCATAAACCGTTGTTTAAACAGTTGCCCAAATCTCAGTAAGCGTCGATCGGTCACACTCAAATCAAATGCCATCGCCATCTTCTTCTCAGCTTCTTTTGCCCCAGCATAAAAGCGAATCATCGTATTCATAATCGCCCCATGATCGTCGCGGGTCTTGTGCCCGATTACCAACTGTTTCAACCGCGAGAGCGAACCAAATGGATCAATCACACCATCATGCAGATAAAACTGACCTTCGGTGATATAGCCCGTATTGTCGGGGACGGGGTGGGTGACATCATCGCCAGGCATAGTCGTGACGGTTAAGATTGTGACCGAACCCGCTCCTTTAAAATCACAGGCCCGTTCGTAGCGAAATGCGAGGTTAGAGTATAGATCGCCCATGTAGCCACGATTTGAAGGGATCTGATCCATCGCCACGCCAATTTCCTTTAGGGCATCTGCATAAGCAGTCATGTCAGTCATCAACACCAAAACGCGCTTGTTTTCTTCAACTGCAAACTTTTCTGCCACAGCCAGTACCATGTCTGGGACTAGCACACGTTCAACGATCGAATCAGAAGCAAGGTTAGCAAACAAAATCGTGCGCGCAAACACACCCTGTTCTTGGAAAGTTGTGGTGAAAAAATAGTAGTCATCGAAGCTCAGCCCCATGCCGCCAAATACGATAATGTCAGCATCAGCTTGAATGCCGACTCTCGCTAGCAGTTGGTTATAGGGTTCACCTGCGACTGAGAAGATCGGTAACTTTTGGCTTTCGACTAGGGTATTAAACACATCGATCATCGGAATATTTGTCCGAATCATCCGACTGGGCAATACCCGCATCACGGGATTGATCGAAGGCCCTGCTGTCTCAATCTGGCGTTCGGTTGACAGATCTGGCCCACCATCGATCGGTAAACCTGCGCCGTTGAAAATTCGCCCCACCATGTTGTATGAGTAGGTCGATCTCATGTTGTATCCCAAAAATCTGACAGTTGCACCAGTGGAGATGCCTTTACTCCCTGAGAAAATCTGGAGCGAAACAATATCTTCTTGAAGGCGAATTACCTGAGCTGTGGATCGATCTCCATTGGGATTAGTGACGATCGCTAATTCTCCATAACCAACATCTTTTGCTTTAACCTTTACAATGTCGCCGTTAATTTCAAGAATGCCAGTATGTTCGATCATGCTTACAACTTAGCCTAATTAATTTACCCTTACCGATTTTGCCTTATTGATTCTACTAGGCTTGTAGCAGAAATATCGATCTGAACAATTCCTGCCGTGGTGTGATTTGTTAGATTGGCACGCCAGTAACTTTCGCAATGATTAGGTTAATCACACTGAGCGAGATCGAGCCGATAATTGCACCTAGCAAGCCATTGACTCGAAAACCCGACACAAATTTAGAAGCGATCGCCAGACAAAAGCCATTCACAACTAAAAGAAATAAGCCAAGGGTGAGGATAGTTAGCGGAAAAGTCAAAAATACCAGAATTGGACGAATCAGAGCATTAACCAAACCAATCACGATCGCCGCGATCAGCGCCGTCCCAAAACTATCGATCTGAATCCCTAATCCAAGTTTAGAGACGATCACGAGACTCAAGGCAACAAGCAACCAAACCAGTAAAAGTTCCATAACAATTCCTCGCTGTTATTAACTCAACCATAACTTAATTGCTAACCAAAGAGTAGGCAAAGCTTAGTCTAAAGCACCTGATCTATACTGGTGTATCAATGAGACGACAAACTACGACTTGTAAGCCAACGTGAGCGATATTTTAACGAGACTACCCTGGATCACCACAATTGTTGTAATGCTTTGGTACAGCCTTTATGGCTGGGGATTGTCAACAACTGTTTCCCCTTTTTTGTATTGGTTGTTTGCTGTAGCGATCGCAATTTTATTATCAGCTTCGATCGTCAGTGCCTTGCTTGTTGCTGTACCCGTCACTCTAGCGGCAACTTTTTTGGTAGCAGCACCACTTGCTCTAAATGCGGCAATTGTCAAAGGCAATGACTATATTCAAATTGGCGCGAATCGTCTTTCTACAAATAACTGGCTGTTCTTTGCGCTGGCAGCAGTTCTGGCTTTATTCTGGTTTTCGCCGCTATTTTGGGCTAAAAGGCAAATGAGCGAAAGAGGTTTTAACCGTAGCCAAACATTAGGGTTGCTAATATTTTTTAGTCTGCTGGGTTTAGGCCTAGGCTGGCTACTTGGGCGATTTCACTAATTGCTGCGCATTTTAGGGAGCGGTGTTTGGTTTGTTTTTCTGTTCAGTCAGCTTGATAAACACTCTTTCACCTGCCTGAATCCCTTTGAGGATTTGAGTTTTGTTATCGATCGTCGAACCGATTGTCACCGCCCGAAATTGGGATTGATTATTTCGATCGGGAATCAATAAACCTGTCTGCCCATTTTCGGTTGTAATCGCTACAGTTGGCACAACCAAAGCATTATCGATCTGGCGACCAATAAAAGTGAGATTAGTATTCATCCCCGACTGTAATTCTTTTTGACCTGTTTCCAGTTCGATCCGAATCTGAAATGAAGTGACATTTTGCTCTAAAACTGCTTCAGGCGCGATCAATCGGACTCTCCCCTGAAAGATTCGATCGGGATAAGCATCTGCCACCACTTCAACTGATTGGTTCACGGCAATCTGACCAATATCGACTTCTGGTACTTTCGCTAAGATTTCTAAGCCATCAGCAACAGCCACGATCGAAGTCGAAGTTGCTGAAGAAGTAGTGGATGCTGTAGTTGTTGGGGTGACAAAGGCTCCCACCGTAGCGTATTTCTGCGTGACAATGCCATTCAGTGGCGATCGAATTACCGTATCAGATTGCTGCACCTCAATATTTTTGAGTCGGGCTTGAGCTTGAGCAACTTGGGCTTCAGCTTGGGCAATATCCTCCCGCCGCGCCCCATTTTGAAGTTGTTGCAGTTGGCTCTGGGTGTCCCGCAGTGTGCCAGTATTAGCCCGAAACTCTGCCTCTAGCTCGTCAAGTCGATCGCGAGTAATTGCTCCCTGTTTTGCCAGATCGCGATTTCGTTCCAAGCGAGAACGACTGAGATTGGCGCGAGCCTGTGCCGAATCTACTCTAGCTTTGGCAGCGACAACGTCCTCAGTCCGACTGCCATTACGTAATTTGTCCAAGCCAGCTTGACTAGCATCCAGATTCGCTCTAGCTTCAGCGAGTTGGGCTTGAATATTGGCATCATCCATCCGCGCCATAATCTGCCCCTGCGTCACTTTGTCGCCTTGCTCCACCAGTAGCTCCACCAATCGCCCCGATACTTTTGGGCTGACATTAACTGTCTGAATCGGCACAACCGACCCACTGGCTTTGATCCTGAGTTTGAGTGGCTCTGCTTTAACTACGACAGTATCTCGATCGATGTTGGGTTTAGTGCTGTTCTGGTTTAGCAATCGCCAAGAGATCGCGCCTCCTCCTAGAACGATCGATGCTATTAGGATCACCAGCCAAGGATTCTGACGCTTACCAAGCAGAGGAATTTGCATAAAAACAAAATCTAACTAAATCTAATCGCAAGTCTTTATCAATCATAAGCGAAGCCAAATTTTCAAAGCTTTGCCCAAACAGTGTGTTAGAAGTTAGATCGCCAAAATCAAGCATTACTCGTCTTCGGCAAATTGGAAACGATAGATTTCATCTGCACCTGGTTCGGGTGAAGCCTCAGCAAACCTCACAGACTCGTCAACCACAGCTTGGATTTTTTGGTCGATCGACTTAAGTTCTGACTCAGTTGCTAATCCGTTAGCTGTGACCTTAGCCGCAAAAAGTTTAATTGGGTCACGACTGAACCACTCGTCTTTTTCGACTTTGGGGCGGAGTTCATCAGGATCGGCCAGTGAATGTCCACGAAAACGATAGGTCATGCATTCCAGTAAAGTTGGACCCTCACCCGCCCGCGCTCGTCTTACTGCTTCTTGGGCTCGATCGTGCACTGCCATAACATCCATGCCATCTACCTCGTAGCCAGGCATCCCAAACACAGCCGCTTTTTTGTAAATTGCAATATCAGAAGTAGCGCGAACATGCTCCATCCCGATCGCCCACTTATTATTTTCGACCACAAAAATAATTGGCAACTTCCACAACGAAGCCATATTCAGGGTTTCATAAAACTGACCGTTGTTTGTCGCGCCATCGCCAAAGAAACAAGCTGTCACCTGATCGGCATTCTCACCCAACACTTCGCGCCGATACTTTGTCTGAAATGCTGCCCCCGCAGCCACAGGAATACCTTCAGCCACAAACGCAAACCCACCCAAAAAATTATGCTTTGCTGAAAAGATGTGCATCGAGCCGCCGCGCCCTTTGCTACAACCAGTTGCCTTGCCAAACAACTCCGCCATCACCTCATTTGCAGGTACTCCAGCACTCAGAGCATGGACATGATCCCGATAGGTACTGCACACATAATCATCAGGTCGCATTGCCTTGATTACGCCTGACGCGACGGCTTCCTGTCCATTATATAAATGCACAAATCCAAACATTTTGCCGCGATAGTACATTTCGGCGCACTTATCCTCAAATGTCCGCCCCAGAACCATATCCTCATAGAGGATGGCTACTTCGGCTGCCGTTAACTGAAGAGAGGAAGAGGTAGCTGCTTGAATCATTGATGCAAATTTCCTAAAGTCTGCTGATTATTGTCTAAGTTCTGCTGTTTAGTTTACCTGTGAACTGTACTTATTTGTGTAGCTAATGTCTAATTTAAACATAATCTACCGAGTCGCAAACTGAATTTGCTGATGCAGTTGAACATAAAAATTAGATTGGATTTTGAGTTTAGGCACGAAAAACTGGTTCAGTATGATATCATGCCCAACTATGTTGCTCATATCAAAAATTATCCGTCCATAAGTCAATCTCGAAACCTCTAGCTGAGTAAATTAGGGTCTAATTGGGTCTGAAAGACCTAAATGAATCAATAAAAAGGTAAAAGAAGACGCAAAAGATATACCTACACCCAAATTCTTAATGTATAATTCGGGCGTTAGATTCTTGAGATGTCCACTGGGGAAACATTACTTCTAGAAATTTCTAGAAGTCGATCGAAGCTTGTAGGCGCAGAGCTGAGGTTGTGTAATGCTGCATTATCGAACTAGTACTAGTATTTTATTTTAGGATGTAAACGGTGCGAATCCCTCTAGACTACTATCGCATTCTTGGCTTACCGCCTCAGTGCAGTACGGAGCAGATCCAGCAGGCTCATCGAGATCGAGTCCTCTCTATGCCTCGACGAGAATATTCCGACGATGCGATCGCATCCCGTCGCAAGGTATTAGATCAAGCCTATGCAGTACTTAGCGATACGCCTCAACGACAAGCCTATGACGCTAAAGTTTTCCCTGGGCTACAGGACGAGCTGGAACAAAGCAATCTCAACGGAGATATCAAGCCTCTAAGATCCGATCTAAAACCTGAAGTAGCCTTATCAGCGACAGGTTCAGGTGAAATTCCTGCCCAAGAACGAGCGAAAGAACAAAAAAATGTAATCGCCCCACCAACAATTGAAATCGACGATCGAGATCTAGCTGGAGTGTTATTGCTGCTTCTAGAGTTAGGCTCTTACGAACAAGTTTTGCATGTTAGCCAGTCTTATTTCCGAAACACAGCTAATCGACCTGCCAATTTAACTAGTTCTGGTTTACCTAATTCAAGATTATCAATCGATCGACCCGAACGTTTAGATCGTTTATCCGAACGGGCGGGTGAAGTCTCAAGCAGTAATCCAGACATCATCCTCACCGTAGCGATCACATATCTAGATCTAGGACGAGAGCATTGGAAACAAGGTCATTATGAAATTGCCGCCCAATCCTTGGAGGCAGGACAAGAGCTATTGTTGCGTGAAGGGCTATTCGTAAATATTCGCAACGAAATTCAAACAGACCTGTTCAAGCTTCGTCCCTATCGGATCTTAGAATTGCTGGCAGTGTCTGACTTTAAAGCTTCAGAACACAACCAAGGGTTACTGCTACTCCAAGAAATGTTGGAAGCAAGAAAAGGGATTGATGGTTCAGGCAATGACTCCTCTGGATTAAATATTGATGACTTCTTGCGCTTCATTCAACAGCTACGCGGCTACATGACCTCCTCAGAGCAACAAACTCTATTTGAGGATGAAGCCCGTCGTCCTTCACCAGTCGCTAGTTACTTAGCTGTCTACGCTTTAATTGCGCGGGGCTTTTCTGAACGTCAGCCTGCATTGGTGCGACGCGCTAAAGGACTATTGGTAAAGCTGAGCAGCCAGCAAGATGTGCGTCTAGAGCAGGCAGTATGTGCGTTGTTGTTAGGGCAAACTGAAGAAGCTAGTGATGCGATGGAGCAGAGTCAGGAGCAAGACCAAATTGAATTTATTCGTTCTCACTCAGAAGATTCTCCCGACCTTTTGCCAGGTCTGTGCTTATATTGCGAAAGATGGCTCCAAGAAGAAGTTTACCCACATTTTCGCGATCTAGCTAATCAGACGGTTTCTCTACGGGACTATTTCGCCGACGATCAAGTGCAAGCTTATTTAGAAGAGTTACCTGTCAGTAATGGTTTTGCTGGATCTGAGTGGAATATTGCCAACATTTCCAATCGATCTTTTTCGCGCCCATTTGGAGATAGCTCTTTTGCTAAACCTGCTCCAGAACCGAACACCTCGAATGGTTTACCGACTTATACACCAGAGCGATTGAGTGCGAGTGGGCGTACCTCATTACTCGATCGACCTAAACCAGATCGTCAACCAAGTAATAATGGTCTTGAAGCTAGGTCTGAGCCTAGGTTTAATGGTGACAATGACTCTAGCAATGCGGCAGCAGTTGCCAAATCAAAAGAGTTAAAAGAGCCGAAATTCAAAGAGGCTACTAGAGAAGTAAAAAGGCTCCCATCTAATCCAAAACCCAGACGCAAAGTCCAACCTATGCGCTTCTTGGTTGTGATATTGATCGCTTTAGCTGCTGTCAGTGGTATTTTTGCGCTTGCTTCGTGGGCATGGCGATCGCTAATCAGTCCTGCTTCGAGTGAACCTTTAATCGTTCTAGAGAGTCCCCTGATTCCACCTTTACTGGAACAACCAGGCACAGTTGCTACGACTATTGCGGCTCAGTCTGGTCCAATCGATCAAGAAGGTGCAGCTAAAATTGTGGAGTCTTGGCAAGCGATCAAATCAAAAGCCTTGGGTAAGGAATATGAAGTTGCCACTTTAGATCAAATCTTGGCAGAACCAGTCTTATCGGAATGGCGATCGAGGGCTGAAGAACTCAAAACCACCAGTTCTTATATGCAATACATTTCCAAACCGTCCGAAGTCACTGACTTTAAGGCTGAAGGCGATGATAAAGCTAGTGTCGTCGCAAAAATTTCGGAGACACGCAATTTCTTCAGCAACGGTAATCTCGATTCTGATGCTTCCAAGACGGATACTAGCTATGATGTCAAATATATGCTTGTCCGCAAAGATAATAAGTGGCTAATTCAGGACATGATCGTATCAGATTAGGATTTTGACCTTGAATGCCGATGAAATTTAGTGAGTTGCTAGAACAGCTAGGTGTGAATTTGCCCGCAGATCACCTCGATCTAAGTTGCGGTAATCCAGAGATTACTGGCGTGGCTACTCTGTCAGAAGCACAGCCTTTAGATCTGGGATTTATCGAGAGCAGTCGTTTTTTTACCCAACTAGCAGAAACCAAAGCGGGAGCCTTGCTGGTTAATCAAGATGCTGAGGTAATTCAGGTTGTCAAAGCTCGTGGCATTCCGCATATTGTCGTTGCCCAGCCTCGATTATTGTTTGCTCAGGCGATTTCGTTGTTTTATCAACCCCAAAAGCCTGCTACAGGGATTCATCCTAGTGCGGTGATTGCTGAAGACGTACAGATCGGGGCGGATGTTTATATTGGTGCTCATGTCGCGATCGAATCAGGTGTAACGATCGGCGATCGAGTTGCGATTTACCCCAACGTCACGATTTATCCTAAAGTGTCGATCGGCGATCGCACAATTCTCCATGCCAATTGCGTGATTCACGAACGTAGCATGATCGGGAACGACTGCGTGATTCATAGCGGCGCGGTGATTGGGGCAGAGGGATTTGGGTTTGTGCCGAATCCTGATGGCTCTTGGGTGAAGATGCAGCAAGCAGGACGCACTGTTTTAGAAGATTCGGTCGAAGTTGGTTGTAATGCCGCAGTCGATCGAGGTGCTGTTGGAGATACTCGGATCGGACGTGGGACTAAAATCGATAACTTAGTCCAGATCGGTCATGGTTGTATCACAGGTGAACATTGTCTGATGGCAGGTCAAGCTGGCTTAGCGGGTGGGGCGACACTTGGCAAAAACGTGATTTTAGCAGGACAAGTCGGCGTGGCAAACCATGTCAAAATTGGCGATCGAGTTGTCGCTGCTGCCCAGTCAGGCATTCCCCAAGATATCGCCGCAGGTGCTCAGGTGATTGGTGCTCCCGCGATTCCTGCTAAGACCTTCATCAAAGCCACTGTATTATTTCGCCGCCTCCCCGAAATTTACAAAACGCTCAAGCAAATCCAAAAGCACTTAGGATTGCATGATTGAATGCATGACAATGACCGCGATCGTCAATAATTGATCGTTGAGGGTTGATAATTTGTAATTGATAATTGGTGAAATGACAATCGATGACTGAAACAACTGTTGAAGAACTATTCAATCAAGGACTGGAACGCTATAAAGCAGGGGAAGATGTCGCAACTCTGCTCCCTTTGTTTCAACAGGTATGCGATCGCACGCCCAAAGTCGCCAGTAGCTGGATTTGCCTATCTTGGTTATATTTGATCGATCGAAAGCCCAGTCTGGCTTTTAAAGCTGCAAAAACCGCAGTTAAACTCAGCCCTGAAGATCCGCAAGCGAGAATTAATCTGGCGATTGCAATGTTAGAAACCTCACAGACAGGTGTGCGCGAACACATTGAAGCTGCCCAAAATTGGTTGATGTTAGTAAAAGATCTGAAGCCAGAAATTGTTGAGAATTTTGAAGATGGCAAGCGACGTAGACCTGATTGGGCGCAGCTAGAACGAGTAAGAAAGTGGGTTTTTGAAGAGAATTCTTAAAAGATTCAGGACAAAATTCGGGTCGAATCCAACTCTATTTCTGTTAATTAATCTAACATTACACAACTTTACTTCGAGGTCGCAAAAACTCTAGGAAACTTAACACACTATCTTGATTGGTAGTGCTAGCCTAGTTGAATAATTAAATTAATATTTTCGACCATTCCCTATAACTTTTAGTTCAAGTATTTATTTTAAATACCTGATTCTAAGTAGATTTATAGGAAATTTAAAGTTTTCAACTATTTACTATTTAAAAAAAGGAGAAAGACAATGATTGATAATGTTAGAGTCAGACCCGATACTCGCAATCACAAAGGATTTTTCGTGTTGGAATCTTCCTATAAATTGATTGATGTTAACAAAAATGGTTGGGCGTTAATCTGTTTGGACGATGCAACTTGTCACTATGTCGATCCTGATGATCTAAAAATGCCCAGAAGCTGGAAAAAAGCTGAAGCTAGTAATGAAGCTAATAGTCCTGTATCAGCTTAATTCGTCAGCATTCGATCGATAAAATCTAATTTCAGATATTAATTAAGTTGTTTTTGTGGTTTGACTAGAGATAAGGTCAAACCACAATTTTTTTGGGATTTTTTGGTCAGCCAACTGGTGATCAAGGGCATTCCAGTTAAACAAGTGGTACATGGTTGAGGTAATTCTTGGTTTTTGTAAATTAAGCTACCCTTATCCGATAAAATTAAGAACGCTAAAATTTTCACTGCAAATAGAGATATTTAGATGAGCGACACTCTTTCAAAAGTTCAAGGTATTGTGGCAGAGCAACTTGGCGTAGAAGTTGCCGAAGTTAAACCAGAAGCCAGTTTTGCTAACGATCTTGGAGCCGACTCCCTGGATACAGTAGAACTAGTTATGGCTCTCGAAGAAGAATTTGGCGTTGAGATTCCCGATGAAGATGCCGAAGGAATTGCTACAGTCCAAAATGCTGTGGATTATATTGATAGCAAGAAGGCAGTAGCCTAACAGCAAACAGTCGTAGTGATAGCAAGTAGTAGTAAGTACAGAGCAGTTAGTAAGTCGATTAGTAAGTAAAGCGACTGATTAGCTCACAGACTGATTAGCTCATGACTAATACGAAAAAGCTGATCGCTAAAAACTAAATAGCTGATCACCGATAACAGATAACTGACATGCAAAACTCTCAGCCTCCTTTTCGCGTAGTTGTAACTGGTCTGGGTGCAATTACGCCCATTGGCAATAATCTTGAAGACTATTGGCAAGGATTAGTTACAGGTCGCAATGGCATCGCTACTGTTACCCGCTTTGATGCCTCTAGGCATGACTGTCGAATTGCAGGGGAAGTCAAAGGCTTCGACCCTCATGACTACCTCGATCGAAAAGAAGCAAAGCGGATGGATCGCTTTGCTCAGTTTGCTGTAGCTGCGAGTTTGCAAGCGGTCGCCCATGCCAAGCTCGAAATTACTCCACTTAATGCTTCTCAAGTTGGAGTACTGATTGGTACTGGCATCGGCGGGCTGAAAGTGTTGGAAGATCAGTCGGAAATCTTGCTGACAAAGGGGCCAGATCGCTGTAGTCCGTTTATGATTCCGATGATGATTGGCAATATGGCGGCGGGGCTGACAGCAATCCAAACAGGCGCGAAAGGGCCCTGTTCTTGCACGGTGACGGCGTGCGCGGCGGGTTCTAATGCGATTGGGGATGCGTTTCGCTTGATTCAGGGTGGATATGCCCAAGCCATGATCTGTGGCGGTACTGAAGCTGCGGTTACGCCTTTGAGCTTTGCTGGCTTTGCCTCTGCCCGGGCCATGTCTACCCGTAATCATGATCCTGCCCATGCATCACGTCCGTTCGATCGAGATCGAGATGGCTTTGTGTTGGGTGAAGGGGCGGGAATTTTAATCTTAGAGAATCTAGATCATGCGATCTCGCGGGGAGCCACGATTTATGCCGAGATTATCGGTTACGGCGCGACTTGCGATGCTTACCATATGACTTCGCCCTCGCCTGATGGTGAAGGGGCGGTACGAGCGATGTCACTCGCGCTTAAGAATGGTAATGTCATGCCCGATCGGGTGGACTACATTAACGCTCACGGTACTAGCACTTCGGCAAATGACTCGACCGAAACCAAAGCGATCAAAAAAGTTTTGGGTGAACACGCCTACAAGGTAGCGGTAAGCTCGACGAAATCAATGACAGGGCATCTCTTGGGCGGTTCGGGGGGGATTGAAGCGGTCGCAACTGTGTTAGCGGTAGAACGCGATTGTGCGCCACCGACAATTAATCTCGAAAATCCTGACACTGAGTGCGATCTCGATTATGTTGCTCACAAGTCGCGCCCGATGAAGATTAATATTGCCACGTCAAACTCATTTGGGTTTGGTGGTCATAATGTGACACTGGTATTTAAGAAATTCGTTTAGGGTGAAACTTGTACCTGAGTTTCAACAGCTCTACGGTTCTCATAACCCTCACCCACTCCACAAAGATCGCAACCTTTAAACCATCAGCGATGCCGCCTGTAAATATTCCATACCTTGGTAAATATACATTGCCTGCGTCAAAGTTGTTGATTGTGACACATCCATCTGCATCGAGGTATTCCTATGATTGCCTTTGAACAGATCCAAGCCTTTAGCCAAAGAATTGCAGAAAAATTCCAGCCAGACCGCATCATTCTCTTTGGCTCCTATGCATATGGACAACCCAGCGAAGACTCCGATGTGGATTTATTGGTAATACTGCCCTTCGAGGAGTTACCCGTACATAAGG
>Ga0163146_10006524_pt1 | contig 13181 bp, 10 predicted proteins | sample OliLakLV19MP7G1_FD_148648 | JGI IMG/M metagenome (GOLD analysis project Ga0163146, IMG submission 148648) | Freshwater microbial mat bacterial communities from Lake Vanda, McMurdo Dry Valleys, Antarctica - Oligotrophic Lake LV.19.MP7.G1 | ecosystem: Environmental > Aquatic > Freshwater > Lake >... | reverse complement strand
ATGGACATCAATACGGCCTGCACCAGCTTCCTTTACGGGCTCTCTGCCGCCAGCGCCATGGTGCGGTCCGGCGTGGTCCGGAACGCGCTGGTGATCGGCGTGGAGCTGATCTCGCCCTACATGGACTGGGAAAACCGCAATGTCTCGGTGCTCTTCGGGGATGGGGCCGCCGCCGTGGTCCTGCAAGCCAGCGAGAGCGAACTCGGCGTGCTTGGTGAGCATCTCGGCTGCTTTGCCGATGCCCGGCAGACCCTGCGGGTACGGGGCATGGGCTGCTCCTACGCCAATCAGGGCGTCCAGTACGGCGATACGCTGTGGGACTTCGATGGCCAGGAGATCTTCCGGCGCGCCGTGAAGGGGATGGCGCAGGCGACCGAGAAAGCACTCGGCAGGTGTGGCATCACTATCGACCAGATCGACCTGATGGTGCCCCACCAGGCCAACCTGCGCATCATCGAGTCCGTGGCGAAGTACGCGGGGATCCCCATGAGCAAGGTTTTCCTGACGCTGGAGCGCTACGGCAACATGTCTGCCGCCACGGTGCCGGTCGCTCTGGTCGAGGCGCTGGAGGCTGGCCGGGTTAAGCCCGGCGGGACGATCCTTATGCCCGGCTTCGGCGGCGGTCTCACCGTCTGTTCCCACGTCGTGCGCTGGGGCGACCGGGTGACGCCGCTCGGACTGAGTCGGGCGGAGTTGCCACCCAATGAGCGGACCGCCCTCGAAATGGTGAACGACATCCGGGCCCGGCGCAGCGCTCACGGTGCCTCAGAGCGCGGCCTGATGGCGCCGCGCTTCGCAGAGACCCGGCTGACTGACTGAAGCCCCTACGCCGCAAACCGCCGCGCATTCCGAAACAGCTGCATCCACGGCCCCTCTTCACCCCAACCGGCCGGGTGCCAGGAGTGTTGCACCGTCCGGTGGACGCGCTCCGGGTGCGGCATCAGGATGGTCACTCGCCCGTCTTCCGAACACAGGCCGGCGATGCCACCGGGCGACCCGTTCGGGTTGGCCGGATAAGTTTCGGCGGGCCGGCCGTGATTGTCTACATAGCGAATCGCAATCTGCCCCTGCCTGGTGCAGGCCTGCTGGGCGCCGGCCGTGAAGGTCGCCAGGCCCTCGCCATGGGACGTCGGGACCAGCAGTCGGCTTCCCGCCATCCCTTCGAGGAGCACCGACCGGGACGGCAGCACTTCCACAAGGCTGAGTCGCGCCTCGAACTGCTCCGAGCGGTTCTTGAGAAAGCGGGGCCAGTGCGCCGCGCCGGGAATAAGCTCGGCCAGCACCGACAACATCTGGCAGCCGTTGCACACCCCGAGTGTGAACGTGTCAGTCCGGGTGAAAAACGCTGTGAATTCGTCTCTGGCCCGGGCGTTGAACAGAATGGATTTGGCCCAGCCGCCGCCCGCACCCAGGACATCGCCGTAGGAGAAACCGCCGCAGGCGGCAAGACCGGAAAACTCCCGCAGCGGGCGCTGCCCCGACAGAATGTCAGTCATGTGCACGTCGACGGCATCGAAGCCCGAGCGGGAAAACGCCGCCGCCATTTCCAGCTGGCTGTTGACGCCCTGCTCCCGCAGGATCGCCACGCGCGGCCGGTGCCTGCGGGTCACCACAGGCGGTGGGGGATCGAAGGTCAGGACGGGCGACAGCCCGGGGTCGTCCGGATCGAGTTGTGACTGCCACGCTTCGGCAGCTGCAGCTGGATTGTCGCGCAGCGACTGCATCCGATTCGAGAGCTCCGACCAGGCACGCAGGAGATCCGTCCGCAAGCCGTTGAAGAGGGTCGCGCCAGCGGCCGAGATGCTGATGGCCGGAGAATTGGTGACAGTCGCCACACGGCGCACTACGGCTCCGAGTCCGTGTCGACCGAGGGTTTCTTTCAGGCGCTCAGCGTCGGTGTCACGCACCTGAATGACCGCACCCAACTCCTCCGCAAACAGAGCACCGAGCTGCTCGTCCGCTCCGGAAACCTCGAGCGCCACCTCAAGGCCGGCACGGCCGGCGAAAGCCATCTCACACAGCGTGACAAACAAGCCGCCGTCACTACGGTCGTGATAGGCAAGCAGCAGCCCGGCAGCGCGCAACTCCTGAATCCCCGCAAAGAATCCCCGGAGCAGGTCGGGAGCGTCCACGTCGGCCGGTTCACCGCCAGTCCGCCCATAGGCCTGCGCCAGGCAGGAGCCGCCAAGGCGATTGCGGCCCGCACCGAGATCGACAAGCCAGAGCGAGGTACCAGCCTCTCGCCGGAGTTCGGGAGTCGACGTGCAGCGCACGTCGTCCACGGGGGCAAAGGCCGAGACCACCAGCGAAACCGGCGCCACCACCGCCCGTCCGGCCCCCGTCTCCTCCCAGCGGGTCTGCATCGACAGGGAATCCTTGCCCACCGGAATCGCAATAGAGAGTTCCCGGCACAGGGCGCTCACGGCCGCGACCGTGTCGTATAGCCGTTCGTCCTCGCTGGCCACGCCGGCAGCGGCCATCCAGTTGGCCGAGAGCCGCACACGGGAAATATCGTCAATCGAGGCCGCTGCGATGTTGGTCAGGGCCTCGCCCACGGCCAGACGGCCCGAGGCGGGTGCGTCCAACAGGGCGACCGGCGAGCGCTCGCCCATGGCCATGGCTTCGCCGGCGAAGGTCTCGAAGCCCAGTGCCGTTACACCCACATCGCTGACCGGCACCTGCCAGGGCCCCACCAGCTGGTCCCGGGCTACAAGGCCGCCAACGGTCCGGTCGCCGATGTGAATCAGGAACGACTTGTCGGCGACGGCGGGCAGGCGCAGTACCCGCAGGCAGGCTTCCGCCAGTTCAATCCCGGCGAGATCGAGCGCTGCATTTACAGCGACTGTGCGCGTCACGTGGCGCACCATCCGGGGTGGCGTGCCGAGCAGCGTCTGCAGAGGCATATCCACCGGCGTCTCACCCGAGTGCCGGTCGGTCACGACCAGTCGGCGCGTGTCATCGAGTGCACCGAGGACCGCGAAGGGACAACGCTCCCGGGCACACACGGCAGAGAACCAGGCGAGATCCGCCGGGGCGAGCGCCAGCACGTAGCGCTCCTGCGCCTCGTTACACCAGATCTCCAGCGGTGACATGCCGGAATCCGCGCTGGGAATATCCCGCAGCTCAAAGCGTCCGCCCCGGTGAGCGTGGTCGACCAGCTCGGGTACGGCGTTGGACAGCCCGCCTGCGCCCACGTCGTGGACCATCAGGATCGGATTCGCCCGGCCGGTCGTCGCGGCCAGCGCCCGGCAGGCTTCAATGACCTGCTGGGCCCGGCGCTCGATCTCGGGATTCCCCCGCTGCACGGACGCGAAATCCAGGTCCGTAGAACTCGAGCCGCTACCCACCGAGGACGCGGCGCCACCGCCAAGCCCGATGAGCATGGCAGGCCCACCCATGACGATGACCAGAGACCCAGCAGGCGGATCTGCTTTTTCCACGTCAGTGCCTGCGATGTTGCCGAGACCACCCGCCAGCATGATGGGCTTGTGGTAGCCCCGGGCCAGGCTGCGATCCCGCGGGTCCACCTGCTCAAAGGTCCGGAAGTAACCCGTGATAGTCGGTCGGCCGAATTCGTTGTTGAAAGACGCCGCGCCAAGCGGCCCCTCCAGCATGATCTGCAAGGCGCTCGCGATACGCTCGGGCCGGCCGATGGCAGCCGACGGCAATTCCCAGGGCTGCTCCCAGCCCGGCAGCGCCAGATTGGAGACCGTGAAGCCCGTGAGGCCAGCCTTGGGTCGGCCCCCGCGACCCGTGGCAGCCTCGTCCCGCAGCTCACCTCCCGAACCGGTGGCAGCGCCCGGAAAGGGCGAAATCGCCGTGGGGTGGTTATGGGTTTCCACCTTGATCAGGGTATGCACCGGGGCCAGCGTGGCGGTGTAGAGACCCGTCGCCGGGTCGGCGTGGAGATGACTCGCGATCCCGCCCTCGATCACTGCGGCATTGTCCGTATAGGCACTCAGCACACCGCGGGGATTGTTGGCATGGGTAGACCGGATCATCTGGAACAGACTGTGCGCCTGCTCCTCACCGTCGATGACCCAACGGGCGTTGAAGATCTTGTGCCGGCAGTGTTCCGAGTTGGCCTGGGCGAACATCATGAGTTCGGCGTCGGTGGGATCGCGGCGTTCCGCACCGAACTTGTCAGCGAGATAGCGCATCTCGTCGCCCGACAGGGCAAGACCCAGCGCAACGTTCGCGCGCTCCAGCGCCGCCACACCCTCCTGCAACAGGGGCACATGGCGCAGGGCACGGGGCGCTGCCGCCATGAACAGGGCCGCGGCCAGCCCGGCGTCAGGAACAATGCCCGGCAGTAAACTCTGGGTCATCCGGTCATGGAGCAGGGGCGCGAGCAGCGACTGCTCGGCGGCGGTCGCCAGCTGCGGCGTTGCGAAGCTGAAACGCACTGCCCGCTCGACCCGCAGCACGGCAACAAGACCGCAACTCCGGGCGATATCAGTGGCCTTGCTGGACCAGGGAGAAACTGTCCCTGTCCGGGGCACCACGAGAACGCTGTCATCCGGCAAGTCCGCGCCGGGCGCAGTACCGTCATCCAGGAGGTTGCGCAGTTCCTGCTCAGCGCGGGCGGTCAGCGGTTCAGAGAGCTCCACGATGTGCAGAAAACGGGCCGCGACTCCCGTCACTGCGGGCACTTGCGCCCGAACAGCGTGCAGCAGCTTCTGCAGCCGGAACCCGGAGAGCGCAGCGCCGGCAGGCCAGATGAGCGGTGCGGCGAGCGGTGCCGTCACTGGCCCGAGCCGCCGGGGCCACCCGGCGTGTAAATGGGTCCAGGAAACTGGGTGACGTTGCCGGCCTCCGCCACCGTCACCTTGCTGACGCCCTGCTTCTCGACCTCGTCGATGCGCAGAATCGAGTGCATGGGCAGGTAGGTCCGCCGCACGCCGGCAAACTCGGTCTTGATCCGTTCCTCGGAGGGATCGAGAACCACCGTGGTCCGCTCGCCAAAGACGAGGCGCTCCACCTCGATGAAGCCAAACAATGTGCCCTGCGTCACACTCCGGGCATAGATCTCATAGATCTTGCCCTGGTTGACGAAGATGACTTTGTAGATGTGCCTGGAAGTCATGGGCGAATCGGATCGGGGGTGCGCAGTATAACCCAGTGGTTTCCAGGCCGCCCCGAAGTGTGATCGGACCCGTGTTTCGTAGCGAGGTGTTGGGCCATCATGCCGTCTGGGTGAGGGACTACCATGCCGCTCCGTCTTCGCGTCACCAGTGAGAGCAAGGAGTTGCCGCGCGACCATCGCGTGCGCGAATTCCCGGCCGTGGGTGGCACGATCGGCCGCAGCCCGGACAGTGACTGGGTCCTGCCGGACGCGAGCCGGTATGTGTCCAGTCGCCACGCGATGATTGACTATCAGGGCGGCGCCTACTACCTCGTCGACATGAGCAGAAACGGCGTCTTCGTCAATGGCTCCGACACACCGGTCGGCCAGGGTCATCCCCAGCGCCTTTTCGATGGCGACCAGTTGCGGATCGGCGATTTCGAGATTGCCGTCGACATCAGTGGTGGTGACGAGGAACTGCAGAACGACGACGGGATGCGTGACTCCATCGTGCGCGCGCAGCTGGTCCCGGAAGACGAATCCGTGGAGCTGCAGCTCGTTGCCGAGGACAAGCTGACCCGCGACTCTAATCTGCAGCGCCACCTCGCACCCGCCAGGCCGTCAGTGGCCCGGGGCAAGGTCGCTCCGCCGCGGCCCGTGGCAGTCCCCGCGGCGCCGAAAAAACCGGTTGGCGCGGTACCAAAGGTCCCCGCACCGACCGATCCCGAACAACGCGCTCTGGCCCTGCTCCTCGATGGCGCCGGCATCAAGCCCGAAACCGTGGCAGGCCGCACGCCCTCCGAGGTACTCCAGGGGTCGGGCAAGCTGCTGCGGGTCATGGTGAGTGGCCTCATGGAGCTGCTGCGGGAACGCAGCCACATGAAGGACACTTTCCGCCTGCCCCAGACCATGATGCAGGCCGCGCAGAACAATCCCCTCAAGTTCTCACCCAGCGTGGATGAGGCCCTGCGCTACCTGTTCAACGACCGGGGCGACGGCGCTTACCTCAGTGCGGAGGACGCCGCCCGGGCGGGATTCCAGGACGTGCGCCAGCACGAGCAGGCGCTGGTCAAGGCCATGTTGCAGGCCGTCCAGGATTACGTGGAGCGCTTTGACCCGGAAGAGCTCAAGAGCCGCTTCGACAAGGGCCTGAAACGCGGCGGCTTGCTCTCCGGTGGGAACAAGCTCAAGTACTGGGAACTCTACGAGGAAAGCTATCCCGCGCTGACCCAGCGGGAAGACGGTGGCCCACCCCAGCTCTTTACCGAAGAGTTCTCCCGGGCGTACCTGCAGGAAGTCGACGGGCAGAAGAGCGCTCGAAACCGCTGATCTGCCGGCCCTAGCCCCACCCCCCCCGCACTCCGGAATTTCCCTGATTGCGCGCCTCCCGGACCTCTGTTCTGCTGTCTCACAGCACCGCGGGGCAGGCTTTGCCCTTCCGGATGACAATGATTCTCATTTAGAATTGGCCCATGACGCTGGACGAACTCAAGATTGGCCAGGCCGGGACCATCACGGGGCTCCAGGGCCAGGGCCCTGTGGTGCAGCGCCTCATGGCCCTTGGCCTGCTCGCCGGGTCGCTGGTGCGCATTACCCGCAGAGCCATTGGCGGCGATCCCCTTGAAGTCCAGGTGCTGGACTACGCGCTGTCGCTCCGGCGGGAAGAAGCACGCCGGGTCACGATCGTTCGCGAACCATGACGCCTTCCACCCCGAGGCCCGCTGCCGTCATTGCGCTGATCGGTAATCCCAACACCGGCAAGAGCACCCTCTTCAATGCGCTGACGGGCCTGCGCCAGCAAACCGCGAACTATCCGGGCGTGACGGTCGAGCAGCACACGGGCCGGATCACTCTCGCCGGCGAGACCGTAACGCTCGTGGATCTCCCCGGCGCCTACTCCCTCGCGGCCCAGTCCCCGGACGAAATGGTCGCGATCGACGTCCTGCTGGGCCACGTGCCTGACCTGCCGCGCCCCAGCGCGGTCCTCGCCGTCATCGATGCCACCAACCTCCGGCGCAATCTCTTCCTGGTCACCCAGCTGGCCGAGCTGGGCCTGCCGCTCGTCGTGGCACTGAACCTCTGGGACGTGGCGCAGAGCCGGGGCATCCGAATCGACACCGCTGAACTGGGCAGGCAGTTCGGGGCGACCTTCGTGCCGGTATCAGCCTCGCGGGGCACAGGCCTCGACGCACTGCGGGCGGCGCTGGCCAGCGCCATCCACGCGCCCGCGCCAACCCCCTTGCGGGTGCTGCCGGAAATCAGCGCCGCGGCAGCCGACCTGGGCACGCGGCTGCGGGCTGCGGGGTCTCACCTCCAGGACTACGAAGTGGAGCGGGCCCTCATCGACGCCCAAGGCAGCGCCGAGCGGCGCTTCGAGATGACGGCGGGCGCTGGCTTTCTTGGCGAACTGGCCGACCTGCGCCGCCAGCTCGGGGCCGGGGTGTCCCTCGCAGAAGCTGAAGCCACTGCCCGTTACGGGCTGATCAACGCGGTCGTGGCCCGCACCGAACAGCGGGCGCCCCGGGAGGTCACGCTGAGTGACCGGCTGGATCGGATCACCAACCACCCGGTCATCGGCTCTCTGCTCTTCCTGCTGGTCATGGCTGCGGTCTTCCAGGCGGTTTTTTCCTGGGCCACGCCTCTGATGGACCTGATCGCCGGAGCGACCTCCTTCATGGGCGAGGCGGTTCGTGCCCTGCTGCCGGCTGGCGCCCTGGCCAGCCTCATCGTCGATGGAGTCATCGCGGGGGTTGGCGGTGTGATCGTCTTCCTGCCCCAGATCATGATCCTGTTTGCCTTCATCATCTTCCTCGAAGACTCGGGCTACATGCCGCGGGTGGCGTTCATGGTCGACCGCCTTATGCGGTCGGTGGGGCTCTCGGGCCAGTCGTTCATTCCCATGCTGTCGAGCTTTGCCTGTGCCGTACCCGGCATCATGGCCACCCGCGTGATCCCCGATCGCCGCGATCGACTGGCCACGATACTGGCCGCGCCCTTCATGACCTGTTCTGCCCGCCTGCCCGTCTATGCGCTGCTGATTTCCGCCTTTGTGCCTGCCCGCCACTATCTGGGTGGCCTGGTCAATCTGCAGGGTCTCGTCATGCTGGGCTTGTACCTGCTCGGCATCCTCGGTGGCGTCCTGACGGCCTGGCTGCTCAAGCGCACGGTGCTTCGCGGACCGACGCCCACTTTCATGATCGAACTCCCGCCCTACCGGCTGCCGAGCTGGCGCTCCATGCTGTTGAAGCTGACGGAGCGTGGCCGGGTGTTCCTCGTCCGGGCCGGCACCGTCATCTTCTCCGTGGCCATCATCATCTGGGCGCTGGCCTATTTCCCGCGGCCCGCCGAAATCGGGGAGACGTACGCCACTGAGCGGGAAGCCATTGAGGCCAGCGCCCTGTCGACCGTTGACAGAGACCGGGGCCTATCCGCACTCCATGCGGCCGAAGGCGCCGCCTATCTGGAACAGAGCTGGCTGGGACGGCTTGGCCAGTTCGTGGCCCCTGCCTTTGCGCCGCTGGGCTGGGACTGGAAGGTGTCAGCCGCCGTCATCGCGAGCTTCCCGGCACGGGAGGTCGTGATTGCCGTCCTGGGGACCATCTATTCGGTGGGCGATCAGGGGGACGGGACCGAAGGCGCCCTGCGGGAACGGCTGCAGTCGGCCACCCGCCCGGACGGCACCCTGGTCTACACCATACCCATGGCCGTCGGCCTGCTGATCTTCTACGTCTTCTGCCTGCAGTGCGCCGCCACCATCGCCGTGATCCGGCGGGAAACCAATTCGCTGCGCTGGCCGGTCTTTGCCTGGGTCTACATGACCGGCCTGGGCTACCTGGGCGCACTGCTGGCGTTTCAGCTCGGTAGCTGAGGGAAATCACCATGCCCGGAATTCAGGAACTTATCGCCCTTGCGATCGTCGCGCTGGTCGCCGGGCGTCTGGTCTGGCGCCGCTGGGTGGCACGCCAGGGTGCCGCCAGGGCGGGCACCCCGTCCGGGGCCTGCGGCAATTGCGCCGCTGCCGGGCCGCCGCCGAAGGAAGCCACGGTGCACTTCTTTCGCCGGCGGAAAAACGCTGAGGGCCCCGCCAGCGGGGGCCCCCGATAAGCCAAACCAGTCCAGGACTGGTGCCGTCAGGCTGGCCACTTGCCCCTGTCGGCGTCCATCTGCACTTTCCCACCGCGCCGGTCCAGCATGAACTGGGACTGTTCCTTGCCGAAGATCCGTTCGGCCAGCACGTTCATGGGGTCCGACCGGTTGGTGTACTCCCGGTACGTGAAATCGTACTTCTGCTGGGCAGCGCGCTCTTCCGGGGCCAAGCGCGGCGCGTCGTCATACATCTTGAACCAGCGATCCACGAAGCGGTTCAGGTAGGGCTCGCAATGGTCGATGTGCTCGTCCGTGAGGGCTGTGATGTAACTCGAGCACACCGGGGACTGCATGCCGCGAATCACCGGGCCGTGGCTGGCTGACCAGACGAAGTCGGTGTTCTTCCGGAACTCCAGGTAGTCCTTGTTCACGTCGCCGCTGTAGTAACGGTTGACGTAGTCCTCGTTCACCTTCAGATCCACCCGGGGCACGTAGTCCGCATAGAACAGCAGGTTCGGCACGGTCCCGAAGATGATCATCAGGTTCGGGACCTGGGTTTCCTGACCCAGCACCACGTTGATGTTCATGTCGATGATGCTGGCCTTGCGATTGCCCAGCCAGGAACGGACAAACCAGTCGACGTCCTTCGCGGTGTAACCGAAGAAGGCGCCTTCCATCTGCTGGTCGGGCGACGCGTAGTAGTCAGCGCCCTTCGAGATGGGGTGCAACGTGGCGCCGAAGTGCTTGATGATGCGGTCGGCGATCCGGCCGTGGATCTCCCAGCAGCGCTCCCACTGGCGGGACACGTCCACGTTGGGATTGTCCGCGAGGAACTCGTGGATGGTCTTGACGTCGCTTTGCTTGCTGGTTACTTCGTTCATGGGATCCTGACTGACAGTTCAGCGGGGTCCGCATGATAAGGGAACAGGGGAGGCAGCAACACCCCGGAAGAAGGCGCCTCCCGGGGGCTGCCAACCTAAAGCAGGCTACTCAGGTCAGGCGGCGGCCTTCTGGCGGAAGCGCCGGACGGCCAGGCCGCCCAGGGCCGTGGCCAGCAGCCAGATCGCCGGGGGAGCGGGTACAGCGGAGACCTGCAGATTGCCGTAGGTGACGCTGTACTCATTCGTAACCGTGGGGTCGAACCAGCCGACGAGATTCCTTGAGAGCACCAGCGTCGTGCCGGAACCGAAGCCCTGCAGCACATTGAAGTTCAGCGTCGCGACATTGAACAGCACATCTGCCGTACCTACATCGCCGGAACCTGAGCGAAAGACATCGACCCGGATCGGACTCGGCGTCCCCAGCGTAGCGGGCTGGAAGGCATTATCAAGTATCGATAGCGTATCGAAAGCATTACGACCATCAATAGACAAGCCAAGCGCGCCGCTGACAAACTGCAGGGCATTGTTGTCAAAGGTGACTTTGACATCGCCCCCGCTGGTCCCCGCGGTTAACCCGGAGCCCTGAATGGTGACGGTCAGCACCTGGCCAGGTGCTACGGTCGGCGTGCTGGTGACCAGCACCAGGCTGGCTGCCGAGGCGTTCGCCCCGATCAGCAGGGCCGAGAGGGCAAGCAGGTTGGAGAATTTCGTAGCCATGTTTGTTTTTCTTCCTGTCCGGACTACGGACTTGTGTGATGAGGTTACCTCAGTCTGCGGCCCAGTGCAGGGAAACTTTGACATAAGCGGCAAGAATTCCGCCCCTAGGGCGCCAGTCCCGACGGCCCCGGCGGCTGGCCAAACCTGCTCTTCAACAGCGCGCCATCCTGGGAATCGACCGTGCCATTGCCGTTGAGGTCCCGGTCCGGGAACGCTCCCGAACCAAAGGCTGCCTTGAGCAGAGAGCCGTCCTGGGAGTCCACCACGCCGTTGTTGTTGAAGTCGGCATCGCAGCGGTTGCCGAAGCCATCGCCGTTGGTATCCAGCTGGCTTAAGCCCCCCGCGTCCTGCAGCAGCGGGCCATTCACTACGGTGACGCAGTTATCCTGGCCATCGTGGGCGCCATCCGCATCCGCGTCGTTCAGGAGTTGCCAGGCCAGGCCGTAATCCCACCGGAAGGTCGACTTTCGCGTCACCCGCAAGGCGTATTGGGCATTGGCCGGGACGGTGAACCAGAGGTTTTCCGTGTTCTCCAGCGTGCTCTGGGAAATGCTCACCACGGTGGAGCCGCCGGCGGCCACGTCGATCAGCGCCAGATCCAGGTCCCAGCGGATTGCCGTGGTATCGAAGCCCGGGCCGACGGGACCCGGCGGATCGACGCCAGGACCCTTGATGTCCAGATTCCAGACCAGGGAGGCGGTCAGTAGCTGCGGCAAGGCATTGGCGGGCAAGGGATACGTGGCTACGCTGTTGGTGCCACTGGAACCACCGAAGCCCGGGTCATAGTCGAAGCCCCGGCTGGTGACGTTGGCGCCCGTGTTGCCGTCTTCCGTGCTGTTCTGCTCGCCCCCGGCAAGGATCCAGTAGCTGTTGCGGACATTCTGCTGGCCGGCGCCATAGCGCCTGTCCAGGCCATTGGCGGTCTGATTTCCGGCCGTGCCCCGGTACAGGGCCAGGTTGGTCGGGTTCGGCGCCGAATTGTGGGTGACCCGATCGGCACCGGCCATCAGCGCGGCCTTGATCACCTCGGAACGCTGCGCATTGCAGACCAGGACCCCCGCCCGGTTAACCCCGCCCGAGGAGACCGGGTCAGTGACCGGACAGGGATTGGCGCTGCCCGTTTCCAGCAGCAATGCGGCAGCCGCCGAGACATGGGGAGTGGCGCTGCTGGTGGAGTTGATCGGGTCAACGATATCGGGCCGCGTGCGCCCGGTGGTGTAGATGTCATCCAGCGCTGGGGTGCTTACCAGGTGGAGGCTGTCGCTACGGCCAACGGTGATCACGTTGTAGGCGCTGGCCAGCAGGGGCACTGTGCTGGTGGTGCTCCCGTCGCCATTATTGAGACCGACGAAATGGAGGATCTCGTCGGTCTCGACGAGCCAGTCCACACGCCGCAACACGTAGGTTTCGAAGGGCACCGCCGTCCCGATCCAGCTGTTGTTCGAGATGCGGCTCGGGGAGACGTCGGGAACCGGATCGTTGGCCCCCGGCAGCACGGTTTTCAGATACCCCGTCCCCAGCCAGTCGCCGGCGCCGTAGGCGGCGATGCTGGTGAGCCCTGGCGCAATGGACATGCCAATCCCGTAGAAGTCCTGGCCCACGCCCGTGGCATGGGAGGAATACAAGCCGGCGGGAGCGCTGGACTCATTGCTGATGGTCTTGCCCGCGAACGCCGGGTCCTGGAGGTTCGGCATCCAGGCAGACTGGCCATTCACCATCTGAGTGCCTTCGACCTGAGTGACGACTACCCCTGTGCCGTCCGGCACTGTCGCACCGAGATCCTGCTGCAACCGGGTGTAGCCGATGTCACTGCGGTAGTCGGCGAGCGCCCCGGCGGAAGCGAGCGCCAGGCCCGCGGCGAAAAAGATCTTGTAGCGCAAGTCAGCCACTCCCCCAAGAAAACGGCAGGCACTTCCCGGCTCAGTGTGCCGGATTCTCCAGAACCGGTATGACTTATATGTGAACGACCGTACTCATATGAATCACACTAGTCCGATTCATGGCATCACTGGGTTCGATTTGTCCTAATGAGGACCATTGGCCTGGCACCCTTGCCGGGCCGTCTGTGGCTTTATCTATGGCGGTGGACGGAGTCGATCGCGAACCAGTCTTGGCCTGAATTCCCTGCGTACCGGAACAGGGGATCTTGCAGGCCTGAGCTGGGATATAAACGTTGCCGACGAGGGAACTGCTGAACCCTCCCCGCTCAGGCACGTACCGTGGTCAACCTGTGCGTGCGCAAACTCGACCGATAGCCGCGCCCCCAGACTCAAGGGGCTGTCTCCATGGTGTCGATGCCGGCACCCTGGATGGCGTTGCCGTCTGCCGCCAGTCAGACGCTCCTCGACGACGCACTCAACACGGCTGACTCGTCAAAATTAGAAAAAATTCCACTGCTGGCCTGAGCTGGATTCCCGGGGCCCCGGGAATCC
>Ga0163146_10006521_pt1 | contig 13183 bp, 12 predicted proteins | sample OliLakLV19MP7G1_FD_148648 | JGI IMG/M metagenome (GOLD analysis project Ga0163146, IMG submission 148648) | Freshwater microbial mat bacterial communities from Lake Vanda, McMurdo Dry Valleys, Antarctica - Oligotrophic Lake LV.19.MP7.G1 | ecosystem: Environmental > Aquatic > Freshwater > Lake >... | reverse complement strand
GTATTGAAATGACCCAACACAAAATTACCCGGGTAATTTTTTATTTAATAAATAAGACGGTCAAATGTAAACCGTCTCAATCTTTAAATGTAAACCGTTTAAACCTACTGTTTGTAGTTGGGCAAGGGTGCGACCATAGACCTTTTCCTGTTTCCCAACAAAGTAGCCGTTTCCATCCGAAAGGACAGCTGCAGCAAGAGCAGTAGCTGATGAACTACCAGTGCTCATACAGCAGTGGCACTAGTTTAGATTATCTGTCTCTCGCCATCGGAACGCAGGCACTGCGCCATGTAGCTGAAAGAAAACGGCAGTGAAGGTCGAAAGGGAGGAGAAGATAACGACGAAGAAGAAGAGTGGTTGCCTGAAGTGAAGGATTCATTCAGTCGACGGACGGCTTCATTCGAGTATTGTACAATCATGAATCGTAGCTTTCGTCCAAGCACTACTGCTACTAGTGGTAGTGGTAGTACTTCTTCCTCCCCGCTACCACTACGAGCCTCTAAGAATCAGCACTACTTGCCACTGGTCCAAAAGTTGTTGGTGTTTCGAATCCTTTTGGAATGTCTGCTTCAACTCCCATATTATTTTTACTCGATGCAAGTAAATGTCAACGCACAAGTACCTTCTTTAAACGACGCAGTAGCAGCAGCAAGAGAAGAAAAAGAAGGGCAGCTGAAACTGCAACTACAACGGATGGGCAACTACCTATTTTCAGCTGTTTGTTTGGTTGGTATCTTGTGCGCAGCCTACCAACTTGTTCGTCGGGAATATTGGAGGTGGTATTGTCGTCAAATTCAAGTCAAGTGGCGCGTGGACGATCCAGACAGAGCTTGGAATTGGATGACACGCCAACTTTGGTTGGCGTTGAGAGGAAGTCTGGCAAGGATTTCCATCCCAATTTTTACGAGGGAAGGAGATAGCGACGACGAAGACGAGCTCCAAACATCTTGCAGCCGCCGACAGGCATTCCTGAACTTTTTACTACGACAACGACAACGTATGAGAAGTTGGATGGGAGAACACCAAGAGCACGATCAAAGTTATGACGACAATTTGGATTGGAATGTAACGGCAACGGATCCATCTGAGAGATCCATTGTGGATTCAGATCATCTACCACCAACTTGTCATACCATGGAACGACTCCAACCAAAACGGATGGTCAAAGACGCTGAAATGGAAATGCTGCCATTGTTGTCGTCATCCCTGAGTCGGGATAAAAACGTCTAGCGAGGGATTGCATTTACCACGGCAATCCACATCCACATTAATGGAGCGTTTTTCGGAACAATGTTATGAACGCTGGATCCATATCTACGCATGTAATTTTGTTTGCGAGGCGTAACATGGACTTTTCTGTGGGAAGTCGCGAAAATCTTTTCTTTTTCTTCCGCTCCACCGTTCTACAAACAATCCCTCGGCATCCATCAAAACCAACCATGCACCGGCTACACTTCTTTACCGGTCGAAAGTATTTCATCGCCTTGGGAAAGCAAATCTTCTGCAAGATGGATCAGGAGAATGCGGCTAAACATTCCACCAACCAACGAATCGGATATGCTCTTCCCATCTCGTTCTATACGACAAACATGATCCATTCATGTGGTGACACAGTGAAACCTTTGATCCTTGTACAACATACACCCTGCATTTGTACTGTCGTGCTACACCTCTCTCTAACTATACCTCACTACGACAGCAACAGCAGCAGCAGCAAGGAACAAGAGAATAACGACTCACCGACAAACCACACCATTGCGTCCCGCTTTTACCACCAAGAACGACGAGCTAGGGCTGGAATTTGACAGCAGTAGCCACAGAGTAATATGAGGAGTTGGATGTCCGTAAATCAAGTACAATGCCACGGTTCCTACTTGTCGCAGCAACCGCATTGACGAAATGGATCAAGACGGGGTAGAAACAATGCCAATGCATTCCTTTTGTATTCCGGCAACTCTCTATTCCGTGCAACGACCACTAGGCTCTGTAATGAAAACGGCAACTAATAATGAATCCACCCAGAAAACAGGTAGAAGGAACAGATACGAGCGGGGGTTCCAGGTGCGGATACATTCATTGGATGGATTCCATAATCCATTCAAGAGAGTCGACAAAATGTCCTCCACAATTAACAGCGTCATCAAAACCCAACTTGCTGTCTTTCTTTCGGCGGAATATTCTTTGAAAGCCTCACCATAACTCGGCAACCACATCCGAGTCTTGTGTGTTTGTGCGGAAACCAATCCCTTCTCCCAAATGGATCCACAACCAAAAGTTCAAAAGAGGTAAACCCACCACCACAATTTTCATTTCTTCGAGACTCTTATCAGGTTGTAAAATGGGCAAAGCGAAACAACTTTCCTGCCTCGTTTGATTCCGAAATATTTCGACGGTTCCTTTCGTATGGAACCTGCACTTCCTTTTGTGAACACGCAGCCCATTCCACCAATATATCTTCTTCACGCCACGTCCAATACTCAAGCACACAACCAGAGGTGACACACCGGTCGCAAGAATACTCTGTCCCTGCTTAGTTCTATCACCGTACACTGACAGAAAGCTCCCCAACCACACCCTGCGTAACCACTTTGGCGTCACTCCAGCCATCTTCACGAAAGTTTTGAACTTCTTTTTGCGCGTGCTCATTTTTTAAGAAGTGCCGCCGGTGACGATGTAGACACAAACTGCGGACTCGCAGGCAACCATTTCCCGGTCTCCTTTTCTCGGTATGATGGCTTTCCAACACAAACCTACGGTATTGTTTTGGACATCTACGCTCCATCGATAGAGAGGATTGACTAGAAGAATGAAGAATCCTTCTCTGCTGCATGTACCGCTGGATATAAAAGCGACCAATCGCCACGACAAAGTCAGACCATGTCATCTCAACATCTGACACCCATGCTTCTAATAGGAACTTATTCCAACAAACTTGTCTCTTCGGGGTGTGCTATGTAATGGATTGGTGGCTGTCCTAGGAGCCCTGGTAGTTCAAAAGTTGCCCAAGAAAGATTGATCCAGGCATACTTGGGGCTACGGTAGTTTGGCCACACTACCGAACTCGTTCCGTACAAGTACGCGGGTCATGGAAATAGAGTATTTTTTCTGCAGTAAGATAGAAAAAGAACAAAGGATAAGATTGAAGAGATCCATCCTTGCCCAGAACCCACAAGTCATCATCATCACCAAGGAACGTAACACACCTCAAATTGCAATGCGCATGTGTCAACATGATGATGACCGGTATTGTAATTATCTTGGGGAAGGTTCCATCCGATTTGTGGTATTGTACCCTACAGTATCGGTTTTTCATCCGAAGTGAGCTGGAGAAGAAGTACTTCTCAACCGGTTGGGGAAGGGTACTGGTGGTACTGTCTGCGGTATTCGGAAGTGCTGCTCGGTTTTCATCCAAAGAGAGAGAATTTTACAAAGATGATATCCCTGAGTAAAGAATATGAAAGAAGGAAAGTAGTTTTAGTCAGTGGTTGAAGGTTAGCCTGAAAGCTCCGCGGAAGGTGAAGAAGCTAACGGATCCAAGCATTTCTTATCGGTGTGCAGTTTTCATCCCAGAAGAGATGTACCGTTGGAAGATTATTAAAACAACTCGAAGCACAAAAACATGGGCACTATTATGCATTTGTCAGAAAATTGTTTCGGGTTCGGTTATTTCTCTTCCTTCATAAATGCGAACAACCGTAGAAAGGAGAAGCACAAGAAGCTCCCAGTCGTTCATTACCTTCGCATTCGCGGCATCACCCTAACCATGTGTCCTTTTGGAACGAGTTCATTGAAGTCTTGATTCTTGAACTCTTGATAAGTCAAGTTGAGAAAGCTTTTGGCAAGATTCCAGAAGTGAGCTTCTTTTACTTCGAAGTACGATTTAGGCTAACTACTAGAGTTGCTTGAATCGGCGTATGTACTATGGATAGCTGCTAGTCTCAAGGGTTCTTACAATATCACTAAATAAGGGATGACGTATTTCTGTTGTTTAGGAAGAACTCGGAGTACTACTCATGTAATAAGATGCACCAAACAGATTTATTGGTGGCTACTCGGAGTAACTTTAGTGAGTATCGAAAAGACTGTTGAGGTGGCACGATAAAAGCGAACTTTAGTGAACCACTCAAGCGCTTACTCCGTAGTACTACAAGTATGTGAGTACAAGTATGTTTTAAGATCAGAGTACTCAGGAGTAAAGTAGCACTCCTCCGGTCATTTCAATGGTGCGTGATATTGTACGCACTAAAGATTACTCCGTACAATTGCCCAAAATATCACTAATGATGACCACTGAAAACGGCGACCGTTCTCCTGCCCGTGAGCCATTACTGCAAAAAAGATTGATGCCGCGAAGAGTAGGACACGCAAGACAAAAGAAGTACTGATTTAGAATGACGTTATCCCTTGCAGCAGGCATATTGTCGACAGAAATAGCCAAAAATGACCGGTCCTTTCGAAGCAGCTTCGCATTTTTGCCTTCGCTGTATTCCAGGTGTTCTGTTTATTACACCGTAATGAGGGCGTTATTAACCACCGTGGGAGGGAAGGAAACTAGCGCGGTACTGTACTCTGCAATGAGAAGAGCTACTAGCTAGCTTTGATAGTTACACAAGTGAAAGACTCTTCAGAGGTCTAATACGAACCAACCCCATCCAGAATCAGCTAGCTAGCTTTTACCCGCGTGCTGTTACCAGGCCACAAAATCAGCTTCCCGAAATGGGTAGGTCATAAAATCACAACTGCAGCAACAAATGCTCAAACCAACTAACCACTAATTACAACTACATCACAACCACCATGTGCCGCCAAAACAATCGTATTGGAAACAACGGCATTCCAACGTTCATTGTCATTCGCATAGATCCTGAAGAAGCGAAAGGTACTGCCTCTAGTAGATGCTACTGTGGTCGAGCCGCTACCACAACCCGTAACCAAAGCCACCACACGCACGATCACCGCAGCGGTGAGCCCATCAAGCGTTGGGATTCGGATGGATCCTCTCCATCCCCTCCTGCCATTCCTCAGCGAAGACCCGATTGCAGCTGCAATTGAAGATCTCATTTTTCTGTCGATTCGTTCCAAAGCTGAGCTGACCCCCAGGCAAAGTCCAATGGATTGGTTTTTGTGGATCCACGGCATCCTGGATATTCAAGTTTCCTTGGATGCAGTGCGGACTCCGTCATCAATCATCGCTGCTTTGCACAACACAGGACACCGACAAACATCCAAAAGTCTCACGGCCCATTGCCTTGGCTACCCGCCTCCCCATCTCTTAGAAGCCAGAAAGAAGGAGTGCCTATCTCGTTTGCTTTGGGAGATCCCCAGAAACCTATGCATTCGGCTCCTGGTACTGTCGGTCTGGTCTGACTACCCCCCTCGATAGCATGCATATACATTTTCAGTTTTACTTGTACCTTCATAATCATATTCATAACTAAAATAAATCACACATTCATTCCTTCTATCGTGCACTCACGCCAGTACTCTAGCTAGCTAGCCAGCAAGCTAGCTAGCCTACTTGATTGTCAAGGGAATCCATAGAAGGTTGAGGCTGTGCTTGGAAGCCCTTTCCACTCCAACCGTACAGCGCAGTACTGGTATGGACGCACCCAGAACTACGCTATCTCTGCAGCTTCTTTTTCCAAGCTTTCCCACCCTAGTAGAATCTATAGCTATCACCTGGATGACGAATGTTCATCTACAGCAGACGAAAGAGAACCGAATCCTACAGTGTTTCTTCGCCAATCCTACAAGAATACTGGATGCATGACGACTAGAGCAGCCGATAATCTAAACTATTGCTTTGGAGAGTATTGTATTGACGTACGAGTACGTACAACCCACATCAGCATCTAGGACGCTTCGCTTTATTTACTCGGCAGCTTCTTTTCCTTAGCCTTCCAGATCATGATCCTAAAAGCAACGCCCCAAAAGCGAACGCAATGGTTAAATTATCACTCAGGTTCGTCACTACTAGCTAGCCAGTGGCACAGTCCTGAAGGTGCGGAACAGAAAGGATCCTTCATCGACACTAGTTTCTCTGATGCTGCATTGAACTTTTAGCTAATAGTAGTAGCTAGCTAGTAGCCATAATCACCGAACGAATTGGATCTTATGGTGCCTGGTGGTGCCGTAGAAGTAGCACTGGCTAGCTAGCTCTAGCTAGCTAGTAGCTACGATGAGTGCCATCTACAGCACCACCCTGGCATATTAATTTTGCCTCTTAGTTAACTTAAGAATGATGATGGTCGCCTCTAAAGTTAGCCAGCCAGTCAGCTGACAATGGCGTCCCATGACCTAGCTAGCTAGAACTAAAAAAGTCAGGTCGACCGTACCTGATACTCTCCAAGAGTTCCGTCCTTTTGAAAATCCATGGCGGCTACCTACTGGCAAAATCGCTTCCTGAGTGGCAAAGCTAGTAGGGACTACCTATCTGTCAACCATCAAGATAGGCAGGTAGCTACTGTGTGTACAAGCGTGGACTGGGCCGGGCTTTTGGTGCAAAACTAAGGTGACAGATGAACTGGTTCGGGCCATCAATGCAGTGCTTACTAGTAGGTGATTTTACCCTCGCAGCTTTGTCGGACGACGAATGGGTCCAATTCCAGTTGCTTTGGGATGCAGACTGTTGTTCCTGCTGTGCATCATGTGTTTCCTTCACTACTTTTCCTTCCGAAAGATGGGTCATGTTCCAGTAATAGTACCGTAGCTTCAGGTAAGTTGAGGAGCAGAAACAAATCATTCCAGACGACAATGAAACGATAAGGACGAATGTAACTTTATAGGCACCGTGCCAAAACTATCCGAAGCCGATAAAACGTTGAGATTCATCCTGCAACGAAACCGTGGGTGAAAGTACTAGTAGGCATTGCAAGATCCTACTAGCAATAGACTCAGTGGATGGAATCCATGGATCCGAAACACGATGTGAATCCCTTTTCTTCATTTCTAATTCCGCAGGCCCCGCTTGACGAAAGATGACTATGGAGGAGGTCGGACGAAGCTGTGGCATGCAATACTGTTTCAAAAACTTGGTATCTTTATATATAGTTGGATTCGATTCAAATGAATCTTCAGTGTCGACTTTTTCTTTCTTCTTTTGGCTGTCTCTGAGGCACAATGTTTGGTAAATTCTCAGGCTAGACAGCCGCTGCTTTTTGGGTTGGTTTGGCTGTCTCTGAGGCAGGTAATGTTCGGTAATCTCAGACTAGTAGGTACACAGCCAACGGCAACCGAAAAGGAAAAACCCTCAGGGGTTCCAAAATTCCTACATATATGAACTTGTAGACCTGCCAGTCAGTACAGTAATGGTAGTACTTGACCTGGGACTCGTGCAGAAGAGAACCTGAATGGATTGGCAACTGTGTGTTTCATGCATTGGCACATGAGACTACCGGTCTTGCAGACTCACTCTACTAGCACTGAGCGGAGCAGATGCAACCAGTCCAAATCTAATGTTGACCTGTGCTTCCTTCCTTCCTTCTTGATAGATCCGTTTCAACTGATCGTTCAAATCAAATGGCAATGCCCCACATGGAGTTGTTTTGGTTGGAAACAAAGGCCTTCAAAAACTCGGTTTTCCGTCGATCCTCCGGGTTGACTTGTTGGCTACGGCGGCGGCTGCTCCTTCTCTGGCCAGTGGTGGTGACGGCAGTTATTGAGGCAGTCCTGCTTTCCTCGCTGACACTTCTAGTACTAGTACTTGTACTTGTACTTGTAGTGGACATGGACAGACTGAGCGCCAAGAGAAAAGTTGACAGCAAGACGAGTCCTTGCCCCGAAGACATCAATTGGTTTACAACCGCACCGACAACTTCGGCAACCGCCGTTTCTTCACCGCCGCCACAACCAAGCAGCGAGTCATCGTGAAAGGTAACAACTCCACCAAACATTCTTACTCTAGCTATCTATTCTCTGAGAAATGGAATGTCAGTCTGCTTGCACCTAGTGTTGAGCTTGTCTTCTTGTTGTTGTTCTTCTAGAGCTAGCAATGACTCAAAGTATGGAGTTGCCGGTAGATGATGTAGCAATCTCGTCTATGTTGGTAGGGTATCTTTGTTGTCTGTCGTCTCCGTCTTGATTGCGGACAGCTTGTGCTGTTTCTTTCTTCCTTCAGTGTCTGTTACTACCAGTTGTACTACAGAGCTAAATATCTACTGTCTGTGGAATGTGCTCTACTAGTAACTACTAGCTGGTACGTACAAGAAGGTGTCATGACACCAGATGCATTCATTGGATAGAGTTCGTCCTCCTGCGGAAGCCCAATGAGAAATTCGAATGAAAATTCGCAAGAAAGATCTTTTGGCTAGCTAGCTAGGAAGGAGGCGCGCCAAAAAAGAATTCTGGAAGAGAAGAAGTACGAACACCAATGACCAGGTTATGGGCCTACTTGGATATCGATTGAGCCAACGAGCAACGGTGCGTTCCTATAAAAGCAAGAGAACAACTGTGCGGATCCTTCTCTTAGAACATCTGTGCGTTCCTTGCGAACTTGGAAGTTAATTTTCAACGAAGAAGCTACGTTTTGCTACATTCGTGAACAGCTTAGGGATGGATCATATTCCGTGGATACCAGGGAAGCTAGCTAGTAGCTAGAGACCTTGCAACGAAGAGGAAGTGGCTAGCGAATTACCTAATCAAGAGCTACCTAGTCTTATACTGCTAGACCGTTCTAGTAAAGCTCGGAAACCACAATGGCTCCCAACAAACTGCTGCTTCATAGATTCTCGAACAGATTTCAGGCGGCGAGAGAGACGGTGAAAAAAGAGTTCATCAAGGCGGCTACATTAGTCTGGTAGCAGTTAAAAACGTCGCAGTGCACAACGAAACTTCAGATCCGTCAGGTCCAATTATTAGGCCACGCTACCGATCGACCTCATCGTTTCCAGCATCTAGGTCCAAACTGAACTGAACTGTTTGACCAGGGGGTGGCAAACTTGATTACATCCTGGCCGAATTATCTCGCTAGTAGTTCGGCATAATGGTGGCTACACTCCGAGTTCAGCTGGCTAGCAGTACTAGTAGTACTAGTAGTACTGAGGATGACGATATCATGGGTACATCAGGGTACCGGCAAAACTGTAATTTGAATTGCATTAGAGCCATCGTTCCGTCTCGTAAATTCTAAAACACCCTGGCTCTGCTGCCAGCGAAGGCCAGCACAGAACTTACCTTTCTGTAGCATCTGCTTTTCGCCCGGTCCCTTCTAGTCCACTAGCAACTAATTCAGCCCCGTGCTAGCTGGCCGGCCGCGAGGCCCTTCATAGTGTATCTTACTACTTCTACGGTTGTCATTACCATCAGCTATTCACTTCGGAATAGCGAGACGGATCCATTCCTGTTATTGAGAATGGTCGGCCTCCGGGATACTACATGATGATCTTATGGCGACATCAGGTACCGGCAAGAGGACGTTGTGGCAAGTATATCCGTCAAACCCAAATAAAATCATGATGGGAGTACCCTTCTTCCTACCAGGCTGCGTGCTGGGCTTTCATTGGCGATTCCAATGGCAGTGGAAGGTCCGGTCCTCTCTAGTACTAGTATGACGGTTTATTTCATCGGTGAGTGAGAACCTGATGATAGAGCATATGTACATAGACAACAGAGCTATACTCTAGGTTGGGTAGAGCCCTAGCCCCGCCACAGCACCAGACTCACTTGGCAGAGCAGTGTCAGTCGGTTGCAATTCAGTTGGCTACTGACTATCAGGCATCTTTGGGCCCTGCAGGTGCTTCTGAATGATCCGTACCGAGCTACCCAAGTAGATAGATCATTATGGTATCTCGAGTACATCAGGTACCGGCAAGAGCATACTTGACAACCTGGTTCGATACTACTTCAGTTCTAACGCATGTTTCAACGACTAGCTAGCTAGGGTTACGGCTACTATAGCATCTATGCTTTGACTGGGAATCCATTTCTTCATGTGGCAGCCGCTGAAGGTCCGCCGGTACCTCTTCCCTCCTATCCGTCCTTAAATGATCGGCCTCTGGATCATGACGCTGATATCATCCCTACATCACATGCTGCTCGGCTTTGTTTTTGGTTGGAGTTAGGCCCCATGATTCTACAACTACTCCGCTACGTTGCAGCTCGTGGGTTCGTTTCTTTGTTTATCAGTCCACAGAATGTGGCTGTCATTTCGTGTAGCCACGTCAGCGTTGTATGAATCGATTCATCGTTCATCAATCCAATAGCCATTGATTCATCCATCGACCTAAAATTCATTACTAATAGCTACTCCATTGGCTAGAATATTGTACTGGTAGGACCAGTATCTGCAAGGTGCAAGCGGACAGAAAAATGACTCTTACGGTGTCCAAAAAGTCTATAGATTCATACTACTTATGGAAGTCGCCTTAACTGCCAGCCTGTAAAATGTGAGGCCTTGGTTGACATCTTAGAAACCACTCCAATTGGGGTCCATGGTGTTAAAGCAAAAGTGGACGCTTTCTTGGTTATCTTCTGTGTCAGCATGGAAAAATAAAGGATGCCGCTGTACGTCAGACTCGTAAGGCTTTCGTCAGCGCATAGAATGTTCCTGAACCTTCGAAGACTTGAAGCGGACTTGGTATTATCAGCTAGTTTCTGTTTCGACGACGAAGGTGAATAAGATTCCAGACGTGGTATGGCCCACAAAAATGACAAAATGTCCTACTGGAGTAGCTCTCAGAAAGGTCAAGTCAGTGTAATGAATTAGTGCCTGATTATTTCCAGCACGGTACAGCATCTCCAGCACTACCTTTTGACATTCTGTCACTCATACAGTACTAAGAATACTGGAATCTCTTTCTGGTTTGCCTTTCTAATCACTTTATTGTTCGCCTTGAACTAACGTCAGCATTCTTATGACATACGCGATGTTCAAGCCTGGTTAGCCGTTTTGATTGGTCCATTCAGTACAGCCCCTCCTTTAATAGTCTGACGTGTAGACACAATCATTTTTCTTCCGCGAAAAATGACACTGACATTTTTTATGTGACCTTATAGGTCTAAGGAGAATCAACTGCGGGGAAAAAGTACTACAGTGAGGAAAGATCTGTGCTGGTAATAGTTTAATGTTAAAAGCTTGATTATCTATTGTATGGGGATACTTAAGCTGGTCACAGCAAGCTCCTCTGGCGTACTACAGTAGCACACTACCCGTTAGTAGGTGCAGCCAGTAGTCAAAGTGATTTCGGAACTCATCCCGAGATTTGTCGCGTAATGGCTGATGTGGCGTAGTCCACGAAAAGAAAAGGTTCGGTAGATTGACACTCCTTTTGGCCAATCCAAGACAAACCACCGGCACACATATGAGTGATCTTCCATTTTCGGCACACAAAACCAAACCTTGGCTAGAAATCACACAAGCTACAGCGATTTTTGTGTATCTTTCTCACTTCCCAACAAGTCACAACCCTCCACTACCACTACTGACAGCCATGAACCATAACAGCATGGATATCCCCCTGTTTATCTGTGTCCCCATCAACACTGCCTCCTCCTCTGCCTCTGTTGTGTCAGAAGCAGATGACCACCACAGTTTGAATCCCATTGTCCTGGAAGCCCTGGTGCATTTGGAACCCTCCAAGCGCAACCGGCCCAAGCGAAGTCGTTGGACGTGTTGTGATTCTCATCTTCACAAGCAACCTCCCAAGGTTCCTCAGAGACAACCTCGTCGTCGACCATCCACATCCAGTCACCTCAGCTGGGCGGATGATGTGTCGCTCGATGTGGTTTCCGAGACGGGAATGGATACTTTACCCTCCAAAGATACTGCTGCGCCACCCCAAGCACCTACCAGAAGAGCCAGTAACAGCCCCAAACGACCATCCTTTTCCGATGCTTCTCCAAAAATGCCACGACGAAGTTGGGTGGGTCTAGGGGAAGAGTACTATGAACCTTTGGCGGATTTGAGGTGGCAAGATGAAGCTGAAAACATTTCGCAGAGTTCCAATTCCTTCACCAGCAGCAGCACTGGAAGCAGAAGCAGAAGCAGTGCCAGTGATCGCAGTCCATCGTCTCCCAAAACAAGGAGTCCTTCGTCTCCCACGCGGAGTCCATCGACAGAGAAGAAACGAATGGGACGATCCCGTCCTGTCCCCATTCGACCACGTCGTTCCCCGTCTCCCAGTGCCGTGGCGGCTTGAAAGAGGATGGGAGCGACTACAGTGGAATTTTCCCAAACGAAAAAGGAAACGAGCAAACAAAAAAAGACTACGGAAGACAACTGTGTTGTTGGTTTGTTAGATCCATGTTACGTAAAATTTATAAATTTTGAGAAAGCATTACACAGCTCGGTTTTTAAAAAGATAGCTAGTCATAGTTTACTTCTCTTACAGCGCTTTACTGCCATTCAACCCTGTCTACTTGGTCGTCTAGCTAGCTAGCAACGGCTGCAGTCCAGATTTTGGCTACTACTATATGTCGTTGGCAACCGAACTAGAGCTTACTATCTAGATGGATGGATGGATTCCACCAGGCTGCAGTCATAGACGACTGCCAGTCATTGTCACCTCTACTATCCTAGCTAGACAAGCTAGTTAGACTGGCTGGTCGGCTGTACTCTGATTGTAGGTATCGCAACAGACACATGAACTACCTTTTGAGTCTCCGAGCCTCCACAAACGACTTTTTCCTCGGGATGTCAGTACAAGAGTAGCTAGCTAGGAACTCGAATAGTTTCTGAACCGACGACGAAATAGAATGGCAACTGAACCATCTCCGAGTCTCCACAAACGAACTTGACTCAACATGCAACCATTCAGTATTGCAGATAGCTGCAACTGTAGCCAGTTGCGAAAAAAGATAGCAACCGACAGAAGCTGCTATCAGTTTCGAGTCGGATGGAGGGAATTTCTCTCATAGTCTAGCTAGTGGTCAAACCGATTGTCCGTCGTCTTGACCGTGGTATTGCTCATGTTCATTTTACCGTTCTTGTGCTCTTGATTTGGTTGGGACTATCATTTTGGCGATAGATATTGCAGAGTCTCTTCGAAGTTCATGGAGCGTTCAGAGTTCGTTGGGTGACGGCAAGACGACAAAAAGGGAAGAGGCTCTAACCCTATATTGTTTTTTCTATTGCAATATTTCCGCGCGAACAGTGCTGATCGCTGCTATCTATTAATAGTAGCCGCAGGCGATGTACCATCTAGCTACTAGATTCGTGGGCAAAACAGTGTGATGCCGTGGCTAGTAG
>Ga0163146_10006520_pt1 | contig 13185 bp, 12 predicted proteins | sample OliLakLV19MP7G1_FD_148648 | JGI IMG/M metagenome (GOLD analysis project Ga0163146, IMG submission 148648) | Freshwater microbial mat bacterial communities from Lake Vanda, McMurdo Dry Valleys, Antarctica - Oligotrophic Lake LV.19.MP7.G1 | ecosystem: Environmental > Aquatic > Freshwater > Lake >... | reverse complement strand
CGGTGCCGTCGCGGGGTTGGTAGGAATTGAGTGTGGCGTAGTCTCCGGGGTGTTCAACCTCGAATCATCCGTCATTGAAGTGCCGGACTGGAGACCACGCCATGACAAGCATTACTACGAAGCCGTCTTCTTCGCAGCCAGCGGCGGGGATGGGTGTTGATCTTTTCGACAATTGGTTTGATCCGATCGAGACCGAGGTGCGCGCCCGAGCGCGCGGGTTCATCGAAGAACTGATCCACGGCGAGCTCGATGCAGTTCTGGCCCGCCCGCGGTACGAGCGAAGCAAGAAGCCTGGCGATGAAGGAAAAGTCGGGGTTACGGGCCACCGCCACGGCAGCCGGGCGCGGTCTCTGACCGGCACGTTCGGACCGATCGAGATCGCGGTACCGCGGGCCAGGTTGAACATCGCCGATGGCAAGACGGCGGAGTGGAAGAGCCAGGCGCTGCGGGCTTATCAGCGGCGCACGCTTGCTGCCGACGCGCTGATCGCGGGCTGCTACCTCGCCGGCACCAATACGCGCCGGGTGCGGCGGGCGCTCGGCGCCCTGTTTGGCGGCGCGGTCGGCAAGGACATCGTGAGCCGGACGTGGCGGAAGGTGAAGGGCGACTGGGACGCCTGGAACACCCGATCGCTGGCCGGGGAGCCGATTGTACGGCTCATTCTCGACGGCACGGTGGTGCGCGTGCGGCTCGACCGCAAAGCGACCTCGATCCTGCTGCTTGTTGTCCTCGGCGTGCGCGAAGACGGCCAAAAGGTGCTGCTTGCGATCAAGCAGATGGGGAGCGAGAGCACCGAGGCCTGGCGCACCGTTCTCGACGATCTGATTGGGCGCGGGCTGCGACAGCCCGAATTCATCATCGTCGATGGCGCGCCAGGGCTCGACCGGGCCATTGCCGCCGTCTGGAATGATATGCCGGTCCAGCGCTGCACGGTTCACAAGCACAGAAACCTGTTCGCCCACGCGCCCGAGCGCCTGCACGACGAGATCACCGCGGACTACAACGACATGATTTACGCCGAGACCCGCCAGGAGATCGAAGCGCGACGCAAGGCCTTCATCCGTAAATGGCGGCTCAAGCACCGCGCCGTTGCCGACAGCCTGGAGGAGGCGGGCGACCGGCTATTCACCTTCACCCGCCTGCCGCCAAGCCAGTGGCGTAGCGCACGCACGACCAATGCGATCGAGCGATTGCATGAGGAGTTCAAGCGACGGATCAAGACGCAGACCGTGCTGCCGTCGGCGGATACCGCGGCCATGCTGTTCTGGGCCCTGCTCGCCTCCGGCCAGATCAACATGCGCAAGGTTGATGGTTGGCTCACCCTCGCCACAAAGCTAATCGATCTGAGCTACTCCCCAAGTGTTGGACAGCTTTGACGGTAGTTTAAGCTACAGTTTGGGCCTGCCGGTCGGGGTTGAACTCACGCTCGTTACGCCGCCAAGGCTGTCGGGTGGAGGGCCGGGCGTAAGCACGGACCGTAAGCCGACAGCCGTTCTCGATATACTTTGACCGGCGTCTCGCCGCCATGCGCGGCATGAGGGCGGCGATGGTTGTAGAACATCATCCAGTCGCCGATCCCCTGACGAGCCTCGCGCCCACCCGAGAAGGCATGCAGGTAGATGCACTCGTACTTCAGCGAGCGCCACAGCCGTTCGATGAAGATGTTGTCGAGGAACCGGCCGCGACCGTCCATCGAGATGCGCACCCCGGCCTCCTTCAACCGCTGCGTCCACGCCCACGACGTGAACTGGCTGCCCTGATCGGTGTTGAAGATCTCCGGACAACCATGCCGGCCCAGCGCTTCATCCAGCGCATCGACGCAGAACTGCACATCCATGGTGTTCGACAGACGCCATGCCAGAACCTTGCGGCTCCACCAGTCCATGATCGCCACCAGATACAGGAAGCCCTTGGCCAGCGGGATGTAGGTGATGTCGGCACACCACACCTGATTGGGCCGCTCGATCCTGACGCCCCGCAGCAGATAGGGATAAAGCTTGTGCCCCTTGGCTGGAATGCTGGTTCGCGGCTGCCGGTAGATCGGCATCAAGCCCATCAGCCGCATCAGGCGGCGAACCCGCTTGACGTTCAATACATGCCCTTCGGCCTTCAGATGCCACGTCATCTGACGTGCCCCGTAAAACGGCGTCTCCAGGAACTGACGGTCGATCTCCACCATCAGCCCGAGGTTCGCCGCACTCTCGCCCCGAGGTACATGATAGAACGTCGAACGGTTGATCGACGCCAGCCGGCACTGCTGGACTATCGACAGGCTGGGATGATCAGGCTGGATCATCGCTTTGCGCTCCTGCCGGGGAGCAGACGCAGCCCGTGTTCTAAAAAATCCCGTTCCACAGTCAGCTCGCCGATCTTGGCATGCAGCTCCTTGATGCGACCGGCATCCGCCGGCTCCGCAGGGGTGCGGCCACGCTGAAAGACTTCCGTCGCGCCCTCGACAAGCGCCTTCTTCCATTGATGGATCATCGTCGGATGGACGCCGAACCGACTCGCCAGTTCGCCAACCGTCTGCTCGCCCTTCATTGCCTCAAGCGCGACCCGCGCCTTGAACTCGGGCTTGTGCTGCTTCCGCTTCGTCATCGCCGATCTCCTCACATGAAGACCAGCAGACCCATTTACAGAGCTTACGTCACTGTCCGATTCTCGGGGAGTAGCTCAATCAGCCAATTGACCTTGCCGCTTGAGCCGATACATTCATGTTACCGCAGACCGCGCCACACTCAATTCCTACCAACCCCGCGACGGCACCCCATAGCTACCCGCAGGTCGGGCAGCCAGGTAGTTGTCGAGGGTCTATCAGTCCAGCAAGCTCTTCCATTCGTCATGCGGGAGCAGCGCCAGGGAGTCGCAATGGCCGTGATCCTGATCGTCGAAGACGAGTTTTTTGTCCGTCAGGTGGCGGAGTTGATGATTGGAGGCTGGGGCCACTCCACGCTTTCGGCCGTCGACGGCGAAGGGGCGCTTTCAATTCTGCGTTCAGCTCAACCGATCGACGCACTCTTTACAGACATCCGTCTCAAGCCGGATGGCCTCAGCGGATATGAACTTTCACAGCAAGCCCGTACGCTCCGGCCGGAATTACGTGTGCTTTACACGACTGGCGATTCGCTTACCGACAAAATTAAACTCCTGTTTGTCTCAGGAGCGCACTTCCTGCAAAAGCCCTACATGCCACGCGGGCTTCAGGACTCGATTGAAGGCCTCCTCGCATCGTAATTTTCGCCTCGCGCCCTTTATGGGATATCCGCAACGGGATCGGCCGCGTGAGACCGTATAGGGTACCAGCATCATGACCAATGAAATTGACGTGACGAGCGCGCAATTCGGCGTCCCGGAAAGCCCCGCCAATTTGACGCGCAAGCAGCGAGAAGAAGCGTTGCTCAAGGCTGGCGCCCTGCAGAGTGCTATTTTCAACAGCGCCAACTTTTCAAGCATCGCCACTGACGCGAAGGGCGTCATCCAGATCTTCAACGTCGGCGCCGAGCGGATGCTGGGTTACATGGCCGCCGAAGTGATGAACAAGATCACGCCGGCCGACATTTCCGATCCGCAGGAGCTGATCGCGCGCGCCACAGCATTGAGCGCGGAGCTCGCGACCCCGATCACGCCGGGCTTCGAGGCGCTGGTTTTCAAGGCGTCGCGCGGGATCGAGGACATCTACGAGTTGACCTATATCCGCAAGGATGGGAGCCGGTTCCCTGCGGTGGTGTCCGTCACGGCTTTGCGCGACGCGCAAGACTCTATCATCGGCTATCTGTTGATTGGCACCGACAACACTGCGCGCAAGCTTGCAGAAGAGGCGTTGCTCAAGGCAGGGGCACTGCAGAGCGCTATTTTCAACAGCGCCAACTTTTCAAGCATCGCCACCGACGCGAAGGGCGTCATCCAGATCTTCAACGTCGGCGCCGAGCGGATGCTGGGTTACATGGCCGCCGAAGTGATGAACAGGATCACGCCTGCCGACATTTCCGATCCGGAGGAAGTGATCGCACGTGCCAAGGCATTGAGCATCGAGCTCGGCACGTCGATCACGCCTGGTTTCGAAGCCCTGGTTTTCAAGGCGTCGCGCGGGATCGAGGACATCTACGAGTTGACCTATATCCGCAAGGATGGGAGCCGGTTTCCGGCGGTCGTGTCGGTCACGGCCTTGCGCGACGCCCAGGACTCTATCATCGGTTATCTACTGATCGGCACCGACAACACCGCGCGCAAGCAAGTCGAAGCCGAACAGAAAAAGCTCGATCAGCGCCTGCGCGACCAGCAATTCTACACGCGCTCACTGATCGAATCCAACATCGACGCGCTCATGACTACCGACCCATCCGGCATCATTACTGACGTCAACAAGCAAATGGAGGGGTTGACCGGGTGCACGCGCGACGAATTGATTGGCGCGCCGTTCAAGGGCTACTTCACCGATCCTGAACGAGCCGAAGCAGCGATCAAGCTCGTGCTGAGCGAAAAGAAGGTTACGGACTACGAACTGACGGCGAGCGCCCGAGATGGAACGAAAACAGTGGTGTCTTACAACGCGACCACCTTTTACGACCGGGACCGCACACTACAGGGTGTTTTCGCTGCGGCGCGCGACGTTACGGAGGGCAAGCGGGTAGAGATGGAGCTGAAGCAGGCAAAGGCAGCGGCCGAGAGCGCGAGCCGTACCAAATCGGAATTTCTGGCTAGCATGAGTCATGAGATTCGAACGCCGATGAACGCCATCATGGGTATTGCGGACCTGCTCGCGAAGACCGCTCTCTCCGCGGAGCAAGACAAGTACGTGCAGATCTTCCGCCGCGCCGGCGACAACCTGCTGAATCTCATCAACGACATCCTCGATCTCTCCAAGGTAGAAGCCTCGCAGCTCGAACTGGAACAGACCGGCTTTTCGTTGAACGACCTGCTGGAGAAAGTGATCGAGATGGTGGCGCTCCGGGCCCAGGAAAAAGGACTGGCCCTGGTATGCGAGATCGCGCCCAACGTACCTACCGACCTTGTCGGCGACCCGACACGGCTGCGGCAAGTGTTGCTCAATTTGCTTGGCAACGCGATCAAGTTCACGGAATCCGGCGAAGTGTCGCTCCGGGTCACGCCGGATGCGGGCTCTTCCATCCCGACAGCATTTCAGTTCAAGGTCTCGGACACCGGCATCGGCATTCAGGACGAGATATTGGGCCGGGTGTTTGAGCGATTCACACAGGCCGACTCATCCACTACGCGCAGGTTCGGTGGCTCGGGGTTGGGGCTCACGATTTCGAAGCGCCTGGTGGAATTGATGGGCGGACGCATCTGGGCAGAAAGCGAGGTTGGGAAGGGCAGCGTGTTTTCTTTTGTCGTGCCGTTCGAGCTCCGGGTCGGAGCCGCTTTGCGGACGGTCATGCCTGTCGAGAGAGGGCCGGAGCTGCCGCTGCCGGCGCTGCGTATTCTTCTGGCTGAGGATTCCGCCGACAATTGCACGATCACCTTGGCCTATTTGGAGGACACGCCGTACCGGGTCGACATTGCCGAGACCGGGGCTATCGCCTGTGAAAAATTCAAATCTGAAAACTACGACCTCGTTCTCATGGACCGGCAAATGCCGGTTATGGATGGCTTGACCGCGACGCGGGCAATTCGAGCCTGGGAACAGGCGAATAGCCGGCCACCCACACCCATCATCGCGCTGACGGCCTCTGCCTTGAAGGGGGATCGAGAAATGTGCCTGGCGGCAGGGTGTACGGCTTTCTTAACGAAGCCAATAAAACAGGAGGTGCTCCTGCAAGCGATCATGGAGCAAGCCATAGGCAGGCATCAAAAGGAAGAAGCTAGCTCGATGAGCATTAATCTAGTGCGTGTGAATCCTAAATTTGCAGATCTCGTCCCCGCGTATCTTCGGAACTGCAGGAAAGATGTCATCACGATGGGGCACGCTTTGGATCGGGTCGACTTTGAGACCGTGACTGTCTTGGGACACAACATGCGGGGCTCGGGGGGGGCCTATGGATTCCAGGCCATCACTGATATCGGCGCCGCCCTTCAGCAGGCAGGCGAGAGCGCGGACGCGGATGCGTCACGCAAGTGGGTAGGCGAACTATCCAGCTACTTGGACCGGGTCGAAACCATTTAGCGTCCGCGGCGGTCGTTCGCCAGCACCTTGGCCGCCGGGCGAATGATGCGCGCACCGGCAGAAATTTCGGCATGGGCGAAGAACGATGCCGGCAGCGGAGGGGCGCTTCGTCCGGATCAGTCCAGGTGCGTGGTCCAGGCTTTGGCTTCTTTGGCATGGCAGTACCTCATCGAAATAATGCGGCGGGTACCCTGCGACGCACCGTGAGCGGCAGCCGCATCTTGACGGTCGCGCTCATGCCGCACCCTCGGCAATACGCCCAGATCGCGCGCCAGTCCGGACAACCTGTCTACCCGACATCCGACATCCGACACCCGACACCGACCCTCATAGCGCCGTCATACCGCCGTCCACGAACAGCAGGGCGCCGGTAACGTAAGAGGCGTCGTCGGAGGCCAAAAACAGGATCGCGGCGGCGACCTCCTCGGCCCTGCCCGGGCGCTTCATCATGGTGCCTTCCGCGGCCTTGGCGTTGTACTGAGCGACGGTCTCGCCGGCCGCTTCGATACGGCGCTGATGGAACGGTGTGAAGATCGGGCCTGGGCCGACAGCGTTCACGCGAATGCCCTCCGCCGAATGGTCGGCGGCGAGTGCCCGCGTCAGGCCCGCGATCGCGGCCTTGGTGGTGTCGTACAGCAGGTTACCGCCGCCCGCGACGACGGAACGTACGGAGGCCACGTTCACGATGGCGCCGCCCTTGTCGCGGCGCATGAGCGGAACCGCCGCCTTGGCACAGAAGGCGTAGCTCATCAGGTTGACATTGAGGATCTCGTTCCAGCTGGCCGCGCTCGCCTCGTCGATCTTCTCGTATTTGCGGATGCCGGCATTGTTGATGAGGATGTCGATGCGCCCGAACTTCTGCGCGGCACCATTAACGAACGCGAGGCACGCAGCCTCGGTACCAACGTCCGCCTGGGTGAAGGCGACCTTGGCCCCGGAGGCCTCGAGCTCGGCCGCCACGCGCTGGCCGCGCTCGCCGTCCCGATCGCAGAATGCCACGCTCGCGCCCTCGGCGATGAAACGCCTGACCGTCGCCTCGCCAATCCCAGATGCCCCGCCCGTCACCGCTGCGACTTTGCCGTCGAGCCTTCCCATGTTCGCCACCTTTCATTGCATTGCGAAACGCGCATACCCAAGCGTGCCTGAACGGCAATCTAGCCGAGAGTCCGTTGGTCCGGCCACTATGTCTCACCTATCCGCGAGCCGATATTCTTGCAGCGAACGATCGTTGCCGGTCGCGGCGCGAACGCCGCTGCAATATGTCGGTGTCGTTCGGAGATGACCGGACGGGCGGTGAAACCTAACGTGCCGATCCGACGGCGTGGTATAGATTGCGTCGGGGCGTTCGCAGTAGGCCCATCGTCCGACCTCCACGACTTCAGCCCGGGAAACGCCACCATGTTGAAAGCAATCGCTGCCGTTGTCTCCATCGCTGCAACCTTCAATGCGACCCTCAATGCCTCCCTGGCCTGCACCGCCATCGAACTCGTCGCTGCAGACGGTTCCGTCGTAGCTGGACGCACCATGGAATGGGCGTTCGATATGCAGTGGAGCCTCGTCAGCCTGCCCAAGGGATCGAGCCTTGTCATGACGGCGACGAAAGCGCTCAACCTGCCGCCGGTCACTGTCACTTCCAAGCATGCCGTCGTCGGCATCAAGCCCGCGATCATCCCGGGCGACACGCTGCTCGAGGGCCAGAACTCGGCCGGCCTCGGCATGAGCGGCAACTTTCTGCCTGACTTCACCCAGTACCAGACGGTGACGCCGCAGGACAAAGCCTACGTCTCCATCCTCGGCTTCGGCGCCTGGGCGCTCGGCCAGTTCGCCACCGTCGCCGAGCTGCGGGCGGCGTTGCCCGGAATAAAGGTGTGGGCGGACAACACTCTGCAGAGCGGCCCGACGCCGCCGACCGTGCACTTCATGTTTACCGACCGCAGCGGCGCCGGCATCGTCGTCGAGTTCGTGAACGGCCAGCAGCGCATCTACGACAGCGTGGCCAAGGTGCTGACCAACGCGCCGACCTACGACTGGCATGTCGTCAACCTGCGCAACTACCTCAACCTGTCGACGGTCGGCATGTCGTCGGTCCGCGTGGGCGAGACCAACGTGACGGCGCTCGGCCAGGGCGGCGGCCTCGTCGGCGTTCCGGGCGACTACACGCCGCCGTCGCGCTTCGTGCGTGCGGCCTTCCTGGTACATTATTCGACAAAACCAAAGACCGCAGACGAGGCGATCCAGCTCGCGGGCCACATAATGAACAATGTCGACATCCCGATCGGCATCGCGCAGTCGACCGACGGCAAGAACGCCGTGTCCGACTACACTCAGTGGATCGCCATCAAGGACCTGACCAACAACCGCCTGCTGATCGCCGACTACGCCCACCGCACGAGCTACCTGACGATCGACCTCAACCAGATCTTCACACAGGACAAGCCGGCGTCGGCCCTGATCACCGGCCTGCCCTATCCGAAGGTCGTCGACGGCGCGAAGGTGCTGCTGAAGTAGGTTTCTCCGTCGCGCTTTCGGCGCCCCGGCCCCGCTGCCCCGCTTGTGCGGTGCCGCTAGCCCCGACCCGACCGCCCTGACTATATGGCGGCACACTGCAGGAGAAACGCCCGTGACCCGTTTGCACTCCCGACGCGGCCTGATCGCCACCACTCTCGTGGCTGCTCCTCTGATCCTCGGCGCTCGCGCGCACGGTCAGTCGGCGCCGACCGCTGCGCCCCAGGACGGCGCCATGCCAGCGGGCTGGAACGACGGATTGGCGCATCCCATTCCCTACACACCGGCGCCCGGCAGGGGCCTTGAGCGCGGCCTGGTCCTGGGCGGCGGCGGCGTCTACCTCGTCTCCTGGATGATGGGTTACTTCCATGCGCTGAAGCAGAACGGCGTGGACCTGGCGCTGGCCGACGTCGTTGTCGGCACCTCTGCCGGTTCGGTCGCCGGCGCCGTCTTGACCGGAGGTGCGCTGTGGCGACTCACCGGCGAGCTCGACGTGTTCGGCGATTTTCCCAAGTTGTTCGCCGCCATGGTGCCCGCGGTGCAGGCCAACCAGAGCCAGCAGCGCGCCCGCACCTTCGCGGTCGAGGCGCGCGACGCCCGGCCCGAGACCATCCGCGCGATCGGCCGCGCCGCCATGGCGGCGCGCAACCCCGACGATGCGGATCACTACTACACGGCGCTCGGCCGCCTGATCAGCGGTGACGCCTGGCCCTCGCCGAAACTGCACACCACCGCGAACGACTGCTATACCGGCGAGCGACTGGTGGTGAGTGCGAGCGTCGGCATTCCCGTCAAGGTCGCCTGCGCCGCCAGCTCCTCGCTGCCCGGGTCGATGGGGCCGACCTGGCTGAAAAACCGTCTGTGCATGGACGGCGGCATCTGCCAGACCAGCACACATGCAGATGTCGTAGCGGGGGTGAAGCGCGCTCTGATCATCTCGCTGACCGACGGCGGGCCGCAGGCGGTGACCCAGGGCCTGCGAACGTCGGGTATGCTCAATACGCTGCAGCAGGAAGTCCGCAACCTCGAAGCGGGTGGAACGCGCTCCCTGCTCGTGGTGGCAGGTCTTCTTCCGGGAGTGGACCGAGTGGCCAATATTATGGACCCGAAATGGATCGCGCCGCTGCTCAAATACGGGCACGAGCGCGGCATCGCCGACGTGGCGCGCGTGAAGGCGCTTTGGTTGTGACGGTTGCGTGACGACACGGCCATTGTTGCCGGGTGTCCCTACCAACAACCTTATCCACGTAGATTAGGAGTAGGGATCGGCTAGGTTCAGGCGTGATGATCGCGTTCCTGAGCCTGTTCATCCATATGCTGGTCTCGCCGTTCAAGTCGCGGGTGCGGCGGGAAACCGAGATCGTAATGCTGCGGCATCAGCTAAACGTGCTGCTTGGATGATGATGCGGCGTTCGACTAATGGCCATTTTCCGGCTCGAAAGTGGCCCCGAGTGTTCGACTAAGAAGTCGATATTGTCTTTGTAAGTCAGCACTTTATCGCTGTTACTCAGTCTGCCTCAAAATCAGGTTTGTCAAATCGCGTCCAACCGTGGCTCTGACTCAATGTTGGTGCAATTTGGTCGGAGCATGAGCGGCAGTCCTTGGAGGATGCTGATCATGAGCCGCGATCTTGTGCTCGCGCCATGCGGGCTTGTCATCGAGCGTATCGAGGCCGCGACAAGCGGGCGGGTCATTTTGGCCCGCCCTACGGCGAAGACTGCCGATTGCCCGATCTGCGGTTCTCCCTCTGCGCGGACTGTCCACGACTGGCTGGTTGATTTGCTCCCGGTCGCGCCGGCGCTGGTTCTCGATGTTGGTGCCGGGACAGGTCGAGACGCGGCTTGCCTACCCTTCTTAGCTAAGAGATCCCCAATGTCATTCGATGTTCTCCGCGTCGCTTTCTTTCAGAGGCGTCTGGGGCAAGGAGAGGTGACGACGCCGCGTAGCGCAAGAACGCTAGGCTGGCGAAAACGCAACGGCAATACCTAAACTAAAGGGGCGATCAAACTAGAAGCAGTGATCGTCGGTCCTTGTCATCAGTTGTACGTGCTGCATCGATGGCCGGGCTTTGCTCACCCCACACCACGGCGATTGGTGCCATCAAAGCGGCCAGCGTCATCTCCGCCGGCTGCCGCCCGTCGAGGCTCGCCTCAACGGTGTCAGGCGCCAGCAGCGTGAGCCGCAGCACCCGGCTGACGTAGGACGAGTTGATCTTTTCAGCCGCGGCGATCTCCCTGATCGTGGTGTAGCGGCCGGTCTCCAGCATCCTCTGCCACCGGAAGGCGCGGGCGATGGCCTTGACCAGCGTGCTGTCGACGTGGGGAGCGGCCGGTGGCATTGGCGCACCATCAGGGGCGAGGACCAGCTTGCGGCCGCCGCGCTTTCGGACGGCGAACGGCACCTTGATGGTGACGACGTCGGAATCGGGCGCGGGCATCAGGCGGCCGTCCGGAAGGTCCCAAGCTCCTGCACGACGTGGCCGAGCCCCTGCGTCCGCAGTCGCAGTTCGAGCCCGTCGGACTTGAGGTCGATTCTCTGGACCAGCAACTGGACGATGCGGGCTTGCTCGGCCGGGAACAACTCTTCCCAAAGCGGGTCGAGCCGGTCGAGCGCCTCGCGGACGGTTGCTTCCGAAAACGCACCGCCATCCGCTTTCGCGGCGCGCCACGTTGCCATAACGACCTCCGGCGATTTGAGGAGCGCCCTGAGCTGGTTGATGACTGCAGCCTCGATGGCGGCGGCCGATACGCGCCGGATCTGGGCATCCGCGACCTCGCCCTTCAGGACGGCCTGGCAGACATAGTAGCGATAGAGCTTGCCGCTGCGGCGTGTGTGGGTGGGGCTCATGGCGCGGCCGGTCGGACCGAATAGCAAACCCTTCAGCAGCGCCGGCGTCGCCGCCCGTGCGTGGCAGGCGCGGACCCGCGGGCTCTCCCGCAGGATTGACTGCACCTTGTCCCAGAGCGCCTGGCTCACGATCGCTGCGTGCTCGCCAGGATAGGCAGCGCCCTTGTGGACGGCGAGGCCGACATACACCCGGTTGCGCAGGATCCGGTAGAGACTGCCCTTGTCGATAACGCGCCCGCGGTGACTGTGGAGGTCCTCGGCCCGGAGCTGCCGGGCGAGCGTCGTCGCGGAGCCGACCTTGAGGAAGCGCTCGAAGATCTTCCGGATGATCGCCGCCTCGGGCTCGTGGACGACCAGCTTCCGGCCCTGCACCCGATACCCCATGGGCACAAACCCGCCCATCCACATGCCCCTTTTCCGCGACGCCGCGACCTTGTCGCGGATGCGCTCGCCGATCACCTCGCGCTCAAACTGGGCGAAGGACAGCAGCACATTTAGCGTCAGCCGGCCCATGCTGGTGGTCGTGTTGAACGATTGCGTCACCGATACGAAGGTGACGCCGTGCCGGTCAAACACCTCGACCAGCCGGGCAAAATCCATCAGCGAACGGCTGAGGCGATCGATCTTGTAGACGACCACGACGTCGACGCGGCCCGCCTCGATATCGGCCATCAGCCGCCGCAGCGCCGGCCGCTCCAGCGTGCCACCCGAGAAGCCACCGTCGTCGTACTGGTCGGCCAGTTCGACCCAGCCCTCGGACCGTTGGCTGGCGATGTAGGCGCTACAAGCCTCGCGCTGCGCGTCGAGGCTGTTGAACTCCATGTCGAGCCCTTCCTCGCTCGACTTGCGGGCATAGATGGCGCAGCGGACCTTGCGGACGATGGGTTTCTTCATGCTGCGGCCCGCCGGTTCTTGAGCCCGAAGAAGGTGAGCCCGTTCCAGCGGGTGCCCGTGATCGCCCGGGCGATCGCCGACAGCGACTTGTACGGCCGGCCCTGCCACTCGTAGCCGTCCTGCAGCACCGTCACGGCGTGCTCGACGCCCTGGTACTCCCGCAGCAGCCGTGTCCCGGCGATCGGCCGGTCGCTGCCGCGCACCCGCCGCACGGCGATGTTGCCGCCGTCGAGCTGCTCGCCGAGCTGTTCGAGCCGGCGCACTGTTTCCGGCTTGAGGCCGCCGTAGGCCAGTTCCTGGATCCGGTAGGCCAGCCGGCTCTCCAGAAAGCGCCGGTTATAAAGTGGCGCCGGCGTTTCGAAGAGCGCGTTCCATTGTTCCTTTAGCTCCGCCGTCGGCATCGCCTTCAAGGCCGCGACGCGGGCCAACACGCTGTCCTGTTGCTTCATGCCGTTCTCCGTCTGGGGGCGCCGGCATGACCGCTTCGGTCAGGCAAGAAGTCGACCAAACTGTCTCCGCGGTCGGCAGATAGAGGACTGGACTTCCGGGCGTGGAGACGCATGCCGCCCCCGTCGGCGGCGGCGATCAGCCGGATGGACGCTCGGCTTGGCGGCGTGGCTCGAGCCCATCGATGCCAAGATCGTCTGGATGCGGGCCTACGGTACCAGGTGGAAGGAGATCTGCCGGGCCGTGGGCCTCGCGCGCTCAGCGGCGCACGAGCACTGGCTCTAAGCGCTCTGCGTCATCGCGTGGCGCTTGAATGGCCGGGGCGGGTTGGGCCGCACGAGGCGGCGCGCAGTCATTGCCCGCGTCCGGGG
>Ga0163146_10006516_pt1 | contig 13187 bp, 18 predicted proteins | sample OliLakLV19MP7G1_FD_148648 | JGI IMG/M metagenome (GOLD analysis project Ga0163146, IMG submission 148648) | Freshwater microbial mat bacterial communities from Lake Vanda, McMurdo Dry Valleys, Antarctica - Oligotrophic Lake LV.19.MP7.G1 | ecosystem: Environmental > Aquatic > Freshwater > Lake >... | reverse complement strand
CAGGCAGGTCGGGAGGCGTGGCATGGCGCGGCTGTACTACGAGGGCACGTGCGCGACGTACCGACAATGGCCCGCGTCCGGGGTGGACGAGTGAGTGACTGGAAAGCTCTCTGCGATCAGATGATTTCTGACCTCGAGGCCGAGCTTCCCATCGCTGGCAAGTGGCGCAAGGGTGAGATCCGCCGGCAGATAGCGAGCTGGCGCAAGAAGGCACAACTCGAGCTGGCGCTCGGGCCGGTAGCCGAGGCCAAGAAGCCTGCGAGGCTGCGTACCGGCTCGGTGGCCTGGCGGCTGGGGCAATGACGGGGCTGCGCATCCTCTCGCTATGTGACCTGAGCGGGGTTTGGTCAGGGCCTTACCGCGAGGCCGGCTATGATGTGGTCCAAGTCGATCTGGCGAACGGCGACGACGTGCGGTTGCTGGGGCACCCAGGAAACATTCATGGCATCCTCGCGGCCCCGCCATGCACGCACCTCGCAAGCAGTGGTGCGAGATGGTGGGCGGGGAAGGGGCAAGTCGGTTTGACCGACGCGCTGGCGATCGCTGATGCGTGCCTGCGCTTCGTGGCGCTCTGTCGGCCACGGTGGTGGGCATTGGAGAATCCAGTAGGACGCCTATCGCGCTACTACGGCCCCCCTGCGTTCACGTTCAACCCCTGCGACTATGGCGACCCGTATACGAAGAGAACGTGCCTCTGGGGCATGTTCACGCCACCGACGCCGTTGTTCGTAGGGCGACTGGGCGATGTCCCCGCGAGCGAGGGCTCGAAGATGCACGGACTGCCGCCGTCGCGCGACCGTGCCCGGCTCCGCAGTGAGACGCCGCGAGGCTTCGCGGCTGCGTTCTTCCGGTGTAACCCTTGACGGCCCGCGTGCAGGCCCACCGTGCCCGCCGCCTGGCCGCAGGGCTCTGTACCCGGTGCGGCAAGGTGCCACCGACCCAGGGCCGCAAGGCGTGCTTCCCGTGCCGGCGGGCGGATGCGGCCAGACTGGCGCTGCGGCGCTCCGAGAGGGCGCCCGCGCCACGAGAGGTGCCCGCCTTGCCACCTGCGAGGCCCGTCAGTGCGATAGCGGCCCGGATTGATACCGTGGCCTCACTTCTGGGATATGGTGCGTCAGGCGCCGTAAAGGATGGGTAGTCCAATGCGATTGATGAACGCGCGCAATGCCACGCTCAAGACCGTCTCAGCGGAGCTGAAGGCGCTCACCGTCGAGGGGCGCCAGGTCACGTTGTCGGTGTTCCGGCAGTTGATCCGTGCTGACGTACTGGACCGCAAAACTGGTGATCTGCTGGGCGTGCCGTGGGGCACGGTGAACTACTTCTGGGGCGATTGTTCACCCGACCACTTGCACGTCGTATGGCAGGACGGCGAGAACCTGCGGCGCGACTGCCTTCGGAAAGTCCGCGCCCCCCAGGCAGCGCAGGAGCTAAGGGACGATGCGAAGGATATCTATTCGTGGTTGCGCCTGATACTTGACTCCGAGTTCCATACCGCACGCCGCCCGGAGGGTAGCGAGGCCAAGATGCACGGCTGGGCGATAACTATCCCCAGCGCCAAGGCGTGCCCAGCCTGTTCAGCGGACAAGGAGATCGAGGCGATAAGCAGGCGGGCCCGCTATTCTGGTGATACCGAAATTGAGCACGTAGCCCGTCAAAGGAGTGACATCGAGTACGAGAGAAGGCAGCCCCATGACGCGAAGTCGGGTTACTACTGGGGAGCCGCTAATGATATCAGGCGGGCGGAGTTGGTGTCAGATAATCAGGACATGCCCGCACGCGATATGATGAAAGAATTGATTGACGCATATTGGGCTACCCTTGAAAATAATAAAAGCAGCGACGCCGCATGGGCACGCAATTACAAGATGGTTGAAGGGCTAGATCAGCTCTTCATTGCGGTATGAGCCCAACAGCCCGAACCCTGGCCTGGCTGCGGGAGCAAGGCTACGCCGCCGAGGTGGTCGAGCGCCACAACGCCTATAGCGGCAAGAAGCACGACTTGTTCGGCTGCCTCGACATGGTGGCGATCCAAGGTCCCCTGACCATCGGCATCCAGGCCACCAGCGGTGCCAACGTCGCCGCCAGGGTGGCCAAGATCAAGCTCCTGGCCGGTGCGCGAAGCTGGCTGGACGGTGGGCGTCGTGAACTGTGGGTTGTGGGCTGGCGGAAATACAAATCCGCCGTGGATAAGAAATACTGGCGACCCTACGTGCTCGTGATGGCGATCCAGGGCGGGGCCGTTGTACCGCTCATGCCAGCATGACGCAGAAGAGCCCCGGTTTGTCGGGCCGGGGCTCTCCTGCGGTAGCTAGCTCAGCGCGGCAAGCGCGCCCATCGCGCCGCCAGCGCTTTCGCCACGTTCGCGGCGCTCGACGCGCGCTTGCGCGGGCTTTTGCTCTGCCCGCCTTTGGCCCCGTTGCACGCTGGGCAGACAAGCGGGATGTTGTGGTGCTTCGGGCAGGTCGCGGTGTCACTCATGACGCCACCTGATCCGTAATCAGCGAGGGCGGTTCCTGCCACCCATCGCGGTGGCAGTGCCAGAGCCAGTCAACGACCAACCCCGGCATCTGCGCTGTGATCTGTTTCGGGTCGGTGAGCGCCAGGACGTCGGGCACGAGTGTTACGAGAGCCTTGCCGACCTTCACGAGGACCGTCTCGGTGTAGCCGCGGATCAACGCGTAGCCGGTAGGTAGGTGCGACAGCGTGAATGGTGCCAATGGTGCCACGCTGAGCTTGCGGCGGACCGTCTCGTGCACGACAAGAATGTCGTCGCCGATAACGGTGCCGTGGAGGTCGAGGGCGAAGCCGCGCGTCATGACGGCACCTCTACCGTCTCGCGCGTGTAGATCAGTTCACCCCAAGCGTCAAACACGTCGCACGGCGTACCGAGTTCACCTCGGCGGCGAGCGTAGGCGACGGCAGCCGCGCGATCGTCGAAGCCGCGCGCCTCGACGACCGGCGAGCCACCCTCAAGCGCAAGCTGGGGGTGGCGGTCGATCGCCGCGAAGCGCTCGCCGCGCACCCGGCACCGCTGGCACCGCTGGCAGTAGCAGCCGGGGCGCCTCATGACGCCACCTGCGGCCTGGCGCACCGGATGCACGAGCACCCGGGCTGCGGCGCTGCATCGTCGCCCACCAGCTCGTTGACCGCTGCGGCGCAAGCGGCGCAAGCGGCGTAAGCCTCATCGCGCGACATATCCCCTAGCCTGATTAGGGCTGCTCGATCGAGGGTCCCGTAGTCGTCCGTATCGATCTGGCCATCTAGCGCCAGGTCGCAGACCGCGCCCATGAAGTCGTCCCCGTGCTCGTATGATGCATGGCGCAGCGCGCTGATCGTCGCGAAGCTAATATTGTACTTGGTTGTCCCCTCGCAGACCGCGCACGTGGCGTCCCCGCCGTGCGCGTCCAGGACGTGTCCCTCCGGGCACCAGGCCTCCTCGCCGTAGCAGCACGGGCCGATGCTCGTGCCGTCCGCCAAGCGGGGGATCGGCCAGCCCTGCGCGGCAGCCTCGGCCGTGATCGCCTCGCCACAGCCGTCGCACTTCTCGATGCTCATGACGGCACCTCGCAGATCTGGCGCTCACTAGCGTACCAGCGTCGTGCGTCGGACTGGTCCCGCGTGCGGCGATCGAGCACTGCCAGCGTCGCCACTAGCCTAAGCATGGTAATCATGAGCACCACCAAGGTAATCGCGAGCATCCCCCAGGTGATCCCGATCATCGCCCAGGTGCGCGCGTTCTTCCCGATGCTCATGATGCCACCCCGAGCGCATCTAGGCTAGGATGGCCATCGCGCACGACGTAGACGTGGTAATGCACGGCCCCGCGTGGGCGGTAGTTCCCGCGCTCGTCGTGTACCAGTCTCACGCGCAGGGCGTCGCCGCGAGAACGTACCCATCGCTCAGTGCTCGCGCGCGATTCTGGCGTCTGGCATGCCCATGCCGCTACCGAATTTCCATTCTTGGCCTGACCCCAGCCTGACATGAAACGATCCGTCATGACTACCAGCAATGGGTGGCTTGCGATTTCCGCTGTCGTTCGATCGTCTTTGCGAATCATGGTCTCTTCTCCCCGGCGCTCGTTCCCGAGCGCCCATCCTGCGAAAGCGCAGGCGGAAAGGCTCGCCATGGGCGCGAGCCTGACCGTCTAGGCTCTATTCGAGACCAGGCGGCGCATCATTGCCAGCGCATTCAGCGCCGTAGGCTTCGCGCTGATCGTCATTGCAACGATCTGGAGCGTCTCAGCGTCTCGCACCGTGTAGCTTCCATGCTCATTGCGTCCTACGTTGATGCTATGCGCGATGGCATAATTCCTTACTGTTGTCGGTATGCGGTATGTCATGGTCTCTTCCCCCTGGCACTCTCCAGAGCGCCTGTTGTCTGTCTGTCATCAATGTACACAAGCTGCTATCGTGTGTCAAGCGTGTCCAGCAACTATCTACTCGCCATCGCAAGATTTCTTCGCCAATCCCTAGTATCTAGGAGCCCATGATCATCGCCGACGTACCATTAAAATCGAACCGGAAGGGCCGCATAGCCAAGCCACGTCATGCCAACGCCCATGCCAGAGCATCCGCCGTCCTGTCAGCCCTGATGCCAGAAGCCCCAATGGCGCGCCTCGCAGGTAACCACGCACAAGAAATGCAGGCCCTCCTTGCCCTCGCTGTGACGCCAGATCGCGTCCAGCAGCTTACAGGCCTAGTGCTTGGCGCTGCCGAACTCTCTATGAGACATGTTGCATCGAACCTTCAAAACACACCCATGGGCGGTGAGCCTCCAAAGGGGACGAGGGACTGGACGGTGGTGGGTGCGATCCTGGTGGACAAGTTCATCGTGCTGCAGCAGTTGCTTGCGAACCTGGACGGCAAGTCGGGCACTGCTACAGTGGCCGAGCTGAACGAGAAGGCTCATCGTCTACTCGCTATCACCCAAGAGCTTGAGCGACGTGGGCGCGCGAGGGACGTGACGCCGGATGTTTCACGTGAAACGTCTGACGACGAAGGTCGATTGACCTAGGGCGCCAGGCTCACCCATCGCCCCCCCCTATGAAGATTAACGCAGGGGGCCCCATCCCCAGAGCGCGAGCACATGACGTCAAGCACATGCTGAAAGTGCTGAGAGGGCGCGCACTGGGCTTCTAGGTAACTAGGTTACTAGGAGCAGGTGGGAGTGGAGGACATGGGAGTAGGAACACATGACCCCCCTGCCCCCCGTGCTTGAGTTGTCTGCTTGGACAACCGGCTGAAAAGCCTATCGCGGGGAACAGGGAGTGCGGCTCGGTGAAGCACCGGGCCTCTGGCTTTCGACTAGGCCAGCTTTGCACGGCATCTCAGCCGCGCCCCCCTGCCGCCTTTGTGGCGGAGATTGGTTCCTTGCACGGTTGCAGGATGGATGCAAGCTCTTTCTCCAGTCGCTGTTGCTTCTCCCGCGCTAGTCGGTGTAGGGAATTGGCATGGCAGATGATGAGGTCCCCCCGGTACAGGATAATCCCGACGCGGATATGGCGATAATCAAGCGTTCGATCGGGCTCATGCTTGGTGGCATGATCGGGCACCCGCTGGATGCGCGCATGGTGGAGGCTGTCCTGACCGAGTTGGGCTACAAGCGCCTGTCTCCGCTGGTGGTATGATCGACCTGTCGAAATACTCCAAGAGGCAGCGCATTGCGCTGGAGCGGCTGGAGACCAGGGGCCACCGGGACCCCATGTTGTCGCGCGACGTGTTGACGCGCGAGACCAAGGTGGTGCAGGGCCTTCGCGTAGTCTCCGGGCTCACTGTGGACGACGACGAGCCGATGGCGTGGCGCGCGTGGGTGGGCATTATCGACCCCAAGGACACGATCATTGTCGGTGGCTCGGACGACTATTTCGTGCCGATCAGGATGTGGGGGACGATCCCATGGGCGGCGGAGATGGCCGAGATGTGGTTGCGCGAGATACTGACGCTACCGCGCGAGGTCGAGCGTTTCTACCAGGCGCAGTACCCGAATGGCCGGTCAACGACGTTCCATCGTATCGTCAAGCTCGATGACGACGAGCGGCGCTACGTGGAGGACATCAAGGCCAAGCTGCTGGAGCCGACGGTGGCGGCGAAAGAGCCGGGCTGGAATTTACTGCCCGGCGAGGTCGCCCCGGAGCCGGGAACCTGATTATCTTGCATATCTGCGATAGGGCGAGTATCCATTCCGTGCAGTGGCGCAAGGAAAGTCCCGACCTGACCTATCCAGACTGACCCCGGAACAGCTCGCAGAGGAACTGCGCGCCATTACCGACCAGACCGACACCATCGTCCGGTCGACCGCTTTCCTCCGTTTCAAGCCGCTGAACTACCAGGAGCCATGGTTTGCGGCGAAGGAGGAGATCAGGCCGGTGGTCGCGCCCAACCAGGTCGGGAAGACGACGTGGGGGGCGATCGAGACGATCTCCGACTGCCTTGGTGACCGGCCGCTTGCGCTCGGCGGCAACGACCGTGCGCGACCGGTGCGGAACTCGAAGAAGGGTTACCGGGCGCTGGTGGCGGGCGAGTCGTTCGACGCGCTGCGCGACAACGTGCTGCCGAAGTTCAACGAGTTTGTCTCGCCGGGCATGTTGCAAGGTTCACCGAAGAAGAACTCCGAGGGCTTCCCCTACCTGTGGCGCTTCGCATCCGGTGCGGAGGTGACGCTCATGTCCTACCAGCAGGAGGTGAGCGTGTACGAGGGTGCGGTGTGGGATCGCGCGTGGTTTGACGAGCCGCCCCCACAGGCGATCTTCAATGCCGTGCGCCGTGGCCTCATGGCGCGCAGCGGTCGCACCGACTTGAGCTTGACGCCACTAAAAGAGGCGTGGATGCTTGACGAGCTGCTGGTCCCCGGCCGCGACCCTGAATCGCCGCTCTACGGTGCAGTGGCGCAGTTCGATGAGATCGACATCCATCGCAACTGCCAAGTATGTAATCCTGGCGTCGGGGTACTGCCGCACGACCGGATCTTGACGTTCTTGGCGCTGGTGCCACCTGCGGAGCGTGCGGCGCGCGAGTTCGGCACGTTCACGGCGGTTGCTGACCTGGAGTTCGCCTACATACAGGAGGCGACGCACGTCGTGCCCGACATCGACGTGAAGCGTTGGGGCTGGCCGGTGGTCGAGGTCGTGGACCCTGCCATGAAGCGACCGCTCCACATGGGGTGGTTCACCGTCGACCCGGAAGAGAACTGGTACTGGTTCCACGCGGCACAGGTGCCGAACGATGGCTTTCAGCGCATGTGCCGCGACATCCAGGGCCACCGTCGCTACGTCGGCCGGCAGCCGGACAAGGCCATCATGGACCGGCGCGGCGGCAAGCACAGGATTGACGCCGACCTACAGCAGGACTGGTTCGGCAAGTTCCGCAAGGCGGGCATTGTCTACGAGGAGTCCGTTGATACTCACGTTCAGACGCTTCACGACTGGATGCGTCCGACCTACAACCCGCTCGACGGCGACAAGGCGGTGCCGAAGTTGCGCATCTGCCAGAGCGTCGCCGACATGCAGAAGGGACCGTTATGGGCATTTCGGAGATTCGTTTGGGTAACCGACCCCACGAAGAGGGACCGCAGGGTCTACGACCAGACCGGGAAGGATTGGGTGGACCTGGCGATGTACTTGCGGGCGGCGGATCTGACGTACAAGCGGCTGATGCGGGACGAGGAGCAGCTAGCGTCGGGGCACCCGCTGGCGATGTCGTACGCGCAGCCAGGCGCGGTCGGCCCAAGGGGAGCCGGAACAAGGTCCAGGGGAAGCCTCGCAGAGTCGTACGCAACCCCGAGCGACTGGAGGAAGCTGATCCCGCGCGGGTACAGCTGACGCACGAGGAGACGCGCCAGCGGACCATCGCGGCCCTGATGGCGCTGCCGAGGGAGCTCCAGGACGCTGCCAATTGGCTGTTCGCCGATCAGCACAGTGCGGGCAGGCAGGCCATGCGCGAGCTGTACCTACACCCCGAGAACCGCTACGTGGTCGCCTGCCTGATCGGCGCTGCGGTGATCGACGACCCGCGTATGTTCGGCATCTGGTGCAAGCACGGTGCCGAGCTTCTGGAGCAGTTCCGTCGCGGCGATCGCGACGAGCGCGTGATGTTCGAGCGCGCGAACACGCAGTTGGAGGGGATGCCCAACGTGCGAATGGGTGGCGACCCCATCCCGCTCGCACAGGCCGCAGGCCGTGAGCCGAGCCCCGAGCAGTTGGCCGCATGGAACCAGCGATTTGCGCGCAACGCGGCGGCTGGTGCCTACCACGATCCAGACGCGGCGCAGCGTGCCTACGTCCCGGGGGCTCAGTTCGCCAACACGCCCGTCCAGTCTCAAGATTCCGGCCAGATGAGTGCATTGGTGCAAGATCTGGTGCGGAAAGAGCTTGCATCGCTGCAAGGTTCGCAGTATGGGGCAAACAGCATGCCACAGCCGCCGACCCTGCAGTCTTGGCCGCCACCGGTCATTCGTCCGCTCCCGCAGTGGACGGGAGGCGCACCGGGTCCGCCGCTGGGGTACGTGCCCGGTAGACGTTGATGCTCGGCGGCGGGATGGGCGGCATGTCTGGCGGCATGCCGTCCTATGGCGACAGTCCGGGCGGTCAGGAGCCAGCGTCGCTCGCGTCACCCTTCCCTCGCCCGCGCTGGGCGGACTACCTGCGCGAGGGCAACTGGGGTGAGCTGGGCATCATCGACCCCGAGCGCGCGCAGGGCATGACGGAGGAGGACATCCTCCAGTTGATCCAGACTGCGCGCCAGCAGTCCAGCACCGCGCGTGCGCCGCTGGAGAACGAGTGGCGTCGCCTCGAGGACCTCTACCACCTGCGCACGGTGGACGCGCGGAAGCAGCCGTGGCAGGCGCGCGTGAAGGTGCCCGAGATCCAGACCAAGGTTCGCGTCACGCTCTCGCAGCTACAGGGCGTGCTGCTCGACGCGCCGCAGTGGTTCCAGGTCTACAACGACCCGAAGACCTACTTCGAGCCCGAAACCAGGCTCCTGCAGCACTGGATCAGGCTGGTCACCGACCAGGCGCGCACGGTCGAGAACGCGCTCGCCATGTGGGAAGAGGCGTTCACCATCGGCACCGGCTTCATGCGTTGCTCGCCGGAAACCTACATGGAGAAGCGCCCGCACGTCATGCCACCCGACCCGATGGAGGTCGAGCAGTGGAACATGGACATGCAGCAGTGGGAGATGATGGCGATGGAGGCGGCGCAGTACGGCCAGCAGCCGCCGCCGCCGCCCCAGCAGCCGCGCCCGTTCGTCGCTGCGCACGCGATGGAGCGCATGAAGTTCGAGACGCAGTGGGTGTCGGCGTGGTGCATCTTCCCCGACCCCTACGCCTCTGACTTCTACAAGGGCAAGTTCGTGATCGAGGAGTCGTGGGTGGACGAGGAAGACCTGCTCTCGCGCCAGCGCGCGGGCGTCTACGACTCGATCGACGACATCGGCGAGCCCGTGTCGTGGGGTGCGTCGCGCGAGAGCCGCTACCGTCGCACCGAGCTACTCGACTCGCGCGCCATGAACCGCCGGCAGCACCTCGTGCAGAAGTACACGGGCAACATCTACGACAAGGGCGGCAAGATCGTCGCCGAGAACTGGGTGATCGTCGCCGTCAACGAGAAGGCCATCGTCCAGATCGGCCCGAACCCGCGCTGGAATGGCGAGTCGGGCTACATCTGCTCGACGCCGATCCCGTACCGTGGCCGGCCGTGGGGGATGCCGCTCTGCGACGCCGATTCGTACATGCAGGAGCAGCAGGAGAAGATCCTGAACCTGATGATCGATGATGCGATGTACGCGGTGCTCGGCGTCTTCTTGATGGACGAGACGAAGTGCGACGAGCCATCCATGCCGGAGGACCTGTGGCCCGGCAAGATCTACCGGGGCCGCGAGGAGTTCGTCAAGAAGCTCCAGTTCCAGACGCAGATCAACAACATCTGGCCGCTCTACAACAAGCTGGAGTCGATCGGGCAGTCGTCAACGCAGATCTCGGAGTTCATCGACGGGTCGCCATCCTCGCGTGGCCGGCCGACCGCAACCGAGGTGTCGAGCAAGACCAATGCCGGTACGGCCTACCTGCACAACGTGTCACGCAGGCTGGAGGAGAACGACCTCGAGCGCCTGCTGAACCTGCTGAAGGGTGACATCATCCAGTTCGGCTCGGATGCGAGCGACCCGCGCTTGAAGGATCTGCTTGAGCAGTTCGGCGGGCCGGGTGCGGCGCAGTTCTTCCAGGACGACCTGACGCGCTTTGAGACGCTGAACGTGCCGACGCGGATCTCCGTGCGTGGGATCTCGATGATGATGGCGCGGCAGGACCTGATGCAGCGGCTCATGCAGTTGATGACGCTCGGCCAGCAGCTTGGCATCCCGCCGATGAACATGCTGCAGATCTTCTACACGGCGGTCAGCACGCTAGGCTTCGACCCCGAGCAGTTGGGTCTGCCCGAATCGCCTGAGGCAATGCAGCAGCTCCAGCAGGAGATGATGATGCAGCAGCAGGCACAGATGGCTGGGGGTGACCAGGGGAGCGGTGCGCCGGGGTCGGGACCTCCTGCGCCTGTGACCACTAACGCTGGTCAGCCCCCGCCTTCCCCTGACGACCTGATGGCACAGAATCAGGCGCAGGGTCCACCGATGGCGATGTAGCCCCGATCCACTGCCGGGCGAATAGCGGGATGGAAGGCGTGTTAACGCCTAGAAAGTGAGATTGACAGATGCCAGCACCACAGTTCAGGGAGACGTTCTACGCGGGCATGGGCGCGAGCCACGTCTACAAGACGGGAACTGCGAGCGCGACTGCGGCCTCGGTACTGGCTGCCGTCACCGGCAAGCAGTACCGCCTCAAGTCATACATCTTCTTCATGGCAGCGGACTTGACGGGGGCAGGCGCGACAGATGCGGCCCTCCAAGCGGCGTGGCTCGCGGATGGCACGACCGAGATCCTCGGACTCGGGATGCTGAGCGGTGTCGATGGGACTACCGTTATCGCTGACGCGACCCGACTTACTTATTCCTCGAGGGTCATCACCTTGCCATCCAGCGGCGTGACCGGCACGGCAGCGACTGCGGTGAATATCGACTTCACCGCGACCGATGCCAGGCTCACTTACCAGCTCGACCTCTGGTACGACCTCATCTGATCACAAACTTGACGGGGGCGCTCGTGGCCCCCGGAGGTTCGACATGAAGCTCCTACTCATCGTGCTCGGAATCGTCGCGAGCGTGTCACTGGCGCAAGCCCAGAGCGGCGGCACGCCAACAAACCCGCTCTACGTGCGCGAGCACCAGGGCACCACGCGCACCTACGCTGAGGTAAGCTGCACGGTGGCGGGTAATGTCGCGCTGATCGCGGCGGCGTCCACCGCGAACGCGCGCTCGATCTTGCTGAGCAACGAGAGCGGCGTAAACGCCGTGGTCATCTGCCCGGTAGCCGCCGCCGCTGGTGTATGCGATGCGGCAGCAGAGGGCCTGACGCTATGGCCGAAGGGCGCACTACCGATCGACCGTTCCGTCCGCGATACGGCATGGAGCTGTCAGGCGTTCCTGGACGCGAACTGCACGGCATCGGCCGCCCCGGTTTCGTGCTGCACCGGCGCTGGCACGGGAACATGCACCACGGTGATCGTCGGCATCCTGATCGAGAAGTGAACGACATGCGGGGGTGGGCTGCTCTCGCGTGGGTGCTGGTACTCGTCGCGCTGGTCGGCTCTACCTCCCCGGCCAGCGCGACGGGTCCAGTTACCTACCCACCAGGCGGGGACGGAGGCGACCTGCCATTCGTCGACGTGCGCGACTATGGCGTGAAGTGCGACGGCGTGACGGACGACACGGCGGCGATCATCCTCGCGCTCGACTCGGTTGCGAATCGGCGCGGGCGCTTCGTTTTCCCTATCGGTATCTGCATCATTACGAACGAGTTAATCTGGGCAAATATCTCGACTGCGGGGAATGCTGGGGGAGTCATCATCGAGGGTGCCGCGAACGACAGGACGCGCATCTCTTATAGCGGGCCTGGTTACGCACTGGCGTTTGCGAATAACCTAGTTAGCGGGCAAGACATCCATGGCGTCGTGATTCGCGACATTCACGTCCAAGCGTCGCAGCCGGGTGGCGCACTTGGTGCGGTGCTCCTTGACGGCGTTGAGTACCCTACAATGCGAAACGTACGCCTCACTGGCGGCTCCTTTACGAGCCCGTTTCGTGGGCTCACTGTACGCAATTCGGCTTTCGGTCATTTCGAATCCCTAGAGCTTGATTCCGGGCATACAGGGATATTCCTAGCTGGCGTTAGTGCAGTTTCGAATCTATTCACGTCGCTACAATTACAGGACCGCATTGGTATTGACTCATCGACAACGTTCGCCGCAAACGCACTATGTTGGGCCTCTGGCGAGCCGTTCACTTGTTGCACTGGGGTCGGAACTGGCACTGGTGTCGCACCCTGTGCGGCTGACGTCCAGGCCGGGTCAGCTAACTCCTTCATTAACGTGAATTGCCGCATCACCGAAGTCGATCAGTGTATGAAATTCAGTGCTACATCCGACTTTAATACACTTATCGACATAAAGGACGCGAAGGCCGGCGGTGGCGCACGGGTATCCGGGATCGACTTTGGTAGTGGCGATCAAACTGTGATCGGCTCTCTCATGGATACAGACCCGATCAATACCGGCGCAACGTCGTTCATTGGCTCCGCGTATGCCGGTAATGACTTACTCATTGACCCGGCCGTGTTCGGCCAGAATGAGATCACCGCGCCGCCGAACGTGTCGATGGTCGTTGGCTCAGATGGGGGCGTGTACGTGAACATAGACCAGGACAATGACAGCACCGGCACATTCATCGTCGCGCACGGGGCGACTGGTGGTGGTGGCACGCAGCTATTCACGGTCAGCGAGACCGGCAACGCGAATTTCCTGGCCGGGCTCGACGCGCGGTTCTATGACACCGACGCATCGAACTACGTGCAGCTGTCCGTGCCCGCGCTCGCAGCCAACTTCACCGCAACGCTCCCCGCAGAGACGGGCACCATCTGCACGACGGGCTCGATCTGTAGCGGCACCGTGACCTACCAAGCCGGGCCGCTCACGGGCGACGTGGTGACGGTCGGTGCCGCCGCGACGATCCAGGTCAACAGCGTGGAGCTCGGAACCGACACCACGGGCAACTACGCAGCCGGTGATGCAGAGGCGGGGGCCGCGC
>Ga0163146_10006501_pt1 | contig 13212 bp, 10 predicted proteins | sample OliLakLV19MP7G1_FD_148648 | JGI IMG/M metagenome (GOLD analysis project Ga0163146, IMG submission 148648) | Freshwater microbial mat bacterial communities from Lake Vanda, McMurdo Dry Valleys, Antarctica - Oligotrophic Lake LV.19.MP7.G1 | ecosystem: Environmental > Aquatic > Freshwater > Lake >... | reverse complement strand
TTTCCATCCTGTGCTTCGAGTTCTTACAGACATAGAATAATCATTTAACACATGAAACAGAAGCTGTTTCAAGTTTCAATTCTTTGGGTGCAATGCACAGGAGGGGAGCGACGAGCGAAGCGAGGAGTGAGCCGACTGGCCGTGCCACACATCTACTTCTCCATCAAGACATGCTTTGCTGCACCCCTCTTGGGCGGGAGCGAAGCGCAGCTTCACGCTTCTAGCTTCTGCTGCACCCCTCCTGAAATCGAACTGCTTTAGCTCTGCACAATCCCGGGTAGACACGCCATCGACACCAACATGTTGTTGAATCCTCATTCATGGATGTGCCTTTAGCTCCACGTTGCATTTTCTGTGATGCCATCGTTGTTTGGCGGATCGGAAGAATATTATCCAATGGCTTTGCGAATGACTTTGACGCAGAATCTATCCGTTTCCTACTAGTATCGGACAAAGCCAAGTTCAGACGAACGACTGCTCCGATTACTTCTTCAGGCATATTTTATATTTGTTATTCGTTTCCTAGGTCGAATATTCCATCTACCAGTAAAAATTGTCTCCGAGATATTATCTGTAGCAACAAAAACGTTCATCATGTGCCCAGCTGAAGACACCTTACGCCAACGCAAAGGCAACACGGTTGCCGAAGACAACGAAACGAGTTGTACCTTTCACGACGACGAGGATGAGGATGACCCACAAGCCAAAGTGTCCAAACCGCCCAAGAAAAAACCTTCTCGCAAAACTCATCAACGAAGGGCTTCCTATGTCCACACGGAACCACCGCCCGTCTTTTACATTGTCACATCCAAAAATGCTGATGCCGTCATGGCCGCCGTGGGAGCCGGATTGTGTCTTGGAATTTTAACGTGGTTATCGGAATTGATCCAAATTCCCATGATGGCCTCCTTTTTGATTGGCACGTCGGTCAAAATGTTTTTCAATCGTGATCCACCTTCGCTCAGTGCCTTTTGGAAATCCTCCGCCATTTTAATTCCCATGGGCAGTCTCTTGCATTACGTTTTTGCCCATGCTCCCTTTTCCACCACCCTGACCAAATATTCGACGCCCATTGTACTGACATGTTCCATGCTCGTTTGGAAATTATCCCCTCACGCCGAATTATGGGCTCCTGCCAATAATTTGGCCTTATACGTGGCCGTCCAATCGGGACCGTGGGGCGCCTCGCCCTTGACCGAGTATCCCGTCAAATACCTACTCACGCCCTACGTCGTGGGACACGTCTGGGTCTATGTCTTTGCTTTGGGATGGAGTCACTTGCGACAAAAGGTCCGCGCCAAATTGGTCACGCGCGAATTTTTCATGAACGAATCGAACCATTTGCGGTCCTTGGGCAGTCCGGCACAACAACAAGAACGCTTGCGGGCTTTATTCGATCGGATGGATTTAGATGGCAATGGCCGGCTGGATGTCCACGAATTGCAATTGGCCTTTCGAAGTGCCTTGGGATGTGATATTTCGTTGGAAGAATCCCAACTGATTATGCGATCGACCGATACCGATGGAGATTCGACCTTGGATTTTCACGAATTTTGTGCCGCCATGGAAACCTTGTTGCATGGACATTAGAAGAGAAAATATTGTCGTTTTTGGAACGTACTATGGATGGATTTATTGGAAAGGAACGAAATATGGAAGATATGGATTGGAATGGAATGGATGAATACATCCTCTAGGAACGGAAGATGTGCGGGAGAGGAGAGAGAATGAACATCAAACGAAAGGTATGTTTGTGAAAAGAGAGAAACAAATCAGACCCACTCCACTCCACTCCATCACATCACAGTCACGGCACCCGTATCCATCATGGTGGAACATTCTCAAGGATGAAATAATAATTAGGAGGAGAAATTGCCAAAAAAGCGACGCCGTCTTTGGGTCTTGGCCCGGAAATGATCTAACGAAATGAATGGCATTGGAAGAACGGATGCAAGGCATCGGGCGAACGTCGTGGCGAAAGAAATGGCATGGACAGATGGCAATAATAAAGCCAAAGCAATGCCTGCTACTAGCTAGCTCGCTGGATATATATGCGTAATTCGTATGGTACTTTCTATATGAAAATCACTTCAGTGTATGTTTGTAGAGGTTTACGAAGCCATACCGCAAGAGAAGGGTCTAGAAAAGAAACGGAAAAGCTGCCGCTAAAAAAAGATTCAGATTCCGCTGGTGGTCGAGAAACACTGACACCAGGCTTCCTACATCAACATTTGCTTCTACAGAACCGATCTGGGATACGACTCTCTATCTGGGGCAACCGGAGATGTGTAGAACGTAAAAAACGGCATACGTCTCGCGCTTGATTCGTTCGGCTTTGAATGCTTGCTTCATCAGTGCGTTCACAAACAAAGAAGTGGACCGCTATAATAGAAATAGCACTGCTAAGAGCCAAAGGCAACAGGCGCACGAGCGAAAATGCTGCTACAAGCTAGATAGTTGTACCTTGGAACTTCGGTACCTGGTACTACTAGCTAGCTAGTTGAGTATTACTTTGGTCGGCTTGAAAGCGTGTGACTTGTAAAATGGATCGTCACTTTTTTCGTGGTTGCTGCCCGGGTGGTTACAAGAAACGATCGACCCCTCATAGTCGCCAGGGATGGAACTTAGTCGACTATGATAATGACATAATCGCCGGGGGCCTATCATAGCTGCTATGTTCGGGTTATGAGCGTTCGTCAAAAATTTGAGAAAGTGTGCGTACTAAGTACAAACACAACGACAAAGATCTCCAAATCTTGGATCTTCTTTCGATCATCTTCCTGCTACCTCGTCAACAACCGACACAGCAACAAGAGTAGTACGACATAGTCTACTGGTGTTACCATCGACTGGTCCATCGGCAATACTAATATTAGCTACAATTACAATTACCTAGCCAGCTGTCAACCTCCAGCAAGTTGCAACTTTTTAAAAATAGAAAATACAAGAAAACGACATTCCATCATGAAGATTCGAAGAATTCTTCCCCCCTGGGTGATCCTCCTCCTCAGTTGCTGCTTGTTCTTGGTGTTCCCATCCGCCATTTTGGCCGACTCTGCCGACTCTGCCGATACTGGCGCCGATACTGCTGCTACTAGTACTAGTAGCAATAGTGGACGTCAAGTCATTACCTTGGGCAGTAGTGGACTGGTGGGTGGATTGGTCTTGGACGAATTGCTCGCCTCCAACGCATTTGACAAGATACACGCGGTGGTGCGTCGACCACTACTATTGGAGCACGCCAAACTACATCAAATTGTCGTCCCAGATTTGCACGATATCCCCAACCACTCCGAATTCCAGGTGTTGGCCGCCACTTCCGAAAACAAGAACATTGTAGCGGCCATTAACACCTTGGGAACCAATGAACCCTTTGGTAAACCTTTGCAAGACTTTTTGGACATTGATTTGGTCTTGACACAAGTCTTTACGGAATATTGTGCGACGTCCTTGCCGAAGGTCCAATACATGTCCCTACTGTCCTCGACAGGATCCAAAGCCAATCCTGAACCGTTTTCGGAGCAAGAATTAAAGATGCAAGTCTCCCTTTGGAACATGACGCCTTTGTATTTGCGGTTGAAGGGATTGGTAGAAAATGCCGTCCTAACGTCAGGAATTGCGCATGTCACTATTTTTCATCCCGCCAATTTTATTACCGATACCTATCGCTTTGGGATCTTGGACATTGTCTTGCAAACCATTTGTAAACTTTTTAATTGGGCAACACCTCCCAAGTACAAGAGCATTCACGTCAAACATATTGCTCATGCCATGGTCCGACATGCCGAAGAAAACACCCGGAATCCAATAACTAGAACACCCACATCATCTCCTACCGTATCGCGATTGACGTTTGCCGATATGATGGCCTACCAAACGAGGCAAAAAGAAGAAGCTCCGACAACGGAGCTATAAAGAACGAAATGGATTCGTTAGTTGGTGTCCGTAGTATCCAATAGAAGGTCCACCCCAACGATGGCTGAGAAGTGGGAGTGCAGCCCCAATAATTTTTACAAATTGTGGAATCCGTGCAGGTTATGGTCCTTCAAGAAAGGAATTTCACACGACACTGTATATTGTCCCTTTGAATGAATACCATGGATGGACGCAACTAGCACTACTACTAGGTGGGTCGGTTGAGTGGTGTAAGTCAGTTCTGATGATGGATGCCTGCCACTGAATGGCCCTTCTGTGGGCATCCATTTACAACTCCCTCGCAAGTAGTAGGGGTCCATCTGTCGACAAAAGCAATGCCATTGGGATAGAGACCAAAGTCTTAATGAGCAGCAGCCATCGATAATGGATCTTCTTACTCTACTGTAATCCAGAATAGTAGTATTATCGATCTATTCATCCTTTAAAAAAACAATGCGTGAAGTATTCATCCGCACGGATAATTGTCGCCATGCTGATTGGTTGCTGCTGCTACTACTACTGCTGCTACTACTCGGGTGGATGCAGTAAAGCCTCGCATGTTGGGACTCCTGTACTACCTACCTAGCACTGCCTCTTTCCAAGACGATTCTTTTCAAAGGCTTTAACGCATTGTTCTCGCCCGCCGTTCTCTTTTAGATCTCTCTGTACCACGCGATGGTTCTTTGACTAGTGTAACGCCAAAACACATCAAAGATACAGTGGCAAAAAGGAATCTCAACAGCCCTGGTTCCAGTTAAAATAATGACACTAGTTGCATAGCATAGCATGAGAGACAGAGAGAGAAATAGATGGGATAAATAGATACATAGTCTAAAACAAGCATTCAGTGATAGGTGCAGATTGTACAAAATAGTTAGGCCTCACTAACTTGGATTGTCCTGGCCTGCACTGGTGCTGTTCCCTCGCGCCAATCAATCTCGTAGTAGGAAGATGTAGCTGGCAGTGGCGTATTGGTGGGCCTTTTTAGCAAGTCAACATGGCGTCCTCAATCTCGTGCGATGAGCACTCAAGTTAATCGAGGGCAAATAGAATTTTATAGGTCAGCCACCCTGTCTTGCTTCAAATGTAAACCAAATTGGATGCCATAGTTGCAGCAAATTCTTCAAACGTGATAGCTCCATCTTCCTGAGGGTTTAAAGTGAAACAATTGAACAGAGAATGAGCCTTCCACTCCAGTATTCCTATTTTGGCAGTAAAGGCTTCATTTGTTGTGGAATCACATGACACAGGCGGGTATATGAAGGCAACTTACATTGAGGTCGACTTCGTCGACAATCTCCGCCAATACCGCGTCGTCTATATTTGCATTTCCGCTAAGATAATCCGACAAGGCAAATTTGAGGTCAGCCGGTGTTATCTGGCCTGACTTGTCAATGTCAAAGTAGCCAAAGGCGCTCTGCAATTTCACATCTTCAAGTAGGACTTCTTCATTCATGGCCGCCATCAAAAATTCGCTGTACTCAATGAAGCCTGAGCCATCTACATCTACCTGCAGGAAACAAAGGGTTAACGAAGTTCAGTGGGGATTCACGAGGTAGCTTAAATGGTCCAACGAGTTACGTACACGAGTGAAGATATCGTCCACCTCTTGATCGCTCAGATCGGTGCAAAGAAAGTTTCGAAATGCAAGTCGAATTTCAATTCGAGTGAGTCTCCCGTTGCATTCTGTGTCTAGCCGGCGAAACACCGAGTCCGTGGCTTCCTTCTCCTCCCTGACCGGGTAAGCAAATATGCAATGGGAACGCAAGCATGAGGAGGCATTAAGAATTATCCTGCGGTTGAGATAACCAACTTACTTATCAAGGAACTGCGCTGCGATTAACGAGTACACGGCTTGCTTTAATTTGCGCTGCGCGCAAAAATTCATAACATTTGTAAGCGCTGTTCGAATAGCATCGATCTCATCCGGCTTCAATTCTGTCGATGACTTTCTCATGACGTGTTGAATCCAAGGATGACGAAGGGCTTCCTCTGCAGAAAGCCGCTTCGTCTCATCAATCGTCAACAACTTTGCCACAAAGTCTTTGGCCGATTCTGAGACAGCATCCCAGTACGGCCCAGAGAATGAACAGCTTTCGTTTTGCACAATTTCCATTACCTCCTCCCATGTGTCGCCAAAGAAAGGGAACTCGTCGGAGAGGAGGAGATAGCAGATAACTCCAGCAGACCAGACATCCGCCTTTGCAACAAACTGAAATTGAGAAGACATCCAAAGAATCAACGAACATAACATTTTGCGGCGTACCTTCTTGCCGTAGTCGCCTGCAAACACTTCAGGAGCGGAATAATACATGGTTCCCCATCTTTTGGTCAGTCTTTGGTTGGGAGCCTGTTTGATGTTGGCAGCAAAGCCAAAGTCAATCACCTTGGCAATATGGCGATAAACAACATTTTAGTAAGCAGGATATCAAAGCAGAGATGAAAGAGCGAGTCGACAGCTAATCAAACTCTGAAAAGGCTTTGTGACATGGATATGCGCGCACTAACCTTGAGAGAACTCAGTTCGCGATTCGCCTCGAGCATTATATTTTCCGGCTGTGAAAGTGAACAACAGAAGCGAGCAAAAACATTAGTATCAAGCAATTGACGCAGCCAGAAAACAAGGAGCGACGTCGTAAAAAATGAATACTTTCCTTGAGGTCACAATGGACAATATCGGAGCTGTGCAGGTAGTTTATACAACTAAGTAACTGCTGCATCAAGGCAGCTGCCGCTTCTTCAATGAAAGCGCCGAATTCATCCAGCTCTAGACAAAGATCCCCACCACGAGCAGCATCCATAACAATGTAGAAAAAGTCGGTGTCTTCGTAAAGTTCGTACTGTTTCAAAATGTTCTTCAAAAGCAAAAAAACCAAACAAGCAATTGCAGAGTGAGAATAATCATGACCGCTATATACTAAGGACTAGGCCGCAAATCTACACGTACCGGATGGTCGAGCTCCCGCAGGATCAAAAATTCCTCCAGGATGCGTTTGTTGTATTCGACATCCACCTGGGACTTGCGCACTAGCTTGACCGCTCGTTCCGCCCCCGTCTCCTTGTGTGTGCAAAACCACACAGCACCGCATCCTCCTTCGTTGACAAAATCCGTCAGTTCGTAGTAATGATGAAGCCGACCCGGGCGTTGGGCAATGAAATGTTTTGCACTAAATTTGAGGCTGAGCCGATCAAGCCACGAGGACCGATGTTGTCGGGTATAAGTGGCCTTACTGCTTGTTCCGCTGTGGATGGAAGAATCCCACGAAGGAAGTCTTGTTGGATCTGCGTGGACATGGTCCAAGGGTGCCGACTGTGCGCTAATGGTGCTCAGGCTGTCGTGTTGCGGCGCTCCAACAGGAGCTGAAAGGCGTGGTTGCGCGGGTGGGCTCTGGTGGGCCGTATCTGATTTGGGAATGGTGGATTCCAAGATGATTGCCACAAGCTCTTCCAAAGCAATGTCTCCCTTGTTTCCGTCTTGATGTCCTTCTGCTTCCACTTGCTGCACCAATTCAATAACGAAAGCCTTATCGTGTTCCGAGAGGGCGGCTTCTTCCGATACAAGATATTCACGCAAGGCCCACCCCAAGGAAGCGGTCGCAACAAGCCCACCGTGTTGTATCGATTGATGCTGTTGCTGTGGCTCGGTATCATCGAAGACTTCAAAAGCCTCGTGGATGGAATCCGTAAAGAGCATATCTTTTTCGTTTAACACGGCGACAAAAAAGTCCACACCGTCGATGGCATCGCTCTCGCTTGCGCTGAATTTAGCAAATACCTTGTCAATGGCATCATCCTCCAGATCCAGTTCAAACAACACCAAATAGGCTTGTCGTACGTCCTGCCGCGTCATTGGGTGGTGCATATTCAAATTGATCTCACTCATCAGAAGACGATTCGTTTCCAGCCATTCGTGATAAATAGTATCGTGGGCTTCCAAAAAAGTATTTAACGCTTCTATTTCGACGGCCGACAGAGAGGATGGTTGTTGCTGTGGGAATAATTCTTTCGGGCCCAATGCGGACGTGACGGTGCTGGCATTGCTGTGACAAGCATGACTAGTAGCTCCATCTGTTGGATCTTGATACAAATCTTCGTAAATTGCTTCGAGTGGTGGGCTCCCCATCGTGCCGGAATTGCCAGCAGAGTAAATGCTTTCAATGTGGTTGTCAACAGCATCCTTCGATGACAACGATTGGACGTCGTGACCTTCGTTGTTGCTGCTGCCGTCCAGAGGACCGTCGGTACCGTCGGAACGTGGTTGTACCCAAGGATGTTGCAGAGCTCGTTCGGCCGTGGGTCGATCTTCTTCCAGCGGTGCCAGCAACCGATACAAAAAGTGTTTGGCTTCGTTCGACACGGTTTGCCAGTGTGGTTCGGACCGGTACCTTGGTATTAACCAGTGATTTGGCTGTGGCGTTGGCTGTTGTTGCTGTGAAGTTGGGGATGGTTGTGGTGATGGTTGCGGCAGTGTCCCCAAGACCAATTCTTGGACTTGTCGAAAGGAGGTTCCATCCAATGGAAAGCTTCCGGTGAGTAAAACGTGTAAAATAATTCCACAAGACCAGACATCACACTTGGCACCATAGGATGTCCCCAGTGTCACAACCTCGGGTGCCATGTATCGAATGGTCCCTCGTGGCTCCATGAGTCGCAATCGACTCCCCGTGGTGGTGACACTGGTGACGGATGCGTTGGTAGGAGAAGTCGTCAAATCACTCAAGACAACGGCACTCGTCAAATCAATCAATTTAATTCTCGGTGATGACAGAGCACTATCATCATCGGTGGATGGCACAACAATAAAGGAATCCAATTTCAAATTACAGTGGACGATGTGATGTTGGTGACAGATGCGCAGGCAGGTTAGAATTTGTCGTGCAATCGATGAGACTTGCGATTCGCCCAAGCAGACTCGATGGTTCCCAGAATCGGATCTGTTGGGTGACTTTGTTGGTGACTTTTTGGGCGACGATTGTTGTTCTTGTTGTTGCAAGTAGGCGGCCAAACTTTGTGTGGTGGGATCATAGTATTCCGTCACAATGAAATAGTGTTTGGCATTTTCTAATAAATCGTGGGGTTGTAAAAAGAGCCAAGGAAAATCCTCTTCCTTATTGTCGTCGCCATTCTCGTCTCCTCCTTGTCCTCGTTGTTGAAGGACTCGCAAGAGTGCAAATTCGGAAAATAGGTTTCGGTAGGGTGCGTGATGCAGCGAGAGATGTGCTTGCGGAGGGAGATGTGTATTATCCATCAACGAGGCTCCCACCGAAGTGGAATCATGATGATGTTGTTGTTGGGGTGGCAGTAGTGATGACGATAGGGGTGGCTGTAAACTGCTGGCAGATTCAGGACTGATAGGAGATGTACACGTTTCATCCTTAAGAGAACTTTTTACAACTGCCGCCGCCAGACTGGTGATTGGACTGGCGATGGAGCTCGCAGCAGATGTAATGGTTGTTGCGATCTGTCCCGTACCCGCAGCAGCAGATGTTATGGTTGTTGTGAGGTGTCCAAATCCGAAATGATCTTGTACCAGTGTTTCCAGAGGCGGTGCATATTGTCGTGAGGTACTGGGATTCGACAAGCCACTGACATTACTGAGACGGCCTATGAAAAAATCATCATCCTGGCTGGGGCTTTGATCAATGTGATGACGATTGCTTTCATCATCGGGGCTGAGGCTGTGTAGTAGCTGCAACTGTACTGGAGGACTATTAATGGTGTCCGTGACATTATTGTTGGGATTGGCCAAGATCGCCGCCTTTTCCATCATGGTGGGATGTTTTGGAGGATGACTCCATCGTGATTTCTTGACAACCTTGACAGTAAACGGTTGCTGTTCTAGTGTATTGTTATTGTCATTGTTATTGTCAATAGTAGGTGTTGCTTCCTTGGCATAGCAAGTGTACAATTTGGCACCAAATCGCCGTCCCGACAATTGGCACAAGTAGGCACCCATTTCATAGCGGTCCTTGAACAAACTAGACCTACTACTGCTCCCATCATCATGTCGTCCTTCATTCCACCAACCGGGAAACGTCGTGGCATCACTCGTCGAAACTCGCATATGGACGTGACTGGGTCGAATGCCCGTCACGCTACCATTCGCATGATTGCTGGCTCTTCTGGCCACCGTGCTGCTCTGAGACGTCCTCATCGCTTCAGCAGCAGCCGATCCCGTGGAGGTAGCGGAAGCACGTAACTGCAATTGTGAGTCGGACGACGATTTGCTTAAAAGCAAGCGATGATCAGGACTCCCGGGAGATGCTACATCGTTGTTGTTGTTGTTGGCGCGTGGTCGAATGATGCGACTGAGACCAGTGTCAACATTCTGTTTGTAGTCTTCGTCATCGTCATCGTTTTCGTCGTCGGGATGGTTGTTTACGTCCGACATTGTATTTTGGAGGCAAAATGCGTTTCCTTGGTGTCCAATGGAAATTACTGGAGTGCCCCATGTACAGTAGCCGTCCCGCCTTTTTGTCGGGCTGTTCCTGTGCGACAAAAAATAAATGAAGCCACACAAGGTCTATACTTTGAAATATATATGCTATTGCGGTAGATATGATCCTACTACCAGCGCTACTGGCTATGGTTGGTGCTAATACTACAGTGCCATTGTCGGCAGCAATCGATCAATGGAGGACAGAGATTCGGAGTAGGATGATGGGGAATACAGTACTACAACTGTCGGCTGTACGTAAGATTCATTTTCGTTGAACACTTTGATGGCGAAAGTGTCGACGGTCGGAAGGGGCGTGTCATGAGGATTTCCTTCCAACAAGATTCGGGAGTTTCATCAGGGAACGGTTCGAAATTTCAATTTGGCGTTGTGAAACCGTGGTTTGAAAAAACTAGCTGCATGTCAAGCTTTCACTGTGACTCACACAGACAGAATGATGCTTGAGTCACATCAAGAAAATGTCTCAAGATTCACACACTTGTTTTGTTAATCTGGTGTCTTCAGGGTTTGTCAACATTTCCGTCCTTGCATGCTCAAAATTGTCAAACTTGCTCTGCTGTTCATTTTCTTTCCGGGTGGCACGGTTGAGAATGACATGTTGTAGAAATAAGCTCGGTGCAGAAGATTTGTCCCATTGGTCCCTTTTGCTTTGCTTAGCAGCTTTGATGTCCAACTGAAGAAGAAAATGAAATTGCTTCATGTCATGTTTGCAAGTTGGACTGTGACAATGAGATTTTTTCGCAAGCAATTCTCAGATGTTGTTCAATGTCAGGAACAATGTGTCCTAAATTCATATGAAGTTGGATCAGGCACTGCTTCTTTGGGCTCACATCAACATGCAGAAGGAAGTTGAGCTTGTGATGAGGAATTTTGGGCAGTCTGCAACATGTGAGCCAACCAGAGAAAACGTCATGGGAGCTGCAATCAAGCCATCAAAATGAAGGAATGCCTGCCACCCATCTTCGTTGCATTTTCGCATGAGGAATTCATGTTTTCCTCCGTTTCCTTTCCTTTTGGACCTTGTTTCCCATTTTCTTGTTCCTTGAGGAAAATGAGGAAGCATGACTCAGAGCATTTTCCTCCATTTCCTGCTCCGGAGAGCATGACTCAGATCTGAATTGTTTTGAATGTTTTTGAAAAAACAGAATCACAGACATTGTTCATCCAACTGCAAAGTGATCAGCGAATTGTGCAAGTGCTTTCAATTGTTCGGATCAAATGAGTCCACCGGACTTGGCAATGCCATGGTTTCCACAAGAGAGAAGATCCACAGACCAAGTGAGTCATGTGCCAAATGAAGTCGGTGGCAAGCCAACAGTGGTGTGTGTGTGCGTGTGTTTGTGTTGCTGGCTGCTTGCTTATGGACTTGAAAAGAACAGCTGCAGCAGTTTTGTGTTGATTGTCAACTTCAACCATTGTTTGTTAGTCTGCATGAAAAAGCAAAAGTTTGGCTGACCTTTCCTTTTCCTTCATTTTTTGTCTAATTGGTGTTCCTTTTGGTGCTTTCCGAAAGAACAGGAAAACCAGGAAAAGGATGATGAAAAAGAGGAATTCCCATGACATTGGAATTTCCTCCTCCTTGTGGACCCCTCCCCCAGGAAGGAACTTCAAAGGAAAATGCAACAAAGCCAATCATCACATGATGCAATTGGATCTTTGGTGAGTGCAATTGTTTGCCAGTCATCACAAGATTCAAGCACGGGCAACAGTGACAATTGTGTGACAAACTCTTGGAAAAGGCAGCCAGGAGTGGGATCAGCAGATTGTGCATTCTTCTTTTGAAGTGCTTCTTGAAGCTTGGCCAACACGCAAGAGACAAAAACAGATTGTCAATGACATGTGTGACTGCAATGGGTCCAGCAAACCCCAAGATGCATTCACTGTGAACTGGAATGACTTTTGAACATGATCATCATGGGGCAAAAACAGAGGATCAATGTGAGTTGTTGCATCATGGAACATGATGCTGTGTTTGTCAAGGACTGGAACATGATCACCAAATCCATCAGCAGCCACAAATTGGTGGCTGTTGGGGGAGACAAAATGTGTTCCAACTGCAAAAGAATGTTGCACAAAGACACTTGCCAACTCAAATGTCAAGTTGTGGGTCAAAGGTTTTGGCAAGATGGCACAGCATGCATTGTTCACTGACACAGCAGACTGTGAAAGTGGGCAACACACAATGTCAAGATTTTGGTTGGGACACTGAGCAGTTTGTTCACTGTGATGAGCTCCAACCGCTGTCTGGTGACATCCACAGTGAGGCGAGACCATTGTTTGTCCCACATTGATGCTGTCAACAACCCCATCAATTGCTCCAAAGCAAAAAGATGAGCACATTGTGAGTCCCATGCAACAGCACAAAATGTTTGGTGCGCAGTCTTCATCTTTTGGCACAACCATTGTGTCAGCAGAGGTGTCAATGTCTTTCTTCAACCACTGTCACTGGACAACGCTGGTCTGCTGGCACTGGCAGAAACATGGAACAATTCTGAACTCTTGGCATTGCATTGTTGATTCCCAAAACTAATCTGGACCCCAATTGTCCTGATGTCAATGATCACTGCATGTGAACCATTGCATGCAAGAGCGACTGATCACATGCATCATTTCTCAGAGCAAGTTTTCATTGGAAAAACACACAGATTTCACAGCAACACATGATGACTCATGCCCAGTCAACTTGGCCAATCATGTCCAACTGAGAGCGGGGATTGATCCAAGTCAAAAATTCAGCATCAATGCCATGTTGTGGAGATCATTTGCTTTGGCTGTGAAGAGGCTCTGTGAACAATTGAAGACAGATGAACTCAACTGTGACTCCTTCCAGCACACAAAAG